>Ga0114951_10002576_pt1 | contig 20348 bp, 60 predicted proteins | sample AM7aDNAmetaG_FD_88677 | JGI IMG/M metagenome (GOLD analysis project Ga0114951, IMG submission 88677) | Freshwater microbial communities from Finland to study Microbial Dark Matter (Phase II) - AM7a DNA metaG | ecosystem: Environmental > Aquatic > Freshwater > Lake | place: Finland: Lake Alinen... | reverse complement strand
TTTTTTTAATTATTGAAAACCATAATAAATATAAATGTGCCAAAAATAGAGCATTTTTTGGAGATATAGTGCCGCTGATCGGTGTATCAAAAATTCATATATCACATTTCAGAATGCGAAATAAAGGGCCAAACAGTCTAACCGCACGACTTAAAAGTTTAATATGAATAGTGCATCGATCCGAAAATAGGCTTGACCAGAATGTCTTAAAATGCGTTTTAAAAAAGTTTAAAAAAAGTTATGAACAATTTTGTAATTGTAAATTTTCTATAAGATATTTTACATATAAATATACATATATATTATTGTAAGTAAATATATGTATTGCCTTGTTTTCTATTAAAAAAATAATAGAAGCCATTTACTTTATGATTAATACCTAAAAAATCTTTGCTTTGAAAAGCATCTTTTTCGATTGATGTTATTACATTTCCATTCTTTGAAATTCTATAACCTGTTTTTGTTAGTTTCATAATAATTTTGATATAATTAATTAATACAATAGTCGGCTAATAAACAAATTTGGTCTAAATCAAAAACATTGAAATCATATTTTAATCCAGTACAATCGATTATATAATTATGTGCAATTTCTTTAATCCATTTATTAGATGTTAAATAAAATTGTAATTTTTCATCATTAATGTGAATCACATTTTCATTAATATGATTTGATTGGGTATTACTTTTAAGTACTTCTAATTTAATAGCTAATATAGCGGACGATTTTAAATCGTTATGTTTTTGAATAAATGAATGTTTCATACTATTTAATTACATTTATGATTAGCTACTAATACGCCATTACAGCCACAATTAAGGCATTTGCCAACTCTGATAAATTCATCATTTAATACGATATTTGAAAATTGTATGTTCATAAATTTAAGTATTAATGGGTTAGTGTTACTTAGTGATTGTTTTACAAAGATACAGCAAAATGGAGCTGAAGTCAAGGAAAATTGTATTTATTTTTTACTTTATTTATATTTAAAATGTATTTAAAAAAAGATTAAAAAGTTACCAAAAATTTTATAAGTAAAATGTCTTATAAATATATTTTATAAGTGAAATAACTTATAAACAAAACCAGTAAAAGAATATATAAATAAATATGAATATAGAAGGTTTAAATAAGGCAGAACTTTTAGAATTAAAAGAAGCCATAGATAAGCAGATAATAGAATTAGATATTAAAAATTCGAATGATTTTCAAATCTTCGATAAGCCAGTAAAATTAAAAGGCAAATTATCAAAATGTAATAAGATATATTGTATAGAATTTGTTGGTTCAAAAATATATAATGAATATTATGTTAATATATCATTTGGTAAATCTAAAAATGGTTATACTAATTTTTCATGTTATCATAAAACTAAGCCACTTGGATGTAGTGCAAGTGTAATGGATGAATATATGGATAAGTCATATTTCTTATATTTTAATAATTTCTATTTTTGAAATAATCTACGATGTATCTAACATCAAATTGCACTATATAATCAGCGTATTTGCTATTGAACGTATCATTTATGATAGATATTAATAATTCTACAAAATAGTGTTCATAATGGTATTTAGAATCGTTAATTTTATCCCATAAGAAGTCCCAAGCATTGTTATTTAATATGCACATTTGTGATTTTCTATCAAAAGTTGCAATATATTGTTCATCATTGAAATAGTGTATAATGCAATTGGTTTCGAAATTATGGTAAATTTTAGGAAAATCTCTATTATCTTCGAACATGCAGAATTTTATATTTAAGAAATCGAAATCTATGTATGCTTTAAAAGTATTTAATATATTATTATATTCAATATCGATTAAATATTGTTTATTTTCGTTGGTATAGTTTTTATATGATTTCATGTACTATATATTTAAATTTACATATGTGAATTTTTGTTTACAGTTGTAAACAGTGTTTTTTATATAAAAAAAATGTGCAGGTGTGGATTAATCCTACCTTTCAAAGATTTTAGAGGGATAAGCCATCATATAACTGATGTTCTATATAGTAAAGATACGGAAATAAAAGGCTGAAGTCAAGGAAAATCGTAATTATTTTCAATAATAATGATAAAACGTTGAGGTTTAAGTAGTTAATGAATTTTTTTATATATAAAAAAAGTGCAGGATTGGATTAACCCTGACCTTTGAACTTTCTTAGGTGGTAGAGTCAAGTATTAATCTTAACTACAATGTAAAGATACGGAATTTTGGAACTGAAGTCAAGGAAAAAGTGAATTATTTTTCAATAGATTAATTGCTTCTAATTTAGAAATTTGTTTATTATAGTAATGCCAATACTTCTTTTTAGAATTTAATAATCTGGTAGATATTCTTTCTATAAGTATATCTTTATCATAATCTGATGGTATGTATATATTATTAAAGAGTTCATTATCAAATATATTCCAATTATCACTATAATCTTTAACATTGAAGCCTCTATTTAGGCATTCATTATGAATTTGTTTATATCTATTTAAAGTGAATAGTGGTTTATCGACAAAGAATAGTACGTGACCTTTACCAAGAGTAAATTGCTTTGGTAGGTTAGATAATTTATTTATTCTTAATTTATAGTTATTGCAAATTCTGATTATTTCTCTATGTTCAGCGCATAGATGTTCATCGGTTAGATATTGTACATTAATAGCAGAGTTTATTCTGGTCATATATGTTCTTTGAATGTACCACTTTTCTTATTCATAAAAGACATTAGCATAGATTTTTTAATTTTTATCAATTATGCCTTTATTTATACAATTATTATCATAACAGTTAATCCTGCAAATATAATAATACCAGCACCTACCATCAATCCACGTCTCCATCCAATATCGTGATGTGTCGCTTTTAAATGTTCTATTTCATCTGTTGAATATTCCATATATAATGATTATTAAATTATAGTTATTTATTTTTAATTGTATCACAAATTCATTAGATAATCAATATCGTGATGATTGTGTTTAAGTGTTTCGTATGTTTCTTTTTTAAGTTGTTCAAATTCTAAAGGTGATATACATTTTTTTTCAAAATCTGTTAGTAGTTCATAGTCCCACATAATAGAATCGAATGAGTATCTGCAAAGTTTAGCTCTTGCGATAGAAATATCTTGCGATAGAAATATCTATTGTATCATTGTATTCTACTTTTGATTTACTAGTTATACTAGTTATTATTTTAATTAGTCTTTGCATTATCGAGTAACATCATAATTAAGTATGTATATAATATTATGTTTTGTTTTATGGTTTACTACCATATAGATTATTCCTACTAATAGAATCACTGTTAATAATATTTTAGCTATGTGTTTCATATGATATAGTTTTAATATTTAGAATCAATGTAGTTAGACATATTCATAAAAGACATTAACATAGATTTTTTAAAATTGAAATTTTTTATTTTGTTTTTGAAACGAATAAAAACTATAATTGAAGTGGATAATGTAATTAAACTAATTATTTTAATGATTAGTGATGAACCAAAGACAAAAATAATAATTGATGAAAGAATACAGATGGTTAATAGTAGTATAGCCCATGAAAGGGTTATATTAGCATCATCTTTAAGATAATTAACAATTTCAGTTTCAGCTAGTTTAGCATTGAATTTACCTTTTCTATTAATTTCTTCTATATACGCATCTAGGTCTTTATACTTTGGTTTTACGCTTAGTCTAAAATCTCTTATGATATCGAATTGTAACATAACTTTAGGTTTTAATGTTATATAAAGATACAGCAAAAAGGAAGTGAAGTCAAGTAAAAAGTGATTTATTATTTTTTATATATAAATAAAAAAATTATATACAATGAAACATTTAAAAAAATTCGAAAATTTCACTGGAACAGAATCTGAATCTGAATCTGAATCTGAATCTGAATTATTAGAAGAAGGTTTGTTTGATGGTACAAAGAAGTTAATATCACAAATAGATGGATTAGATACAAAGAATCCAGAATCAGTTAAAAACGTATTCTTAACAGTATTTGGTAAGGCTAATACCAAGAGTGATTTAGGTATTAAATATTGGACTAAAATCAAATCTAATATTGATAAATTCAAAACTGAAGATATGGTTAAAGTATTACAGGATCTTAAATCAGATTATACTAATAATTCTGTAATGGGTTATGTAGTTAATATTGGTACTGAACTTAATTATAAAGCTGCTGGTAAAGTTAAAACATCTAGTGGATTTGCTGGTGGTGGTACTGGTGGTAATTTCCAACATGGTGGTGTTTAATCAGATTAAATAATAAAAAAAACCTCAACATTTAATAGTGTTGAGGTTTTTTATTATTTACCAGTCTATTTCGATGGAGTATTCACCAGCTTCGATTAGACCTTTTTTATGTAAGTCATTTGCAACAGTTTGAAGATCGGGATAGAAGTTACGTTCATAGAACATGCTGATATGGCTTTCATCTTGTTTCCATTTTATTTTATCTTTTTCTGTTTTGCCCCAGTAGTAGTGGCAAGCTTTGAATTCTTTATTCGTTGGGTTGAGAGGAGCTTTTGGATCTCTTTCTAGCCATACATCGAATTTGACACCCATTTCATATTCATTGTTGATGACTTCGGGGATTTTGTCATGCATTTCACTGTCATTATCGGTATCAGGTATTGTAAGTGTAACATTACCACGACCTTGACAACCATCTTGTTGTTGTAAACAATATGGTATTCCATAAGTTTCTGATACTAGTTTATCCCAGTCAAAACATTCTATGATTTTTCGATTTTTTGTTTTTATTCCCATAATAAATTATTATTTATTAATATTAAATGTTTTTTATATTAATGCTTTAGCTAATTTAGTGAGGTTTAGCCACTCTTTATTTTGTTTTACTGCATATTCTAGATTATTCATATGGTTCAGCCAAAACCACCCACCATCTCTACCACGTTCTTCACCAATGGCTACTATTTTATTATGTTCGACTTTAAAATAGCCACAATAGCCAAGTGATGAATTATCTGGATCAGTGATATTAGAATCATATGTATTATCTTCGAATTTCATATCTAGAGATTTATCAGATGTAGCTATAATTTTAAATCTTGATTTTGTTCCATCGATATGAAGTAGATTGCAATAATATTCATTATGGCAATGGTGTATTCTATTTTCTATTATATCAAAAAAATAATCATCGATATTTATAATATCATCAGAAGTGATATAGATATGATTATTTTTGGAATATGCTTTCATATTAAATTTTTTTATATAAACCTTGATATATTAAGTCAAATAATCCTACTAATATCATTATTACGCCTAATATATTTTGTGAAGTATTTAATTGATATACTGCATCATTTTCTAAATGATCTCTATAAAGTACTATGTGGCGATAAGATGTGAAATGATTGCTTTTCATGGCTTCGATTATTAGATTGTTATTAAAAATTCGTTGATTTTCAAATCTACGATATTATTTTATAAATATACAGCAAAATAAATCTGAAGTCAAGGAAAAATGAATTATTTTCATTTTATATTATATTTATTTAATTCATATTCAGAAACAAAATCATATTCGTGTCCAATGTTTTTTAATTTGTATTGCCATTGGTATCCATCCCAATACATTTTTATAATATCTGGTCTTTTCTTATCATATAGAAATGGTATTTCATTAGAATATTTAGGAAATGATGTAGGACTACCAACATTAATAACTAAGATATATGGTAATATATCATTTTCATAAGAAATATCATCATACTTTTTTCTAGATTTTGTTTCTACACGATAACGATATTTCATTATTCTTTTTTCAATATCTTTAGGTTCACCTTTGAAGTGTCTAAATAATAGAAAATTATTTCCACATAAATGTTCTTGACGTTCTAAATCATCTGAAAATTCATTCATTTTTTTTCTTATACAACCTTCAAAATCATTAAACCAATTTTTATTCTTTGATGCGTAATCATACTCAATGGCTCTTTTACGTAACTCTTCTTCGGTTTTATCGATTAGATAAACTTTATAATCAACTGTTAATATTTCAATTGGTTCTTTCATTTGTTTATTGATTCTGAAGTTATTTGTGCTTCTAGAAACATAATTGTATGCTTATAATTTTTTATCAAATTATTGTACGCAGATTTTACAATTGAATTTGTTTCTTTTTCTTGTTTTTTGATGGCGTTTTTAAGGTTGTATCTCATCAACCAAAGTGTTAATTTTTTCATTTGTTTATTGATTCTAAGTATTCAATTAAATATTTTGCATATGCAACTAATAATGGATGATTATTAAAAGTGAATTCAGATAAATTATTATCTATTGCATTTTTGTATGATACTTTTAGATTTGGTAAATCTTTTAATGAAATGTGTCCAGTCATAATCTTATATTTAAAATTTATTCTACGAAGATACAGCAAAATAAAACTGAAGTCAAGGAAAATGTAATAAATATTTACATATAAGCAGCAATTACAACATTATAATCGAAATATTTTTTAATTAGTTTAATTAAAAGTTGTGATTCATCATATACTTTATTATTAAAGATTGAATATATATAACTGTTTATTTGAAATAATGTTGTATCTCTGTGTGTATTTTTATCATATAAAAATAAAAGTATATCATTATAATAATATAATAAATCACTAGTATCATGTTTATTGCCAATGAAATCAAATCTTATTTCTAATTCGTTGAGGTGTGCCAATTCAAGAAACTTTTTTTTCTAATTCAGTTTCTTCATATTTAATGTTTTCGTTTGTGTAGTTTATATATGTTTTCATATTAACTTTTATTATATTTAAATTTTCTATCTATATCAGCCATATCATGTCCAGATCTCCAATCAGTATGGTAATCTTTCACTTTGAAATATTTATTTATACAATATGTCATAAATTGTTCTACTTTAAATTCATAACCTATTTCAATTATCATATTTTTTGTTATCTTATTCCATATTTTTTCATAATTAATATAAATATATTTTGTTCTACCATAAGAATAAAATAAACATTCACCATTATACAAATAATAAATTATTAAATCTACACCATCAAACAAGTCAAATTTTATAACCAAATCATTTATGTGTGATAACTGAACAAATAAATATTCTAGCTCTTTATTTGGTTCATATTGTTCTTTAATATAGTTGAGGTATGTTTTCATTAATAACTATATACATTTGTTTTTTTTATATTTATATATTTTTCAATAAAATATGAAAGTGCTTCTCTATTTTTCAATTTACTATTAAAATTATTTGAATTTATTGAATCATATTTATCTAACATATATTCATTCATCCAAATCACATTATTTCTTTTAACATAGTTAAATATTTCTTTTGTATATGCACCATTTATTAATACATAATATAAATATTCTCTTTGTTGATATTCATAAAAATTAAATCTTATTTCTAATTCATCAGGATGTACATATTCTAAGAATATTTTTTCAAATTCATCATAATATGGAAAATACTCTTTAACAAATGATTACTTAATGTAATTTATATAACTTTTCATATGTTATATATAAAATTCACAATTGTATATTTTAGTTTACAGTTGTAAACAGTAATTTTTTATATAAAAAAAAAGTGCAGGTATGGATTAACCCTGACCTTCAAACTTTTTAAGGTGGTAGAATATTGTTTAACCAATGTTCTTATACAAAGATACGGAAATAAAAGGCTGAAGTCAAGGAAAATCGTAATTATTTTACTTATTATAGAAGTCAATGAATTGGTAAAAAATATAAAAAAGTCAATGTTTTCTAAGGATGCGGTGAATTAATAATTTAAAATATATAGATCATCTATATTTTAATTGAAATGTTTTTGATATTTATTTGCATATGTATCATTTTGAACATTAAAATCCCATGTATCTTTTATTTCATATTTGAAAATTTTTGGTATTAAAGACATAGTATAATTTTGAATAATTTCATGATACTGTGGTTGATATTGTTTCCATACATCATATATTATATAGAATGTTTTTGTATAATCAAAGTAAAACCATAACATATCTTTATAGAAATAGAATATATTTATATCTTGTTGTTCAATAAAATCAAATTTGATTACTAATTCGTTGAGGTGTGCAACTTCAAGGAATTTATTTGTATAAAAATCTTGTAATGTATTTTCTTTAATATAGTTTATGTATGTTTTCATAATTAATCAAAGACATAATATATTTTAGCGAAATTACCAGAAGTAATATGAACATTAGTGATATCATTCACAATAAAATCATTAGACATTACAAATGTTTTCATATATTTATTAAAGATTTTTTGTACATCATTACCCATTAACATCTTTTTGGTATTATCTTCTATTCTATTCATGAATTCAGATTTTAAAAATTGATCCCATAAATTAGCATTGATCCAAATATTGGTAGATTTTTTTCGGTATAGTAAAACTATTATATTATTATAAACATAGTATAAATTTTGTGGTCTATATGAAAGTGTATGTCCTTCCATAAAATTGAATTTTATTTCTAAATCATAAAGGTGATTAATATCAATAAAAGTTGTATTAAATAGATTTTGAAATACATTAGCTTTACTTTCATATATAAAATTGTAGAATTTTTTCATTATAATAAGCCTACTTTTTTAGCATTTTTATTTATTTCTACTTCGATACTTTTATTTATAGCTTTTTTTGTCGATTCAGTATTTTTTTTATATTTATTTTCATCATTAATTGATTTAAAATTATTAAGTGTATTATATATTTTTTGTGATAATTCTGGATTAACATCTAATTTATAATCGTAATAATTTGGTTCTTTGTTTGTTATTTCATATTTTACTTTGTCATATGCATTATTATTAATATCGACAATATTACTAGTAGATATTATTTTTTTAATATAAATTGCACTATTTAAGTCATTATATTTATAACCAATAATATCTGGTGGATTTCTGTGGTCTATTGCATTTTGATAACTTTTCAAATTTTCTTCGTTGTTTCTGATTTTAATAAGTTCAAGTATATCTTCTATTATATGATCATCTTTGTATTCAGTGTTATATGATTCGAATGTTTTTAAAAATTTCATTACATTAATTTATATTTATTGTATATATTATAATTTGATAATGATAATTTTTTAATATAAATATCTTTTTCCTTCCAAGTATTTATCTTGTTATGCTGAAAATGGACTAATTAAAATATCGGTTAAATCTATGTTAAGATATTTTTTTATTAATGGTCTCAAAATACCATCGATAATATTATCATTGCTATCAATTTTTTCAAAAAACAACCATATTTCATCATAATCTATATAAAACACGAGACCATTTTTACTATAATCAAATAAAGGTTTTTTATTGTATATATAATAAATAGTATTTTCAAGTTCAATCAAATCAAAAGTTATTCTTAATTCGTTGAGGTGTGCAAGTTCTAAGAATAGTTTATCATACTTATCTTCTGTTGATTCATTAATATAGTTGATGTATTTTTTCATGTACTTATATATTTAATTTGAAATGTTCTTCTAAATATGTAGTATCTTTATAATAGTACAGCATTATATATTGTTAAATCAGTAGAAGAGATGCTAGTATTATAACCAATTTTATTAATAATATTAAAATGTTTTAATAAAAATGGTTCTAAGTATTTATAATATTTAATATTTATATTAAAATACTTATCTTTCAGTTTATCATATATTGTTTTTTTCACACAAACATCATTATATTTTTTGCTAAAAGTTAAATATATTTCATTTTCATATGTATAAAATAAAATATTAACATAAATTAAATTATTATCATATTCTTTTGTGAAATTGAATTTTATTTCTAATTCATCAATATGTAATAGATGACTGAATAGTTGTCCAAATTCTTCTTCATTTGATTCTGTTATGTAGTTTATATATCTTTTCATGGTTTAATTATATATATTAAAATATTTTGTTATAAAATATTCATCTTTTTTGTATGAATCTGGATAAACATAATATAATTCATGTTATACATCTACATTAAGTTTTTCATATATAAAATGTTAGAATGTTTTCATATGTTGTTAGTACTATTTGGCATAGAATATAAATATTCTACTATTGTATTGTTATTTATTTTAAAATATTTATATATTAATTTGGTTATAATTTTTTGAATCACACTAAAATCTAAATCGAATCTTTGTTCATATGAACGCTATATATCATTATAATTTATATAAAAGTATTCATCAACTTTATCGTGTTTAAATAAATTCATATCTTTATAATAATATCTTATAGTAAAATCTTGAAATGATATGAAATTAAATCTTATTTCTAATTCATCAAGGTGAGATAATTCTAAGAATGTTTTTTCATATAGTATATCTGCATTTAATGATTCTGTTATAAATTGTTCGAATGTTTTCATAGACTATATATTATTATTTGGAAATAATAAATTTTCAATATTGAAAATTCGAATGATTTTTTAAATCTTCGATATTAAAACAAATTAATAAAAATATAATATAAAGATTATGTTAGAAAGTATATTAAAAGAAGGTGAAATAGGTAAAAGGCAAGATTTGCTTTTATATGGTAAGGAATATCATTTATATCGTAATGGTAAATATATTGGTATTGCAACATATACCGAAGATGAAAATATTGGTGATTCATTCATATCGAATGGTAAGACAACAGAAGGTGAAGATTGTTTTGAAGTTTATCGTGCAGATGAATGGATATTCGTTTAATGTAAAATAGTATGAAAAAAATTATAAATAAACTTTATTGTTTCTTTGAATGTCACCAATGGAAATTAGTTAACCAATTCACATTTAAAAGTATAGATTCTGATTTGACAAAAACAGAAAAATATTACATTTGTGAACATTGTAATAGTAGATATAAAACAGAAATAATTAATCAAGATGTTATCAATGATAATAAAAGAATAGTTATACCAAATGTTTCAATAGATGAAACAGAAAAACTTAATGAAGGATTAGAATAATATGGATCCATTAAATGTATTTATAAATAAAGAATTATTATTATCTAATATAAATATAGAATTAGATTTTTGTGATAAAATTAAATTGAATAAAATAATAACAAGTTTATCGAAATTAGGCAACCCATCAAAACCAACAATTACTGTTGATGATTGGAATATAATAGGAACTACTGGTGACGTATATAAAGACATTTCTAAGAAGTATAATATACCAGTTGATGTATTAGAATCTATAATAGATAAAGATGTAAATACGATGGTTTATCGTAACATACAACACAATAGTGTAATTGAATATATAAATAGAAATGTTAATTAAAAATACAGATAAAACAATAATTAGAGATACAGCTTTAAAAAGTTCAACATATACTCTTCTAAAAGAATCATTCGATAATAAAATAATTGATGGATTAAGAGTTACGAGTAGCATTATGAAAAGTGATTATATCTTCGAGGTTGTTGATGGTAAAATACACAAAGAATTAAGTAGTGATGTTGCGATAGTGATGATATTTAATGATATTAATTATACGACACGATTCTGGATAGCTCTGTATAATGAATACGTATTATTTTTAGGAAGTTCTATGGAATGTGATGAATTATTAGATGGAAATTTTCCGTGTTCAGTACAAATGGCATTAGAACTTAAAGAAAAATATTCATATCCTGTTACAGAAATTTTGAAACAAATATCTGATAATAATAGCGTATTGAAAACTCTTCCTACATTTACTTTAACTTGTAATATTTTATCACCATATTCTTTTGCAAATGTAGGAGATGTTGATAAAAACATATAATCTCTATCAATAACATCTTTATCATCAGATGTTCCATGATATAATATTGTTAAATTTTCAACGTTTTCATTAACAAATTGCTTAAAGTTTTTAACCTTATCAATCATATTTCGTATATCTTCAATCATAGTTTTTACTTTATATATAAATAAATTATAACGATTCTAATTTTAATAATCTAAGTTCTTCTTGTGTATAGAAATATTTATGTATGTAAAATGATCCTTTATTTGTACTAAACCAATCTGACTGATTATTATCATCTAATATATAATAACATATTTCTAATTCGATATTTTCTGTTGATATTATTTCATATGATTTACCAATAGTTAAAGTATTACATTCTTTCTTACATATTATTTTATCACCAACTTGTAGAATCATATTATAATGATTTTAATTTTTTAAGTCGTAATGATTCTGGTGTATCAAAATAATCTAGTAAATATACATCCTTCGTGTAAGCTAATTCTAAATCTTTATTTGTAGAAAAAATCATATCACTATATGTTGTTCGTATTGTAACATAATCATCAGTTACTAATGTTACTTTATAAGCAATACCTCTATTAAATGTTATATATTCACCATAATATGTATTATAACACATTAATTTATCACCAACTTTCATAGACTTTCTAATTTCTTTAATCTTAATTCATCTTGTGTATAAAAGTAAATTAAATGTTCTTCTGTTATCCAAGCAGGTATTTTTTGACAATTATTTAATATATGTATTAATCTAATATATCCATCTCTTATATGTGTTATTTCATATATAAGATTTTCAACAACACCAATTGTGACTAATGTTTTTTTACAGACTAATTTATCGCCAACTTGTAAAATCATAACGAATCTAATTTCAATAATCTCAATTCTTCTGGTGTATAGAAATAAATTTTCAACGAATAATCATACATACTAAAATATGTTGGTATATTTTTATGTATTATGTGATAACAAACATCACCAAATAAATCTATTTTAATTTCATGAATTTTACAAATATTACCAGGTAAAATATTATTGATATCTGGTCCAAATGATATTTCATTTTTACTTATTAATGTATCGCCTTTTTTCATATTGAAAATTTATTATAACGATTCCAATTTCAATAATCTCAATAATATCAATTCTTCTGGTGTATAGAAATAATCATAGATAAAAAAATATCCTTTATTTGTACTAAACCAATCTGACTGATTATTATCATCTAATATATAATAGATTATATCAACATCAGATGAAATAATTGATTTTGATGATATTACATAAGATTTATATTCTGTCAAATGTCTATTTTTTTTCTTACATATTATTTTATCACCAACTTGTAAATTCATATTACCAAATTTTATCTGTCCAATTACCAATCTTTCGTTGTGAAGTTACTTCTTTCATTGCATCAAGAACGCAATCTAATTGTAATGATGTCAAAGTTACATCATGTAATTTCATTTTAAATCTAAGAAGTTTTTCTTCTAAAGACATTTTTTGAATTTCTTCATTTGTTGGTTAAGTTATATCTGACTTTCGTAATTGTTTTGTGAATTCAAAACATCTACCACCTTCCCATCTCACATCGACTTCACCTTCATCCAGTTCAAATGGTGGTTCTACAATAACACCCACACCAATTCCTCGTCCCCAACTATCAAAGTCATTTGGTTCCCAAGTTTCGAAATTCTTAACAACTTTATCTCCTATATTATATTTCATATTAAATAAAATTTTCTAATTGTTCTTTCATTAAATCTAATTGTGAACTATTTTTAATAGTATCGAATGTTTTACCATCTTCAGTATCATATGGTATAGCAAATACATTTATTACACCATAATCAAAAGTAAAGATAGCAACATAATCATTTTCTATATCACCGCCTTTTGGAAAGTCTAATGATAAGTAAATTCTTTTAGCATCTCCTTTAATATGTTTTGCAAATACTTTATAACAAGATGTAACATCACCGCCTAATGCAAGTGCACCTAATTCGAAATCGCCAGATTCATTTTCACAGAACAATTGAAATGGGTAATGACCAAAACAATTCATATCTTCAATGAATTCTATTTTTACTAATGTTTCTACAAACTCTTCTACTGTTTTCATATTATTTAATTGAATCTATTGATATTTTATAAAGTTTTTCTTCTAATGACATTCTTTAAATTTCTTTTTTTGTTGGTTCATACATAATTTCAAGGATAATAATTATCGTTATAATCTTCGTTTTTCTTTTGTCTATCGCTTTGTGAATCTGGCCCATTATATGGTTTATCTTTATATATAATAGAACATACAATAATCCAAATAATAAATAGTATCATTAGTATAAAAATAGTATTAGCAATATAAGTTAATATTATTCTATACATAGTTCTATTTTTTTAAGTTCATAATAGGCTTCGCCTTTTGTGTTTCTTATAAAGTTCAAACATTCAGTTTTAACCGAATCATAAAGATATTGTTTATATGTTTCTTCCTGAACTGTATATCGATTATACCATAAATTAATAATGGACAATCCAACCAATTCTTCAACCTCAACAGTTGTAAACTTTAAAGCATAATTACATAAATCAACATAATTATCTTTATATAATTTATCAAATTTAAAATCATCATCTAGTGTTTTCATATTACTTAATCAAATCGGTTAGAAAGTTCTTTTCTTATCATTTTTCTTAATCTTGCTTGGCAATATTTACAATTACCTTTATGTGTCAATTTATCACTATTAGTGCCCCATACATATCCAATATATTCACAACTATCAATAGTATAGATATAAATAGGTGTTGATGATGTACTATTTTTCACTTCACATAAAACACTATCAGTATTTGATATTATTGGTGTTTTATGTGTAATATTTTTCATATCTGTGTAATATATTGACGTACCAAATAATATTAATACTATTACTACTATTAGAACAAATGGTTTATACATAATTTTAATTTTTAATTTTTAATTCATATTCATTTAATAATTTTGTACGATGTTTAGGGCACATTGTAGAAGAACAACTTGTTTTTAAACTAAGTTTATCTACAAATCCTATCCATTTGCGAGATGTATAATTACATCCTTTTATAGGGCAGAATACAGTTTGTTTTCTATTATAAGGCATATTAATCTTAGTCGTTAATTAACATTTTATTATTAGGATTCTTTACAGCAGATATTGTCTTCATTGAATTCAATTTATCTTTTATATTTTTTTTCATTTTATCTTTCCAGTCATAACCGATATAATGTAAATATTGACTTCTTTTATATTCACCTAAACAACCATCACAATCTTTACAGCAATAACCATTAGATAATATATCTCTATTATCCAATTCTTCATAAGATGGTAAACCTAAATCATTATCAGATGGTATATTATTTGGTAAAGTATAATCGATAACTGGTTTATAGTATTTATAATATAAATGATCAATACAAAAATTTTTATTCATATTGAGTAATTTATTTAGATACTTTAATATATCATCAGTAGATAATTCTAAATTACCACATTTTTCTGAATATGATTCCAAGATAGGTTCAAACGTTGATGTATCATTATACCATTTATCATTGATTTCGCAATGATATGTATTAACTCTTCTGATGATAGTATCATTTTTGTATTGCTTGCAATATGCTTTGAATCTATCATCATTAATAGATTTATTATGATATAGATGAAAGATAGCTAAGATAGCTATATCATTATCATCTATATGTGAATTGTTACAACAATAATTATCGTAATTCACTTTTTTCAATATTTTAGATAGATTTATCATAATCTTTAGATTTAAATTTTTAAAAAAATGAAAACTGGATAATTTTATATCCAGTTTTCAGTATTAATATCTTATGTTATCCTTTTCATCACTACTTCTCCTATCCTGAGTAGAAATTTTATTATAGATATTATTTCTTTTTAGTATATCTACTTTTTATTAAAGACTCTTAATCTTTGATGTCTTGGTTTAAACATATGTAAATATACAGCATAACAAACCTGAAGTCAAGGATTAATTGAATTATTTTTTATAATAGTTTAGATATTTTTATAATTAATTGATTTTCAATATTTTGATTTTATGATTGTTTTAACAACCATTTGGTGATATTGAGTGTGACGGCAGACGGTGTTAATTGCTTTAATTTGTTATCTTCTAACAACTATAATAAAATTTGTATGTAATTATAACAGGGTGTTAATTGCTTTAATTTGTTATCTTCTAACAACTGATTAAAGTGAATTATATAATTTAAATCGGGTGTTAATTGCTTTAATTTGTTATCTTCTAACAACAAACAACCACGACGTCCACAACCACATTGAGGTGTTAATTGCGTTAATTTGTTATCTTCTAACAACACTTCCTTTATAAGTAATTTAATATCATTGTATTTAAGTCTATATTTACTTTCTAAAATTGACCATATTTCACTATAATCACACCTTAAATAGCCATTTTTATAATCCTGGTAGAATAGAACTACACTATCTGGTGTTTTATTAAAGACTATTTCTTCTTCATCAAACAAAGAATTTAATTTTTTTTGTCTAATAAATTGTTTATCATAAATCATAACAATATCACCTGGATGATCTTCGTGAGTCATCCAAATACAAGAGTTCCATTTTTCTATTAAAAATTGTTGAGGTGTTATTTCACACATAATAAATTGAATTTTCTATCTTTATTAACGATAACTTGATTATCATCACCAAAGAATATAATGATATCATTATTTGAATTGTAACAAGTTTTTTCTACAAGTTTCCATTTATTAGCGATCCATATTGTGAAATCGGATTGAATATCTTCGGCTTTAATTTTATCTGTTTTCATATTTTTTTTATTAGTATTCTTTATAGTAGATATTGTCTTCATTGTATTTTGTAATCCAATTTTATTTTTTTATGTCCCACAATTAATCAATAAGATACTTACGTCTATAACATTGCTTACCTGCATTTAAACATGTTAATAGTTGTTTGCCGCAAACCTTATCAAAGTTTGCGTGACATACTAAACACCTTCCGCCATTATCAAACTCTATCTTATCGTAATCATGTATATCAACAACCTCATAAAACTTATCAACGTATTCTTTTGCCATTAACCATGTTGCTTGTTTAACATCACGCAAATGTAAATCTTTATTTATGTTTTCTGATGTTACTACATGATATTCGATTTCTTTAACACTATACATACTTGCCATAACTTTAATAATTTATCAATCTTTATATTTTTTATTCGATTTTTTTTATTTTTAATGTTAAACAAAATTTGTTCATAATAAGATCTCTGAATCTTTTAAGAACTTCTGGTTTATCCATTTCTGAACCTATTTTAATTGTGAAGTACATATCGAATTCATCATGTTTGATATAAGTACCGCCACATTGTTTTGCACCTATAACTATGTATTGTAATTGTTTTTCTAGAGTCATAACATTTCTAATTTTAATTTTCTTATGTCTTCTTGTGTATAGAAGAAATTCCAAATATAAAAAGGATCATTTTCATTTAACATAAATGATGTTGTTAAATTATCTGAATCGATATTTATATAATGATATCGTTCATTAATAAATACAATAGAATAATATTTATTTTTTGTATAATAATCTGATATATAAACATCATTTGACTCTATATTCTTACAGAGTAATTTATCACCAATTTCCATTATTTATAGTAATTTTTTTAACATATCATCTACATTTTTTTTATAATTAGGATCACCTTCAAGCCATTTATGTAGAATAAAGAATTCATTTGGTTGTAAGTTCTTCTTTATTTTTGTATTTGTCAATTACTTTATTATTTCACACAATTCACCAGAATAACACATTCTATTTAAACCTTTATTGGCATAATGTGTACCAACAACACATCTATCATATTTCTTATCATTGTATATACAATTTTGACAAGTCTGTTTTATTTGTTCTGGTTTTTTAACATTCAGTTTTTTCTTCCATATATGGTAATATATACTTAAACCAATAAATAATAACCATATTAAAGCTAGGCTAATATAGCCAATTAATTCGTGTGCACTCATATCCAATTCTTTTTAGCGTTAGGGTCTTTTTTGCCAGTACCATATAAATTATATCGACATTCATCACAATCGATTTTTGTCATATAACCACAATCGGCTTCAGATGTATGTCCACATAAATCTAACATAAATCCTTTACATTTAGGATGTCTTTTATTATCTGGGTTAGCGTTGATATCTAATTTCATAATAATTTTTATTAAAAAGTTATTCCTATTTTTTGTAATAGTAAAAATTCATTTGGATAAAATTTATCGAATACTATTGACATTCTATAGTCTGCATATTCTTTAGATTTCACAATAAAAGATACGACAAATACATTAATAGTATATTTATCTTCAATAGTAATTTTAGTTGGATTGATGCAATAAATATTGTTTGTTCTTTCATTTGCTAATCTAAGATTTGCTAACTCTAGCAAGTGTTCTTTTTTCAAATCTGTATATTTCATAATCTTTATTTATTATACAAATATAAAGCAAAATAAATAAGAAGTCGAGGAAAATTATATTTATTTTTTATATTTATAAACTAAAATTTTACATTAGGTAGATTTTTTATTTCATCTGCATGTTCTTTTAGGAATTTGCCATACGATGGTTCTTTTACTGAATCATTATGTAAAGGTGTTTTACTCCATTTTAATCCAACACTAAAATCTTTTAATCCAACTCTGGTTTGTAAAGCAGTATTCATTGTTCTAACTGCAATAGGCATATCATCTTTTAATCTAATTGTATATAATTCTGGATATAGAGTAGCCATATATACAGGTGATGCATCTGATTTATCTGTTTTAATTCTTGGATGATTCTTTATTGATTTTAATCTAAACATAAATAAATTTCTTTTATTATTTTCATCTGGTACACCATAAACTAATACGGTACCCATATCTTTCCAAGTATTATTTTCATTTATGAAATCATTAAAATAGCAAATCATTTATATTAATATTTTTTATGTATATATAAAATATTAAAATTTAAAACATTTTTGTACTTTATATACCCATTGCATATCTTCTTCATCAGTGATAGTAATATTTTTATAATATTTTTCTAGATATTTTGCAGGTTTTTTAATATTTTGAAATATAATTGGTGTTAAAACATTTCATTGCAAATATAATTAATTATTATCATTTATTATCAAATATATTAAAAATTCTATGTTTTGATCTCTTTTTTTTAATATATACTATAATTAAAAAGAGGTCTTTGGTATATGGTTTTCATTAAATTTAACTGATTTAATGGAGTAAAATCAAAAAAAAGTAACAGATTCTTAAATGAATCATTTATTAGCAAGACGGTTCATTCCGATTCAATTAGCTAAAAAAGCAGTTCCTAATGTATTAATACAGATGGAATTAGAGGGTGTTTCAGTTCATCCAATTAAAATTTATTTTTAATAAAGATATTAAAAATTCAATGAAAGATTTGAATAGATTTTATCGAACTGTATATGGAACATTTGGTAAACATGATGATTTTTTCAAAACATTTGAAGAATATGAAAAGATTTGGGATGAAGCAGAATTAAAACGTAAAATTGATTTAAGACAAAAAAAATTAGATAGTTTATGGATGATATAGAAGTTTTCGAAAGAATTTTTTTTGATGAATATTCTGGCAAACCACGTATCGATACAAAATTCAATACTAATTGGATATTGAAAAAATATATGAATATTTCTGATGAAGATATGAGACAAAATGAAATATTGATACAAAATGAAATTAGACAAAAAAAATTGGATAGTTTATGAAAATAAAAATATCAAAATGTTCAAATCCATTATATTGGTATTGCAATAAAATAAATTATATATTTGATGTTAAATCTGATAATAATGGTAACTATTATGTCGAAGAAGGTGCTTTACAATATATTATTTTATTTAATGATGCAATAAATTTAGATACTAGACGTAAAAAATTAGATAGTTTATAATAAATTTACAATATGAAAGAATTTTTTGAAATAGAACCTGGTATGAAATTCAAACCTATAGAATTACCTAATATGGGAATACCACAGAAATATTTTCTTTTTGATCAAGATGCATCAGATGATGAAAAAAGATATGAATCATTCACCAATAAACTTAGAAGTAAATTCGAATTTGATCAAAAAGATTTCATGGAAAAATTTGAAAAACGAAAGAAAAAAGAATTAAGACAAAAAAAATTAGATTCATTATGGTAGAAAAAGAAATTTTCTGTAAATACTGGAGTGATATTACACCAACAATAAAATCGGATAAAAAAATAATAATAACATCAACACCAAAAGGACTGTCTTGGATTTCTGATTATTGGATGCCATCATTATTTGATGATACACAAAATAAAATCGAATTAAGAAAGAAAAAATTAGATTCATTATAATGGAAGAAAAAGAATA
>Ga0114951_10002575_pt1 | contig 20358 bp, 16 predicted proteins | sample AM7aDNAmetaG_FD_88677 | JGI IMG/M metagenome (GOLD analysis project Ga0114951, IMG submission 88677) | Freshwater microbial communities from Finland to study Microbial Dark Matter (Phase II) - AM7a DNA metaG | ecosystem: Environmental > Aquatic > Freshwater > Lake | place: Finland: Lake Alinen... | reverse complement strand
GAACAGCATCCGGTAGCTGCCGATCTCCTCCTTTAACGGCAGGGCTTCGGCCTTGAACTTGACCCGATAGTCGCCGGAGATATGGGGCCGCACGTCCATCTCCGCCGCCGTCTGCAAGTCCTGATGCCGGAACTTGAAGACCATCTCCGGGTCGCCCGTGAGGAACCCGTCTTCATAGGTGATGCGCCGGCGCAGGATGAACGCATGGTTGTAGAGCCGGAAATCTTTGGTGTCCAGGAACAGCACCTCCCGGATCTGCGGCTTCAGGCCTTCAAACTCGGAAGTGTCGAAATCCACCTCGCTCTTCTCCGCCGCCTTGGCCACCAGTTTGGAAAATTCATGGAAGTTCTGCACCGAGGTGAAGCGCTCGCCTTTCAGGATGATTTTGCATTCGAGATAATGCGCCTGATCCAGAGGGTGACCGTCGCTATAGTGTCCCGGCCTGAGTTCCGGCACGCGTCCCGGTTGCGCCCCGGCTTTGGTTTTTTTCTTTTTATCACTCATGACTGAAAATGGTCCCGTCGCCCGGCTGGGAGCGTATTCATTCTTGGCAAGTCATGGCCAATGTTTTCGTCGCCGCTTTGGCCACCGGATGCGAGCCTGTCCAATTTGCTGTTTTTCGGCAGCGGCGGCAAGTGCGGGAAGTTGTTTTCCGGCGGCAGCACCGGCGACCGAAAAAAACGGCAGGCGGGCAGAACGGCCGGTCCGCCTGGTTCCCAATGGTCAGGCCGTGGCCATCCGCCGATGGCCGGCCGCCACCCGGGGGGAGCGACCTTCCGGTCAATCCATCACATGCCGCATGTCGTTCCAAAACCGGACGACCGGCTGGGCCAGGCTGTGCTCGTAGCCGACCGCGCTCAAGCTGGCGGTGCTCAGCAGAAAGAATCGTCCCCCGGCGGGCTCAAGGCCCAGCCAGCGCGCCGCGAACACCCGCAAAAAGTGGCCGCTCGAAAAAATCAGCACGTCGCCCGGGATCGACCGCACGCGCTGCACCACGCGGTCGGCCCGCGCGCCGGCCTGCTGCGGGGATTCGCCGCCGGGACAGCCGTCGCGGAACAATTGCCAGCCGGGACGCTTTTGGAGAATCTCCTCCGTGCGACGGCCTTCATAGTCGCCGTAGTTCCATTCCACGAGGTCGGGATCCACTTCCGCCTCCGCCCGGAACCCGGCCAGTTCGCAAGTGCGGGTGGCGCGCTGCAGCGGACTGGTGAAAACCCGGGCGAACTTCAGACCGCGCAAACGTTCGCCTAGGTGGCGGGCGTTGTGTTCGCCGTGTCCGGTCAACGGCAGATCCGTCGCGCCGGTGTGCTGGCCCGTGAGGCTCCACGCGGTTTCGCCGTGCCGCGCCAGATAGAGGGTCGGATGCTTGTCTTCCATGATTTTTGGGAAATGGTCGTTCGCGGTCACCGTTCAGCCGGCCGGGCAATTCCGGATTGCGCGACCTGCCTGATCTATGACGGTCGCGACCGCAATAGGCAAGCATCATTGCACGCCAAGTGGTTGAAATTTTTTGTGGGCCCATCTGGCGACAATGAAATCCCCTTGCTGAAGTTCGCCAACGGAACTAGGTTCTACCTCGGTTTCGACCTGGTTATGAAAATACTTCTGATCAGCCCGCAGACGCCGGACACGTTTTGGAGTTTCAAGCACGCAATTCGCTTTGTGGCCCGCAAGGCTTCCATGGCCCCGTTGGGATTGTTGACGGTGGCCGCCATGCTCCCGCCGGAATGGCAGCTCAAGCTGGTGGACCTGAACGTCGAAAAACTCAAGGATGAGGACCTGCGCTGGGCGGATTATGTTTTGCTGGGCGCGATGATCGTCCACAAGGATTCGGTGCGCGAAATTGTGGCGCGCTGCGCCGCGTTCAAGAAAACGGTCATTGCGGGCGGACCGCTGTTCACCACCGGCCACGAGGCGTTCCCGGAGATCCAGCACTTCGTGCTCGGGGAGGCCGAGGACCTCATGCCGCAGGTCGTGGCAGACATCAAAAGCGGGCGGTTGCAATCCCTTTACAGCACGACGCACCGGCCGGACATGGCCCACACGCCGATGCCGCGCTGGGATCTCATCAATTTTAAATACTACGTCACGATGTCCGTGCAGTTCTCGCGCGGCTGCCCGTTCGACTGCGAATTCTGCGACATCATCGTGATGAACGGACGCGTGCCGCGCACGAAGACCCCGGCGCAATTGATCGCCGAACTGGACGGCCTGCGGGTGCGCGGATGGAAGGACATGGTGTTCATCGTGGACGACAATTTCATCGGCAACAAACCCCGCACCAAGGCGCTGCTGCGGGAGCTGATCGAGTGGCGCCGGCGCACGGGCACGGGCATCGGCTTCCTCACCGAGGCGTCGGTGAATCTCGCCGATGATCCGGAATTGTGCGCGCTGATGGTGGCATCCGGATTCAAGAAGGTTTTTGTCGGCATCGAGACGCCGTCGGTGGAGGCGCTGGCGGAATGCCACAAGGTGCAAAACAACAATCGCGACCTCGTGGACTCGGTGAAGACGCTGCAACGCGCGGGGCTGGAGGTCATGGGCGGATTCATCGTGGGCTTCGACAGCGACCAAAGCGACATCTTCAAGCGCCAGTTCGACTTCATTCAGCGCTCCGGCGTGGCGACGGCGATGGTGGGACTGCTGACCGCGCTGCCGCAGACGCGCCTGTGGCAGCGGTTAAAAAAGGAGGGCCGGCTCGAAGTAGAAAGTTCCGGCAACAACACCGACGCGGCCCTGAACTTCAAACCCAAATTGAACCGCGACTTCCTGGAATCCGGCTACCGCGATCTGGTGAAGAAACTTTATGAGCCGGGAAACTACTACCGGCGCATCCGCACCTTTCTCAAGAGCCATCGGCCGGCCGGCCCGCGGCGGCCGCTGTCGCGCGCCGACTTCTTTGCGTTCCTGAAATCGTTCTGGGTGCTGGGCGTATTGCATCGGGGACGCGTGGGTTACTGGCGGCTCTTCATCGGCACGCTCATCCGGCGGCCGCGCCAGTTTCCGCACGCCATTGAACTGGCCATCCTCGGCTACCACTTTCGTCGCATGGCCAAAGCGGTTTGAGCGCACGGGGAAATCTTTCGCCCAATCCAGGGCGGCAACGAAATGCTCCTTTGAGCCAGGGTTGGCCCAAAGGAGCATTTTAATTTAACTGCCGCAGCGTTACTTCGCCTGCCGTGGCCTACCCCCCCCCGCCGGTGGCGTAAGGAAACCAACCCTTATGCGACATCCGGCATCAGGATGAAACGTCAAGCGCGGTGGCGCCGTCCTGTTCAGGCTTTGATAGCCGGTTGGCCCGGACTGTAATCGTGCGAGTTTTTTGCGCCGTTATTGTTTTTTTTTGAGCCCTGGTTGGAACCCCGTTCGTCGCCGGCCTGCGACTCTTTGCCCGGAGTGCCCGAGTGCGACGCCGGCTCGTTATGGTTGGCTTCGGGGACGCGCATGGCGTAAAACGAACGGTAAACAAAGATCAGTGCCACGACGAACAGGATTCCGCCGATGACATTCTTCAGACTCTGGCTCTGCATGGTCACCGCGATTTCCACCGCGAGCAAACCGAAGAGCGTGGTGAATTTGATGACGGGATTCAGCGCCACGGACGACGTGTCCTTGAACGGATCGCCGACGGTGTCGCCGACGACGGTGGCGGCGTGCAGGTCGGTGCCCTTCTGCTTCAGTTCCACCTCGACGATTTTTTTGGCGTTGTCCCACGCGCCGCCGGCGTTGGCCATGAAGATCGCCTGGAACAAGCCGAAGAAGGCGATCGCGATGAGATAGCCGATGAAGAAATACGGATTGAAAAACGGCAGCGCCAGCGCGAAGCAGAAGATCACAATGAAGATGTTCCACATGCCCTTTTGCGCATACACGGTGCAGATGCGGACGACTTCCTTGCTGTCCTTTTCGGACGCGACGGCGGCGTCGAGCTTGATGTGTTCCTGGATGTAAACCACGGCCCGATAGGAGCCGGTCACGACGGCCTGGCAGGAGGCGCCGGTGAACCAATAGATGACCGAGCCGCCCATGAGCAGGCCGAGGATCATCTCGGGCAGCACGAGGCTCAATTTGGAAATGATACTGAACGACGGATCGGCGGCCTTGCCGATGTTGTCGAGCAGGATGATGATGCCGAACACCATCGTCGTCGCGCCGACCACGGCGGTGCCGATCAGCACCGGTTTGGCGGTGGCTTTGAAGGTGTTGCCCACGCCGTCACCCTTTTCGAGCTGATACTTGGCGTTTTCAAAATCGGGTTCGAAGCCGAACTGTTCCTCGATTTCGGTGCGGATGTTCTTGCGGGATTCAATCCGGCTCAATTCATAGATGGACTGCGCGTTGTCGGTGACCGGGCCGTAGCTGTCCACGGCGATGGTGACCGGGCCCATGCTGAGGAAGCCGAAGGCGACCAGGCCGAAGGCAAAGATAGGCGCGGCGAATTTCAATGTGTCGGGCATCAAGGCCACGACGGGCGAGCCCTGATACAGGGCGAACAGGCAGCTGGCAAACATCAGCGCGAGGATGACCAGGCCGGTCCAGAACGCGGAGAAGTTGCCCGCCACCAGACCGGACAGGATGTTCAGCGAGGCGCCGCCGTGCTTGGAGCAGTTGGTGATTTCCTTCACGTGCTGCGAGTTCGTGCTGGTGAAGATCTTGGAGAATTCCGGGATCACCGCGCCCGCTGCCGTGCCGCAGGAAATGATCGCCGAGAGCACCCACCACAAATCGGGGTGCAATCCATTTTGGTGGGCCAGCAAAACGTAGCTCGCCACGAACGTGATGAAAATGGAAACCGCCGAGGTGATCCAGACCAGCTGAGTCAGCGGGGCTTCGTATTCAAAATCCTTCAGATTGCCGTATCTCGCCTTGCAAACCGAGTTGTTGATGAAATAGGACGCCAGAGACGTGCCGATCATCAGCGCGCGCATCGTGAACAACCAGACGATCAGCGTGGCGCAAACCACTTGATTGGTCGCCAGGGCCAAGGCCAGAAAGGCGATCAAGGCCACGCCGGTCACGCCGTAGGTTTCAAAGCCATCCGCCGTCGGGCCGACCGAGTCGCCCGCGTTGTCGCCCGTGCAGTCGGCGATGACACCGGGATTCTTGGGGTCATCTTCCGGGAGCTTGAAAACGATCTTCATCAGGTCGCTCCCGATGTCGGCAATCTTGGTGAAGATGCCGCCGCAGATACGGAGCACAGTGGCGCCGAGTGATTCGCCGATGGCGAAGCCGATGAAGCAGGGCCCGACGAGTTCCTTCGGCAGGAAAACCAGGATGCTGATCATGAAAAATAATTCCACGGACACCAGCAGCAGGCCGATGCTCATGCCCGATTGCAGGGGAATGGACAGCGTCCGGAGCGGATTGCCCTTCAGCGCCGAAAAGGCGGTGCGGCTGTTCGCCTTCGTGTTGATGCGGATGCCGAACCAGGCGACGCCGTAGCTGCCCAAGATGCCCAGGATGGAGGCGAGCAGGATGACGGTGATATCACCCAGGTTTTTATGCTCCAACACCCGGAAGTAGAAAAATATGCAGCCGGCGATCAACAGCCACAGACCGGCGAGGAATTTGCCCTGTTGCAGCAGATACGTCTTGCACGTCTCCCAGATCATATGCGAGACATCGCTCATGGACTTGTGCACCGGCAACCGTTTCGTCTGCCAGTATTGCACCAGCCCGAAAGTCGCGCCGATGGCGCACATGACGATGCCCAGATACATCAGCGTCAGACCGCTCATGCCGCCGAGGCTGTCGAACCTAACCTGCTCGAGCCCGGGGATTTTCAAGTCGGCCTCGCCGGCGTGCAGGCCACTGGTGGCGCCCAGACAGACGGCCACGATTAATCCAAGGGAACGTAGTTTATTGTAATGGTGCATAAAATTTTTCAGTTAAGTTGGAAAGTATAATTGCGGTTCAAGATTTTTATCGGCTGACCGGCTGCGTCGTTGTGTCCCGGACCCCGCTGCGCCAAGCGGCCGTCGCTGGCTTGGCCTGGCCGCCGACCGGGTGGCTTCCCGCGAGGGGTTGAGGTTTTTCAGAACAGGTTGACATTGTCATAAGGGATTTTTATTTAGTGACGCAATCTGCAATCTAAATCTGATCTACTTGGGTTGAACAGGCTTCTCCTTTTTTGGCAATCGCTTCTCCTTTCTTGACCTGAATGCTCCGGGGAAGGGGAGGTCAAGGAAAAACTCCGTCCGCCGCGCCGGAGGAGCGCAAAAAATGTTCAGTTGTCGCCAAGGGGAGTGGAGACTTTGCGGCCCAGCCATTGATATTTTCAGGCCGAAAGTCAAACCGCATCCAAATTATGTTGCCGACTCTTTCACTGGAAAAACAAAAAAACGCCGTCCGGGTGATGCAGCATGCCAGCGGCGACAAACGCTTCAAGATTCTTGAAGTCCACATGAAGAAGCACCAGTTCCGGCAGGATGCCCTGATCGAGGTGCTGCACAAGGCGCAGGAGTTGTTCGGCTGCCTGGAAGACGACCTGCTGCTCTTTGTCGCCATCAAACTCAAGCTGCCGCCCAGTCGCGTTTATGGCGTCGCCACCTTTTACCATTTCTTCCAGCTCAAGCCGCAGGGCGAACACACCTGCGTTGTCTGCATGGGCACTGCGTGCTATGTGAAGGGCGCGGAAAAAATCATCAGCGCGATCACGCAGCAGCACAAGATCCGCGCGGGCGAAACCACGCCGGACAACAAGTTTTCATTGCTCACCGCGCGTTGCATCGGCGCCTGCGGCATCGCGCCGGCGGTTGTATATGACGGCACGGTCACGCCGCGCGCCACGCCGGAATCCGCGCTTGGACAAATCAACCAGTGGGTGAAAAAATGATGCTCAACGATCTGACTTCAATCAAAGAAAGCGAACTGGCCGCGCGGAAGAAAATCGTGCTCCGCTGCTGTCTGGCCGCCGGCTGCATGTCGTCCGATGCCAAGGGCGTCAAGCAGCATCTCGACCGGGCTGTCGCGGACGCCGGCCTGCAGAACGAAGTCGAGGTGCGCGGCGTCGGGTGCATGAAGCTGTGCTGTGAAGGCCCGCTGGTGGCGGTGGACCCGCAGGATTCGCTCTACATCAAGGTCACGGCGGAAAACGCGCCGTTGATTGTGGCCGCGCTCAAAGGCGGCACGGCGGACATCCCGCAGGCTGACCCGAACGCGGCTTTTTTTGCGAAACAGCTCTCCATCGTGCTCGCGAACAGCGGAATCATCGACCCCGAGCGGATCGAAAGTTACATCGCGGTGGACGGCTACCAGGCGTTGCACGAGGCGCTCCACGAAATGACGCCGAAGGACGTGGTCGAGGCGATGGTGAAGAGCGGTTTGCGCGGACGCGGTGGCGCGGGGTTTCCCACGGGATTGAAATGGGGCACGGTCGCCAAATCGCCCGGCGCGAAAAAATATGTGGTATGCAACGCCGACGAGGGCGATCCCGGCGCGTTCATGGACCGCAGCGTGCTGGAAAGCGATCCGCACAGCGTGCTCGAAGGAATGGCCATCGCCGCCTACGCCGTTGGCGCGGACCAGGGCTTCATCTATGTCCGCGCGGAATATCCGCTGGCCATTTCGCGCCTGCAGATCGCGATCAAGCAGGCGAAGCAGATGGGCCTGCTCGGCGCGGGTATTTTTGAGTCGCCGTTCAACTTCAACGTGGACCTGCGCATCGGTGCCGGCGCGTTCGTCTGCGGCGAGGAAACCGCGCTGATGATGTCCGTTGAAGGTAAGCGCGGCACACCGCGGCCGCGGCCGCCGTTCCCGGCCGAAAGCGGATTGTTCGGTTGTCCGACCCTGCTGAACAACGTCGAGACCTTTGCCAATGTCCCGGCGATCTACCGCAAAGGCGCGGACTGGTTTGCGGGCATCGGCACGGAGAAAAGCAAGGGCACCAAGGTTTTTGCGCTCGCCGGGAAAATCAAGAACACCGGCCTCATCGAAGTGCCGATGGGCACGCCGCTGCGCACGATCGTCGAGGAGATGGGCGGCGGCGCCCCTGACGGCGGCACGATCAAGGCCGTGCAGACGGGCGGGCCGTCGGGCGGCTGCATCCCGTCGCAGCACCTGGACACGCCGGTGGATTACGAATCGCTGGGCAAGCTCGGTTCGATCATGGGGTCCGGCGGCATGATCGTGATGGATCAGACCACAAACATGGTCGAGATCGCGCGGTTCTTCATGGAATTCTGCATGGATGAATCCTGCGGCAAATGCATTCCCTGCCGCGCGGGGACGGTGCAGATGCACCACATCCTGGACAAGATCGTGAATCGCAAAGCCACCGCGCGCGACCTCGCGAAGCTCGAGGAGTTGTGCGACCTGGTGCGCCACACCAGCCTGTGCGGCCTCGGCCAGACCGCGCCGAATCCGACGATGAGCACGCTGAGGTTTTTCCGCAACGAATACGAGGCGCTGCTCCAGCCCGATCCCTTTGGTCAGCCGGCCAGCAGCGCGGCGAACAAACCCGAAATTGCGACCCAATAATTCTTATGGCTGCCAAAACTTTGACCATTGACGGCAAGCAGATCAGTGCCGAAGAAGGCGCGACGGTCCTGCAGGCCGCCACCGAGGCCGGCATCAAGATTCCGACGCTCTGCCATCTGGAAGGAGTTTATGACGTGGGGGCGTGCCGGCTGTGCATCGTGGAAATCACCGGCATGGCGAAACTGCTGCCCGCCTGCACGACCAAAGTGTCCGAAGGCATGGAGGTCAAGACCGACAGTGAACGGCTGCGGAAATACCGGCGGATGATTTTGGAGCTGCTCTTTGCGGAACGGAATCACGTCTGCGCCGTGTGCGTGTCCAACGGCCATTGCGAACTGCAGACGCTGGCCTATTCGCAGGGCATGGAGCATGTCCGCTACGATTACACTTTTCCGAAGTGGAACGTGGACACCACGCACCGGCTCTTCGGCATGGACCACAACCGCTGCGTGCTGTGCTCGCGCTGCGTGCGCGTCTGTTGGCATATCGAGGGCGCGGGCACGAAGAATGTTTCCGGCCGCGGCGGCCTTTCCAAAATCATCACGGACTTGAACCAGCCCTGGGGCGAGGCTGCCTCCTGCACCGAATGCGGCAAATGCGTCATGGCCTGTCCGACGGGCGCGCTGTTTCAAAAGGGTTCGACCGTGGGCGAAATGGAACGCGACCGCGACAAGCTGGAGTTCATCGTCACCGCGCGCGAGAAAAAGCAATGGATCGCCGCCGATTTATAAATTGAATTATGAAGATTCGTTTGGCCACAGTCTGGTTGGGCGGCTGCGCCGGCTGCCACATGTCGTTCCTCGACCTCGACGAGTTCCTGATTGAGCTCGCCGACGCGGTGGACCTCGTTTACAGCCCCGTCGTGGACGTCAAAGATTATCCAGAAAACGTGGATTTGTGCCTGATCGAAGGCGCGGTCTGCAACGAAGACAATCGTGAAATCCTTCACAAAATCCGCGCCCGGACGAAAGTGCTGGTGTCCTTCGGCGACTGCGCCGTCACCGGGAACGTCCCCGCCATGCGCAATCCGTTCGGTCTGGCCAACGTGGAAAATGTCTTGCAGCGAGCGTATGTCGAAAACGCACAGAACAACCCCGGCGTGCCGAAAGCCGACGGCATCGTGCCGCAGCTGCTGGAACACGTGCTGCCCGTGCATGAACTGGTCCACGTCGAATACTTTTTGCCCGGCTGCCCGCCGCCGGCCGCTCGTATCAAATCGCTGGTCGCGCAACTGCTCGCCGGCACCGTGCCGAAGCAGGAAGGCGAACAACTCAAGTTCGGCTGACCCATTTGTTTATGTCAAAACGCATCATCATTGATCCCGTGACCCGCATCGAGGGCCACGCCAAGATCAGCATCTACATGGATGACGCCGGCAACGTGGCCGACGCGGAGTTTCATGTGGTCGAGTTCCGCGGCTTCGAGAAGTTCTGCGAGGGCCGGCCCTACACCGAAATGCCCGGCATCACGCAGCGCATTTGCGGCATCTGTCCGGTGAGCCATACGCTCGCCTCGGCCAAGGCCGGGGACGCGCTCATGGCGGTCCACATCCCCCCGGCGGCGGACAAACTGCGCCGGCTGATGAACCTCGGCCAGTTCATTCAAAGCCACGCGCTGAGTTTTTTTCATCTGAGCGCGCCGGACTTTCTGCTGGGCTGGGACACGGCGCCGGCGCAGCGCAATGTTTTCGGTTTGATCGCGGCGAACAAGGAGCTGGCCCGCGCCGGCATCCGGCTGCGGCAGTTCGGCCAGGAAATCATCGAAGTGCTCGGCGACAAAAAAATCCATCCGGCGTGGGCGGTTCCTGGCGGCGTGCGCACGGCGCTGAGCGAGGAAGGCCGCGCCAAAATCCGCGCCTGGCTGCCCGAAGCCTTCGCCACGACGAAAGTGGCTTTTGACCTTTGGAAGAAAACCATGGAGAAGCACCAGCGCGAGATCCAGATTTTTGGAAACTTCCCATCACTCTTCATGGGACTGGTGGCCGAAGACGGCACCTGGGAACATCACGGCGGCAAACTGCGGGTCACCGACAGCAGCGGCAGCATCATTGCCGACCAACTGGACGAGCAAAACTACCTGGATTTCATCGGCGAATCGGTGCAAGGCAATTCGTATCTCAAGTCGCCTTACTACAAGCCGCTCGGTTTTCCGGAGGGCATGTATCGGGTCGGGCCGCTCGCGCGGTTGAATGTGTGCCAGCAGATGGGCGTGCCGAAGGCGGACGCGGAATTGAAGAAATTCAAGAAGCTCGGTCACGGCGCGGTCACGTCGTCCTTCCTGTATCACTATGCGCGGCTCATTGAAATCCTCGCGGGGATCGAATACGTCGAGCATTACCTGGACGATCCCGAGCTGGCGAGCGATTATCTCCGCGCCGATGCCGGCATCAACAATTTGCGCGGCGTGGGGGTGAGCGAAGCGCCGCGCGGCACGCTGTTCCACGATTACACCGTGAATCGTAACGGCCTGTTGCAAAAGGTGAATCTCATCGTCGCCACGGGCCAAAACAATCTGGCCATGAACCAGACGGTGGCGCAAATCGCGCGGCATTATGTCCGGGGCAGCACCATTCCCGAGCCGATGCTCAACCGCGTGGAGCACGGCATCCGCTGCTATGACCCGTGCTTGAGCTGCTCGACGCACGCCGTCGGCCAGATGCCGCTGCTGGTCCGATTGATCGCGCCCGACGGCTCCGTGTTAAACGAGGCCGCGCGCGGCTAGAATTTTTTGTCTATTGGGTTGGACAAAAAAACGCCGGCGGGGAAACGTTGTTTGGTCGTTTCTCCGTCGGCAAAATTTTTATGTCGTCGCAAAACGTGCCGCCGGCCACCAGCCAGCAGCCGCAACGCGATATGCACCGGCAGATTTTCTGCCGACAAGATGTCGGCAGCACGCGGTGGATTGTTATGAACACTGAAGTGGCGCTGGAAACGGAATGGCTCGTCATCGGCTATGGCAACACGCTGCGCGGCGATGACGGGGTCGGCCCCCGCGCGGCCGCGGCCGTCGGCGACCTGCGGCTGCCGGGCGTGCGCACGCTGATCTGCCCCTTGCTCACGCCGGAACTGGCGGATCCGATTTCCCGCGCCGGAACTGTCATCTTTGTGGACGCCGCCGTGGATGCGCCGAAAGAAGTCCAGTGGCGCAAGCTGGAGCCGAACGAAACCTCGCAACTGATGGCGCATGCCGCCGATCCGCGCACCATGCTGGCGATCGCCCGCGATGTTTTTGGCCGCGTCCCCGCAGCGTGGTGGCTCACGATTCCCGCCGTGGATCTGGACTTTCGCGAGGACTTCTCTCCCGAAGCGCAACGTGGCTTAGAGGCGGCGGTGAAAAAGATCCAGGCGTTCTGTTGCAACAGCCGCCAATAGGCGCAGTTGGTTTCGCAGTAAGTCGTCTCCTCACCATTCTTCTTGGCTACCACGACCCCGGCGAAGGCGGGCGCTCAGACAAATTTGCCCGGATTCAAAATGCCCCGGGGATCGAGCGCGGCTTTGACGGTGCGATGAAGTTCGCGCGCCTCGTCGGAAACCGCCTGCGGCCACCAGCGTTTTTTGGCGAGGCCGATGCCGTGTTCGCCGGTGATCGCGCCGCCGCCGGCAATGACCCAGCGGAACAATTCGTCTAGGCAATCTTCGGCGCGCTTTTTTGCGCCGGGTTGCGTGTAGTCCACCATCACGTTGGTGTGGATGTTGCCATCGCCGGCATGGCCGAAGCAGGCGAGCTGCAAGTCGTGCTTCTTTTGCAAGGTCGCGGCGAACTTGAACAAATCCTCCAGCCGGCCGCGCGGCACGACGATGTCCTCGTTCAGCTTCGTGAGGCCGGTATCGCGGAGCGCGTAGGAAAATTCGCGACGGATCTGCCAGACGGCCTCGCATTGCTCGTTGCCGAAACCGCGTTCGACGAACAGCGGCTTTTGCTTCCGCACAATCTTTTCCACGGCGGCGATTTCCTGGCGCACGGAATCATCCTGCCCGTCCAGCTCGACGATCAGGTGCGCCTTGCAGCCGAGCAGCCGTTTGCTTTTCGTGCGCCTGGCGGCGGCGGCCAGCGTGAATTCGTCCGCGAGTTCGGCGGCGCACGGCAGAAAGCCCGCGGCGAAGATGGATTGTAGCGCGCGGACGGCGGCGTTCATCGAATTGAAGCCGACGGCGAGGTTTGCGCGGAACGGCGGGAGCGGCAGCAGTTTCAACGTGGCCTCGGTGATGACGCCCAGCAGTCCTTCCGAACCGACGAACAGCCGGTGCAGGTCAAATCCGGTTTTATTTTTATGCGTCCGCCCGCCGAGTTTGACGATGTCGCCGTTCGCCAGAACCACTTCGAGGCCGAGGACGTAATCGCGCGTTACGCCGTATTTGAGACAGCGCGGCCCGCCGGCGTTGGTGGCGATGTTGCCGCCGAGGGAATTCTTCGCCCGGCTCGCGGGGTCGGGCGGATAAAAGCGGCCCAGTTTTTCCACGGCGGCCTGGAATTCTGCGGTGTTGACGGCGGGTTGCACGACGGCGACGAAATCCGCCGGATTGATCTCGATAATATTTTTCATCCGCTCCGTGGAAAGCGCGATGCCGCCGCGCACCGGCACGCAGCCGCCGACGTAACCGTGACCCGCGCCGCGCGGCGTGACGGGGATGTTGTGCTGGTTCGCGAACTTCAAGATCGTCGAAACGGATTTGGCGGAGCGGGGCAGGGCGACGGCGTCGGGCTGATGCGTGGCAAACCATTTGTCGCCGGCATAATCCGCGAGCTTGCGCGGTTCGAGAATGATTTCGCCCGGCAGATTTTTTTCAAGCCGGAGGAGAAGTTTTAATTTTGTAGAATTCATTCAACAAACTTGTTTAAAGAGTAGTCCAACAAATCAGTGCAACGCCACTACGGTCTATCAATTTGAACAGTGGCCGTTTTATAGGTTCCAATCGAGTAATCTCCCTCTGCCTTTACTACCACCGTCACCATTTCGCCACTTGATGGCGGATTGACTGGAACAACCGGCACCACCGCTATTCTTTTCCCAGCTTCAATATCCACAATTCCCGGCAAGTAATTATAGCTGATAATATGTTGCCCGTTTGTATAGCCCACGACCGTATCCCCGATTACGTCATAATAAACCCGCAACACATCATTGGTAGAGCCTGAACGGGAAAAAACTAACCGGCCAGGCTTGGCAACCGTGGCATGACTAATGGTCGCGGCAACTTGAACCACAGGAGGCGGTGGCCGCCCACTGGCCGCTATGTTTATGGTTGCCGTCCCATTCGTTGGATCAATTTCATAACCCGGAGCGCTTGCAATGGTAAGTTTGACCGTCTTGTCAGCAATCGCATCATGCGAGATGATTGGCAATGGCAGCCAGTTGGTTCGGACATTTGCAGGAAAAACTATGGCCGCAGGAAGCGTGCTGTAATCAATTCCCTTCACCGCCGTGCCGTTCACGGAAAGGCTGACTTTTAATGCGTTTGTGCTTTCGCCGCCGCGAATAAAATAAAATCCTGCCGCATTGGTTCCGTATGTATGCGATGGACTACGCAACCACGGAGGAAGCGCATAAACCACTATGCTGGGCAATCCGATAGTCACGATGTTCACTTCTGTTGGTGAGTTGTCCACGCGGCAACTCGTGCAACTCGTTAGCGTAATATCCGCATAGAGTTTGAATGATGAATAACTTTTACCGCCGCTGGCACACAGCTTGAAGGTGCTGGCACTAAGCCCGGCGGGAATTGTCAATGTTTGGTCATAAAAAGCCGATCCCCCGGATGGCATGACGGTAAAATCGCTGCCAAGAGAAGCTGTTCCATCAAAACGATAATGCACAACTGTTCCGCCGACTGGAGCGGGAGAAGGCAAATACACCGTGCATTGGGCGCAAGCGCCGCCTTGGGTGGCAGTGGGAGAATTGGCATAAACCACCGCTGCAGAAATTCGCGCCTGCTCCAAATACCATGGAAATCTCTTGGGACTTGATTTGTAGCCATCACTGACTCCATTGCCGGTGCTGTCCCACCGCGCCGGGTCGGTATGGCTCACGGCAATTTCATACGCATCTGTCAATTGGTCGTTGTCGCTGTCTAGCAATGTTCCAAGCCGAAAGCACGGCTTTGAACGCCAAATGTTTGTCAGCACCATGTCGGTTTGATCAAACTCCGTGCGAGCCACCAACGTCCAATTAGTTCCATCCAAACCTGATATATTTGCCGCTGGATTTGTCGTCATGAAAATATCATGCGGCAAATAATGGCCTTGCGGTGCCGGTGGATGTATGTGGAACCTCACTATGTGATTACTCTCCACATACTCAATATCCACCTGCGAGTCGGGCAACACCGCTTGGGCCAAGGAACCAGTTTGAAAGCCTATAACACCAGTGAAAGCTGCCAACAGCCATTTTTTCATTTGTTTGTCTAAACCGTGCGACGTCATTAGCACGTCAGATTTTCCGGTTTGTCAATCATCTTGGCCGTAGTCATTCTGCGGGCGACGCGGGAGTTTCGAGAAATTCTTTCACGTCGGCGACTTCGTTTTCCGGAACTTGAATCTGAAGCAACGTGGCGGTGGAAGAGCCGCCGATCCAGCCGGCGGCATTTTCATTGGCGATGAAAGGGTGGAACCCGGCGGCTTCCAGGCGGGCGCGGACCAGTTCGGCCTCGGCGAGATAAAAGTTGGTGGAGATGGTGACGAGTTTCATTTGGTGATGAAGGCGGTGTCAGATTTGGGAACAAAATCCGGGCGCACTTCGGCGAAGACGATGATGCCCGCGCCAGTCTGGAGCAAACTTTGCACCTGCACCTCGACTTGCCGGCCGATGTGCGGCTGGCCGTTGGTGACCACGACCATCGTGCCGTCGGGCAGATAGCCGAGACCCTGGCCCTTGTCCTTGCCTTCGCGGGCGATTTTCAAATGCAGGATTTCTCCGGGCAGCAGAATCACTTTGAGGCATTTGGCGACTTCATGGAGGTTGAGGCAGTTGACTTGTTGCAGCTCGGCCACCTTGGACAGATTGTAATCATTCGTGTAAAGCCTGGCGTTGAGGTTGCGCGCGAGGCGGACCAGCTTGGCGTCCACATCTTTTTCCTCGGGAAAATCACCGTCGTGGATGCGGACTTCCATGCTGGTGTTGCGCTGGATGCGGTTGAGCATTTCCAGGCCGCGCCGACCGCGCGCGCGCTTGATGGCGTCGGCGGAATCGGCGACCTGCTGGAGTTCCTTCAAAACGAAACGCGGCACCACGATGAGGCCCTCGAGAAAATGCGCCTCGATCAGATCGGCGATGCGCCCGTCAATGATGACGCTGGTGTCGAGCAGCAGCAGATTGTCGGGCTTGTTCTGCGGCGAAAACCGGACGTAAGGGATGATGAGCGAGAAATCCTCCTTGTTGCTGCGGATGGCGAGAATGATGCCGATGTAGCCAAAACTCAGGAAGAGCCCCAGGCGGATCACGAGGCGGACTTTTTCTTCCGTGTTTTCAAACAGGCCGGAGCGGTCAATGAGCATGGCGACCACCGTGCCGAGCAGCAGCCCGAACGTGGTGGCGGAGAACGCGCGCAGGGAAAATCCCTTCAGCATCTCGTCCACGGCGATGAGCAGGCCGCCGAAGCCGAAGCCGATGACCATGCCGATCGTTCCGCTGTAATTCATGCCGATGAATTCCGGGCGCACTTGGCTGATGGCGAAGCCCGCCATGATGCACAGTCCCAGAAACAAGATACGGATGGCCCAGAGTGGCGTCATGATTCAGCGGGTGGAGTTGCGCGGCGTGTTCAATTGGGTTGTGTTCGTGGCCGGTGGCTTGTGTGCCCACAGGATGCCCCACAAACCGACCCGATTCAAGTTGCTCGTGGTCACGGACAGATTGTCGGCTATCAACTGGAAGTTGGTCGCCAGCTGGCCGTTTTGCAGGATGGTTCCCGCCAGCCCCTTGCCGGATTGCAGGTCATCCATCAACTTTTTCAAGGTCTCGGTGGAGGCCTTGATGTTGCCCACGGCTGCGGTGGCTTCGGCGCCGTTCGTCGCCAGCAGGCTGTTGGCCGAATCCGCCAGCCGCATGAGTTCCTGCGAGAAGAAAACGGCGTTGCTGACGGCGAGGTTGACCTGGTCCGCGTTCGTGGCGACCAGGCTGTTGATGCCATTGATCGTGCCGAGCGCCTGCTCGGAAAAGAGGCGCGTGTTGCCGATGGCGACGGCGAAATTGGTCAGCACCGCATCGTTCAAGACCACGCGCCGCAGGTCCGAGACCGACGCGTCGAGTTTCTTGGCCGTCTCATCGATGCGCTGGATGAACCCCGCCGCCGAGCGCGCGACCTCCTGCAAATTGAACGGCTCCTGGCACGGCACCTCGTCACCGTCCGCCAGCAGCGGCAGGCTGTTGGTGGTCGGGATCACGGACACAAACTGGTCGCCGAGGAACCCGGCCTGCTCGATGACGAAGCGCGCGTCGTGGTAGATTTTGAAATCGTTGTAAATCTTGAGCCGGATCAGGACGCTGCGGCCGTCGTCGGCCAGCCGGACCTGGGAAACGCTGCCGACCTGCACGCCCGCCAGCAGGACCCCGGCGCGCTGCTTGATGCCGCCGACGTTGACCGCGCGCAGCTTCAATTCGTAAGTGCCCCGGAATATGCTCGTGCCTTTGCTGAACCATACCATCCCACCGGCGATCAGCACGAGGCCGACCAGCACAAACAACCCGACTTTGATGTCCGTCCGTGATTTATCCATGTCTTAAATATCAATGCCCTAAATTAAACATTCCTTCTCGTCCGCGACGCCGTCCACAAACTGCCGCACAATCGGGTCCGGCGAGGCGAAAAACTCCGCCGGCGTGGCGTTCGCGTAAAGCTTCTTTTCGTGCAGCATCATCACCCGGTTGCCCACGCGCCGCGCGCTCCGCATGTCGTGCGTCACCACGATGCTCGTCACTTTCAACTGGTCGCGCACGCGGATGATGAGCTTGTCAATGCTGTCAGACACGATGGGATCCAGCCCCGTCGTCGGCTCATCGTAAAGGACGATCTGCGGTTCGTAAATGATGGCCCGCGCCAGGCCGACGCGCTTGCGCATGCCGCCGGACAGCTCGGCCGGCTTCCGGTTTTCCGTGCCGGGCAGGTCCACCATCTCCAGCGCCGCAGCCACGCGCCGGGCGATTTCGCCGGCGGTCAGGATTTTTTGGCGGCGAAACGCGAAGGCCACGTTCTCCGCCACCGTCATCGAATCGAACAGCGCCGCGCCCTGGAACACCATGCCGAACTTCCTCCGGATCCGCAGCAGCTGGCGCTCGTTCAGCGGCCCGATGTTTTCGCCGTCCACCAGCACCTCGCCCGCATCCGGCTGCAGCAGGCCGACCAGATGCTTGAGCAGAACGCTCTTGCCGCCGCCGCTGCGCCCGATGATGACGACCGATTCGCCGTTCTCAATCCGAAAGCTCACGTCCTCCAGAACCTGGTTGACGCCGAAACTTTTCTGCAGGTGGCGGACTTCGATCATATGAGCCCCACGATTTTACCCATGACCAGCGTCAGGAAAAAGTTCGTGATCAGGATCGTGATGGACGAATACACCACCGCCTCCGTCGTGGCGAGCCCGACGCCTTCCGCCCCCAGGCCGCACGTCAGCCCCTTGTAACTGCCGATCAGCGCGATGATGCCGCCGAAAATGAACGCCTTCACCAGTCCGATCACCAGATCCACCACCTCCGTGTAGCGCAGCATGTTTTCCCAGAGGTAAACCGGCTCGATGCCGAGCACCAGCACGCAGACCATGTAACTGCCCCCGATGCCCACCACGATGGCCTCCATCGCCAACAGCGGCAGCGCGATATGCGCCGCGATCACGCGCGGGACCACCAGATAATCCACCGGATGCGTCGCCAGCGTCCGCAGCGCATCAATCTGCTCGGTCACGCGCATCGTGCCGATCTCGGCGGCGATGGACGCGCCCACGCGCCCGGCCACCATCAACGCCGTCAGCACCGGCCCCAGCTCGTCGCACAACGACACGCTCACCACCGCGAGCGTGGCCGTGTCCATCTTGACCTTGTGGAATTGGAAATACGTCTGCGCCCCCAGCACCATGCCCGTGAACGCGCCGGTGATGATCACCACCGACTGGGATTTCACGCCGATGGAGTAAATCTGATAGAGCAGGTCGCGCCAGACCACCTTGAAGGTGAAGATCGACAGCAAGATGTCCTTGGCCAGGAAGGCAATCTGCCCCAGCTCGGAAAGCACATAATTGACGCGGCGTTTGACCAGATGATTCATCAGCGCGGCCAAGCTAACAAAGGCGCCGGCATTTAGCCAGCGCGCGGTTGCTTTAGCCCGTCTTGCGCGGGATGCCACAATGCGCAGCGCCGCCCGCAATTGGAAATTCAGTCGTTTGCCGGCTCAAAGTATTGGTCGGCGGTTTGCATCATTGAATGGATGTAGGAGCCGACGTGAGGAGGCTCTGACTGAGCTTGAGGTCTGACTTCAGGCTTCTGACTTCTGATTTGAGCCTCCTCACATCGGCTCCTACAATAGCAAGCTGGCTTTCGCCCGGCTTCTGCATGCTCGACAAGGATTGTCACTGGATTGTAACTTTCCCGTTGGCTGGCCGACATTTATCATCCTTCGCGGCGGGCTTTTGGTGAATTATTTTATGAGCGGATTTAAGCCGGAACATTTTATCAATCGGGAATTGAGCTGGTTGGAGTTCAACCAGCGCGTGCTCGACGAGGCGCTGGACCCGGCCAATCCGTTGCTTGAGCGGCTCAAGTTCTTCACCATCGTCAGCAGCAACCTCGACGAGTTTTTCGAGGTGCGCGTGGCCGGTTTGAAGCAGGAGATTGAAAGCGGGCAGGGGAGCCGCAGCACGGACGGACGGACGGCGCGCGAAACCTTTCAGGCGATTGTCATCCGGGTGCGGCGGATGGTGGCCGACCAGTATAATTGCTGGCGCGATGATCTGAAACCCGCCCTGGCCAAGCACAGCATCCGCACGCTGGACATGAACGATCTGACCGCGGCCGACATGGGCTGGCTGGAGGAGTATTACCTGACGAAAATCCGGCCGGTCTTGACGCCGCTGGCGATTGATCCGGCGCATCCCTTCCCGCAACTGCTGAACAAGTCGCTGAACCTGATGGTGCGCCTGGAGATGGTGCCGCGCGAGGGCAATGGCCAGCCGCTCAAACATCTGGCGGTGGTGCAATGCCCGGCCATTCTGCCGCGCCTCATCCAGTTGCCGCGCGATGACGGGCGGCGCGATTACGTTTTCCTGAGTCATCTCATCCGGCGCTTCGTTGCCGATCTCTTTCCCGGCACGACGATTCTCGGCTGCTGGCCGTTCCGCGTGACGCGCAACAGTGAGTTGTATATCGACGAGGAGGATTCCAGCAATCTGCTGAAGGCCGTGGAAACCGAACTGCACAACCGGCGCAAAGGCGACGCGGTGCGGCTGGAGATCGACTATGATTGCCCGGACCAGATCCGGTCCGCGTTGCTGAAGACCTTCCGGTTGAGCGAGGATGATCTGTATCTGGTGAATGGGCCGTTGAATCCGACGCGGCTCATGGCGCTGTATCAGGGCGACCATTCGCCGGAGTTGCGCGACCCGCCGTTCGTCGCGCCGGTCGCACGGGTGCTGCGCGGCCACAAGGATGTGTTCGCGGTCATCCGCGAGCGCGATGTGTTGCTGCATCATCCCTACGAAAATTTCAACAGCGTGGTGGAATTTCTCGAGCACGCGGCCCAGGACGCGAGCGTGTTCACCATCAAGATCACGCTCTACCGCACCGGCGGCGATCCGCGGATCATCGGCGCGCTGATGGACGCGGTGAACAACGGCAAGCAGGTGACGGCGGTGGTGGAGTTGCGGGCGCGTTTCGACGAGGCCAATAATATTCAATGG
>Ga0114951_10002570_pt1 | contig 20380 bp, 16 predicted proteins | sample AM7aDNAmetaG_FD_88677 | JGI IMG/M metagenome (GOLD analysis project Ga0114951, IMG submission 88677) | Freshwater microbial communities from Finland to study Microbial Dark Matter (Phase II) - AM7a DNA metaG | ecosystem: Environmental > Aquatic > Freshwater > Lake | place: Finland: Lake Alinen... | reverse complement strand
CGGCAGGCTCATTGTTCGGCTATAAACTCCTCTGGGTCGTGACGCTCTCCACCATCATGCTCATCTTCCTGCAGCACAATGCCGCGCATTTGGGCATTGCAACAGGCCTCTGCCTTTCAGAAGCGGCAACCATCCATCTGCCAGCCGCTGTATCCCGCCTGATCCTGGGCTCAGCCGTGCTGGCCTCTGTATCAACTGCCCTTGCAGAAATACTGGGCGGCGCCATAGCCCTGAACATGCTGTTTAAACTCCCCATAAAGATTGGCGCCATCATCACCACGGCGCTGGTGCTGTGGATGCTGTTCTCAAACTCCTACAACAGGCTTGAAAAGCTCATCATCGGGTTCGTATCCCTTATCGGTATATCCTTTATCTTCGAGCTGGCCATGGTGAGGATCGACTGGAGCACGGCCCTTCATAGCTGGATCGTGCCTGTGCTGCCCGATGGCTCCATTATGATCATCATGAGCGTACTTGGTGCGGTGGTTATGCCCCATAACCTGTTTCTGCATTCCGAAATTATCCAGAGCAGGCAGTGGAATCTTGAAGACAGCACCACAATCAAGAGGCAGCTCAAGTATGAGTTCCTCGACACGCTTTTTTCAATGGGTGTCGGGTGGGCAATCAACAGCGCCATGATACTGGTGGCTGCTGCAACATTTTTCAGCAGGTCGGTTGAGGTCACTCAGCTGCAGCAGGCCCAGGAGATGATGACGCCCCTGCTGGGGCAGGCAGCCTCGGTGGTATTTGCGCTGGGCCTTCTTTTTGCGGGTATCGCATCGTCGGCAACTGCCGGCATTGCGGGCGGCTCTATCTTTGCCGGGATATACGGCAAGCCCTATGATGCCGCATCACTTCAGTCGCGCATCGGCGTGAGCATTACGCTCATCGGGGCTGTGGTCATTATCTTTTTTGTAGAAAAACCCTTTCAGGGGCTTATCCTTTCGCAGGTGCTGCTCAGCGTTCAGCTCCCGTTCACCGTTTTTCTCCAGATATATCTCACTTCATCGGCAAATGTCATGGGTCCTTACAAAAACTCTGCTGCAGACAGCATGATCTTGTGGCTCCTTGCCGCTATTGTTTCAGCGCTGAATGTTCTGCTGCTGGTTGATTATCTCAAGCAGTGAACCCAGAGCATGCCCTGCGAGAAAAGCTATAAGCAGAAACCGCATTCTATCTCCCGGCTTTTGCTTATAGCTTTTTATTCTTTGACAATTATGCCAAATTTTTATAATTATTATTTAAATTTCACATCTAAAAAACGAGGGGCCAAAGAGAAACAGGGGCCTTCCATCAGAAAATCAAGGACACGGACTGACGGTCAAATCTTCATCTTGACAATAACCGTTACGGTATCTTCATAGCAAATTCATATCAGGCTGTGTGTACGCCTTTATTGCAAAATTAGCGTTTATTGATTGTGTGATTTTGAACTGCTGACTTGAGTTGTTTTTTTTATTAATGAATGGCCTCTGGATCATAATGAAAAAAAGAAACAAATATCTGACAGTTGCGTTATTGATGATCGTTACTTTTTTTGCTTTTGGCCAAATCCTTAGGAATAATTTTATCGATTTTGATGATTACGAATACATAACAAATAATAATCATATTAAATCCGGCTTTACTCCTGAAACTATTAAATGGGCATTCACCGCTATCGTCTCAAGCAACTGGCACCCTCTGACTTTACTTTCCCATATTCTAGACTGGAGTTTGTTCGGAGCCAATGCATCCGGTCATCACCTCATTAATCTCTTGCTGCATATAGGCAGTGTTCTTTTCCTTTTCTTTTTCTTTAACAGAGCCACAAAAAGTCTTTGGCCTTCGGCTTTTGCTGCGGCTTTGTTTAGCCTGCATCCCCTGCGCGTGGAATCGGTGGCCTGGGCAGCCGAACGCAAAGATGTTTTGAGCATGTTTTTCGGTTTGGCGACTCTTTATGCTTATACTCTTTACGCCGAAAAGCGCAGATTATCCAAGTACCTTCTTTCTTTACTATTATTCGCCTTGGGATTATTAGCCAAACCAATGCTGGTTACTTTGCCTTTTGTGCTGCTTTTGCTTGATTATTGGCCGCTGCAAAGATTTCAAAAGAAGCTTAATCCTCAAAAATTTCCTGATTCCGTCAACTCAACCTCCATAAAAAAAAAAGATAAAAAGCGTAAAGCCGATTCTGCAACAGAAAATAGAAACTCTTTGCCTTTAAAAAGCAGCGGCAAAATATGGAATACTCTTCTATGGGATAAAGCGCCGTTCTTTCTTTTAGCATGCGCATCGAGCATTGTTACCCTTTGGGCTCAGAGCGGTACGGTTGCATCTCTGCAAAAACTGCCGCTGGCTGAACGTTTATCAAACGCGATTATATCTTATGTTTCCTACCTTGCTAAAATTTTCTGGCCCGTCGATCTGGCGGTGTTTTATCCCTATGACCCTGCATTGCCTTCATGGCAGGTTTTCGGTGCGGCTTTCCTTTTACTCGGGATCAGCATCGCTGTTTTGTACGCCTTCAAGAAAGCTCCTTATTTGTTTGTGGGCTGGCTCTGGTATTTAGGAACCCTGGTTCCCGTAATCGGACTGGTTCAGGTCGGCATGCAGTCAATGGCCGACCGCTACACATATTTGCCTTCTATCGGAATTGGCATAATGCTGACGTGGGGCATTCCTGCTCTGCTCAAACATAAAAAAATGCGTATCTACATTGTATTGCCTTTAGGATTAACTGTCCTTGCTATTTTGACAATTTTAACCTGGCAGCAATGCGGCTATTGGAAAAACAGCATGGATCTTTTTAATCATACTTTACACGTTACTAAAAATAATGATGTTGCTCATTATAATTTGGCTTTTGCTTTCAGGGTACAGGGAAATATTGAAGAAGCAATTAACCATTCTCAGGAAGCACTGAGAATCAAGCCATCTTATGCCGATGCTCATATTCATTTAGGGCTTATATATGAGAGGTATTTTAACAACTTCGACAAGGCAATATATCACTACCGGCAGGCTTTGCAGTTCAAACCGAATGATCCGGATATTTATTTCGACATGGGCCTGGCTTTAGCCAAAAAAGGCGAGTTGAAAGAAGCTATCGGAAATTTTCGCCGGGCGATTTCTTTAAAACCTGATTACGAAGAAGCACGCAGTGCGCTTAAATTGGCAGTGGAGATTGAACGGCAGCAAAAACGCTAAATAACACCCATGGGGCTGTTGTTGCACTTGGTAAAGACGGGCGCGGCCGCCCTACACCTGGAGCAGTTCGCAGTCTTTGATCATTGAAAGCGCCTCGTCAGCGGACTGAGCGGTTTTCAGCATCTGCAGCAGGTGGCGGTTGCGTGCAGCCTCGGCTGCCAGGCCCAGTATCTGGACATGGGCGCTTAAATCCTGCGCAGGCGTGAGAATAAGAAAAACGCACTCTATGGGCTTATCGGTTTTTACATCAGCAACACCCTTCTTTGTTATGCCGATGGCGATGACCGGGGCAGAAATGGAGTCAATGCGCGCATGGGGAAAAGCCACTGCTTCATTAAAAAAGGTTGAGCCCTGTTTTTCACGCTCAAGCACTTCAGCTAAAATATTTTCATAGCCGGTATCAATACTTGCACAAGCTGCTTTAACCAGCCCTCCAATAATTTCCTGCTTTGCCGCTGCGTTGTCCCATATCACAATACGCTGCGGCGCCACCAGATTGCTCAGAGCCGGACTGACTGCCGGTGCGGCTATCGCCGCTTCAGTTGAGCTTACTGGCGGTTCTTCTGCCGGCTTAAGCGCGGTCGTTTCCCCCTTGCGGGTATCAAATACCACAATTGTAATACCTCGTGCGGCTTCCGTCAGGCGCTGCACAATGGTCTTGCCGCCTAGAATTTTCTGCCAGAGCGACTGATGCCGGGGGCTGCCGATAACAATATGGCCGACGCGGTACTCGCGGGCAAAGCGCAGGATGGTATCAACAACATCCTCTCCCTTGTAGGTGAAGACCATGGCCCCGAGCTGCTTTGCCAGCGTAAGCGTGCCCGCCAGCAGCCGCTGCACGCGCGAGTCGATTGCCGTGGCCTCCTCCCGGGGCGTCTGCACATAGACGGCATACCAGTTGCGGTTGAGCCTGCCTGCAAGACGCGAGGCATAGCGCAGCAGCATCTCGCTGTTAGGCCCGTTTGAGCTGAGGCAGGCCATGATCTGGTCGGGGGCAATGGTTGCTTCCTCTTCAAGCGGCTCGCGCCGGCGGTAATCGATCTGGGAGGCAAGCTCCCTCAGGGTAAGCTCCCGGAGCTGCTCGAGATTGCTGGTAATGAAAAAATTCCCGAGGGCTGTTTCGATGCGCGATGGGGGATAAATTTTCCCTTCCTTCAGGCGCTCCTGAAGATCTTCCGTGGCAAGATCGATATTGACGATCTGGTCTGCTTCGGCAAGAACCGAATCCGGAAGCCGCTCGCGCACTTTCACCTGAATGGACTTTTCAATCGTGTCGTACAGGCTCTCCAGATGCTGCACGTTCATGGTGGTGATGACATGAATACCCACGGAGAGCAGGTCTTCAATATCCTGAAAACGCTTTGCATTAAGGCTGCCGGGCACATTGGTATGGGCCATTTCATCGATGAGCGCAACACCAGGCTTGCGAGCGATAATGGCGTCCACATCCATCTCTTCGATCGTAATGCCCCGGTACTCCTGACGCAGGCGCGGGATAACTTCAAGCCCCTCGATAAGCCGCGCGGTTTCAGGCCGGCCATGGGTTTCCACAAGACCTACAACCACATCGATGCCTTCATTTTTAAGACGATGCCCTTCCTGCAACATTTGATAGGTTTTGCCGACGCCTGCGCAGTACCCCAGGTACACTTTCAGCTTGCCGCGCTGAGAGTGGCGAATTAGGCGTAAAAATGAGCTTGTTTTATCTTCAGTCATACACTCTCACCTGGTTCGGTTTAATGACATGTTCAGCATAAGCACATTCACCCGCGGCTCGCCAAAAACCAGCAGATCGCGGCCTTCCGAATGCTCCTGTATTTTTTTTCTGACAGACTCAAGGCTTATGTTTCTGGCTTGGGCAATGCGCGGAGCCTGCAGCAGAGCATTTTGAAGGCTAATATGAGGATCAAGACCACTGCCTGACGCGGTTACAGCATCGGCAGGCACCAGAGCATCACGGGCAAGGCCATTCTCATGCCGGTAGGCTGCAACGCGCTGTGCTGCCATATCAAGTAACTTCTTAGAAAGGGGCCCGAGATTGCTGCCGCCGGAGGCTGCGGCGTCATACCCCGCACCAGCTGCGGAAGGACGCGGATGAAAGTACTCTTGTCCAATAAAACCCTGGCCGATAAGACTGGAGCCGACAACAGCGCCTGCCTCGGTGAGCAGCGATCCATCTGCCTGATGCGGATACAGCAGCTGCCCCAGGCCCCAGACGCAGAGCGGATACAGGCAGCACAAAATGATGGCAAGAAAGAATGTTGCAAGCCCTGCTGTGCGCAACTCTTTTATAATATCTTTCATGTCTCATCAGGCCTTTCTAAACAAAGTGGAACGCATTGACGAGAATATCAATAATTTTTATTCCGGCAAACGGAACTACAAGCCCGCCGAGTCCGTAGATCAAAAGATTTCTCCGAAGCATCACCACAGCCCCAACAGGCCTGAACTGCACGCCCCGCAGGGCTAGCGGAATAAGAGCGATGATGATAAGGGCATTGAATATCACGGCGCTTAATACTGCGCTTGAAGCAGACTGCAAGCCCATGATATTGAGCGGCGCAATAACGGGGAAAACGCCGATGAGCATTGCGGGGATGATGGCAAAGTATTTGGCCACATCATTGGCGATGCTGAACGTGGTGAGCGCCCCGCGGGTGATGAGCATCTGCTTGCCGATCTCCACGATCTCAAGAAGCTTTGTGGGGTTGGAGTCAAGATCAACCATATTGCCTGCCTCCTTGGCAGCCTGCGTGCCCGTATTCATGGCAACGCCCACATCGGACTGGGCAAGCGCCGGGGCATCGTTGGTGCCGTCGCCGGTCATTGCCACAAGATGCCCTTCAGCCTGCTCCCGGCGAATGAGGGCCAGCTTATCTTCAGGCTTTGCTTCGGCTACAAAATCATCAACACCTGCCTCAGCCGCAATAGCAGCGGCGGTTAAGCGGTTATCGCCGGTAATCATGACGGTCTTGATGCCCATGGCGCGAAACCGGTCAAAGCGGTCTTTTAATCCACCTTTAACAATATCTTTCAAATGGATGACACCCAGCGCTTTTTCCCCATCTACAACAACAAGGGGCGTACCGCCGGACTGTGAAATCCGGTTAAGCGCTCCCTGTACATCAAGAGGAAAGGCCTTGCCGATAAAATCACATACTGCTGAAGCGGCGCCCTTTCGTATCTTGCGGCCATCTATATCAACTCCGCTCATGCGCGTCTGCGCGGTAAAAGGCTGAAACTGCGCATGCGGCAGTTCTGCAATGGGGCGGCCCCGCAGGCCGTGCTGCTTTGCCAGCACCACAATGCTTCTGCCCTCGGGCGTCTCGTCGGCAAGGGAGGCAAGCTGTGCAGCGCTTGCCAGCTCCTGCATTGTTACACCCTCTGCGGGGATGAACTCGGTTGCCTGCCGGTCACCCAGTGTTATGGTGCCGGTCTTATCAAGCAGCAGCACGTCCACATCACCCGCCGCTTCTACAGCTCTGCCGCTCATGGCAAGCACATTTTTCTGCACCAGGCGGTCGATGCCCGCAATGCCGATGGCGCTCAAAAGACCGCCTATAGTGGTAGGGATCAGGCAGACCAGCAGCGCCACCAGCACGGTGATTGAAAACGACATGCCTGAATACAGCCCGAAAAATTTCAGGCTCATTATTACCACAAGAAAAATGATCGTAAGGGCCGACAGCAGGATGGTCAGTGCTATTTCATTGGGCGTCTTCTGCCGCTTGGCGCCCTCGACAAGATTTATCATACGGTCAAGAAAGCTCTCGCCCGGATTGGCTGTGACAACGACTTTTATCCTGTCTGAAAGAACCCGCGTGCCGCCCGTCACGGCGCTGCGGTCACCTCCCGCCTCTCTGATGACCGGAGCAGACTCACCCGTAATCGCGGACTCATCGACCGTAGCAACTCCTTCAATGATTTCACCATCGGCAGGGATCACCTCTCCTGCCGAAATGATCACCATATTGTTTTTTCGTAGCTGATCAGCCGGCACCTGCTCAATGTCACCGTTTTCATGAATACGGTTTGCCAGGGTTTTCGTACGGGTCTTTCGAAGCTCATTGGCCTGAGCCTTGCCGCGTCCTTCGGCCATGGCCTCTGCAAAATTGGCAAACAGCACGGTGAACCAGAGCCAGAGCGCTATTTGAAGAATAAACCCGACAGGCTCATCGCCTGATCTGATAAAGAGGACAGCCGTGGTGATACCGGCGCCAACCTCGGTTACAAACATAACAGGATTTTTCAGCATGGAAAAAGGATTCAGCTTCCTGAATGAATCTACTACCGCCGGGAGCATGATTGCCGTATCAAAAAGCGAGCGGGCTTTAGCAGCCATGGAAATTTTCTCCTAAAATACAACCGCAGATTTAGTCATCAAAAAATGTTCAACTACCGGGCCAAGGGAAAGAACCGGCACAAAGGTAAGTGCCCCCACTATGAGAATTGTCCCCACCAGAAGCACAACAAATGTCAGCCCGGTAACCGGAAAGCTCCCCTCGCTCTGAGGGAGCAGCTTCTTTTTTGCCAGATTGCCTGCAAGCGCAAGTATAGGCACAATCATGAAAAAGCGCCCAAAAAGCATGGCAAAAGCAAGTGTCGTATTCAGCCACGGGGTATTAGTGGTAAGGCCGGCAAATGCGCTTCCATTATTGCCGGTGGCAGATGAATAGGCATAAATGATTTCGCTCAAGCCGTGTGGACCCTGGTTATTCAAACCTGCAAGCCCCCAGTTGCTGACAACCGCCCAGGCAGTAAAGCCAAGAATACTTAAAATTAAAATCAGTATTGCAAGGGCGCTCATCTTGACATCATAGGCCTCGATCTTTTTGCCGACATATTCGGGCGTGCGTCCCACCATAAGCCCTGCAAGAAAAACCGTGAGCACCACAAACACCAGCATGCCGTAAAGCCCTGCACCCACGCCGCCGAAAACAACTTCGCCAAGCTGGATATTTAATAGCGGTATCAAGCCGCCCAGGGGGGTAAAAGAATCATGCATGGCATTGACTGCGCCGCAGGAGGCATCCGTGGTCACAGTTGCAAAAAGCGCTGAATTAAAGATGCCGAAGCGGACTTCCTTGCCCTCCATATTGCCGCCTAATGGGTTAACACCAAGCGCATGCATCCGTGGGTTGCCTGCGCTTTCAGCCTGCCAGCAGACCGTCAATCCCGCGAGAAAAAGAAGCAGCATGGCAGCCCAGACTGCCCAGCCGTGCCTTTGATTTTTCACCATCCTACCCAGGTAATAGGTTAGGCTGCTGGGTATCAAAAAAATCGCAAGCATTTGCAGAAAATTAGCCAGCGGGGTCGGGTTTTCATAAGGGTGGGCGGCATTGGCATTCATAAAACCGCCCCCGTTTGTACCGAGCATCTTTATGGCAACCTGTGACGCCATGGGGCCCTGGGCAATCGTCTGTGTTGCAATGTTTGTTATTGCAGGAGCTACGGCAGTGTGAGGTTCAAGTAACTTTGCCGCTGCATAGGGCTTAAAATTCTGAACCACCCCCTGGGAAACTAAAAAAACGGCAAGTATAAGACTTAATGGCAGCAGCAGGTAGAGATTGATCCGCACCAGATCAACCCAAAAACAGCCGATGGTTCTGGCGCTGTGACGGCTCAATCCGCGCACAAGCGCGGTTGCTACTGCAATGCCTGCTGCGGCTGAAACGAAATTATGAAGGGTAAGCCCGACCATTTGGGAAAAGTACGACAGGGTCGACTCACCGCCATAGCTCTGCCAGTTGGTGTTGGTGGTAAAGCTCACTGCCGTATTGAAGGCAAGGTCGGGGCTCACAGGCCCGAACCCCTGCGGGTTGAGAGGCAGCACATGCTGGAGCCTCAGCACTGCATAAGAAAAAAGGAGGCTCACCAGGCTGAAAACAGACAGCGACACTGCATACTGTTGCCAATTTTGCTCGTCTTGACTTTTTATACTGAAAAGTCTGTATAACAATTTTTCGCAGGGCTGCAGCACCGGATCAAGAAATGTTTTTCCGCCCGCGTCAAGCACGCTTGCCAGATAAACGCCAAGCGGCTTTGTCAGGGCAAGCAGCAGGCCGGCAAACAACGCAAGCTGTATCCATCCATACATATCCATATGCCAGCTCCGTCGTTAAAACATTTCCGGTCTGATAATAGAAACAAAGAGATAGACGATAAGTACTATCCCGATTATTCCGATACCGATTTCCACCATAATTCAAATCCTTTCACAGGCCCGTGCATAGAGAATGCACAGGCTAAAAAAAATAACCGCAAGTATACAATACAGTAAATCAATCATGATCATTGTCCTCCGGTATAATGCACATGTTCATTGCACACTGCTCTGCACAACAGGACTCATAGGTCTCCACTTTTCATTCGCGCTTCATGGATTTTATTTATTATGTCTGAAGCGAACTTGTTGTTTAATGCCGCCAAAATCTCAATATACCCTTCACCCCTGTCTTTATTTTCATTCATTAACGCAACCCCTGTTGTTATAATTTTTTCTTTATTGGCGGAAACAGGGTTGATGTAATATTCAATTATTGGTTGACACACAGCGCTTCTCAGTTGTGCAGACGAGTACCATTGCCCAAGAGAACTCTGTGCATGCATTAAAATTTCATGTTCAATGGCATGCACAAAATAATCTTTGATTTCCGTATCAAGAAGCTTTTCTTTGGTTTTTATTAAATTCACCGCTTTCTGGTAATCGGCTGTGACGCCGGGATATTCTGCATATTTTTTGCGCCACATGGAAATTAATCTCAATCCTCCGCCCTTGCCTTCGGGCAGTTCGGATTGTATTATTCCCTGAACTTCATCAATAACCTTCATGTCTGATAAATACGCAGCGGTAATAAATTCTTCAGGTGTATCCAGAAATTTTTTGTCCTCTTCAATGGATGAAATATCGTTCTTATCGTAAAATAAAAATTTACCTCTAACGACAACTCGAGGATGATATTGAATCGGTCCTTTTTCAGGACAACCATAGGCCGTCAGGAGTTTTGTAATATCAGGGAGCCGTACATCTTCTGCTGCAGAGGATAGATTGTCATTAAACAGCAGGATGCATCCTGTGACTAAATAAATAATGCGTCGTATGTTTCTTCTCATAATAAATTTCCTTCTAAAATGCATTCATATCATTCTAATAAGAATTTATTATTTTTTATATTTTTAATTAATTTTAAATTCTCTCTTACTGCAAACAGCTAATCCTTGGTTATGATTGTTTGCCTTCCCGAACCATGCTGTCGGCCCGTTTAAGTGAAACGATAAAAATGCTTCCTCTGCCTTCTGTGCTTTCAACCGCTATCTTTCCGCCATGAGCTTCAACTATCTCGCGGGCTATGGCAAGCCCCAGCCCTGCGCCTGCCGGGACAACCTGTCCGGGAACGCTGAAGAATTGCTCAAATATATTATTCAGATATTCACGCGGTATGCCCGTTCCGGTATCAGCAACTGAAAAAACGACCCATTCCTCATCGGCATGGACTGTAATGGTGACTGCTCCTCCCGGAGAGGTATGCTTGAGCGCGTTTGAAAGCAAATTGTCAAACACATGCACGATCCGCGGTGCATCGGCCATAACTTCAGGCAGATCGCCTGGCACATCCGTATTCAAGCTGATGCCGCGGTCCTGAAACGCCGCAGCAAAATGCTCTGCAGCTTCCGAGGCTATCACCTGCGCTGAGACAGCAGTGAAGCTCATCGGGACTTTTCCCGATTCTATGCGGCTTATATCAAGCAGGTCTTCCAAAATGGTGTTCAGCCGGTCGCTGTCTTCACGTGCAGCCAGAAGAAGCTCGGCCTGCTTTTCAGTGAGCGTGCCCACCTTCTCTTCAAGCAGAAGGTGTATTGCCATGCGTATTGAGGTGAGCGGTGTTTTCAGCTGATGAGACACCGTCGAGACGAGCCCCCGCTTCATGTCATCATTATGCTGCTGCTGGGTGACATCTTTAAAAGACAGCAGCACACCGGTTGCCTGATGCCGCGTATCAAGAACAGGAACAGCATGAGGCTCAATAAAGTGCTCCTTCCCGTGCACAAACACTTGGAAAACTTTTTTCTGCCCCCTGGCCGCAATTACGCCGTCAGCCGAGCGAGCGTCGGCATACAATGAGCGTATCCATTCATGCGCAGTGTCCTCAATCCTGCCCCCTGCATACAGCCCAAAAAAATTTCTTGCTAATTCCGTGGCCGCATCTATGGTGCCGTCCATATCTATAATTACCGTTATATCAGGTAGATTTTTAAATGCCTGCTGGGTTGAAAGCTGCATCAGGGCAAGCTTTGCCTGATCGCTGCGCCTGAACTCGCGAAGACTTGCCGCCATATCATTAAACGCTTCGGAAAGCTGCCCGATTTCATCATGGGCGCCGACTTGAATGCAGAGATCGAGATTGCCTTTTTTTATCTCATCGGCCGAGTGAATGAGTCTGCTGATCGGATAGAGTATCCACTGCCGTGTAAAAATAATAAAACTCACTGCAACAAGAGCCCCGACAAAAAGCAATAAACCCATTTGCTGCCGGGCTGATGCGGCTTTTGCACGCGCCAGGTCATTTGCGTCGCTCATATTCTGCTGGTTCAGATGCAGAACCTCTTCTGCTGCTTTCTTAGTCTGTTGAAAAAGCGGGAACAGTTTTTTGAAATACATGTCCCGCCGGGAATCTTGAGAAATATCAACGTTTAAAAAATTATGCATCACGCTACGGAACTGCAAAAAAAGAATTCGGATACGTTCGGCCTTCTCTCCTTCACCTGGAACGGTTAAGTTATTCAGCTCAATGTTAAGAGCCTTCTCAAACTTCAGCTCATTTTCACTTATTATATCTTTGCCTTCTATATAGCTGAGCAGGCAGAAAAGAGCCCCGCTGTCCATCCTCTCTAGTGCTTCTTTCATTTCCTGACAGGCGATAACGCTGCGGTAGTTTTCGCGCAAAATTACATCGATGGACTGGCCCAGATCGGAAACCAGGTAGATGCCTTGACTGCCGATAAGGACAAGTATGACCAGCAGTCCGCCAAAGCCGATTGATAGTTTTTTTCGAAGATTGAACATATCGCACCTCCAATTACAAAGATATCTATGCAAAGGGTATGCCGTTGGCAAACAATTTAATATAGCCGAATTTTGAGGTTTTATTTTTATTGCAGCATCCGGTGCATTGAATTGTGCAAGAAGGGGAGCTTAAGGGACTTGCAATTTGCAAGGCTGGCGGGAAAGTTAAAAAACTATATACCGTATTCTTTACGCTTGCGCCACAGGGTTGCCTGATCAACGCCGAGCACGTCTGCAGCCTCTTGCAGGGATTTTGTAGCGGCGAGCACGCGTCGGATATGCTGCTCCTCAATTTGCTTGAGCGGCACAGGATCACCGAGCTGCGGGAGCGCTTCTTCAGAGGCGATGCAGGCAGGAAGGTACGCGCTTCCCACCATGTCCGTCGGGCAGAGTATGGCAGCGCGTTCAATTACATTGCGCAATTCGCGGATATTGCCCGGCCATGAATAGCCCTTAAGCGCCTGGAGCGCGTCATCGGTGAATCCCTTAAACAGCCGATGATTGTTGCGGCCGAAAAAGCTGAGCAACCGTTGGGCAAGAGCTGCAATGTCATCGGTCCGCTGGCGCAACGGCGGAATTTCGATTTGAATCACGTTGAGCCGGTAAAACAGGTCCTCGCGAAACCGGCCGCCAGCAACTGCCTGCTCGATGTCGATATTGGTGGCGGCTATAAGGCGCACATCGGCCTTTCGGGGCGCATAATCGCCCACGCGCTCATATTCCCTGTCCTGAATAAAGCGCAGTAGCTTAGGCTGAATTGAGAGAGGCACATCCCCGATTTCATCAAGCAGCAGCGTGCCGCCTTCGCATGCCGCTATCCGGCCCGGATTGTCGCGTACAGCACCGGTAAATGCCCCTTTAACATGGCCGAAAAGCTCGCTTTCAAGCAGCTCCGAGGAAAGCGTGGGGCAGGACACAACACCAAACGGCTTCTGTGCGCGACGACTCCAGACATGCAGCATGCCGGCTAGCACGGTCTTGCCTGTGCCGCTCTCGCCCCGCAGAAGCACAATAGCATCGGAGGTCGCCACCTGGCGGGCAACACTGATTGCCTGCTGCATTATAGGGCTGGTTGTAGAAAAGTCGAATTCCGGATTTAGGCGGCTGACATCATCCTGCAGCGCAGAAACTTTCTGCTCCAGGGAACAAATTTGGGCAACCTTACTGACGGAGAGCTTCACCTGTGCCGGAGTAAAGGGTTTAGGGATATAGTCGGTAGCCCCGCGGCGCATAGCCTCGACTGCCGTATCAATAGACGCATAGGCAGTTATGACAATGATTTTCAGCCAGGGGATCTTTGCCAACAGCTGCGGAATAAGTTCAAGGCCGTCTGACGTGCCCAAACGAATATCGACAAAGGCAAGCTCAAAAGTGCGGCGTGACACTTCAGCCACGGCATCTTCAAAGTTGCTGACGGCAACAACGCTGTGGCCTTCCGTTTCCAGGCACACGGCAAGCGTTTTGCGGATATTTATCTCATCATCCACGACAAGGATGCTTAAGTGCTGCGATGTGTTTGTATCTACCATATTTGAATGCTACCCCTTCATTGCAATCATGCTGGCCACGGCGCGGTAACTGCCTTTGCCGTTGGGCTCTATGCGCTCGTGGTAGAACGCTATAAACAGATCACGAAACGACTCAAGCAGTTCATTGGGCTTTAATAAAAAATCGGGGTTGTGCGGCCCGTCAAAGCGCTGCTGGTCGAGCGTGTAGGTCTCGAAAAAAAGCAGTCCGCCTTTTTTCAGCCCGGCTTTTATGCGGGGCGCAAGGGCGGGCTCAAGAAAGTAGAGGTTTAGAATGACGTCGAAATGATTTTCAGGAAACGGCCAGTCGAGCATGTCGGCAGCAACAGCATCAATTGAAACGCCTTTGCTACGTGCATACTCCTGCGATAGTGCCGAGGCAGCACAAGACCTGTCAACCCCTGTCACGACGTAGCCGCGCTGGGCAAGGAAGACGCCATTTTGACCGGCGCCCATGGCGATATCAAGGGCGGTGCCGCCAGTGCCAAGCATGGCCGCATGCTCCTGCAAAAATGCTGCAGGCCGGGGCACATCGGCCAGGCTGCGTATTTGATACTTTTCCTCCCATGCCCGTTCATTGCTCATGAACACCTCATATTGAAATTGCCTGCGCTCTCAGGGAGAGATCGTGATCGTTCTCTACCATATACACTGACTCGTAAAAACGACAAAATATACTGCGCGACATCAAAACCATCAGCCCTCAAGCAGGCTCTGCTCATAGGGAAAAGGCGAAAGCGCCCGCTTCAGCACGCCGTGCACAAACGAAATTGCGATGCCGTAGTTTGTAATGGGAACGTTGCGGCATTGAGCATCGCCGATGCGCGCCAGCATCTCCTGCCGGTTTATCATGCACCCGCCGCAGCTGATTACCAGGGCGTACTGCGATATATCCTTATCCACCAGCGGCCCGGCATTGGTCTCAAAAATTATATTCCTGCCCGTGTAGCTGCGTATCCACCGCGGCAGTTTCACGCGGCCGATATCATCGGGCATGGGATGATGTGTGCAGGCCTCGAGAATGAGCACCTTGTCGCCGTCATGCAGGCTGTCGATCCGTCGCACGCCGCGCACGAATTCTGCAAGGTCGCCCTTCTGCCTTGAAAAAAGGATCGAGAAAGTCGTAAATTTAACATCATCAGGTATATCGCCCGAAACCTTCAAAACAACCTGGGAGTCGCAGATAACCAGAGCGGGTTTTCTGTTGAGCCCTCGCAGCGCATAATCTATCTCGCGCTCCTTGACAGTAACAGCCACGGCATCATTATCAAGAATATCGCGGATGACCTGCACCTGCGGCAGTATCAGCCTGCCTTTTGGCGCTCCGAGGTCAATCGGGACAATCAGCAGCACGACATCGCCATGGCCTATTAAATCGCCGATAATCGTTTCGCGCTCAACAAATATTTTACTGCCCGCCTCGACGATGAGCTTTTTTGCCTCATCGATATTGGCGCCCGTGCGGCATGAAATGGCTGCATGCGGCACACCAAGAGCTTCAACCTTTTCGATCTTTTCCGTGTCCGGCTGCGTCTGGTCGCATTTGTTGAAAAGTGCCACCACAGACCTGCCCTGCCCGAGCAGCTCACGGATCAGAGATTCATCTTCTGCGTCAAAATCATCCCCTGTCGTGACAAGTAGGGCAAGATTAATTTTACGGATGATCTGGCGCGTACGCTCCATGCGCAAAAGGCCAAGCTCGCCCGTATCGTCAAGACCTGCGGTGTCATACATATAGACCGGACCAATGCCGGATATTTCCATGGCCTTGCCAACCGGGTCGGTCGTGGTTCCTGCTACATCTGATACTATGGCTGTGCTCTGGCCGGTAAGTGCATTGATAAGTGATGACTTGCCCACATTGCGCTTGCCGAAAATTCCCATGTGCAGCCTGTTGCCAACCGGCGTCGTATTCATTTTTTTATTCCCATCATGCGTATTTTCTCGGCAGACAGCAGGCTGTCAAGCTCCTGCTCAGACAGAAGATTATCAGCAAGAATCAGCTGCCGCAGGGGCTGTTTGGTCGCAAGGTGCTTCAGGTACACCTGCGAGGCCGCCTCATGGCCGATAGACTGAGCAAGGCAGGTCACCACGGCAATGGAGTCGGAAAGGTGAGCGGCTATGTTTTCCAGGTTCAGCTCAAGGCCCTGAATTGCTTTTGTGCGCAGACAGCTGACGGCAAGCTCAAGGCCGGACATATTATTGAGCATAAGCGTTGCCACAAGAGGATAAAACTGATTTAATTCCAAATTTCCGAGCCCCGAGGCCTGGGCGATGACAGCGTCATTGCCCATAGCCAGAAGCGCCGTCTGCGACACAAACTCGAGAATAACCGGGTTGACCTTGCCCGGCATGATGGAGGAGCCTTCCTGCACAGCCGGCAGCACAACCTCGGCAAAACCGCCGGACGGGCCCGATGACAGCAGGCGCAGGTCTTCAGAGATTTTAAGCAGATTCACCGCAAGCGTCTTTAAAAGGCCGGACACTTCAACAACACTGTCAAGATTTTGCGTGGCTTCGACCATATTCTCGGCCCGCGTTATCGACAGGCCGGTTGCGTGCCGCAGCTTTTCAATGACGGCAAAGATATATTTCTGCGGAGCGCCGAAGCCCGTGCCGATGGCAGTGCCCCCGAGATTCACAACCTTGATGCGCTCACGGGCTTTAAATATCCGCCACCGGTCCCGTCCAATTGCCTCGGCATAGGCGGCAAACTGCATGCCCGCGGTCATGGGCAGGGCGTCCTGCAGCTCCGTGCGCCCGAGGCGGACTATATCGCTGAACGTGCGCTCCTTGTCCTGCAGGGCCTGCTGAAGCGTGACAAGGCCACCTTCAATCCGCTCAAGATAGATAAGCATGGCAACGCGCAAGGCTGTCGGATAGGTGTCATTGGTGGACTGATGCAGGTTAACATGTTCAAGGGGATGGATGAAGCCGTAATCGCCTTTGACCCTGCCTGCATGCTCCAGTGCATGATTGGCAATCACTTCATTGACATTCATATTAAGCGAAGTGCCTGCCCCGCCGCACAGGGGATTGACTATAAAATCGTCAAAAGCACTCCCGGCAAGCAGCCCATCGATTGCAGCAATGATGTGTTCCGCCTTATCAGTATCGAGATACCCCAGCTCGCGGTTGGCAAGGGCTGCGGCCTTTTTAACCTGCAGATAGGCGTGCAGGAACACAGGGTCGTGACGCTGCCCCGAGTCGCCGAAATTTTCACGCGCCCGCTGCGTGTGAATGCCGAAATAGCAGGCGTCCTCAATCTGCACAGCCCCCAGAAAATCATGTTCAGTGCGCATGATATATGACCTATATTTTTGTTTGAGTCTTGGCGGTATTGCGTTAGAATCAATACGATACTAAGCCAATATCGCCGCTGAGTCAAGAAACAGGAGCTGCCCATGGAAAATATCGAATCAAGTCAGACCGGCACAGCCGGGTCTATCGATCTAAAAAAACACCGGCTTGACCACTACCCCAATATTGCTCTCACCCGCTTTCTCAATGTCGATTATGTACATGCCAAAACCGCTGATGGCGGCGATATCTATGTAACCCGCCACGGGTTACCGTTCATCGGGCACATGGAGCCAGGAAACTGGTATACCGGCAAGTGGTTCAAGGCAAATCGCGAAAAGCTTGCCGGCACCAGCACCGTGTATAAGGTCACCACAAAACCTGTGGCCGGCAAATCTCTGGATATGGTCGTGAAATGGTGCCGCATGGGGCAGGATGTGCCGCTGGAAACAAAAATCATAGAGGATGTGCTGCGTGCAGAGTTCAACAGCCCCTTCGAGGAATTTTCCCTGGTAGAGGAACTGCGCTCCAACAGCTATGGCCCGAAGGACCTGAAAATAATGCTCCAGAAGCCACTGGCTGTTTATGTGCCGCCCGAGCGGCTCCAGCTGTGGCAGACCGGCCGCTCCAAGGCCAAAATCATGAGTAAAATCGCCAAGCACCCGGGGCTGGAAATCGACATACTGCGGCAATACATACTTATCTACAAATGGGTGCGCGGGCTTAACGCTGTTGATGCTTTTGAGCAGGCAGGCCTGCCCGATACAAAACTGTCTGAATTCACCCACCAGGTCATAAACGACCTCAGGCTCAAGGGCTACCGCGTGCTTGATCAAAAACCCGTTCACTTTATTATGCGGCCGAGGCCCGACGGCTCAATCCTTAAAAAGCACGACAGCTGTATGCCCTATGCCCTTGTTGATTTCGAACTGCTTGAACGTATGCCCGAGCATGAAGAACAGGTTAAGGCATCGCGCCGCGGCAGCTATCTGGTAAAGCAGCGCGACCGCTTCCGCGACGATGTGCCAAAAAAGTGGCCGCAGAACCTGCAGCCCATGACAATCATGGGGGTTGACTATGTGTATGGATTAACTGAGAGCACCAACGGCCATCTCTGGGTTGCGGGGCATGATCCTGACCTGTTCGACTACTTCCAGCCAGAGCGCTGGCGAAAAACACCCAGCACCAGACTCTCTCCGACAGATGATGTCTTTTACACCAAAACAAAAGACAATATAAATATCGTCTGGAAAGTATCAACAGTGGGCGAGCTGCCAGGCGCCGCCGATAGCTGCAACGCAGCTATTCAGGATTATGGCTATAACAGCCCCTTTGAGGAATTCTCCCTGGCTTTCGATCTCACACGGCGCGGCATCGCCACTATCTATCCGCGGGCAATATATAAAACCGGTCTCACAGCCGATACGGGCTGTATTGCCGACAAGCGCAGGTATGAGTCGCATGCCGATATACTGACACCTGAAGGCGTGCCCGTGCTCGAGATGGATCATGATTATATTACGGTCTGGGGATTCTGGAACGGGCCCGATGAATCGCTTGCAGAGCGCGATGGCGAATTCTATACCGGCATCAATGCTGCAAATGCCCTGCGCCGAGCCATTATTACCGAACCTGAATATGAACGCCTCATCCAGCGCGTGCAGAGCCTGCTTGCAGATCATGGCATAAAAAATCCGGCGCTCAAGGGCAATCATGTGCTGCTATCGCTCAATCCTCGAGGGGAGCTCATGCGCGACCGCGAAGGTGAGCTTGACATCCGGCTGTCCAACTTCGAGACTATGCAAAGGATTGCTTAAAGCCGCTACCTGCTGAGTGAAACATTTATAGCCGGTAGCAGACAAGCGGCTGAAATATATTTCTTTCAACCGCTTTTTATTACCCCCCCCTGGAAATACCACCCCAACCTTTTTCCAAATTTTCATTTTCCGCAAAATTAAAAATGTCAAAATTTCGTCAGCTTCATTCTCTTTACTGAATAGAGATAATTTTCAAACAATGACCGAAAATGTCACACATGCATGGTCTGTTTATAGTGAACACGGCCAAGTCGTTGCCGGTAAGAAAAAAATAAAATTGGGCGTAGGCATGATACCTGCCAAAGTAAACTTTGACCAACCATACATCGTTGATAAGCCCGAGGGGCTACTGAAGCGCTTGATCCGCGTGCTTGTGATCAACGGTATCAGCGTAAAGATTGAGAACCTTGAAGATGCACAGGGGAAGCTCTGCATACTTAAGGAACGGCTTACGCTTATTCTTAATTCTAAAGTCCGTCCGCTGGGACTGGCGGAAATATGCGCGCAGGCTTTTGCTGCGGTTGAAGATACCGACAGTATTTACCTAAAGCCTGATCTGCGGGACTTTATTGCCCGGCAGCCCGTCAATCTTGCATTTGTACAATTATGCAGGCAGTGCGGCATTAAGGGCTGAAAAAATCCAAGCTGTGTGAGTTAATGACATGCAAAACGAACATCAAAATCTAAACAGCTATCAAGACCGCGCAGCCATTTCAAATGATGAAGAGATTCTCTGCAATAATCTTCAGCTCATTCTTGATAATGCTGAGATTATATTGTCGACGCCGGAATTCTTTTACTGCCAGCCGGAAATGGCGCACCTTGGCGTATGTTTTATTCCCGGTGGCCCCATTCCTCTTGGGGTACTGCTGGAATTATGGAAGGACGGGAAATGGATACTTACCTGCCCGAAATGCCAGCGGCCATTATATATATTCCAAGTAGCCGGGAGTGCGCTTTCCGGGAGCAACTGCTGCCGGGGCTGCTGCATGGAATGCAAAGACAGCTACTCGGTAAGGGAGCCCGGGCTCCGCGATTTACTGATGCCTGTAAATGGAATGTTACAGAAATATGCAAATAAACCGGTGATACTCAAAGGGACACATCCCGTGTTCAGCTGGAGCAAAGGGCTTGTGGGGGAATCTGTGCCGGATACGATAATAAAGGATGCGATCCATGGCGTTGATCTTGAAACGCTTATTCGAAAACTTAACTATGGAGGTTAGAGACGATGGATAACAGGATAGAAAAGACCGATGAATTACTGGCGAATATAAAGAAGCGCTGGTCGAAACTGTCAAAGCTTCTTGAAGAGGTCAATTCGCACTGGCAGTATGAAGACCGTATCTATCGGTTTTATCATCAGTCCTTCAAAGTCTATGCGCTGCAAGATAAAACCCGGAAAATCGTTAGGGCTTTGCAGAAGATAGCCCCTGAAGGAACGTCATTTTGCAAGGAATTTGAAGAGATTTACAAAGCAGGTG
>Ga0114951_10002569_pt1 | contig 20382 bp, 10 predicted proteins | sample AM7aDNAmetaG_FD_88677 | JGI IMG/M metagenome (GOLD analysis project Ga0114951, IMG submission 88677) | Freshwater microbial communities from Finland to study Microbial Dark Matter (Phase II) - AM7a DNA metaG | ecosystem: Environmental > Aquatic > Freshwater > Lake | place: Finland: Lake Alinen... | reverse complement strand
CCAGGCTGCATTCTTCGGGGAATTCCACAGGACATTAATGATCTTCCATTCACGGCCTGTCTTTGCCAACTCCAGGTAATCGTTGAATTCGGCCGACCTGACCTTTACAACGGCAATTTCAGGGGTTACCTGTAGGATCTGCGTGCTGATGTGACGGGCTGTATCGGGTTTGTAACCCGTTTTTGCAGCGCTCATTTCGACCAGCATGCTGTAGGTGGAATAGGTTAGTGACACCTGCCCGGTTTTTGCAATATAGCGGGGAAAGGCTTTGTTAAGATCAAAATGGATGGCCTTTTTCATTCTTTCAGCGTCGCCGGAATAGAATCCGTCGGCATAATCGAGCGCAGCCGCTCTTATGGAGTCCTCGGCGGGAGAGGGTATGAGGACCCCGGGTGAAACCATTGGGACCTGCTGCGAAAACGCAAATCCTGAAGCCATGGCCATCAGGATGAAAATCAATGTCTTTTTCATGGATATGGGATTTTGGGGCAAGATAACATCCACAGTCAGCCAAATAAAATAAAATCGTTATAACAACAGGAATTGACGGTGAACAGGATAAAACAAGTTTTAATCTCTCTTGGTAAATTCCTCGCAGCTCGCTGCAGAACCTGGGGCCGGGGCTTGCCCCGGGGTTCATGCCTTTGATTCTTTCGAGCCCAATTCCGAACCGCCTCTATCCCGGAAGACTGCCGACAATTCCGTTTTGTTTGATGAAAAGACAAAGTGATCTTCAATAGTCGGAACCGAAGGAAAAAAACTCCCTGCTTTATAATGTGATTATAAAACTGGTGGATTCTGCGGATGACTCCATATGGATATACCCCTTGTGCAGCCTGAGGATCTGGCGTGAAAGGCTTAACCCGATCCCGGAACCATTGTCCTTCGTGGTAAAGAACGGGATGAAGATCTTCTCCTGTACATCTTCAGGAATGCCTGGTCCGTTATTGCTGATGCGGATAACCGGCCGGTTCTGGCGGGAGAAATCGACCGACACCCAGATCTTCCTGTTTTCCTGAATATCTTCAAGGGCCTCGATGGCATTGTTCAGGATGTTAATAACAACCTGCGTCAGTAATTTTTTATCACCGGTAAATTGGGTGATCCTTGTCTCAATTTTCAACTCATGCTCAATGCCAAGTTTTTCCATTCTTTCCTTCGAAAGTAACCAGATCTGATCAAACCATTCTTGTACCGTGAATGATTCAAATTCAGGCTTTGGTATCCTCGTAAGTTTGCGGTAACTGTCGACAAAATTGACCAGTCCTTTGCCCCGTTCTTCAATCGTATCGAGGCCCTGGATCACGTTCTCAATGGTTTCTTCATCAACGGCTGCAGGATTCACCGGGTTCCCCTCCTCGAGAAAGAATTTCCTGAGCGTTCCGGTAAGGGAAACAATAGGCGCTATACTGTTCATGATCTCATGGGTGAGCACCCTGATCAGTTTCTGCCATGAATCAAGCTCTTTCTCATCGAGTTCATTGCGGATATCCTGCAGGGAGATAAGTTTCGACACTTTCCCGCAGTAATGGATCTCTCTCGAACGGATTAACAGGTTGATCTGGGAATCCTTGTTGAACTGTTTATATGATGAAGCTTCCCCGGGTTTGATTGCCGAAAGCAGTCCGAAGAGCTCGGGATTCCTCATCGGTATCAGGTGAAGCGGAGTGAAAGACGGGATCCCTGCATAATTAAAAGCCTTGTCGTTCATGATCTCCACTTCATTGTCCTGGTTGATTGCCATCAGCCCGGTAGCTGCATGCTGAATAAATGTTCTGAAATATTTTTCGAGATACTCATTCTGCAATTTAATCTGGTTGATCTGCTCGTTCAGTTCCGTGAGGCTTTTGTACAGATGGCGCAGGGACTTCTGACGGATCTGGGTGGGAAATTTCAAAGAGGAGTCCTCGTTTCGTATGGCCTCAAAAAAGAAAGCGATCTGACGGTTCGACTGGTTGAAGATGTGAATGATCGAATATGCTGAAACCGGGACAGGCACAAGGAACAACAGGTACAAGGGGTCCATATGATAAGCTGTAAGAAAACCGGCAAGGAATACAGTGATCAGGATAACCGAAATATGTACCAGGGTCGTAAGCGTGATATGTTTATAGCCCATATTTTTTCATTTTTTTGTACAAAGTAGTACGTGAAATACCCAGGTTTTTTGCGGCAATGCTTAAACTTTGGCTGTTGTTTTTCAGCTCGTTTATGACCATCCTTTTTTCCATTTCCTCAAGTGTCATCGATTCTTTCAATTGGGTTGGCTGCATCAGGTTGAGGTTGAGGTCGCCGGAAACAATTTCCCTGCTTTCACACAGAATTACCGCTTTTTCGATGGTATGCTGAAGTTCCCTCACATTCCCCGGCCATTCATATTTTCTGAGCCGGTCAATCGCTTTAGGATTTATCCTTACACAGGGTTTTTTATATTTTGCTGCATACTTGCCGACAAAAAAATTCGCAAGTATTTCGATGTCCTCAATACGGTTGCGTAATCGCGGAAGCTCGATCTGAATAGTATTGATCCGGTATAAAAGATCCTGCCTGAATGTTTTATCCTGTACCATCTGTATGAGATTCTTATTCGTGGTACTGATCAGCCTTATATCTACAGGGAATTCCTTATTGGATCCAACCGGGATCACTACCCTGTTCTGCAGTACATTTAAAAGTTTCGACTGAAGATGGATAGGCAGGTTGCCGATCTCATCGAGCAGTAAAGTGCCTTTATTTGCCAGGGCAATTTTGCCGGTACGTTCTTCATAGGCATTAGTGAAGGATCCTTTGGCATGCCCGAACATTTCACTTTCGAAAAGACTTTCGGCGACTGACCCCAGGTCAACCGCAACAAGAAGTTCGTTGTACCGCTCCGACTGCCGGTGGATCTCTTTCGCAATAAGCTCTTTTCCGGTACCGTTCTCCCCGGATATCAAAATGTTGGCATCGGTGCGGGCAACTTTTTTTACCAGGTCGAGGATCTGCTTCATCGCCGGAGAAACACCGATGATCATCCGTTCGTCCCTGTTCATCTCGGTTTTGAGATCATGTTCGCGTTTTATCAGGCTTCCGACTTTGAGGTTCGATTTCCTAAGTTTTAATGCTGCTTTAAGCGTGGCCAGAAGTTTTTCGTTCTCCCAGGGCTTCAGAACAAAATCCGCAGCGCCTTCATGGGTGGCTTTTACGGCTGTTTCTATGTCGCCATAAGCGGTAAACATCACGACCTCAACATCGGGCTTTATTTTCTTGATTTCCCTGAGCCAGTACATCCCTTCATTCCCCGAACTTTCGCCTGCTTTGAAGTTCATATCGAGCAAAACTACATCAATATCACTGTTCTCTATTTCATGTGGAAGGGTATTCGGGTTTGATAAGGTGACCACCTCAACAAAGTCAAATTTCAGGAATAAACGCAAGGCGTTGAGCACGCTTTTATTGTCATCCACGATCAGTAAGCGGCCTTCTTTAATTCGTTCCTCCATACTCAATGAGATTTATCGTAAAAAGAGGTAGCAAATGTACAGAAATTTAACATCAAACTGTTCAGTAAGTTTACAAAAAAACATGTGGAACATTTTATAAATGGCTATAAATCAGTAATATAAAATTATTGGCACAAAATTTGCAATAATATGTATAAAAAATAAACAATACGACAATGATAAAAACAATAAATCTTACAAAGCGGTTTATAACCGATGAAATCGAAACCACCGCGCTGAACAATGTAAGCATGGAGGTAAAGAAAGGCGAATTCATTGCCATTATGGGCCCCTCGGGATGCGGGAAGTCGACCCTGCTGAACATCCTTGGAATGCTTGATAATCCAAGTGATGGCAGTTACATCTTCAATGATGTTGATGTTTCAAAATACAAGGAAGGGAAGCGCACCCAATACCGCAAAGGAAATATCCAGTTCGTGTTTCAGAGTTTTAACCTGATCGACGAACTCAATGTTTATGAAAATGTGGAACTCCCGCTTCTATACCTTAAAAAAACTGCTGCGGAGCGGAAACAAATGGTGATGGATATTCTTGACCGGATGAAGATCGGCCATCGCAAAAAACATTTTCCGCAGCAGCTGTCGGGAGGCCAACAGCAGCGTGTTGCAATTGCACGTGCAGTGGTTCCGGAGCCCCAACTGATCCTTGCCGATGAGCCTACCGGGAACCTCGACTCGAAAAACGGGATCGAGGTGATGAATCTGTTATCGGAACTGAATAAAATGGGGACCACCATCGTGATGGTGACCCATTCACAGAGGGATGCGGCATTTGCTCACCGGGTCGTCAATTTATTTGATGGTCAGATCGTAAGCGAAGAGGTAGCCCATAATCAGCAAGCTGTTTAAAATGAAATACCTCGCTGCCATACTGTTCCTGTTTGAATTTGTTTTCTTGTGCCAGGAAACATTATTTGCCCAGAAGTCGTGGACCCTCGACCAGTGCATAAACTATGCCTGGGAAAATAATTTCTCGGTCCACAACCAGGAGTTGGGTGTCAAAATAAAGAAAACCGATTACCGGCAGGCCAGGAATGATTTATTGCCCGACCTGGGGTTTTCGACTTCATACACACAGAACTATGGGCGCAGCATCGATCCGACCACCAATTCCTATATTGATGTACAGTTCTTCAACAATGGGTACGGGCTTTCTGCTTCGCTTGACCTGTTCAACGGGTTTATGAAGGTCAATACGATTAATATGCAGCGGCTGAATTATGAAGCTGAGAAGAATAAGCTTCAGCAGCTAAGGAACGAGGTTGCTTTTACGGTGATCAACAGTTATTTCAACGTTCTTCTTCAACAGGGTCTTTCGTCAATTGCCCTCGAAAATTTCAAGCTTTCACGCACCCAGCTCGATTTTACCACTGAATTTGTAAGGCTTGGGCGTAAACCGGGTACTGATATGCTTGAAACAGAAGCCAACTTAGCCTCTGACAGTTTTCTGCTCGTTCAGTCATACAACCTGCTTGAACAGGCTAGCCTCGGGCTGAAATACCAGATGAATTACCCGGTGGCCGACAGCCTGGTCATCGATACTGTTGTGATGTCTATTTTCGCCGGTTCCATCGACACACTTTCGATGGATGAGCTATACAGGGTTGCAGCCGCCGCCCTGCCCGACCTGGTATATGCAAAGAATAACCTGCTGGCTGCGAAAAAAGCAGTCCAGGTGAGCCAGGGCTCCTTTTCTCCCCGGCTTGGATTTTATGCCGGATGGAATTCGCAGTATATGCAAACCAGCCGCGACTCATTGAACAGGATAATTCCGTTCACCGACCAGATGACTAATAACTCAAGCGAATACCTGAGCCTTGGTCTCCAGATCCCACTGTTTTCAAAATTCTCAAAATACACATCATTGAGCAAATCCAAACTGAGATACCAGCAAGCCAAGATCCAGTATGATGATATCTCATACAAGCTCATGATGGGAGTCGAAAAATCGCTGACCGAATGGAGAGCTTCAAGGGCCGAATATGAATCTTCGCTCAGCCAGCTTGCAAAGAACCTGAAAGCGTATCAGGCCGCAGAAAAAAAACTGGACAAAGGGCTTATCAACATTATAGAGTTCGATATCCAGAAAAATAAATGGATCAGGGCAAAAGCCGAAGTTTTAAGAACCGGCCTGCAGGTTTTACTGAAAGAAAGGTATATCAGGTTCCTGATGACAGGATCGCTGCTATCAGGGAAATAACCACTAAGAACCACATTTGTAAATTGTACATTGTACATCGAAAAAATCAAAATATGGAGTCAGAAGATACAAGCGGGATGGACCGCAAAATCGAAGACAAGCGGTGGATCAAGAAAAAATACTGGAAATTCATCATAGGCGGTGGCTTGCTGCTTTTAGTCGTGCTTTTTTTCCTGTTAAGGGACTGGACCAGTACGATAAGGGTTGAAAGGGAAAGGATCAGCATTGCACCGGTCATTAAAGGGGTATTTAACGATTATATCACGAATGACGGGACAGCAGCACCTATTTCAACGGTGTTCCTCGATGCATATGAAGGAGGAAAAGTTGAAAAGATCCTGCTCGAGGAAGGTAGCATGCTTAAACAAGGCGACGTGATCCTCACATTAAGCAACAATGATATTAACCTGAATATCCTCAACAGCGAGGCCCAGCTTGCCGAGAAATCGAACTTTTTAAGGGAGGTCAGGATACGCATGGAACAAGAGAAACATTCTCTCGAAAGGGAAGTTCTGAATGCCCGTTTTGACCTGATCGCGAAAAAAAGGACCTATGAACAGAATAAGGAATTATACAAAGATCAGCTGATCTCCAGGGATGAATTTTTACGATCGGATGAAGCATATCAGCTCGCTGATAAAACCCAGGAACTTGTCCTCCTGCGCCAGAAACAGGATTCTTCATTCAGAAGTCTTCAGATCGACCAGATCACAGAGAACCTCAAGAATATGCAGACCAATCTAAGTCTTGTGAAGCAACAGCAGGAGTATCTGAACGTGAAATCCCCCGTCGACGGTCAACTTGGCAGCCTGATGGTTGAACTTGGACAGTCGATCATACGCGGCTTTCGTATTGGGCAGATCAACATCCTCACATCATATAAAATTGAGGCAGATGTTGATGAACATTATATCGACAGGATCAGGACAGGATTATCCTCCTTCATTGAACGGCCGAATGATACCCTCCAGTTAGAGATAAAAAAAGTATATCCTGAAGTACGTAACGGGAGGTTTAAAATCGACCTGGTATTTACCGGGAAACTGCCTGAAAATATCAGGATAGGCCAGTCGTATTTTATAAAAATAAAACTTGGACAGGCAGTAGAAGCTATTCAGATTCCCCAGGGCGGTTTTTACCAGACCACTGGCGGACAATGGATTTTCGTGGTTGATAAAAGCGGTCAGTTTGCTGTAAAAAGGAACATTAAGATTGGAAGAAAAAATCCCCAATATTATGAAATTCTCGACGGGCTGGTTCCGGGTGAAGAGGTCATTGTTTCGGATTATACGATTTTCGGGAACAACGACAAGGTTGAGTTAAAATAATTTCAGGATCATGTTAAGAAACATATTCAAAATAATTTACCGGAACATCTCAAGGCAGAAGGGTTTCACCTTCATTAATGTGGCCGGACTCGCAGTCGGACTTGCGGCCGCTTTGCTGATCCTGATGTGGGTGATGGATGAGCTGAGTTATGAAAAATTTAATGAACATGCACGCAACATCTACATGGTTCACCAGGACCAGTTCTATACCGGAGATCGTTATCGTGTTGCTGTGACACCCTATCCCTGTGCACCGGTCTGGAAGGAACGGATTCCGGAGATCAGGGAAACAACGCGATTGGTCATGCTTCCGAAGCTGTTATTTCGTGTGGATGACAAAGTGTTCTTTGAAACCCGGATCAAGGCAGCCGACCCGGGGATCTTAAAGGTTTTTACATTTCCGCTATTGATGGGCGATGCACAAACCGCTCTTCGTGATCCGCATTCAATCATTCTGACGGAGAAGCTGTCAAAGAAATATTTTGGTGACAAAAATCCAGTTGGAAAGACCATCAGTCTTGAAAACAGGAATACGTTTACGGTCAGTGCTGTGATGAAAGACATCCCGAAAAACTCGGTCTATTCTACCGCCGATGCATCCTGGTTTGGTATTGATGCGATTATTCCATATTCATTCCTGAAGGAGATTGGCATGTCGGATGACTCATGGGGCAATAACAGTATTTTTACTTATATATTACTTGAAAATGGGGCCGACATAAAATCCGTAAACAAAAAACTGACCGGCATTGTTGTTGAACATAGCCCTCAGACAAATGCAAAGTTTTTCGTCTCCCCATTACTGGATTTTCGCCTTCATACACAATTCGGATTCCAGGTTGGCAAAGGGGCTATCGTTAACATATACATATTTGTTTCCATTGCCATATTTATTCTGCTTATTGCCTGCATTAATTTTATAAATCTTGCTACGGCTAAAGCATCCTTAAGGGGGAAAGAGATAGGCATTAAAAAGGTTTCAGGGGCCAACCAGCTTAGCATGATTATCCAGTTCATGGTTGAATCCCTGGTGATCGTGATGATTTCTTTATTTTTTGCACTGGTACTGGTCTCACTGTCCCTGGGTGTTTTCAATTCGATATCAGGTAAAAGTTTTACGATAACGGATATTTTCCAGCTAAAATTCATGACCGGATTCATCATCACAGGCCTGGTAACCGGGATCCTGGCCGGGATCTATCCCGCATTTTATTTATCCTCTCTTAAACCGGTCCTGGTGCTTAAAGGAGAAACGATATCTGGAAAGCGAAACAGCCTGTTAAGGCGAATCCTGGTAATAGTTCAGTTCTCTCTTTCGATATTTATTGCACTTGGTGCTATTTTCATGTTCCTGCAATTAAAATTCATGCAGGAAAAAGAGCTGGGTTTTGATAAAGAAAACGTCATATGCATCAACATGCCCGACAACATGAAGACCAAATACTATTCACTGAAGAAAGAGTTGCTTCGGGAGTCTCCGGTACTTGGGGTTACAGCTTCATCACATAATCCTACGATGATCGGCAGTAATGGCAGTGGTGCATCATGGAAAGGGAAGGATCCGAAAAAGGAAGTACTGATCGGGCAGAACATCATCGATTACGATTACTTAAGTACAATGAAGATCAAACTCGTGGCAGGACGGGATTTTTCGCGCGATTATCCGGGTGACATGGGTGATACTTTAGGTAATTTCCTGGTAAATGAAGAAGTCGTAAAACTGATGGGGGGCGGCGATGCGATTGGAAAAAGTTTCAGGTTTATGGGCCAGAAGGGAATTATTGTCGGGGTGATGAAAGATTTTCATTTCAGTGGAGCCCAGGAACCGATTGAACCCATGGCTTTTGCTGTAAGCGAAAGCAAAGCCTTTTCCCATATCCTGATAAGGCTGGCACCGGGCAATCTCCCCGCCACCCTGAAGATCGTGGAGAAAATATGGAAAAAGGTTGTTCCTGATTATCCGCTCGAGTACAGTTTTCTTGATAAAGATTATGAAAATCTTTACCGGACAGAGATGCGGATGAGCCTTTTGCTTAAGTATTTCACCTACGTGGCAATTATCATCGCCTGCCTTGGGCTCTATGGATTAAGTGCATATGCAGCCGGTAGGCGTACCCGCGAGATTGGTGTGCGTAAAGTGATGGGAGCAGGAGTGGTTTCGGTGATTTTCTCGTTGTCAAAGGAATTTATCCTGCTTGTGATCATTTCGATTGCGCTGGCATTTCCGCTTGGCTGGTTTGCGGTAAATAAAATGCTGAGTGAGTTTGCATACCGGATAGAGATAAACTGGCTGGTTTTTGGTGAGATCGGACTGGGTGCATTGATCGTAGCCCTGGCCACTGTGAGTTTCCAGGCATACAGGGCTGCTGCAGTTAACCCGGCGGTTGCTTTGAAAACTGAATAACTAAAGCAAAATGATAAACAGCTATATTAAAGCAGCAATAAGAAATTACTCCCGCAACAGGGGGTTCACTCTGATCAATATTGCAGGGCTGTCTGTTGGTATGGCATCTGCTTTGATCCTTATTCTGTATGTTGTAAACGAGCTTGGTTTCGATCGCTTTCATGAAAAAGCAGACCGTATTTACAGGGTTGAGGAGCAGCATGGCCCCGATCCGGCAAACCGGGGATTTTTTACCTCTCCTCCCCTTGCTCCGGCTTTGAAATCGATGTTCCCGGAGGTCCGTGATGTTACAAGAATTATGCTTTGGAAAAGGAATGTTCTCGTAAGCTACAGGGATAAAAAGTTTATAGAAACTAATATTGCCCTGGCCGATTCTTCGCTGTTTGACGTTTTTACCATTCCTTTTCTTGAGGGAAACCCGAAAGATGCGTTAAGGAGGCCCAATACCGTCATCATCACCGATAAAATTGCGAAAAAATTCTTTCGGGACGAAGACCCTTTGGGGAAATCAATCATGATCAATTCAAAAACAAGTCATGAAATTACCGGGGTTGTCCGCGAATTACCTCCGAATTCTCATTTTTTCTTCGATTTTCTTATTCCCGGGAATTACGAAGGCTTGAACTGGGGTGATGGTTGTTTGCAAACTTACCTCACACTGCCTGAAAATTACGATAAAAAACAACTTGAACAAAAGTTTCCTGATTTTATCGTTAAATACATGAGCCCCTGGCTGGAAAAGGAATACGGGCTTCCTGTTGCCCGGATTTTTAAAGACAAAAACAACCAGATCAACTATTTCCTGGTTCCCCTTCGTAATGTCTACCTGCATCATAATATGGAAGGCCGTCCCGGTCTGGATGGCCTGATGATGAAATTCGGAAGTTTAAAAACCGTGATCCTTTTCTCGATCCTGGCTGTGTTTATCCTGCTTATTGCCTGCATCAATTTTATCAATTTATCAATTGGAAGGTCGGTTAAGCGAACAACGGAAATTTCACTTCGGAAGGCGATGGGGGCAAGAAAGATTTCGCTGATCAGGCAATTCCTTGTTGAATCGGTCATGATCAGTTTTGCCGCCCTCATACTGGCTTTTATCATTATGAAAATGGCTATCCCGTTTTTCAACAATCATCTGAATACCTCTATCAGCTTTTCCAACATTTCTTTATTGTTTCCCGTTTTTGTGATTATCACCTTCATGGTTGGGATCCTTTCCGGCTTGTACCCTGCATTCTACCTGTCCTCAATCAATCCCGCCGGCATTCTGGGTAAAAAGTCAGGGCCCCCATTGTTAAGGACACGCCTTAATCATCTCCTGCTTACGATCCAGTTCATCATTTCCATCGGGTTGATTATTTCCACGACTACGATTTTTTTGCAACTGAATTTCGTGAATAAAATAAAGCTTGGATTCACAAAAGATCATATCATGTTGATTGAAAGAGCCGGCGCATTGGGCGAAAGCCAACAGGCATTTTCTGAATCATTAAAAAGGAATCCGGATATACTTGAAACATCCTATTCAAATTCGGTTCCCGGGCGCCATTTTGAGCCAACCGGGTATAATCTCGAAGGAGCTCCAAGATCAGAGTCATATTTCCTGATGACAATGAATGCCGACCAGGAATTCATGAAAACTCTGGACCTGAAACTGGTCAGGGGAAGGTACTTTTCGAAAAAAGCGGCATCGGGAAACCTTGAAGCGGTAATTAATGAAAAAGCAGTCGAAAAATATCGGTGGAAGGAGCCTCTTGGGAAAAGGATAATTTATGAAACAAAGGAAAACGGGGAAAATGTTTATGCAGAAATCATCGGCGTGGTCAGGGACTTTAATTTTGAGCCATTATACGCGAATATCCAGCCAATGATGATCTGCAACCTGAATTATCCGGGAAACCTGCTTGTCGTAAAACTCAGGCCCGGGAATCTGAACAGCAGCATTGTGTATATCCAGGATCAATGGAACAGGATGACCAACGCCCAACCTTTTGAATACTGCTTTCTGGATGATGATTTCGGGAAATCCTATAGACCGGATCAGACAAGGGGGATCCTGTTTCTTCTTTTCTCCATTTTGGCAATATTTCTATCATGTATGGGAATGCTGGGTCTCGTAATCTCATCAACAGAGCAAAGAACAAAGGAAATTGGTATCCGGAAAGTCAATGGTGCTACAAGCATGATCCTTCTTACTCTTTTTTCAAAAAATTATTTACGATGGATTGGAATTGCATTCCTTGTGGCCTGTCCGCTTTCCTATTATGCCATGTACAGTTACCTTGAAAATTTTGCTTACAGGATAAGTCTTAACCTGTGGATTTTTGTTTTTGCCGGCCTGCTTACTTTACTTATTACGTTATTAACGATTACCTGGCAGAACTGGCTGATGGCTTCTAAAAATCCGGTGGAAATGCTTAGGTACGAATAGCGATTATGCCATGACAAATATCATTATTACAACCCTCTTAAGGAATATAAGGAAGAACGCTGTTTTTTCATCGATCAATATTTGTGGCCTGACCCTGGGGATAGTCAGTTTTATCCTGATGATGCTGTTTGTTATCAGTGAACTCAGTTACGACAGGTTCAATGAAAACTCAAACCGGATCTACCGACTGTGCATAAAAGCAGCGATCGGGGAGACAAAGATCAACCAGTCCTATTCATCTTCCAGGATGTTCAGGGAAATGACGGCAAAATATCCCGAGATAGAAACAGGGGTAAAATTTTCAGGTTGGCAGGATGTCCTGGTCAGGGTGGGAGAAAAAACGATATCTGAACCGACAGTAATGTTCGTGGACTCAACCATATTTAAAGTTTTTACTTTGCCGTTGATTTCGGGTAATCCATCAACTGCGCTCAGTCGCCCAAATACTTTGGTGATCAGCGAATCAACTGCAAAAAAATATTTCGGTGAACAAAACCCGGTGGGTAAGATCATCGAGGTTGATACAGGTGGTTTCGGGCGGTTTGAAGTGACCGGAATATTTAAGGACATCCCGTCAAACGCTCATTTCCATTTCGGATTGATGGCTTCACTGGTTACATTCCCACAAGGGCTAAGGGAGCAGGAATGGTCTGCAAACAACTTCGTCACCTATTTTCTTCTTAAACCCGGAAGTTCTGCAAAAGACTTGGAAAATAAATTCAAAAAGTATACCATTGAAACGTATGGAGAAGAAAACTATAATAGGCAAACAGCAAAAGGAAACTACTGGGAATTCTATCTGCAACCGTTGACTTCCATCCACCTGCATTCCGACATCAACGGGGAATTTGAACCAAACGGGAACATCAGATATGTCAGCATTTTCATTGTCATCGCCTTCTTCGTCCTGATCATAGCCTGCATTAATTTCATGAACCTTTCCACCGCAAAATCGATGCTCAGGGCCAGGGAAGTAGGGATTAAAAAAACAGCAGGATCGACAAGGGGTAAACTGGTTGAACAATTCCTTTCGGAATCGGTGATCATCACGTTCATTTCTCTTGTCCTGGCCGTCATCATCGTGCACCTTGTGCTCCCTGTATATAATGCATGGCTTCAAAGAGAATTGTCGTTCAACCTGATATCTTCCTCCTGGAACATACCCGGCCTTATTGCATTTGGCCTGGTTGTTGGAATAGCAGCAGGTATTTACCCGGCAGTTGTACTTTCATCCTTCAACCCGGTTAAAGTTCTGAAAGCCCAGGCCCTTTCTGAAACCAAAGGAATTGGATTGAGAAGCATCCTTGTCATCGTCCAGTTTTCGGCATCTATCTTCCTGATCATAGGAACCCTGGTAATTAGCAGGCAGATGGATTTCATCATGAATAAAGATGTTGGTTTCATCAGGGAAAATATAATCATCCTGCGCACCCCTCCTTCATTTGGTAAAGTGAGTAAAGCGTTCAGCGATGAGATCAGGCAACATGAAGGGATCATAGGTGTTTCAGCCTCCACATCAATCCCCGGCTATGCTTTTTCAAATTGGGGGTTTGGCGCAGAGGGAGTTGATAAATCGTTTACCCTGAATCAAATACAATGTGATACGGGTTTTTTCAGGACCATGGGTTTCAGGATGGCGGAGGGACGTTTCTTTTCACACGAATTTCCTACCGATTCTTCGGGGATAATTTTAAATGAAACTGCTGTAAAGGTTTTAGGATTAAAGCATCCGATGGGTACAAAAATGTTCGCCGGACGGATGCCACCGCGGAAATATCACGTTATAGGGGTCGTAAGGGATTTCAATTATGAATCGGTTCATTCCGCGATCCGCCCGATGGGATTGGTAAACCTTAACTCACAAACAGGCAGTTATCTAAGCATACGGTTTGACGGGGGAATGGCAAAAGAGATCCTGCCCCTCTCAAAAAGTACCTGGGAAAAGCTATTGCCCGGCACACCCTTCTCCTTCAGCTACATACATGATGATTTTGTGAATCTTTACCGGAATGAAATTCAGACGAAGCAGGTGTTTGCCATCCTGGCTGGCCTCGCCATCGTCGTTGCCGTCCTCGGCATCCTGGGCCTGGCTTCATTCATGGCACAGCGAAGGACAAGGGAAATTGCGATTCGTAAAGTATCGGGCGCAGGTATCAGCGATATCCTCATTCTGCTCAACTGGAAATTCATTAAATGGGTTCTGTTTTCCTTTATCCTGGCATGCCCTGTTGCCTGGTGGGTGATGAACCGCTGGCTGCAGGATTTTGCATACAGGGTTTCCCTCAGCGCCTGGATCTTTATTCTGTCAGCCGCAATTGCCCTGTTACTTGTCATTATTACCGTGAGCCTGGTCACCTTCAGGGCCGCATCAGTCAACCCCGCCGAAAGCATGAAATATGAATAGAAAAGTTTCCCGGTTTGAAATAAAGTTGTTCTTATCAGATCCGGATTCAATGAATAAACTAAAATTAACCCCTGACCGCGAACTGGTTTATAATAATTTCATCAATGAATGATTTAAAATTTGTCCTGAGAATATTGAAGCGCAACCCGTTCATGCTGATTACCAATGTGACAGGGCTTGGAGTGGCATTGACCACGTTGATTTTCACACTCACCTACATACGTTATGAATTGAGTTATGATAAGCACTTTAAAACCAGTGACAGGGTGGTAAGACTTTTCAGCCGGGTAACCGATAATACGAGCACCGAAGCATATGGTATTTCCTTACGCCAGGCGTATTCCCAGCTTCCCTCCAAAGTTCCCGAAGTAGAGTCTGCCGTTCAGCTATATGGCGGCTGGAAAACATCTGTTCAAACGAAGCTGAATAAAATAGAAAAAGTAGGGATTTTCTATGCTGACCCTGAGATTTTTAAGGTATTCGGACTGTCGCTGAATTCTGGTGATGAAAAAACGGCGCTGCTTCAGAAAAATACGGCCGTAGTCACAACTTCTGTTGCCGAAAAACTGTTCCATACAACCAATTGCATCGGGAAAACCATTGAATCTGATCGTGAACATGTGATGATCACCGGGGTAATGGATGAAATTCCGAAAAACTCCCATTTAAGCTTCGGTTTGTTGATTTCCCTGTCCACACTTAATCTTAACTTGTTCGGGGGCCTCGAATTTCAAACATACTATTTACTTAAGCCGAATATAGACTCAAAAGCAGCAGGCGCGAAAATTGCAGAGGCAAATAATCTTCTTATGCGGGATTGGGCCAGGGGGATGAACGCAAAAGTCCAATCGGGGGTTGAGCCCCTGACCGATTTGTACCTGCATTCTGCAGCAAGTTCCTATATCCCGAACCATGGCAGTATGAAACAACTGCTTATTGTCGGACTTATCGCCTTGTTTGTTCTGCTCACGGCATTGCTCAGCTATATTAACCTGTTTATCATACAGGGTGAAAAACGCATTACCGAAATATCAACCCGGACCATGTTCGGCGCCACAAAGGCAAGCATTGCCAAACTGTTTTTCTTAGAAACAGTTATCGTTTTTCTGTTTTCTGCCGTCCTGGCATTTCTGATTATCTATAAATCAATGCCATTCCTGTCAGCTTTATTGCAATCAAAAGTTGATCTTTCCGATTTGTTGACACCAGGCGGTATTATTTTGTGTGTTATTGTATTGATCGTGCTCCTGGTGATTACATCCGGTTATCCTGTGCTCTATCTCTCAAGGATGAAATACGCATTGGGATTGAGGGGAAAAATTTCAGGCCCGGGAAACAACAACTGGCTTTCTGCAGCTTCGGTATTTGTTCAATTTACGGTTGCCTCATTTTTTATCAGTTGTGTCATCATCATTTTATCACAATTAACATTCATGCATAACGTACCATTGGGGTTCGACAGGAATAATGTGATCACGGTCAGCAATTGCAGCATGCCTGTCTCGAAGAAGTATGAAAGTGTAAAATCTGAATTGCTGAACTTGCCATTCGTTGCAGCTGTTTGTGGTGGGGAACACTTTATGGGTGGCGGATGCAGCGGGCAATACATAAGAACCCTGGCCGACGGGGAAAACAATAACAAAGCCATCAATGAATACCGCGAAAAGCCCGGTTTTGGGGAGCTTATGCAGTTTACACTGATTGACGGACGGTTCTTTCGGGAATCGATGGCCGACAGCCAGGCTGTTGTTGTCAACGAATCGGCAATCAGGTTACTGGGCCTGCAACCAAAGGCCGGACAAGCAGTTCTTTATAATGATAAACGGGTTGAGATTATTGGTATCGTGAAGGATTTTTATTATATGACCAATCCGGGCGAACCCATTGCTCCCCTGGTAATTGCGAATTGTTTTTGGGGAACTCCGAATATTTATATCCGCAGTGCTAGTCCTTTGACAGGGATCCAATTGATGCAAATCAAGTCAATCTTCCATCGCTTTGATGAAAATTTCATTTTCAACCATCAATCCCTGGCGGATATCTTTGACGGGATGTACCAGAAAGAGAACCGGCTTGCAAAAATGGTATCCATTGGAGGGGCTGCAGTGGTTTTCATCAGCCTGATAAGTTTACTGGCCCTGACCGTTCTTAAGATCTCGCGCCGTACGAAGGAAATCGGGATCCGCAAAGTAAATGGGAGTTCCGTAAGCCTCATCATCATGGTTTTGTTCAGGGATATACTGATCATTGTGGTCATTGCGATACTCATTGCTTCAGCCGGGTGTTATATCGTTATGAACCAATGGCTTGCCGAATATGTATTACGTATCCGCCTACACCCGGGATATTTTCTGATGAGTGCTTTGTTCGTGTTTGCCATAGCCATACTTGCCACAACCTGGCAGGCCTGGAAAGCTGCAACACAGGACCCGGTAACCGCATTAAAATATGAGTAAATGCATTGAAAAACAAATAGAACAGGATTATCAGAATTGTTAATGAGATGTTTAAACACATTGTAAAAATCACCTTCAGGAATTACAAGAAAAATCTGATCTTCACCCTGATCATTGTGTCGGGCCTTGCGATCAGCATAGCCACGATCATGGTTATTGCCCGCTATGTGATCCAGGAATACAGTACGGATAAATTTCATAAAGAGTTCAATAATATTTTCCTGGTACTGAATGTCAACTCTGAAAGCAATACCTCTTCGGTTAACCAGGATTGGGCAAGGAAATTCACAGCTGCTTACCCGGAAGTCAGACAGGCCTGCCGTATCGACAGGATTGAGCTGACAGTCAATAATCAGTCCGGCCCGATCAAGCTCAACAATGTATTATCCACCGACCCGGGCTTTTTTACCACGTTTTCATTCCCGCTCGTAACAGGCGATACTTCAAATCTTCTGAAGGATCCTCATTCGGTCATTCTTACTGAAAGTATTGCAGGGAAGTTATTTGGCAAAGAGAAATCCGTTGGGAAAACAATAAAAACAACGATCGGCAATGAAGAAAACCTTTTAACCGTCGCGGCAGTGGTCAAAGATCCTCCGGAAAGCTCAAGGATAAAGTTTGAAGCTTTGGTTTCATTTGAATGCAGTTCCTTTCATTTCAGGATGATGTCATTTGGCAGCCATAAAGGCGGCAGCACACCCGCAGTCATATATATGTGTGACATCTATCTGTTGATCCACGAAAAAGCAGATATCCGGGCATTGAATGACCGCTTAAAAAAGGAATCGTACAAAGAATATAAGGCAGATAGATATTTTTCGTATTTGAAACTTCAACCCTATTCAGAAGTTTATTTTGATAAAAACCAGACCGATAGCTTTAAACATGGCGATAAAGCGATGCTGTTCGTTTTCATGTCACTGGCGGTATTGTTATTACTTCTTGCCTGCATTAATTACATCAATTTGACCACCATAAAGGCATTTTCGAGGGCCAGGGAAATAGCTTATAAAAAAGTCTCGGGCGCTTCAGGCCTTATGCTGACCGGTCAGTTTCTCTTTGAATCAACCGGTCTGTCTGTCCTGGCATTCATCTGTGCAAGCGGGATGATAAAATTCATGGCGAACCTGTTCGGCCGGCTGGTTAACAGCAATGTTGATGTTTCATGGTTTTTCCGGTTTCCCCAGATCATATGGGTCTTCTTGTTTTCACTTGTACTGGGGATGATTTCCGGGTACTACCCGGCCTGGTACTTATCCAGGATTAAAACCAGCGAACTTTTTAAAGGGAGGAGCTTCAGCAGCTCACATCTGCTTTTATTACCCAGGAACCTTTTTATCTTCCAGTTTACCATTGCCATCGCACTGATCATTTCCGCCATCATCATACAGAACCAGTTGAAATATATTAATAATAAAAATCTCGGGTTTGATAAGAACCGCCTTCTTCATATAACCATACCATCCGAAATCAAGCCATTTGCAATGAAGGATGAATTGTTGAAAAACCCGGGAATAAACAACGTTACCTTATCATACGGGATCCCGGGGAACCTGGCTGCAAACGACGGGAATAATTGGTTTATTTACACTGATACTTCCTTCCTTTCCACTTTCAGGATAACCCTCTCTCAGGGCAGGGGTTTTTCGCTGGCTGATAAAAATGTCTGCCTGGTTAATGAAACCCTCCTGAAAGAAAATAAATGGGAAGATTATAAAGGGAGAAGCCTTGGGGGTAATAAAATAATAGGCGTAGTCAAAGATTTCCATACCAGTTCGCTCTATGAAAAAATCGTGCCTCTTGAACTGGACTTCAATACCTCCTATTTGTCGGACATGACGATAAGGATTGAGGGGGAAAATGTTGCAGGCGTGATGGATTATATTAAAACGACCTGGAAACGGATAGCTCCTTACAGTCCTTTCGAATATTATTTTTATAATGATTGGTTTGATAAGCAATACCGTAAAGAAGTTGCATTTGGTTCGCTGATCTCTGTTTTCACTTTCATCGCGATTCTAATCTCCTGCCTTGGTTTATTTGGTCTGCTGGCCTACCTGATCGAACGCAGGGCCAGGGAAATTGGCATCCGCAAGATCAATGGAGCAAATAATTTCGAGATCATCGTCATGCTCAACCGGGACTTTGCAATATGGGTCGGCATTTCTTTTATACTGGCTGTACCCCTTGCCTGGGTTGTCCTGTATAAATGGCTGGAAAATTTTGCGTATAAAACAGGCTTGAACTGGTGGTTTTTTGCAATCGCCGGATTGATTGCCATGGGCATTGCCCTGGTCACTGTAAGCTGGAAGAGCTGGCTGGCCGCTGCACGCAATCCGGCAGAAGTTATCAGGGAAGAGTAACGGAATATTTTCAGGGATTCATCCTTCGTTGAAAACATTTGAGTTTGACCGGCCCATCGTACGGTTCAGCGAGTTTAATGGACTTTTTACAGATTGTAGTTTATTTCCGTAAATGATATGTCTATTTTTACATTAACAACATGTAAAACGGATATTGTATGAAAAAATCGATTTTGTCACTTTTATTACTTGTTATGTTCATTCTGCAGTTGCATGCCCAGGAAGGGATGTGGCTGCTTACCCAGCTCAACCAGCTCGATCTTGCCAAAAAGGGCCTGCAAATCCCTGTCAGCGAAGTCTACAGCAAAGACAAACCCTCAGTCTCTGATGCCATCGTGCAACTTGGCGGAGGTACAGCATCATTTGTCTCGAAGGACGGACTGCTTATCACAAACCATCATGTGGCATATACGGCAATACAGAGGACTTCCAGCGTCAACAGCGATTACCTGACGAAGGGGTTCCTGGCCACAAAGCGAAGCGATGAAATTAAAGCCCCGGGCTACCGTGCCAGGCTTCTTATCGAAATGAAAGATGTAACAGCAGAAGTACTCGATGCCGCAAAGGGGATCAGCGATCCGGCGGAAAAAAATAAAAAGATCAATGAAAAGATCACCCTCATCACTGAGCCTTATACGAAGGGTAAGGATGATATCGATGCTTCGGTTTCACAGATGTTCAACGGCCGTCAGTACATCCTCTATGTACATAAGGTGTTTAAGGATATTCGTATAGTGTATGCCCCGCCTTCTGCAATAGGCAATTACGGAGGGGAGACCGACAACTGGATGTGGCCCAGGCATACGGGAGACTTCTCGTTTATGAGAGTGTACTGCGCCCCCGATGGGACAGGAAAGGCATATTCTGCCGATAATGTGCCGTATCATCCCAAAGTATGGCTGAAGGTTGCAAAGGATTTCCTGAAGGATGGCGACTTTAACTTTATCATTGGGTATCCCGGACAAACCACCCGTTACCGTTCATCCACCTCGGTTTATTTTAACGAACATTATAATTATCCTTTTACGATAAAGAATTTCAAGGAGATCATCGACCTCTGCGATCAGCTGACAAAGGGCAACAGGGATGGACAGATCAAGGAAGCCAATCTTGTCAGGGGGCTGGCCAATACGATGAAGAATTACCAGGGGAAAGTCGACGGGATGAAGAAAACCCATTTCTATGAAAAGAAACTGGAATTCGAGAAGGTGTTTGTAAAGTGGGCTAACAGCAAGCCTGAGACCAAAGCCAAATATGCAGATATCCTGGAAAAGGAAAAGGCAGAATACAAGCT
>Ga0114951_10002567_pt1 | contig 20392 bp, 17 predicted proteins | sample AM7aDNAmetaG_FD_88677 | JGI IMG/M metagenome (GOLD analysis project Ga0114951, IMG submission 88677) | Freshwater microbial communities from Finland to study Microbial Dark Matter (Phase II) - AM7a DNA metaG | ecosystem: Environmental > Aquatic > Freshwater > Lake | place: Finland: Lake Alinen... | reverse complement strand
TTCTGCGACAGGAACTTCTTCGACGTGGGTGAGTAGCTCGGCCATGACATCTTCATCGGCAAGCTCTTGGAAGTCTTTACTGCCCTCGCACTACGCCGGCACGTGCTTCAGTGAACATTTACTTTTAAAAATGTGCGGTTTAGGGGTTCTTCCGGGAAGTTTAGGGTGAAGCCGGACTTTGGATCTATTGTAAATTCTGTAACTTCTTAAATTGACAAAGGATACAGCCATTTCTATAATACCGAAACTGTCGATTATGAAGAAGGAGAAACATACATTCCCATGTTGAATTGTGCGGTTCTTGGCGCCACCGGATACACCGGAGCCGAACTCACGAAGTTGCTTCTGGCCCATCCCCATGTCCGGGTTGCTCTTTTGACCACTCGCCAGGAAAAACCCATTGCCCTTAGGGAAGTCTTGCCCTCGGTTGCTAAAGACGTCAAACTCGAAATCACGCCTTATTCGTTTGAAGAAGTGAAGAAAAAGGCCGAGGTGGTTTTTTTATGCTTGCCGCATACCGAGGCCATGACGGTGGCGGATCAGTGTCTCGGGGCGGGCAAGGTCGTGATCGATCTTTCGGCGGACTTCCGCTTGAAAGACAGGAAGATCTATGAAAAGTGGTATGGGGTGGAGCACACCGCTTCTCAGTATCTTTCCCGTGCGGTTTACGGGCTTAGCGAGGTTTACCGGGAAAAGATCAAGAAGGCGGATTTGATAGCCAATCCCGGATGTTATCCCACCGGTCCGTCGCTTGCGCTTATTCCGCTTCTTAAGAAGAAGCTGATCCGTCCGGATTCCATCATCATCAATGCCGCGTCGGGAGTGAGCGGGGCCGGAAAAAAGCTTGTGACGACGACGCAATTTTGCGAGGTTCAGGAAAATTACAGCGCTTATAAGGTGAACCGGCATCAGCATACTCCCGAGATCGAGCAGACTCTTTCCGCCGCCGCCGGCAAACCCGTGAAGGTCACCTTCGTGCCGCATTTGCTTCCGGTTTACAGGGGTATTCTCGCGACGATCTATGCGGAGATCACCCCGAAAACAACCGAGGGGACCCTGCGGCACGCGCTTGAAGCCGCGTATGCGCAATCGCCATTCGTGAGGATCAAACCCGCGGGACAGTTTCCTTCGCTTAAAGAGGTCCAGCATACGAATTTTTGTGATGTGGGTATTAGCTTGAATGAAGAAACAGGGCGCGTGGTGATCCTTACGGCGATCGACAATCTTGTCAAAGGCGCGGCCGGGCAGGCTGTGCAGAACATGAATCTCCGGTTCGGTTTTCCGGAAGAAGCGGGGCTTGTCTAGCACCGTTTCGCGATAGGATTGCACGGGGAAACGGTGCGATACTGCCCCAGTCGTTATTTTTATTTTATAAAGGGTGACCTGGGCAGCCCCAATTTCTGCGTTGCAGAAATTGATGTGAATTGAGACTGTTAACCCTTAAAATTAAACGGAGACCGGTAGAGATGAAAAAACATTTTTGGAAAAAAGAGAAGAATGGATCCGTGACCACGCCGAAGGGTTTTTCTGCGGGAGGCATTCACGCGGGGATCAAAAAGAAAAAGAAAAAATATGACGTGGCCCTGATCTATTCCAAAACGCCGTGCGTCGCGGCCGGCACTTTTACGACGAACCGCGCGAAAGCGTGGCCTGTCCTTTACTCGATGAAGGCGATCCATGCGGCGCGGCATCACGCGATCCTCGGGACGAGCGGCAACGCGAACTGCCTGAACGGACCCATCGGAAAACGGGCTGTCGATGAGATCACCTGGGAAGCCGCCAAACAGCTCGATATTCTTCCGCAGGAGCTCTTGATCGCGCAAACGGGGATCATCGGCGTGCCTTTTCCGATCACCTGCGTGAAGCGGGCGATCCCTAAGCTGGTCAAACGGCTTTCTGATACGGGCGGGCATGGCGCTGCGAAGGGTATCTTGACCACGGATCTTTCCAGCAAGGAGATCGCTCTTTCAGTCGAGCTTGGCGGGAAAAAAGTTACGATCGCTGCCTGCGCCAAAGGTGCGGGGATGGTGCATCCGAACATGGCGACCATGCTTTGCTTTATCACGACGGATTGTGCGATCACTAAATCTCTTCTCCGCCGTGCGGTCCGCCATGCGGCGGATGACACGTTCAACCAGATGGCCATCGATAACGACATGAGCACGAATGACATGGTGTTGTGTCTGGCGAATGGCGAGGCCGGGAACACACCGATCCATAACATCGGAAAAGATTATTGGATGTTCCGGGAAACTTTAGAAGAGGTCATGCGCTACATTGCCCATGAAATGGTGGTGGATGGCGAAGGGGTCACGCATGTTTGCCGGCTCCGGGTATCGGGCGCGAAAAAGCCGACGGACGCGGAACGCGCGGCGCGGCAGATCGCGAATTCCATGTTGTTCAAAACCATGCTTGCGGGTTCCAACCCCAACTGGGGCCGGATCGCTGCCGCCGTGGGCGCGAGCGGGGTGGATTTCAATCCCAGCAACCTGAGTATCTGGTTCGGTGATGCCCAGGTCGTTAGTCAGGGACGCCTGAGGGTATTGAATCTTCCCAAGGCGCGGCGCATCCTGCAGAAAAAAGAATACACGATCGATGTTGTGATCGGAAAAGGCCGAGGCCGTGCGGATTTTATCACTTCCGATCTCACGACGAAATACGTTCTGATCAACGCGGCTTACTCGTAAACAGCAATCAACAGTCCACAGTGTGGTCCGTGGACCGAGGACTTGAAATGAAAGAATACATCGCGAAGGCGCAGGCCTTGATCGAGGCGCTTCCTTACATCCAGAAATTCCGCGGCAAAGAGATCCTGATCAAGTATGGCGGCGCGGCCCTGACCTATCCGGAAGTCCGTGACATGGTCCTGCAGGATCTGGTGTTTATGAGCTATGTCGGGATCCGGCCGATCTTGATCCATGGCGGCGGTAAGTTCATCACCGATGCGATGAAAAAGAAAGGCGTTCAGAGTCAGTTCGTGAACGGTCTTCGCGTGACTGACAAAACGACGATCGAAGTAGTTAATGAGACGCTGGCGGAGCTGAACAAGAGCATCGTGCGGGATATCGAACGCCTCGGGGGTTCGGCGGTCGGACTTTCCGGTTATGATGCGGAGATCCTGAACGTGGTGAAGCATACCGAGAATGGCGATGTGGGATTTGTCGGCGATGTATCCTCGGTGAATACAGTGCCTCTTAAAGAATTAACGGAATTTGGCAGGATCCCCGTGATCTTTCCCGTGGGGAAGGGGCCCGACGGGGAAATGTACAACGTGAACGCGGATGAGGCGGCGGCCAATATCGCCTCGGCGATGCATGTTCCGAAATTCATGGTGCTTACGAATGTTAAAGGGATCCTTCGTGACCCGGCCGATGAAGAGACGCTGATCCCCTCGCTTCGCGTGAGCGATACGCAGCAATTGATCGATCAAAAGATCATTTCCGGGGGGATGATCCCCAAGGTGAAGGCCTGCATTGACGCGCTTCAAGGCGGCGTTCAGAAGGCCCACATCATCGACGGCCGAATCACGCATGCCCTGTTGCTTGAGATTTTTACCGATCAAGGGATCGGGACGGAAATCACCCTTTAGCTGATAGCCCTCAGCGATCAGCTGTCAGTACAAACTGAAGGCTGAAAGCTGTTGGCTGAAAACGGATATATGAAAACAAAAGACGTTCAACAAACTTATAGTGATTTTGTGATGCCGACTTATACCCAGGTGCCGGTGTGTCTGGTCAAGGGCAAGGGCACGCGTGTTTGGGACCTGGAAGGCAAAGTGTATCTGGACCTTTTTCCGGGCTGGGCGGTTTCAGGGATCGGTCATTGTCATCCCATGGTGGTGAACGCGATCAAGGAGCAGGCGAAAAAGATGCTCCATGTGGCGAATAATTTTTTCAATCCGAAACAAGCAGAGCTCGCCCGCACGATCTCCAAGGCGTCTTTCCCTTCGCGGGTTTTCTTCTGCAACAGCGGCGCCGAGGCGAATGAAGGCGCGATCAAATTCGCCCGTAAATACGGGAGCGATACCGGGCGCTACGAGATCATTACCATGAAGTCCTCTTTTCACGGACGGACGCTCGCGGCCATGACCGCCACCGGCCAGGAAAAATTCCACCAGGGATTCCAGCCGCTTGTGGAGAAATTCCGTTACGCGGATTTTAATGACCTGGATTCCGTAAAAAAACTTCTGACCGAAAAAACCGTCGCCATCATGCTGGAACCGATCCAGGGCGAGGGGGGTATCAACGTGGCTACCAGGGAATTCCTCGAAGGTTTGCGGAAACTTTGCGACGAAAAAGATCTTCTTCTTATCCTTGACGAAGTCCAGACCGGGATGGGTCGTACGGGCAAGATGTTTGGTTACCAGCACTACGATATGGAACCGGATCTGATGACGCTCGCGAAATCCCTTGGCGGCGGGGTGCCGATCGGCGCGCTGGCGGTCAGCCGGAGGATCAAGCGGGAAGTCTTTGCCCCGGGCATGCACGCATCGACCTTTGGCGGAAATCCTCTCGTGTGCGCGGCAAGTCTTGCCGTGTTTAAAGCGATCAAAAAGGAAAAACTGCTGACCAATACGGTCCGGATGGGAGCATTGCTGGACCTCGAATTTGAGAAGCTCCGGGCTAAGTATTCCGTGATCGAAAGCACACGGGGCATGGCGCTCATGCGGGGAATTAAACTCAAAGAACCCTCAGCTCCTTACGCGAACGAGGCCCGGGATCAGGGACTTCTTATCAACGCGACTCAGGGGGATGTTCTTCGGATCATGCCGCCCATGACGATCTCAGCCAAAGAGCTCAAACTCGGCATGAAGATCCTGGATAATGTTTTTATGAAACTTTCCAAGAAAAGTGAAGGGTGTTCATGTTCAAGTCACTGATCTCCATCAACGACCTGAGCCCCGACCAGATCCGGAAGATCATGGAACTTGCCGGCAAGGTGAAAGCCCGTCCGCAGGAAGTCCGGGACGCGCTCGAGGGCCATATTTTCGGGTTTATTTTTGAAAAACCTTCCACGCGGACCTGGGTATCGTTTCAGGCCGGCATTTATTCGATGGGCGGCGGCGCCATCTATCTTGGGCCGGAGGATATCAAGCTCGGCGTCCGGGAAGAAGTGCGTGATGTTGCGCGTGTGCTGTCCCGCTATCTTTCCGGAGTGGTCATGCGGACCTTTTCGCACTGGACGATCACGGAGTTTCAGGATTATTTTGAGAAGCCCGTGATCAATGGCCTGAGCGATCTCGAGCATCCTTGCCAGGCGCTTGCGGATTACATGACGCTTTATGAAAAGATCCCCCCCGAAAAAGATCCCGTGCTTGCTTTCGTGGGGGATGGGAATAACGTGCTGCATTCCCTGCTCCTGGTCGCCGCGAAGCTGGGCGCCAAGATCCGTTACGCGACGCCCAAGAAATACCAGCCTAAACCCAAGCTGATCGCGCTTGCCAGGCAGATCGCAAAAAAGACCGGGGCCGTGATCGAAGGTTTTCTTGATCCTGTTGAAGCGGTGAAGGGCGTTGACGCTGTCTATACGGATGTTTGGGTCAGTATGGGTGAAGAGGCGATGCGCCAGAAAAAGCTCAAGGATTTTAAAGGCATGCAGGTTAACAAAGAACTTCTGAGCCATGCGAAACCCGGCGCTTTGGTGATGCATTGCCTCCCGGCGCACCGGGGAGAAGAGATCACGAACGATGTGATGGAAAGCAAGAACAGCGTGGTGTTCGACGAAGCCGAGAATCGGCTTCATATCCAGAAATCAATTTTACTATATCTTTTTAACCAAGGAGCGATTCAATGAAGAAAGTAGTTTTGGCATATTCCGGAGGGCTTGATACCTCCTGCGCGGTGAAGTGGCTCGGCGACAATCATGAGCTGGACGTGATCTGTTTCTGCGCGTTTATCGGTGAAGTCAAGGATAAGGCTCCTCTCATCAAACGAGCCCAGGCGGCCGGCGCGATCAAGACCATCATCGTGGATCTTAAAGCCGAGTTTGCAAAGGATTACATCCTGCCCGCGATCTGGGCGCATGCGCGTTATGAAGGCAAGTATCCGCTTGCGACAGCGCTGGGGCGTCCTTTGATCGCCAAACATCTTGTGGATGTTGCGCAGAAAGAAGGCGCGGAATTTGTGGCCCACGGCTGTACGGGGAAGGGAAATGATCAGGTGCGGCTTGAGGTCGGGGTGAAGACTCTCGACCCGGATCTCAAGATCATCGCCCCGCTTCGCGACTGGGAATTCAAGACGCGCGAAGAAGAGATCGAATATGCCAAAGAACACCAGATCCCGATCGATGCCACCAAGAAGAGCATTTATTCGATCGATAAAAATATCTGGGGCATTGCGATCGAAGCGGGCATCCTTGAAGATCCCATGGTGGAACCTCCTGAGGACGCGTATGTGATGACCTGCGCTCCGGGAAAGGCGCCGAAGAAGCCGCGTTATATCGATATTCAATTCGAAAAAGGCGTTCCCGTGGGCTTGAACGGAAAACGGATGCCCCTTGCGGACCTGATCGAACATTTGAACACGCTCGCGGGCGAATACGGAGTCGGACGTTTCGACATGATCGAGAACCGGCTAGTCGGGATCAAGAGCCGTGAGGTTTATGAAGCTCCGGCAGCCGATGTCATTCTCAAGGCGCACGAAGAACTCGAAGGGTTCGTCATGGACCGGGAATTCCTCCATTACAAGAGACTGCTTTCTGAAAAATATGCCGAACTCGTTTATTTCGGGCTTTGGTTCTCACCTCTCAAAAATGCGCTCGATGCCTTTTTCGCTTCCAATCAGGAACGCGTGACGGGCAAAGTCCGGTTCAAGCTGGATCATGGTCATGCGATCTGCGTGGGACGTGAATCGAAATACGCGCTCTATAAAGAAAAGCTCGCGACGTATTCCAAGGGCGATATGTTCGACCGTAAGGCCGCCACCGGTTTTATGAAGATCTGGGGATTGCCGTACGAGGGAATGTACAAGAAATAGTCGAGAGTTGTGAGTTGGGAGCATTGAGAAAATGCTTTCACTGCGAACTTTTAAACTGGGGTGATGAATATGGCTAAGCAGATGTGGGGCGGACGATTCAAAAAGGAAATGCATCCGGCGCTCAAGTGCTTCAGCTACTCGCTTGAGACGGACAAGGAGCTTTTTGGCGCCGAGATCCGTGTGAACGAGGCCTACGCGAAAATGCTTGCGAAAGCCGGCCTTATCACGTCAGCGGAATCCAAGGCGATCCTGCGCGGTCTCAAATCCGTTGCCCAGGCTCTGAAAGATGAGAACCTTGGGGTTTACTCAGACCGGTATGAAGACGTCCACACGCTGATCCAGATGGAACTGGAGAAAAGAGCCGGCGCCGTTGCCAAGAAGCTCCACACGGGGCGCAGCCGGAACGATCTTGTTATTACCTCGACTCGTATTTACATGCGGGAGAAGATCGCGGTTATCTGGTATGAAGTGAAGAGACTTCAAAAGGCTCTCGTGAACGCGGCGGAGAAGGCGGAAAGTCTGCTCATTCCCGGCATGACGCATTTACGGAAAGCCCAGCCCGTGCTTCTTGCGCATCATCTGCTGGCGTATGTCGAAATGCTCGAGGAGGATAACGCGCGGCTTGCGGATTCCCTGAAGCGGGTCAACATCCTGCCGCTTGGAGCCGCGGCCCTTGCGGGTTCAGCGCTGCCTCTTGATCAGAAATTCCTCGCGAAAGAACTCGGATTTTCCGGGATCGCGAAAAACAGCATGGCCGCGGTAAGCGACCGGGGATTCCTTGCCGAGTTCCTGGGCGTTCTTTCGATCCTCTGGGCGCATCTCTCCAGACTTTCCGAAGATTTTATTCTCTGGAATTCCGAGGCGTTTGGTTTTGTCGAGTTGGATGACGCGTTCGCGACAGGATCGAGCCTCATGCCGCAGAAGAAAAATCCGGATGTTTTTGAGCTCGTGCGCGGTCGGGCAGGCGTGATCTTCGGGTACTTGCAAGCTATTCTCACTCTACAAAAAGGACTTCCGCTTTCCTACAACCGCGATCTTCAGGAAGATAAACCCGGCGTGTTCGATGCCGTGAAGAAGACCACGTCAGCGCTTGAGCTTTTGGCTCTGACGGTAGGTTCCGTGAGCTGGCATAAAAAAGCTCTGCTGCGGGCGCTTGATGATGACAGCCTTTTTGCCACCGATATCCTGGAATACCTTGTGCGGAAAAAGGTTCCGTTCAGCGAAGCTCATCAGCTTGTGGGGCAGACCGTGCGTCAAGCGATCGAATCGGAAAAAAGATTGAGGGAATGGTCGGTTCAGGAATGGCAGAAGTTCTCCGCCAAGTTTAGCGCGGATATTCACGATCTTTTTGACGTGAAGGAATCTGTTCGTGGAAAAAAGACGATCGGGAGTACGCATCCCGCGAGGGTGAAGCAAGCGATCGCCGAATGGAAGAAGGTCTTGTAATGAGGAGCCAGGGACAGGGACTTCGTTCCGGCCGTCATCCCTGTCTTTGAGAGAAGAACAGACGGTTTTAATGCCAAGGAGGTGCTGACATGCCCCGGACTGATTTTCACGATGAAAAGATGCACGATTTTTATTATAAAAAAGGTCAGCTTTACTGCGAAAAAGTTCCCGTTACCAAGATCCTGAAAAAGACCGGCACTCCGGCTTATATCTACAGCCACAAGACCTTCACCGAGCATCTCATTAAACTTCAGAAAGCATTCCGCACGGCCAAACCGCTCATCTGCTATTCCGTTAAAGCGAATTCCAGTCTTGCGGTGCTCCGCGCGCTTGTGCAAAAAGGCGCGGGCCTCGATATCGTCTCGGGAGGTGAGCTTTTTCGCGCCCGGAAGGTGAAATGCCAGGGCCGGAAGATCGTTTACGCGGGCGTCGGAAAAACGGCCGTAGAGATCCGGGAAGCCATTAAGGCCGGGATCCTTCTTTTTAATGTCGAGTCCATTTCTGAGCTTGAGCAGATCAACGCGATCGCCAAGGCGATGCGGAAAAAAGTGAATGTTTCGCTCAGGATCAATCCAAATGTGGACCCTCATACGCACGAATACATCACGACGGGTAAGGCCGAGACGAAATTTGGCATCGATTTCATGAAGGCCCGCGAGATCTTCACCGGCGCGCGGCGTTTTACGAACGCTCTTGTTTGCGGGATCCATGTGCATATCGGATCCCAGATCGAAACGGGCGATCCGTTCGTGGAAGCGTTCGGGAAGATCCTCGAGTTCATTGATGAGCTTGAAGCGGAAGGCACCAAGATCAAATTCCTGAACCTGGGGGGCGGGCTCGGCGCCATTTATGGCGACGAGAACCCGCAAACTGCGGAAGAATTCGCCCGAAAGGTCCTGCCTCTCTTCAAAAAGAGGAAGTTTCAGCTGATCTTTGAACCGGGACGTTTTATCGCGGCCAACAGCGGCATTCTCGCGACCCGCGTGATCTATGTAAAAGAGACGGACGTGAAAAAATTCGCGATCGTGGATGCCGGAATGAACGATTTTATCCGCCCGGCTTTTTACGGCGCTTTTCATCACATCTGGCCGGTCGTGAAAAACGAGAACGCAAAAGCATGGGTTTATGATGTCGTAGGTCCTATCTGCGAGAGTGGGGATTTCTTCGCCAAGGACCGCGAACTTCCGGAAGCGAAGGCCGGAGACCCTCTCGCGATCATGTCCACCGGTGCTTACGGTTTTACCATGTCCTCCAACTACAATTCCAGGCCCCGGGCCTGTGAAGTCATGGTCAGGGGCGGAACCTTCAAAGTCATCCGCAAACGCGAGACCTACCAGGACCTCCTGCGCGGCGAAAAAGCGGCTTAGGACGGATTATCCTCTTAGCCGGTCGGCCATGCGCGAAAGAAGCAGGCTTGAAAACCCATTGTGATGGAACGAATGCTTGATGCAATAAAAAGCCGCACGGTTCGCTTCTTTTCTTCAGCGCCGGATCTCCTTCCGCTTCTGCTTCTTTTCCTCCTGTGGATCGTGATCGAGGTGCTTGTCTATCCGGTCGGCGCATTTCCCGTTCATGATGATGGGGTCTACGCGAGGACGGTCCACACGCTTCTGACCCGGGGAAAGTATCAATGGTGCGGTTTTCAGACCGTGACGCTGCTCGCGCGGGCGCTTTGGGGTACTTTGTTCACGTTCTGTTTCGGATTTTCCATGACCACGCTCCGTTTCTCGGTGATCCTTATCGGGGGTTTTTGGATTTTTGCTGCTTACAAATTATTCCGGGGTGCTGGGGGAGGCAGGCGGGTTTCGTTTCTCGCGATACTCACGCTTATGACCACTCCTTTTTATGTGCTTCTCTCCAACACTTTTATGACCGATGTTCCGTTCGCTCCCCTGGCCGTTACCGCTTTTGTTTTTTTGATGAAATGGCTTCGTGATCACAAACGGCGGGAGCTCATCCTGGGGATCTTGAGAGCTTGTGTGGTAAGCCCCGTGCGTCAGTTGGCCTTGGCGATCCCGGCCGCTTTTTCAATCGCTTATCTGATTCAAGCCAGGTTCAAGGTGAAGGCATTTTTGATCTCGCTCCTGGCTTGCGGTGCCGTCGCTGCCGCGTTATGGGTTCATCAGCGTGGGCTCGTGGCGATCGGAGAAATGACGGTACTGTATGCGATAAAAAATCGAGCGCTTGGCAATATCCTGCAATTGCTTCGTGGGCCTAACGGAGGGCTTTGGGCGCCCGGGCTTTTCTATGTGTTTTTCTCCAATCTCATTATTTTTCTAATTTATCTTGGGATATTTCTTTTTCCTTTTAGGCTGATCGTGGCGCCCTGGCAATGGAAGAATTTTTTATTGAGGGAACGATGGTGGGGAGGCGCCGGCGCAGTGCTCTCTATCGCCGCGGCCGTTTTTTTTCTTCACGCAGTCCGCCGCATCATGCCCTTGAGCCTGCCGATGTTCTCTGCTTTCGGTCTTGGTGACGAAACTTCCGGCAGCGGAAGGGATCTCTTGGCGGAGGTTCCGCTTTTTTTTTGGTATGTCCTGACGGGGATCGGGCTTCTGGGCAGTGGCTGGCTGGTGCCGCATACTGAGGTTATGCTGAAGCGGTTGGTGCTTTCTTTCGTAAGGAAAAAAGAAACAGATGAAACCGGGGTCTCGGCGCTTTGCGTCTATTTCTTTCCGTTGGGCATTGCCGGTCATTTTGACCGGTATGAATTGGTGGGGGATGACAAGTACCGGATTTCCAACGGCCCCGTAGGGGTAGAGTCTCCTCCCTATGGAACCGTATGTGAATACTCTGCCGCCGGGAAAAGAACGCCCGATGTGGCGCCGGGCAAAACGGTTTATACGTTCTGAAGATGTTGTTTTAAAACGGGCACATGAGATAATTACGCAGGCATTGGGAGCCGGATCTCACATGTACAGACAAAGGAGTGGCCGATGAAAGTCGTGATCTTAGCGGGGGGGATGGGGACGCGTTTAAGCGAAGAAACAGAACTAAAACCCAAGCCGATGGTGGAAATCGGCGGGAAACCGATCCTGTGGCATATCATGAAACTCTATTCCCATTACGGGTTTAATGAATTTGTGCTCTTGCTTGGGTATAAGGGGCATCTCATTAAGGAGTATTTTGCGAATTTTTTTCTTCACCAGTCCGATATTACCGTGGATATCCTGCAGAACAAGATCGAGGTTCACAAGAGCGCGTCCGAACCCTGGAAGATCACCCTTTTGGATACGGGACTTGATGCGATGACGGGATCGAGGATCAAAAAGGCTCAAAAACATATCGGAGACCGGACCTTCATGCTGACGTATGGGGACGGAGTGGCGGACATTAATATCTCTGACCTTTTAAATTTTCACAAGGGACATAAAAAAGCGATCACCGTGACGGCGGTAAGACCCGAGGGCCGGTTTGGCGCGCTAAAGATCGCGGGAGACGGCCAGGTCGTCCAGTTCCGGGAAAAGGTCGAAGGGGATGAGGGTTGGATCAACGGTGGTTTTTTTGTCTGCGAGTCCGAGGTCTTCCGGTCGATCGGCGGGGGAGAGGACGTTTTTTTTGAACGGTCCCCTCTTGAAAAACTGACGAAGGATAAGCAGCTCTTCGCCTACAAGCATCATGGATTTTGGCAGTGCATCGATACGCTCCGGGATAAGTATTATCTGAACGATCTGTGGAGCAAGGATCAGGCGAAATGGAAGGTATGGAAATAGAGAATCTTTTCGGCGGTGTTTACAAGAACCGGACGGTCCTGATCACGGGTCACACGGGGTTCAAAGGCTCATGGCTTGCCCTCTGGCTCCGGCACTTGGGGGCGCGGGTGATCGGATACGCGCTGAAACCGCCCACGGTCCCAAGCCACAGCGCTCTCTTGCGTTTACCTCTCGTTTCAGTCACGGGAGACGTCCGCGATCTGACGAAGCTTCAGAAGACTTTTTTAAAATATCAACCCGAGATCGTCTTTCATCTCGCGGCTCAGCCGCTTGTCCGTTATTCGTACAAAGATCCCAGAGAAACATTTGAGACCAATATCCTCGGGACCGTGAATGTGTGTGAGGCCTCCCGCGGGACAAAAAGCGTCCGGGCGATCGTGAATGTTACGAGTGATAAATGCTATGAAAACAAGGAAGGAATCAGGGCTCACAGTGAAGAAGATCCCCTCGGCGGCCATGATCCCTACAGTGCCTCAAAGGCGTGCTCTGAGATCGTGAGCTTCGCTTATGCACACTCTTTTTTCAGCGGCCGGTCTTCAAAGCCGGGAAGCCGTGTCCTGCTAGCAAGCGCCCGGGCGGGGAATGTCCTTGGCGGCGGAGATTGGGCGGAAGACCGGCTGATCCCGGATGTGATGCGCGCGCTCAGCCGGAAGCAAAGTGTGCCCATCCGTAATTTCCGGGCAATCCGTCCCTGGCAGCATGTTCTGGAACCCCTTTCAGGGTATTTGCAACTGGGATCGAAATTACTGAAAGGAGAAAGACAGTATTCCGGGGCGTGGAATTTTGGTCCTGGTGATGAAAAGATCATCCGGGTTGCGGAGGTCCTTTCTCTTTTAAAAGAGGAGTGGCCGCAAATCGCCTATCACCTTGTCACTGACCGGGTTTTCCCGGAAGCGAAGACGCTTTGCTTGAATTGTTCGAAGGCTCATGCGAAACTCAAATGGCGGGCCGTATGGGGGATCAAACGCTGCCTTCAAAAAACAGCGGCCTGGTATAAGGATTATTACACCAAGCGCCTCTTGAACAGCGATCAGGATCTGTGCGACTATATCGAAGATGCCCGCAAAAAGAAAATAGCCTGGGCCGCATGAAAAAACAATCCTTTTGACCGGCGCGACGGGATTTTTAGGGAGCCATATCCTGGAGAGTCTCCGGGAGATCTCAAATGTGATCGTCTTGAAAAGGAGTTCTTCCGATACGTGGCGGATCGGGGAATTTCTCACCGGCGTGACCTGCTATGACGCGGATAAAACCGCACCGGAGAATATTTTCAAGGGACATAAGATCGACGGGATCATTCACGCCGCCACAGAATACGGGCGCAACAAAGGAGCCGATGAGATCGTGGCTTTTGTTTTCCCCCTGAAACTTTTGGAGCTCGGAATAGCGAACAAGATCTCTTTTTTTCTGAATACGGATACTTTTTATAATATGGAAGGGTTTGCCTCCAGCCATCTCTTTCACTACGCTTTATCCAAAAAGCAATTTGAAGGCTGGTTAAAGGTCTTCCGGAAGCAGGGTGCACGGATCCTTAATATGAAACTGTCTCACTTTTATGGTCTCAGGGACAATACGTCGAAATTTGTTCCCGAGATGCTCTCAAAAATGCTCCGCCATGAACCGGTTATTGAACTGACTGCGGGAAAGCAGCGGCGCGATTTTGTGTATGTCGACGATGTGGTCAAAGCGTATCGCTTGCTGGTGGAGAAGATCGATGGGATCCGGGAGCCTTATCTCGAGTTGGAAGTCGGGACCGGGCAGTCGGTATCCGTCAAAGATTTTCTGAAGATCATGCAGCGGTTGACCGAAAGCCGCAGTGCGCTTGAATTCGGGAAACTGCCGTACCGTGAAAATGAGATCATGGAGCATCACGCTAAAACGTCCGAACTGGTGCGGGTCCTGGGATGGAAACCGGAGATCAGCATTGAAAAAGGCCTGAAGGAACTGATCGCGTCGGAAAAAGGCGGCTTATGAGCAAAAGTGGGGACCTGCGCAAAGAGATCCTGGAAAAAACGAGCGCCTATTACCGGGCGCTTCAGCAGGAAAAAGAAAAAGATCCTGGAAACGTCCGGCATATCCGCTACGGGGGAAGGGTGTATGACGACAGGGAGATCGTCAATCTTGTCGACAGCAGTCTGGAGTTTTGGCTGACCTACGGAAGATATTCCCGGCAATTTGAAAAGGATCTCGCCGGATTCTTAGGACTGCGTTACTCGCTTCTTGTGAACTCCGGTTCCTCAGCCAATCTTCTCGCGTTTATGGCGCTTACTTCTCCGATGCTGGGTCCCCGGTCCGTCCGGCGAGGCGATGAAGTCATCACGCTTGCATGCGGGTTTCCCACGACGGTTGCGCCGGTCATCCAATTCGGAGCGGTCCCGGTCTTTGTCGATGTCGATCTCGTGACTTTCAATATCGATGTGGCGCAACTTGAAAAGGCCTTGTCTGGGCGAACCCGCGTTGTGATGGTGGCTCATACCCTAGGGAATCCGTTCGATGTCGCGGGCTTAAAGGCTTTTTGCGATAAACATAAACTCTGGCTTATTGAGGATAATTGTGACGCTTTGGGAAGCCGTTATGACGGGAAATACACGGGAACCTTCGGGGATATCGGGACCAGCAGCTTTTATCCGCCGCATCATCTGACCATGGGAGAAGGAGGCGCCGTCTACACGAACGATCCTCTTTTGAAAAAGATCATGGCCTCCCTGAGGGACTGGGGAAGGGATTGCGAATGCGATAGTGGTGTGGACAACACCTGCAGGAACCGGTTTTCCGGGCAATACGGGAATTTGCCGCAGGGCTATGACCACAAATATGTTTACAGCCATCTCGGTTACAACCTTAAAGTCACGGATATGCAGGCGTCGATCGGCTGCGCGCAGCTTGAAAAATTGCCGGGGTTTATTCAAAAAAGACGGGAACATTTCGCGATGTTCCGGGCCGGACTGGACGACATGAAAAATTTCCTCCTGTTGCCGGAGGCGACGCCTTCCAGCGAGCCTTCCTGGTTCGGGTTTTCCATTACTTTGCGTGAGGGGTGCCGCTGGACGCGTAATGAAATGGCCCAGCACCTTGAAGCCAAAGGCATTCAGACGCGGAATCTTTTTGCCGGAAATCTGACCAAGCATCCGGCGTTTGCCGCACTTCTTCCTGGGAAAGATTACCGGATCTCGGGCGATCTGAAAAATACGGACAAGCTCATGAGGGACTGCTTCTGGATCGGGGTGTATCCGGGGTTATCCCGGGAAGATATCGAATACTGCATTGCCACTATCAAGGAATTCATCAAGCGGAGACTTTGAATGGAAAAACTGCCGTCACTAGCGATCGTGATCCCGTGCCACAATGAGTCTGAGCTTATTCGGAGCACCTGGGCCCGTCTGAAAGAGTTGGCGGAGTCGTGGGAAGGCCGCATTATCGCGGGCCATGAGCTTGTGATGGTCAATAATGGCTCGACCGATGACACGCTGGAAAAGATGCTAGAGATCTCGCGCCAGGATCCCCACGTAGTGATCGTGGATCTTAGGAAAAACTATGGATATCAGGGATCTATTACGGCGGGGCTCTTTACCGCGACGAAGGACATGATCGTCAGCGTGGACGCCGATCTTCAGGATCCTCCGGAAAAGATCTCGGAAATGATCGGAAAGTATCGCGACGGTTATGAAATGGTCCTGGGTGTCCGGAACGACCGGAAAAAAGATTTTTTTCTGAAACGCTGGGCCGCCGATCTTTACTACAAGCTCCTGAATGCGATCGGCGTGGAATCCGTGCCGCATCACGGGGATTTCCGGCTGCTGAGCCGCGCTCTTGTGGAAGAACTGAAGAAGTTTCCCGAACGGAACCGCTACCTTCGGGGGATGGTTCTGCATCTGGAATCAAAATACGCGGTGGTTATTTACGCCAGGAAGGAAAGGAAGGCCGGCATCACGAAATTTGACATCAAAAATCTTCTCGAGTTTGCGGTCGATGGGATCACGTCTCTTACGAACGCGCCGCTCCGGCTGATCGTCACTTGCGGGCTTCTTATCTTCGCGATCTCGATCCTCGGGATCTGCTATGTCTTCTATGTAAAGTTCTTCACCGAACGGAACGTGCCCGGATGGGCGTTTATCGCGCTTGCGATCATGTTTTTCGGGGGCCTGCAAAGTCTTTTCCTTGGAATTTTGGGCGAATACATCGCTAAAAATTATCTGGAAGCAAAGCAGCGGCCTCTCTTCCTGATCAGGAAGATCTATTCAAGTTCCCGCTGAAGATTCAGATCGCTCCCGTGCCTTTTTCGGGATCTCATGAACCGGCCGCGAGTATTCTTTTTTCGGAGGGTATTCCTTGATGTGGATTTTTTTTTGATGTAGTATCCGACCCTCGTTTCCGCAGAGGCCGGAGAGAAAATTACAATTCATAAGGAGAGGTTTTTTATCATGAATGAATTTAAATATCCGAAAGTGAAAGCGCGGATCCCGAAAATGAAGGTCAGGTTCGATGGCAGGCTTCTTATCCTCGGTTGCGGCGGGGTGTCTCAATGCACGGTTCCGCTCGTCCTGCGTCACTTCGATATGCCGGCTAAGAAGATCACCATCATGGATTTCGTGGATAACCGCGCTCGCGTCAAAGATAGTCTCAAACGCGGCGTCCGTTACGTTTTCGAGAAGGTCACTCAGGCGAATTTCAAGAAGCTTCTCTCCAAGTATGTGGGGCCGGGAGACATGATCATTGATCTTGCCTGGAATATTGAATGCTGGGAGATCCTGGATTGGTGCCGCTCGAACAATGTCCTTTATGTGAATACCTCTGTTGAAGAATGGAATCCCTACCGTGACGACAAACGGACGGATCCGACCCAGTACACGCTTTATCACCGCCACATGAAACTCCGCAAACTCATGGCGGAAAAGTGGCAGGGCAGGAAAGGGACGACCGCGATCGTGGATCATGGCGCGAATCCGGGACTTGTGTCGCATTTCACCAAAAAAGCCCTGATCGATATCGCAAAGAAGATCCTCAAAGAAAAACCGGAGGACCCTCGCCAGGCAAGCCTTAGGCGTTATCTGGAGGAAAAGAATTTTTCGAAACTCGCGCAAACTGTCGGCGTGAAAGTGATCCATATCAGCGAGCGCGACACACAGATCACAGACAAGCCCAAGCAGGTCAACGAGTTTGTGAATACCTGGTCGATCGAGGGCTTCTATGAAGAGGGTGTTGCGCCGGCCGAAATGGGTTGGGGAACTCACGAAACGAAACTTCCGGAAGACGGCTACGAACACAGAAGCGGTCCCAAAAATCAGATCTGTCTTGGGACGCTCGGCATGAACACCCTGGTCCGGTCCTGGGTGCCGTGCGGCGAGATCAACGGCATGGTGATCCGCCACGGCGAGGCCTTCAGCATTTCCGACAGGCTTACGGTGTGGAAGAATGGCAAAGCGGTCTATCGTCCGACGGTTCATTACGCGTATTGCCCTTCGGATTCAGCGATCCTTTCATTGCATGAACTCCGGATGCGCCAGTACAAGATGCAGGAAAAACAGCGGATCCTCTCGGATGATATTATCGACGGGCGCGACGAACTTGGCGTGCTTCTGATGGGGCACGACTTCAAGTCCTGGTGGTGCGGTTCTCTTTTGGATATTCATACCACGCGGAAGCTTGTGGCTCATCAACAGGCGACGACGCTTCAAGTGGCGGTCTCCGTGGTCGGCGCGGCTCTTTGGATGATCCAAAATCCCTGCGAGGGATTCCTTCTTCCCGATGATATCGATCATGAATTCATCCTGAAGTTCGCGGCTCCTTATCTTGTTCCTTTTGTCTCGATCCCTTCCGACTGGACGCCGCTTAAGGATCTCAACAAAAAATACATGAAATTCAAAGCCGCGGCCCCGGAGGAAAAAGATCTCTGGCAGTTCAAGTCCTTCCTCGTGGATGAGAGAGTGTAGCTTTTGATGAATCAAGCCATCGTGAACGGAAGCGGTCCGGTGCCGCTCTTGAAGCCAAAACCGGTGGATATCTCAGGGGTCGAGAACCTCATCCGCACGATGATGAAAAAACACAAGACTCCCTTCATGCTGATCCGAAAAAGCGTCCTCGAAAAGCAGTTCGCCCGCTTTGCGAAGGCTTTTCCGGAAGTCACGCCTTATTACGCGATCAAGGCGAATCCGCATCCGAAGATCGTAAAGACCTTTGCAGAACTTGGCACAAGCTTCGACGTGGCCAGCGCGGCGGAAATGAAATCTGTCCTGAAACACGGTGTTTCCCCGGGGTGCATCATTTTTGCCAATACGATCAAATCCAAGGAAGACCTCATCACGGCGCGGCGACGCCGCGTGCGGCTCATGACCTTCGATAACGAAGCGGAACTTTACAAGATCGCCGAGAATTTTCCAAAGGCGCATGTGATCGCCCGCATCAAAGTCGCTAACCGGGGGAGCGTCGTTCAACTCTCGCTTAAGTTCGGCGCGGAACCGGACCAGGCTTTTTATCTTTTACGGAAAGCGAAGAGTCTTGGTCTCGTGCCCAAGGGCGTGAGTTTTCACGTCGGTTCGCAATCGACGAACGTGGAGAATTATCTTCAGGCGCTTGAGCTGACCGCGGGGATATTCAAGGAGTCGAGAGACAATGACATGCCTCTTTCGATCGTGGATATCGGAGGCGGGTTCCCGATCCAGCATTTCGATAACGAGATCGGCATCAATTTTGAGCGTATGGCCGCCGCGATCCGCAAACAGATGAAAGAGCTTTTCCCGAAACATACGCAGTTCATAGCCGAACCCGGGCGCTTCTTTGCAGGACCCGCCGGGATTTTGGTGACGCAGGTGATCGGCCGCGCGTTCCGGGATAATCAGAATTTCTACTATCTGAATGACGGCGTCTATCAGGATTTCTCGGGGATGGTGTTTGATCACTGCAAATACGAGTTCAAGACCCTCCGTCGCGGCGCTAAATACAAGAGTACGCTTGCGGGGCCGACCTGCGATTCTTTTGATATCCTCTCCAATAATGAAGAGCTTCCCGAACTTTATGCCGGGGATGTGATCTACGCCAAGAATATCGGCGCTTATTCCTCGGCGAGCGCTGTACCCAACTTCAACGGTTTCGAGCCGGCAAAGATCATCCTCGTCTAAAGCTAAGCTCGGCCAACGCAGCTAATGGCAGCCTGGGTCTTCTCAGGCAGTTTTGATGTGCCGATAGCTTTCTTCGTCCAACAGATCATTGTTTTACGGTTGAAATCCAATCGGGTCTTTGGGTTTCGGGGGCGGCGGGGAGAGGAGTTCGCTCAAGGCATCAAAAACAATCTTGAATTGCCATCATATTTGCGCTCCATTTCTTGGATCTTTTTTTTCAGATTTTTGTTGGTCTCAAGCATTAGGCGCAGTTTTACAGAGGTTCTCATAATGGCGACATTGACATCGATTGCTCGGGGGCTGTTTAGTACGCCGGAGAGCATAGCAACGCCCTGCTCCGTAAAGGCATAGGGGAGATACTTGCGATGTCTTCCATGCCCTCGTTCGTTTAAGGTCGCAATTTGCGACCTTAGAGAAAGAATCTCCTGGGCGGTGAGCTGGAGCAAGAAATCTTTCGGGAACCATCGGTGGTTTCTTTTAACCTGTTCATTGAGCCGCTTGACCGTTACCCCATAAAGTTGTGCCAGGTCGTGATCCAACATGACCCGATGTCCCCGGAGCAGGTATATTTTTTCCCTTGTCTGATTAAAGATGCCAACAGCCCTCATGGGACATTGAGTTAAGAACCCGCGTTTCACGGTTTGCGAACGTTCTTAAGCTTGAAATATATTTCTACGAACCTTTTTTTGAAGTCGTATAGCCCCTCATGGGAGGTCGGTTTACGACATGGTGGTTCACACCAAACGAACATTTCCAAGCTGGAAATATTCTTTTCAGCGATCTTGGCTGCGACGCTTCCGCCCCACGGCCGCCTTCATCCCCTCATGGTAGGTCCGTTTACGACAGGGGTGTTCATAGTTTGGGAAGGTTTTTAAGCTTGAAATAATTTTTATCTCAAGGCACCGACCACCTGGGTAAGAGCCCCGGAAAGGTTAAGTGCTTGATGAGTTAAGAACCGAAAGCAGAATTCTCTTAAAGGCCGTCTAATTATTCTGTCCGGTAAGAGTCAGGGGATATTGGAAACAGAGATAAAATCAAAAAGTGATCTGTTTTGGGTAACAGGATTAAAAATAATTATCCAGATCCAGCTTCCCCACTTGGCAAAAAAGCTTGCCCGTAGCCCGCCTCAATGCAGCCTCAAGGG
>Ga0114951_10002566_pt1 | contig 20393 bp, 5 predicted proteins | sample AM7aDNAmetaG_FD_88677 | JGI IMG/M metagenome (GOLD analysis project Ga0114951, IMG submission 88677) | Freshwater microbial communities from Finland to study Microbial Dark Matter (Phase II) - AM7a DNA metaG | ecosystem: Environmental > Aquatic > Freshwater > Lake | place: Finland: Lake Alinen... | reverse complement strand
CGCGGGACCACGGATCCCTGCCTTAAGCAGATGTCCGACACTTGCGTGCATTCCCGATCTTATCCCTCGCAACCTCATCCAAACCCGGCGATCGGCAAGCAACCCGACCTTGACAACCTGAGAGACATCTTCCCGGACGCCCCTTTCCTGCAGCCGCAAAAGATTTACAATTTCCCTGCCGGCATTCTTCTCGTTCTCTATCTTATAGATCTCATTTTTAATGTCCTCCGTCCCACCCGCCTTCATGGAACGGAAAACAATACTCTCCCGCCGCCCAGGTTGATCCGGAGTCCTGACCTCAGTGATCGCATCCCCGATCCGAAGCCCCTTTCCATCGACAAGCTTCTTTCCGTCCAAACCGTATATCTTGTCGCTCCACAGCAATCCCGCTATCTCCCGGATCCCCCGCGCCTCGGCGCGTGCTTTGGTCGATGATAAGTTGTCGGTGTGTCTGAAAGCATACGCTTGAGTATTCACGCGCAAATGCAGCTCGCTCGCCGAGGGGCCACCGAGGGCGAGGTTTGCCGATCGATCCGAGAAAGTACCTGGACGGACACCAAGTTGGGCCGAAAGCAATTCTCCTTGGACTTCCCCTACGGTAAGGACTGGAATGGCAAGCATTATGGGACCAAACAGGTATGCCCCATATTCATCGAAGAAACGAGCGGGATCGTAGTCGTCACGGTTTACGTTTATTATTTCCGAAAAAAAGGAGAGAAGCTTATGCACATTACCTATGACCCAGGCGTTGATGTGCTTTACATTCGATTTCAAGATTGTAAAGTAACGACGAAGCAGATCGCCGAGGGAATTGCCGCGGATTATTCTGCCGAGGGGAAACTCGCTGGGCTTGAGATTCTTGACGCCCAACAACGCTTCGGAGATCCTTCGACTCTGCGCAAGGTCACGCTCGAGGACATTGGCCTTACCGCCTGACCTTTCAATGGTCTGTTCAGTCCTGGTTCCTAAGTCCTGAGCTTGCTCAGCACTTAGGACTTTAGACTCAGCCCTGCCATTTTCCCTCGCCTCAGAGCGGGGCCCGCCGACAATAACGCCGAGGCTTACTGATCTCGGATGCATCCCGAAAAGAAGCATTTCCTGCGCATTCTTTTTTACAATCTCCTTACTGGGAAGATCCGCCCATTTATCCTGAAGCGATAATCCCGCCTCCAGCCTCCTCATCCGGGCATCGAATTCTCTTTCGATACTACCGATGAATAACTTCAAATTCGGGATCGAGTCGTAATTTTTCCGGGAATAGCTCTTGAGCTCCACGAGTTTATTCGCTGCACGGCCCATTTCGTTATTAACGAATCCCGTCGTATCGCCTTGCCGCTGGCGAGCATAGGCACGTCTCATATTGGTACAAATGGATTCGATGCGCGTCGACAGGTCATCGCTCTGCCGGAACGCGCGGGTATCGTTCTCGGACACGACCTCGCCGTGGCTGATCTTATCGAGAAGATCATAGGCCCTGGATCCATAGAGGAACATCGCCAGCGTCCGTGAATATTCGAAAATACCGGGCGCCCAGGCAATGTGGTAAGTTCCGGACCCTTGCTCGATATTCTTGGCGGATGGCAAAGGCAGATGATTGCTCTCAAGCCGCTGAAAAAGATAGAGCATGATGACCCTGTTCTGGAAATCAGTATTCTGAAGCAAAGCCTTCATGTCAGCGCGGTTCGAAGGATTATTGTCGCCCTGATTCGAGAGTTTTTTAAAGAGCTTCGTCTGATCAGGAGACAAACCTTCCCAGAGTACCCGCTGAATATTAGCATTCTTTTTCAGAGACTTTGCGTAAAGGATCGCATCGATCGCCGATCGCGGTTCGACCATCTCATCGGTAGCGGCGGGACCGTCCTTCTGATTCTTGTTCAATATCCATTTGCCGGATTCCGTTACCTTCACGCTCATCCGGAAGGAATCCACGTCAAGTTGAGTTTCCTGAGCCAGCTTGCCCGCCCCTTCCATGATCCGGATCACGAGTCCCATTCTGATGAGATCCGCTTTTCTGTCTTCCGGCCAGATCAGAAAACCATACCGGTCATATCCGTCGTTAAGGCTCCGGTAAGCCCGCAGGTGATTCGAAAGACCTAAGCTTCGGACGACCTTTTGCTCCGATTCAGTAAGGCCTTCACGCGCTTTTGCGGATTTCACGATGTAAAGCGTAATGGACGGCAGAACAGTTGCATCGTTTGAATCCTGGAACTTTGATCCAGCCACCACACTGCGGGATTTACCCGTTTGCTTTGCCTTCAAGAGGATCAACTCATCCGCAGACCTTTCGGTTTCGGGGCCCCATTTCCCATCAGCCTCGATCTGGTGGCCGTTCTTAGTTTTCATGCCCGCTTCCATAGCAGCTCTTTGAAGTTTCCCGATAGCAGCCCGGGTTTTAGGACCGACAACGCCTATCTGATCTTTCACATCCAGAAGCCCTAACTGAACAAGCTTGCCTTGAATTTTCAGAGCCTCTTCCTTGGATATCTTCACAGCCGCAACGGGCGCCTTCTTGACAACCTTAGGGCTCGCTCTCTGAACAGTGCTTGATTCTTTTCTAACCCGATGGGCGCTCCTCTGAGCTGATTGCGCCGCGAAGGGCAGGGCCAGAACCGCCACCAGAGCCAGTGTCCTCGCCATCAAAAAAACACTCGTCTTATTCCCCCCCCGCACCTCGGAGCGATACAACTCTTGAAAGAATTGGTTGAGTCCTTTGGAATCGACGTGGATCTCAAAAACAGAACCCTGGATTTCGCCTCCTCGGTTCAGAAGATGGATCTCCATGGATTCCCCTAAAGATGCGGCCGTCTCACGCGCAACCGCCAATCCTTTCCCAAGACCGCCCAACTGATCGGGTGCCGCTTTCTTATAGACCGTCTGAGCAGGCATCGATGCGTCATAGGGCATCCCATTTCCGACAATTCGTATCACCGCGCCGGATGGAACAGCCTGAAAGTAAATTTCTATCTTGAGCGGTTTTACCGCAGTTCGATCGTCCCTTATCATGGTCAGATAGGAATCGATCGCATTCTCGACTGCGGGCACGATCATCACGTTGAGCCGTGTCTGAAGAAAGGCCTGAGCAAGTTCCACATCGCGTTCTCCCTGATCACGCAACACACCCGCGGCACGCTCAGAAATTTTCTCTGTCGCGATGTCAAAATCCAGGGAGATTGCATTCTGAAGGTCTAATTTCCAGGCTGAAAACTCCTGACCATAATTGGGAAGCGCAGGATCCATCGGTTTGAATAACAGGTATTGCTCTTTGAGATATGCGGGCGTGAACGTATTCGTAACAATCTTCTCCCCGAAGTCGCCAACCGCTACCGGCGTTGTATTGCCCGCAGGTCTCCTTGATGCGTCTTCATTTTCCCGGCCTGATCCGCCGGTCGGTTCCGTGTTTCTCATCTCAGAACGAGGAATGAGCGTGATCTTATGAGCTTTGATGTCCGCGATCACCCGATAGTCCATACCCTCGAGCTTCGTTTCCGATTCCACAACTCCCACAGCTACCTCGCGGTCAAAAACTTGTAGCGGATACCATTTTAATTCCCCCAAACCACTGGTCTGAATGAGGGGCTGCCCATAAAAAAATTCCGCGATCAAGAAGACCCAAACGTTGTGATGCTTGTATTTATACTTACCGCTGAAATACCCCTTAAATTCCGAATCGGTCAGGTTTAATTCCATGCGATTCCCCAAGATGATTTTCCGGTATGGATCCTCCTGAATTTCGGCCGTGGCGCGGGCTAACGCCGCCCGGATCAATCGAAGGCGGGCATCACCGATGAAAGAAACGAGCACCGGTCCTTGGTCTATTTTCGCTTTAAGCTCCTGAATCGATGCAAAGCGAGCCGCTAGATCACCGACCACTCGTCTGTGATCACTCCCAAGCCATTTCCAAAGCCGGCCCACCGGGTCCTCCATCTTCAGGGGTTGTCCCAAAAACCGATAATCATTTTCTTCATAAAAAGCCGCCGCATCCAAAGCCCTGTCGAGGAGACTACTCACAGCTTTTCGCGTTCTCTTCAGCTCCTTTCCGATAGAGGTTTGATTCTTTCCCTGTCCCATTTGATTCCACGCCGTGATTTGCTCCGGAGTGAGTATCGGCGCAGGAGTTCCTTGGCCCGGCACTTCCTGATAGACCGTTTCTTTCAAATATTTCCTAAACATCTCGTCCCCGATAATTTTCGCGATCAATTTCTCCCGTCTTTCCGGAGCGATCCGTGCCTCGGAGCGGGCGGAACCGCGTAACTGCTTGAGATAACCGTCTTTATTATCCGCCTCAAGATATTCCTGGATGCGATCATCAGCCAGAGCCGCCAGGCCCGCTCCGATGGATCTTCTCATCCCCACAACGTCAGCATCACCGGGAGTACCGGAGAGATTGGTGCGATTAAGATTCGTGAGGATTTCGTGCCCCATCTTAGGCGATTTAAAGATCGCTTTGATAAGCTCCTCTTGGTCACTCACCGGTATCTTTTCTTTGTACCGCCCTTCGGTGACATTGGCGGTAATGACCTGGCGCCCGATCAGCTCCATAAACACTTCCAGGGCCAGGCTTCCAAGCTCGGTCAGGATAAATTTCCCTTCGGCAGTTTGATTCCCCCGGGAAATTTTATTTGCGCCAAAATACTTACCGGGCGGGGTTCTCAAGAAGAACTCCAATACCGCCTTCCTAATCCCGTCACGCTCGCCCGCAGGAAATTCCAGCCCTGTTGCAACCCGACATATCCCCCAGAGCTTAAAAGCCTCCTGGAGCCTTTTCGCGCCTTCGGCTCGAAATTTCGATCCCTTCTCCAGAGCCCCGGCGATCTTTTCCCGGAAACTGTCAGCATCCTGAGAATATAACGCCCTCACTGAGTCGGGAATATCTTCGCCTTTTCCAACCGCCTCAAGCTCCGCCAGAAAACTATCCCAATCAAATGTTACCGCCTTCGGAGCAGGCGCTTTACGCGTGTTCACGCTCTTTGCAACATTCGGTTTATAATCACGAAGTCCGGGGATCTTCCGGTAAACCCTGTCACGCACTGAATCCACTACAGTTTTGATGGCTTCCGGTGAATCCTGTTTCAGATCCTCAAAAAAAGCACTATTTAATTTTTTAGTTTCCACCAGTCCCCGGAGCATTACAGCTTTCGCCATAAAATCCTTAACATCAAACGGCTTTTGGGTACGCTGCCTCATTTTGTCAATCCACCGCGGCCAGCTGCCATTAATAAAAGTTTTTTTGGCCTCAGACTCGACAATAAGCGCTTCCTCCGACATTCCTGCCGCCCACAAAACCGCAGATGCAAGAGCATCCAAGTCCAGGCTTTCGACACGTTCCTTGGGTTTGCTCGGGTTCTTGAGATCCAAAAATGAGGCAGGCAGCGTCTCTTTTCGCTTGGCGCCGGGTGTCGAATTATTTTCTGCATTATCTCCGGCAACATGAAAAAGGACCTTGAGCCGTCCCACAACCGCTTCCGCGATGGAATCAAGCGTCAGAGTCTCGACAAACGCTCTGATCCTGTCTTCGCGAGTCTCCCCTTGTCTTTGCGTTGTCGGTTCCACTTCCGGAACCCTCACCTCAGAGCGGACGTTGGTTAGATTAAAAAGCCGGTCCGATACTTCGTTCAGCCCGGCTGATCGCAATGCATTTTTCAGAGTTCGAAGGGCAACATCCTTATCTGAAACGGATTTATGAACAGAACGCATTTTCTCGACAAGAAGATCAAGCAACCGGGTCCTGTCCTGCAGAGCCGGTTGGGTTTCAAGCGCCCCTTTTCCCAGGAAGCCGATCAATTCCTCGACCTCGGAATCAAATGTGAAGAGTCCTGACATTTTAAAAACAGCCCACTGAGGCAGAAGACTTTGCAAACGATTGGCATAAAAGAATGGCTTCTGGATTTCCCCGCTCTTGAGGGTATCAAAGGTATCTTTCGCGTTGACGAGCGCGATCCTCCTGGTCTTAAGAGATTCGATAGCACGCCGGCCATCATCGGGATCACCCAAAAAACGGATGGTGTAAAAATCACGACCGGGAGTCTTTTGCATCCATAAACCCGAAAGTGAAAGCGCCGGCTTACCGCGGAACACTCCACGGATCTGATCCTGGTCAACATTCTGGTTTTTTTTCCAAAACTTAAGGCTTTCGAGTTTATCAAAATTTTCATAGATGACAGAGTCTGTCCAAACATGAGTCGCCATGCCGAAATCAATATCTCCAAAGTCCAACCCCTCCAGGAATTCCCGGAGAATTGGCTCCCCTTTAAACAGCTGCCTCAAAACAACATTACGCACAACACTGCCCACAACGAAAAGCTCCGCCCGGTTAGACTCCGTCCATTCAAATAACGATTTCAAGTGCGGCTCAATGTCAGAACCAGGAATTTCCATGAGCACGGGCTCCTGGCCTCTCAGCTCCGAACGAAGTGATTTGACATAAAGCTCACGCGCGGGATCATAGACGTAACCCTTCCCCGACAGGAACGGCGGCACGTCCTCACTGGATTTAACGCCCGGCAAAGGGTCCATGACGATCTCAGTAAATCCTCGGCCCTTCGCCCACTCATCCAGCATCCCAAACCAGCGGTCCCGCTTGAATGTCAGGATGGGAACCAATCTTTTTCTGGCAGTTTCCAAATCACCCCACAGTGTCACCGCGTCACTGCGCAAAAATCTGTTTTGTGGATCATCATGCCCCAGCTGAAGGGTCTCCGGCTTTTGGGGATCCCTGGAAAGCCAGATGTCGATGAATTTCACTTCTCTTCGTTTTCCATCGTATCGAGGGTCCACCGCGTAAGAAATCAAGTGAGACTGATCGGGCCCGTTTGTCACAAGGTCAACTGCTTGATCGAATGCCCTTGGATCAAGAAGAATATCAATGTCTTCTTTCCCCAGCATGACGCCCGTAAGCTTTGCCTCATCGCCCGGCCAGTGCACCCCCTTTGCCAGCCGGATATCCTCCGTCTTGAAACCGTTCTCCCCTCCCGCCTCGGAACGGCCTTGAAGAGCATCCTTGGCGCCGGGTGTTACACTTGACTCTGAGCGAACCGTAAAACTCATGTTCCCCTTAGAATCTTCGGTGCCGGTGAGATCGCTGCCATCGTCATTGAAAAGGACTCTAATCCCGCGATGCCCCCGCTCACTGCCAGATAGAGCCAAAATCGGGAGATTATATGCTCCGGATTTTAGCCATTTCGCGGTGGCCTCGTCCACGCCTCGATTCTGATACCAACCGTCAAGAAATTGTTTTCTCCTTGAATCCCAATCCCGGAAAAATGATTTCGCTTCATCAAAAGTTTTTACGTGGGCGTTTTCCAAGATGTCTTTTAATGCTTCTGCCTGTGTCGGCGCATTAAAATCCCCGATACCCCTTCGCAAATCCTCCGTCAGCAGGAAAATTTCCGCTTGCGGGAAGTATCCATATCCCGGGATACTGACTGTGCGAACCCCGGCGAACGGCAGAGATTGGCCGGCGGGTGGAATGGAGAGCAGCAGATCTCCCGTCTTTGTGTTCTTCTCAAGGATGCTCTGAAGATAGCTGAAACGCCTTCGTACGTCCCCGTACTTATCCCCAGGATACTTATCTATAAAAACTCGCTGCCCTTTATGGTGTTGCGGAAAAATAAAATTATAATAATCATCGGATACGACGTGAACCGTGACGGAACGTTTTAATTCCTTCGCTAGCGTTTGCTGAATCTGCGCCGATTTTTCAGAAACTTTTCCGGGCTCAAATCCTTTATCGATCAAATAGATGTGAGTCAGTTCAGGGAACGAACTGGCTACCGCTCCGACAAAGGACTTCTCACTCCCCCCCTGGCGACTTGTATCCAAATCCCCTGTGAATGGGAAGATCATAACCTCGTAGTCCTTGGCATCTACCACAAATTCCTCGACCGCTTTGACTTTCATCCTGCCCTCGGCATGAGCGCTTATCGAAAACGGGGCCCTCTTTTCGATAGCCTCGAGTTTCTCACCTGTCAATGGCGGCGTAGTGTGCCCCCGTGTCTCGGATCGGGTAATTAGATCGGTCAGGCGTTTCAAAACCTCGGCTGGACTCGATTGCTTAATCAATGAAACTGCCTCCAAAACGGTCTGCGGTTCAGATGCCATCATTCTCTTATAAAGAGTACCGTAGTAATCAATCGTCACAGGCGCCAACTCATCGATGACGTCACTTTTAAAAATATTTCCGGGGGACATCCAATCGGGGATTAGCCCCAATGTTACGAAAAGCATGACATCGCCTAATCGCAAAGGGTAATTCGAAACTCTAATGTAGGCATTCCCATGATTATCAAACCCAGGTTGGATAAAACTGTCAAATGCCATGGCAAAAAGTTCATCATACATTGCATTCTGTCGTTTGGCCTTGCCAGGCGGAATCCCGACGTACTTTGCCACCATTTCCCGAAGCGCATCATCACCCCCCGCAACACCTCCATGGGTCTTTTCAAAAACTTCTTTGATAGCGTTTAATTTCTCTTCGTAAAACATCTCGTAACGGGCAAATTCCACATGGGCCATTTCATGCATCATTTGTATGATTTTTGAAAGGCTACCACTTTGAAGTGTTCTGTCATGAGCGCCTTGCCGCACAACGCTTCGTTCCGCAATTTGAAAGGAAGGCTTCATGTGCATTTGGCCATAATGGTCAGATAACTTGGAAGCAGAACTGATTAAAAACACCCCGGCCAGGCCTAATGAACTCTGGCCCGCTTGGAAATCAAACAACAATTCCCTCAGAAAAACATTATCTCTTGTCCGTTTTTCAAGAGCCGCTGCATCTTCCCGCGTCAAGACATGGGGCAAGTAAAGATTCACTCCGTTTTCCACGGTAATTTGCGCCCTTGCCTGCGTTAACTTCCGGAGGATTTCACTTCTTAGTTCCGGATCTTCAATGGAAACATAATATCTATCCTGCTGACTCGTATGGTTAGGAACATTTGATTTTAAAGCAAGGGACACTACTCCCCGTGACTGTTCGATCCCCACCAAATAAATACCCCGGTTTGTTTGATATTCATAGAATTTCATCGCCTCTCTAGCGTCACCACCTTGGGAACCAGCTATATAAGTAATTTGATTTACGGTCAATCCCAGCCGGACATTCTCCAAAGTCAGCCCGAGTTGCTCGGATTCTTTTTGATAGGCGGCCTGAAAAACACGTGCAGGCTTGAGGAATGGAACGATATTCAAATCACCGCTCTCCCTCCGCATGTCGGAACGGGCGGTTTCAGGCCCCGACGCGCTTCCGTGCGGCAGGGTTTCGTGGCGGACGGTTGTCTCAACATTTTGTGCTTCTGAGCTGGTGGGAGCGAGCGTGGGCAAGTGTCGATATCGCAATTTGTCCATAAGAAAATTTTGGGCGCTTTTTTCTTGCGGGAAAGCCGTTTGGATCAGCTTTTCTCCATCTTTCCACCCGAGCGCATCGATAATCGGACTGTAAAAGCCATCCTTCTCGATCTTCTCTGACCAAACCCACGCACTTTCTTCCATCCCTCGAGTAGGCGAATCAAATACCCCGCTCAAGATGTTAGAAATGGTCGATACCGAACGAGCAAGCTCCACCATGCCGAGATCGACAATTTTCATGCCCCATTTCCCGGTGGGGCGATCCCAATACAGCATAAATTGACCAAGGCCCACATCGCTTACGAAAAGCGGGTGATTGGCCTCTTTTGTTTTTCGATAAAGATCAAATAGAAGGCGCATCGCCTGGCACTCAAAATATTCACGCTGCATAGGTGTCATCTCTTTAGTCAGGTCAAACAAGTTCTTTCCCGGGATCAATTCAGCAAAGATCAGCGGAACGCGCTGTATAGGTCGTGTGGGAAGTCCGGATTCAACCTGAGCCGCAAAGAATCCACCGAATCTGGGCACATCGTTGCTTAAAGAAGATATCTCCCTAAAAAAGCTTTCCTCTCCGAGCTCTTCCTGAGATCGACCCGGGGCATAAATGAGAAATTCGGCGGTCTGAAAAACGTTCATTTCACGGTAGCGGACTGTGACCTTAAAATAATTTTTTTGCCGAGAAGACGTGAAATAGCTTACATGAACAGAACTTATGCTGTCCGGATTCACTTCCGGTCCAAAGATATTTTTCAGGCTAACAGTAACGGCATTCGTGCGAGTAAGCGTTTTCATAATCGCTTTCCTGGTATCGTCCATCCCCTGACTCTTTCGGATTCTCCCTTGGAAAAATGCCTCCATAATCCTTCTATTAAGATGCTCTATTTCCATCTCCGAAAGGGCTTGATCACGAGAAAGCGCTCTGTCGAGCAAGTTTTGGGTCCCTTCGATATCTTCCCATCCCGAAGGATTCTGCTCAAAAGCAGACTTGATAGCAGCGTAATGCTTATCTGGCATCTTAACGCGTAAAAGTGCGTTAAGACGAAGGAGCCAAGCGTATTTGCTGACGGATTTCCCAGCCCTCAATTGTTGCCTGATTTCGTCAAGTTGTCCCTGATCCCAACCATCGGGTAACTCAGCGCCCAATCGTGAGATCGATTCATAGTCGCCTATCAAGTCCTCCAAAACAAACCTGAAAAAACCTTCTATCTCGATTTTTTCACGAGGAATACCCGCCACTTCCTGAATATCCTCTATGGAGCTCGGCTGTATTCGCGACTCAGAACGGATTCGGGCTTCCTGTCTGCTAACAACTGGAGTGCCCGCAGCTAAGCCAAGCAATCTATATTCCACGCTAGACCCGTCAAGAACGCACGCCCCGACGGCTGGGGCAGGTAGGGTGATAGTTTTGAGGAGTTGTCGGATGCCGGATTCGTTGAGTTTTCCGCCGGCCAGGAGTTTTTTAAGGCCTTCGCCGAAGCGGTCGATATTGGCGAGCCATTTCTCTCTTGAGTTCTGCGTCTGGAGTTCAGAATTCGGAGATAGCTCATCGATAAAACGAGTATATTCGGAGGCTTGAGTGATCCTGCCTTCCGCAGAGAGATCACGAATGATCTGATTGCGCCACTCTTTAGCACGCATGGGGCTAAGGGCATGGGGCATAGGGCTCTTAGACGCACTAGGCTCTTTGCTCTCTGACCTATGCAGCAACTGATCCCTGGTTGCTCTGACAAACGCATCATAGAGGTTCACTTTGCCGTCTTTGACCTCAAAGTAATTGCTCCAGGAAACCTGTCCCTGCATGTGTTGTCGATACAAGGGCTCTTCGGGCATGGAGGCGATCTTAGGAGCGATCAGGATGTAAGAAATCCCATGTTCTTTGAATGCTTGAGTGAGTCCTCCAGTGTGGAAGCCTCCCGCCACCACCGTGGCAGTCCGGAGTCCGCCGTCCTGAGCACGTGGCAGATTTTTTCGCATCAACGAGGAGATATTCTTTAAGAATACTTCGTCGCGCTGTTCAGCGACCTTATAAAAAGCCAGATGAGATTCCATTTTCCTGAGAATCGCCGAAACTTCTTCCCGGCTGACGACGCTGTCTTGAGTCACCGTCCACTGATCCAGTTGAAGCATCATCTTTTGGAGCTTGTTCCAATCCTCAAAACTGAGCTCGAGCCTCACGAGCCTTTTGATCAGCTCCAGACCTTTGGTTTTGGAATTCAGGCGCATGATCGAGTCCCGAGTCCCGGGGGGCGCGTCCCCGATCATTTTATCCGTCACTGAGCCCGCATAGCGCTTAAATTCCTCGAAGAGGCGGGTACCTTCTATATCCCGGAGCCGTCTTTGATTTTCAACCAGACCGGCGAGTTCCAGGGAAACCCTGATCTTTATCTGATACGAATGCACAAGGCCCTTGAGATATAAGGCAAAAGCCTGCGGACGCATGCGCGAAGTTTGAAACTCTTGTAACTTCCCGTTGAATTTCTGAAGCTCCCGGCGAACTTCCTTCGAGGGTTGTTGCTGTTTCAAAAACATTTCCACTTTCCCGGCAATGTCCTTAATCTCACAAGAAAGCCGCTGGTCACTTGTCTCCCGACTCCGGTCTTTCGTGATGGATTCCGGTTCTATCTTGATCTCCCGCAACAGCACCTCCACCTCGGATCCTTTGGGCGGCGGTTGGTATTTACTAAGCTGTTTCAAAACCTGCACAAAGTCCGTCTTATTCTCGCTGAAACTCGTGAGCAGGTTGTCGAGTTCGAGAAGCTCCTTGGAGTAAACGTTTTCTTTCTCCCGCTTTAACGAGGCTGCCATCGGATCCAGGAGCATCTTGATCTCGCCTTCCATTGCGGTCGCCTTCAGAAAACACGAAACACCCTCCTCATAAAGCGGCCAATCCTCAATTCCAAAAAACTGAGAGGATTTCGCGGCGCCCGTAGTATTGGACCCGGAATTTCCTCTGGGATCACGCTCGTCATTCGCACCAAAGATCGCTGCAGCAGTTCCGCCGGTGAGCTCCCCTCGCTCGGTGTAAGCATCCAATGTCTTACGAAGAAGTTCTTTATCGGGGAAGCTCCGGAAGATCTGAGGTTCCAGTCTATTTGAGGCTCCTTCAAGTCCCACGAGAGAAATGCCGTATTGGGTCTGAAAGAAATCGAGAATGGACCGGATACTCCGCTGGGCGTCAGGAATTGAATGCGCATCCTGGATCAGGATCACGACTTTATCGTCCGTACCCCGATAGATCTCCTGAACCCTTCCGATCTCCTCCGGCAAAGCGATCGTCTTCATATCTGCCTGAAGGGAGCGATAGCTGACTGCCGATGGCTGGACCGGTGAGAGTTCCGCTTTGGCCTGGGGCAAATAGACAGACGTCACCATAAACGCTGCGCACACGAATACAGCGATACCTTTTTTAAACACTATCCGAAATGACTTATGGAAAATCTTTTTCATCTGTAAAGCTTCCTGTTCTCAGCATTACCATTATAAATTTATACTATTATTTAGTGATAGTGTTTGCCTGCTATTTATTACTATTATTTGCTACTTATTGATAGCATAAAATAGCCGAAATACCGTGTTTCGGGCCGTCAAAGAAATAAAAAGGATTCAGCGGTTTACGGAGAGGTTAAACAGAAGCACAACGCTAAAAACTCACACGTTTTTCAAAATTACGGAGCGAGGATATCAGTCACGCCGCGAGAGAGGATTCAGGGGAGCAAAAAGAGTCTCTTGAATTTTGAATTGGCCCGTGAAAGCGGACAGGCTGGAAGTTTTTATTTTAGTTTTTGGGCTTTTCTGCTATCTTATCGCCAATGACAAAAGCGTTGACCGGAAAAACAGCACTCATCACTGGAGCTTCGCGCGGCATCGGACGCGCAATCGCTCTCCGTCTCGCCGACGATGGCGTCAATATAGCGGTCAATTATCTTCAGAATGAAGAAGCCGCCAGAAAAACCGTCGAGGAACTCCATGCCAAGGGCGTAAAGGCCGCGGCGTTCCAGGCGAACGTCGGCGACCTTGATTCTCATAAAGTTCTCTTTGAAGACGTGCTCAGGACCTTCGGATCGATCGATATCCTTATCCACAATGCCGCGCTCGGAGCATTCAAACCCGTACACCGCCTCAAGATGAACCACTGGGATCTTTCGATGAATATCAACGCCAAGGCGTTCCTGGCCCTTGCTCAAAAAGTACTTCCGGTAATGGAGCCCAAAAAAGAAGGCATCATTATCGCCCTCTCAAGCCTTGGAGCTCATCATTTCATCCCCAATTACGGCGCCATCGGTATTTCAAAAGCCGCGATCGAGGCAACGGTCCGCTACCTGGCGGTGGAATTGATGCCGAAAGGAATTCGTGTTAATTGCGTTTCAGGAGGACTGGTGGACACGGACGCTTTGAAGATGTTCCCGTTCTTCGATGACTTCAAGAAAGAAGTATTAAAGAGAACTCCGGCAGGAAGAATTGGAAAACCGGAAGATCTCGCGCGTGTGGTCGCGTTCCTCTGTTCCCCCGAATCCTCATGGATGGTCGGACAAACCCTTATCGCCGACGGCGGCCTGTCCCTGATCTAGATTTTGTTTCCGGTTTTATTTCTTCCCCAAGACCTTGAGAAATTCTTCATAGCCCAGAGATATGGCATACGACGGGATCGCGAGCGTCGTGCCGCCGCTTCCTCCGAGACTGGCGCCCACAATACCAAGCAACCGGCCTCTCCCGTCCAGGACGGGACATCCGCTATCCCCTTTCGCCATATCAAAGCTCATCTGGATCGCCGTGGCGTGATTGACTCCCGCCTGCGCTTCCCACTGAATCCCCAGGATCCGTCCTCCGATCAAAGTCCCTTTCAAGAAATCGGAATGACCGATCGAGTAAACTCTCATTCCCGGTGCCATTTTGTCGGAATTCCCGAGGGGAATAGAAATCAGAGGAAAGGGCGGCTCGATCCTGAGAAGCGCAATATCCGTACCGGCCACCAGATGCGCGTCCTTGACCTGAGCCGTCTGCCCGTTAAATAACGTAACCGCAAGACCACCGGCCCCGCTCACCGTGTGCGCATTCGTGACAATGATCCCCGTGGGATCGATGATAACGCCGCTCCCGCTACGGGTATAACTGACAGGCGTCAGATGCTGCGCAACATAAACTTCCCCGGTAGCCGAATTGACATAGCCCTGAGGTTGCCCCGCCACGACGGTAGCGTTCACGCTTTGAATATCCACGAGGGCCTGAGTCGTTTCGAGGGCCTTCGCTACGGCATTTTCAGCGGCTTTGAGGGACGGCATGAATACGGAAAGGAAACACCCTAACGCGACAACTACGACTGCCGCACCCTGACCTAAAGTCGACAAAAAATCATCCGTCTGGAGCCGTGGGATCAGAAAATCATTCCCGCTTTTTCGAACTCTGAGCTCCCGTCTCCCTGTTAAGAATCTACGCATTCGTTTTCATTCTCCGCAAGGTTAGCGCTAAGATGAAGAAAATCCCGAATGCAAAATACGGGAACATCCATCCCCCCCGGCGATAAAGGGTGCGCTCCGTCACAAGCGGCAGATCCAGCGTCTTTTGAGCCATCACAAAAGTTTCATCACCGCGCGCGTCCTTAACTGTCGCCCGCACCTGGCCCCGGTTAGAGATAAAACCCGAAACTCCGGTATTCGCCGAGCGCACAACCGCCACGCCATTTTCCACGGCTCGAAAGATAGAAGACTGAAGATGCTGGAAAGGCGCAGCCGTTTTCCCGAACCAGGCATCATTGGTGATCACAACCAGGAATTTCGCGTTCCGGTCCGCCAGGTGGCGCGCCAGATCGGTAAAAACATCCTCAAAGCAGATCAGCACTCCGAACGGCCATTCTTCGCGGGCCCATCGAAATATCACGGAGTCATTTCCTGCGCTGAAATCACTGATCCCGAGCGCTTCCGCGGCGGGGACCAGCCAACCAAGCAGGAACTTGAACGGCATATATTCGCCAAAGGGCACCAGCCGGAGTTTGTCATAGCGCTGATGGACTGCGCCGTCCTTTTCGAGGAAATAGGCGCTGTTATAAACCTCATGTTGACTCTCCCACTGGAGGCCCCCTATCAAAAGCGGCGTCTGAATCTCCTGCGCCAGAAGGGAGATCCTGACGGACTGAGTATCGCGATTGAAAAAACCCGGGAAGGAAGCCTCCGGCCAAATAATAAGGTCCGGTTCTTCGAGCGCGGCAAGTTGTGTCAATTTCTTATAGATATCAAGGATCTTTTCCTTCGCCATGAGTTCCCATTTGACCGACTGCGGGATATTCCCCTGCACGACGGAGACACGCAAGAATTCTTTGGGTTCTTCGGGCTTGGACAGCGTCATTCTTCCGTAGCCCCAAAGTCCTCCCATGACAAGGCCCACGAGCGCGACCAAACTCAAAGCGGTTTTCCATTCGCTGCGTCTGAACCATGCGTAAAGAACGCAGGCATTCACAAGCACGATCAGAAAGCCAAGCGCGTAGGCGCTGAGGACATTGGCGAACTGAATAAGAGGCAAATAGGGCGCCTGGGAATAAGCCAGGGAATTCCATCCGAATCCAACGACCGGCATTTCAGTGCGCAGGAACTCCACAACGATCCAGGCCAGGGCGACCCAGAGGATCTTAAAATAAACGGGCTTTTGAGATTTCATCCCGAAATAGGCCAAAAGGGCAAACCCGCCAAGATACATAGCTTCCATCAAACACAGCAAAAGCCAGCCCACGGTCGTCACGTGCGTCATCCAGTGCATGGAACCGCCGTAAAAGATGACCCCGGTGATCAGCCCAAAACCGAATGCCTGAGAACGGTTTTGGGCATGGTGGACTGCGGCTAGAAGCGGGATAAAAGCGATCCAGGCCAGGAATCCCCACCCGGCGAAGGGAAAAGCCAACACAAGCAGAACACCCGAGACTATCTGATAAAGGTAGGGGGTACGGAGGATAGAGTACGGCTGATAGGGCCCCTGCATATCATTATTCACAAACCACCGCTCACTCGTTTGTTCCGCAGCATTTTTTGAACTTCTTGCCGCTCCCGCACGAGCAGGGATCATTGCGCCCGACCTTCTCGTGAGACCGTTTGATCGGAGCCGGGGCCTGATTGTCCGGAGCTTCATTGCGAGGTGAAAAAGGCGACGGTGCGTCCATTCCCCGCGGCATTTTCACGGGAGGCAGGGACTGGCTTTCCGAAAGCCGCGCTTCGGGGTGAATATATTGCGCTTTGGAATCTTCGACCGGATTCGCAAGCTTGGTTTCATGGACCTGCTGCACGCGGAAAAGCAGTTCGACGGCTTCATCTTTGACGCTGTCAGACATTTGATCGAACATATCAAAGGCCTCGCGTTTATACTCGACCAAAGGATCGCGCTGCCCGTAAGCCCGAAGCCCTATTCCCTCTCGAAGATTGTCGAGTCCGTAAAGATGCTCTTTCCACTTCGTGTCTATGACCTGAAGCAGGATGAAACGGACGAGATACTGCATCCGCTCCGGCCCGAATTCCTGCTCACGCCGGTTCAGCTGTTCACCCACTTTTCCCTCCAGAGCCTCGAGCAGACTGTCCATATCGTCCATGTTCTTTTCCACAACTTCGCGAAAACCCGCACCGAACTTTTCGCTTAGAGCCGTGATCAAGCCCTCGGGGTTCTTCTCTTCTTCCCGGATATCCGGATTGATATAAAGCAGGACCAGATTCTCAATGACATTTTCAGTCATCTGAAGCACATGTCTCTTCAATTCCTCGGCCGAACCCTTCAGTACGAGATCGCGTTCGCCGTAGATCAATTCCCGCTGGCGGTTCATGACGTCGTCATATTCAAGCAAGTGCTTGCGGATATCGAAGTTGTGGGCCTCGACGCGTTTTTGCGCCGTCTCCATCGCCCGGCTGACAAGCGGATGCTGGATCTCGTCGCCTTCCTGCATCCCTAGGCGCTGCATCATCATGGAAATCCTGTCAGAGCCGAAAAGCCGCATCAGTTCATCTTCAAGCGCGATAAAGAATTTCGAGGACCCGGGATCGCCCTGGCGTCCGCAGCGGCCGCGCAGCTGGTTATCGATACGGCGCGCCTCGTGCCGTTCGGTACCGATCACCGTTAGCCCGCCTTTGTCCGCGACTCCGGGACCGAGAACGATATCCGTCCCACGGCCTGCCATATTCGTCGCGATCGTCACAACACCGGGCTGTCCGGCTTGCGCCACGATCTCGGCCTCTTTTTCATGGTACTTGGCGTTCAAGACGACATGCGGAAGGTTGATCTGCTTCAGCATCCGGCTCAGGCGCTCGGACTTTTCGATCGAGATCGTACCCACCAGTACCGGCCTTCCTTTTTTGTGTTCTTCCACGACTTCACGCACCACGGCATCGAATTTTTCTTTTTCGGTCCTGTAAACACAGTCCGCGGAATCAATGCGAACGCAAGGACGGTTCGGCGGCATCACCACGACATCCAATTTATAGATCTTGTCGAACTCGACCGCTTCCGTAGCGGCCGTCCCGGTCATGCCTCCGAGTTTCTTATACATGCGGAAATAATTCTGGAAAGTCACAGTCGCGAGCGTCTGATTCTCACGGCGGATCTCAACCCCTTCCTTGGCCTCGAGCGCCTGATGAAGTCCGTCCGAAAAACGGCGACCCGGCATGAGACGTCCGGTAAATTCATCTACGATAAGGATTTCGTCATCCTTCACGACGTAATCCACATCTTTTTCAAAGAACTCTTTCGCCCTGAGGGCGGTCATGATGTGGTGGCGCTCCGCGACAGTATCGGAATCGTGCATGTTCGCCACGCCCATTGCCCGAGCGGCCTTGGCCTCGCCCTGCTCCGTCACGCGTATTGTTTTGGCCTTCTCGTCGGCAATATAATCCACCGTCGTTTTGATCTCCTCAAGTTTGGCTTTCCAGTCTGGATCAACCTCTTCTTTCATAATGCGATGTCCGACGAGCGCAAGTGCAGCGCGTTGGGCCCTGTAATATTTATCCGTCGATTCCTCCGCGGGTCCTGAAATAATAAGCGGAGTGCGGGCTTCATCGATCAGGATCGAATCCACTTCGTCAACAATGGCGTAGTTAAGCGGCCGCTGGACGCGCATCTCGATACTCGTCACCATGTTGTCGCGCAGATAATCAAAACCAAATTCGTTATTCGTCCCAAAGGTGATGTCTGCGGCATAGGCCTTTTGCCGTTCATCCTGAGGAATATCGTGCTGGATCACGCCCACCGTAAGCCCCAGGAACTCATAGATCGGCCCCATCCAGTTCCGGTCACGTTTGGCAAGATAGTCGTTTACCGTCACGACGTGCACGCCTTTACCTTCAAGCGCGTTCAGATAGACCGGCAATGTGGCCACGAGTGTTTTCCCCTCACCGGTGGACATTTCCGCGATCTTTCCCTTATGAAGCACGCTCCCGCCGAGTATCTGCACATCAAAATGGCGCATCTTGGTCGTCCGCACGGAGGCTTCACGCACCACCGCGAAAGCTTCGGGAAGGATGTCCTCCAGCGTCTGACCGTCTGCCAGTCGCTTTTTAAACTCGTCGGTTTTGGCGCGGAGTTCCGCATCCGAAAGTTTCTGGATGGCGGGTTCGAAGGCATTCACCTGTTCCACGACCGGCCAGATGAGTTTCAGCGTGCGCGTGTTCTGAGTTCCGAAAATTTTCTTCAAAATAAAGTTGAGCATATTTTCCTTATGGGAAGTAGAGAGTTTTATTTAGTAACATTCTGTTTCAAATAGGCTTCAATGAATTCATCCAGCTTACCGTCCATCACCGCGTCACCGTTAGAAGTCTCAAAGTCCGTGCGATGATCCTTCACCATCGTGTAAGGATGAAAAACATACGACCGGATCTGAGAACCCCATTCGATCTTTTTCTTGGGGCCATACTGCGATGCCATCGCCGCTTCTTTTTCCTGAATAAGCCTTTCGTAGAGGCGCGCTTTCAGGACCTTCAAAGCTACTTGCTTATTCTGGAACTGGGAGCGCTCGTTCTGGCACTGTGTCACGATCCCTGTCGCAAGATGCGTGATACGGATAGCGCTTGAGGTCTTGTTCACATGCTGTCCCCCCGCGCCGCCGGCACGGTAGGCATCGATCCTTATATCCTCTTCCCTGATCTCGATCTCGGGAATATCATCCACTTCAGCAATGACATCCATGGACGCAAACGAAGTATGACGGCGCTTATTCGCGTCAAAAGGCGATATGCGGACAAGCCGGTGTACGCCGGATTCGGCCTTGAGATAGCCATAGGCATAACCCCCTTGAACGATAAAGGTCGCGCTCTTGATACCGGCCTCTTCCCCCTGCATCAGATCGACCATCTGAACCGCATAACCATGCTGCTCCGCCCAGCGCGTGTACATACGGTAGAGCATCTGCGCCCAATCGCAAGCCTCGGTGCCACCCGCTCCCGAATTAATGCTGACGATCGCGTTATTGGGATCAAATGGGCCCGATAAAAGGCGCTGAAACTCCAGGAGTTCCACTTCGCGGGCGAGTTTATCCACATCCTGCTGGAAATCCTTAAGCGTCTCAGCCTGATTCTCATCCAGCATGCCGGATAACTCGATCAGATCGCAGGAGGTTTGATGAGCTTTGTGCCACGGGTCGACAACTTTTTTAAGAAGTTTCAGCCGCTCGACAGTAGCTTGGGCATCCTGGGCGCGATCCCAAAAATCAGGAGCTGCCATTTTCTCATTGATTACCGAGATCTCGCGTTCCTGGGCCTCAAGGTCAAAGATACCCCCTTATCTCTTGGAGCTTCTCCTTGAGATCCGTAAGGCGGTCCTTGAGTGCGGCAATCTCTTCTTTCATTATTCCAATACCTATCAATTTCGCAAAGTTAGCATAGAGGCCATTTGAACGAACCCCATAAAAAAATTCGTCTCAGGCCGAGTAGTGTACTGAATGAGGTAGGGATTTACAAGGGGGAACGCGTTCCTCAGACATTCCCCAGTTTTGTTTGATCTTTGAAAAATCCCGTGAAAGGTCAAAGAGAGAAAAGAGAAAGTACGCTTCCTGGGTTAAAGATTATTTTCCGAAATAGCCGAAACATAAGGTGAGG
>Ga0114951_10002565_pt1 | contig 20398 bp, 19 predicted proteins | sample AM7aDNAmetaG_FD_88677 | JGI IMG/M metagenome (GOLD analysis project Ga0114951, IMG submission 88677) | Freshwater microbial communities from Finland to study Microbial Dark Matter (Phase II) - AM7a DNA metaG | ecosystem: Environmental > Aquatic > Freshwater > Lake | place: Finland: Lake Alinen... | reverse complement strand
AAGTGATATTCTACCTGTTAAATTGAGGTGCAACCCCCCTCAGACAATACCCTAATGTGGGATTCTAATCCGCTTTCGGCTTATGATATCGCACTTCTTGTACGGGGGTTTTTCATGGAAAATAGTATGAAAAAAGGATACAAAAAGCGAACACAGGCGTTCGTTGTGCGTACATTGTGGTACATTTTATGATTTGATGCGATACATCCCTTTCGGCACCGTGATCCAGAACTGGGCTCCTTTACGGGAATTATTTTTATAGGACTTACGCAGATCAATCGTTTCGATAACTTATTTTGGTATACTCTGCAAAAAAATTACTTTTTGACATTTCCAAATCTTTTTATGGTGATGCATTTTGCGTAACTCCTATTTTATTAAAAAGGCATATTTTGGGTGAATATTCTGAATTTTCAGAGAATTTATTAACAAAAGCCTTCAAGAAGGTAGTAATGTATTGGCAAAATTCATCATTTTATCAAAACTGGATTTATCCAAATCTATGGATTATTGTCATCTGTATTGGTATTTTTGCGTTTTTCTTTCGTATTTGGCTGAGTAGTTTAGGTTAATGTTAATCCTGTTTATACTATTTTGGAAATATTTCCTGTCAAAAATATTAAAGGCTGTAAAACCTTTTTAAAAATCATTCATAGTCAACAGTGTAGTTAAAAAGATGTGTTCTAGTGTTGTGAAGGGTTCACCGGTGGTTTCATCCTCGAATGCGTGATTGTCAATAATACCCCCACAATTAATCCGAATAGAATGAAACTTAAAACCCAGTCAGTGCCGGTCATGACGTTATATGCTATCACATACCATGTCACGGTGACACAGTAGGGTATGAGGAGTAGCATCGTGGTGAACATACCGGGATTATATCCTCTGTTTTTTAGCTGGAATGTAATTATATGCTGCAGGTTGTTAATTGCGAACTGGAACATAATTGCCGCAAAACCGATCCATGGTATCGTATAGAATACAGCCCCGATAATTACCCATGGCCATATCAATAACGGGTTTACAAGAAATATATACGGTTCATTGAGCGGTACATTTTCCCGGTTATCGCCAGTCGCAAGAATGGTTTTTGTATTGATGAAATGTTTGAATCCTCCGGGTGCAGTATATTCCTCGAATTCATGGATCATAATCACTGGCAGGTGCAGCCAGAGAAGCCATTGATACATGTTCAGCGCGGGGTAGGTTAGGAACAGGATAGCCAGCAGCGTAAATAAAACCGGGGCTGTAAAGGCACCGATTAACTGCCACACTGTATTGAGCTTTGTAAAAATACAGTCTATTCTGTCAGGATAGTACTTCGTATCTGTCATGGTACCACGGATTTATTTTCTTATTACCTGGTTTTATATATTAAATTTGACTCCATGGCTTCCCTGTTCCTCGATAGGGTCAAGAATGCCAGACAGGTTTTGTCGTATCTGTGATGTATCATTAAAAAAAGGCATGATCGCGAAAAAACGACCTGGAAATTAACATAGAAAAAGTATGCAAAAAGCGAACTAATATGTCCGTTTCGCATACAACGGCACATATTATGATTTGATGCGATACATCCCTTTCGGCCACTTGATCCTGAATCGGACCGTTACCGCCGTTACGTCTGTTTGAACATCTGCTTTGCCATGGCAACTCTCTGCTCGAAACCTGGTCCTTCGAGTTCCTCGACAACGGATTCGAGTGTCCCGGGGATGTCAATGTGCTGGGGGCATTTTTCAACGCACTGTCCGCATTGCGCGCACAGGGATGCAAACTCAGGGTTCCCGAGGGCAACGGCACCGCCTAACCGTTTAGCATACATGAATTTTTCCACCTCGGGATTATCTACCATGTACAGGTTGTTGTACTCCTCGAAGCACAACGGGATATTTACGTCAGACGGGCAGGGCATGCAGTACCTGCAGCCGGTACAGCCGACTTTCATCAATTCCCGGTACTTGGCCTCTACTCTTTTTACCAAATCCAGTTCTGCGTCCTTCAGGGAATTGGGGTACGCCTGGTCTGCCACCGTTAGATTCTCCTGGATATGAGTCTCATCATTCATCCCGGAGAGGACGACTGTGACTTCGGGATGATTCCATATCCAGCGGAGTGCCCATTCAGGAGCGGTTCTCTTCACCAGTGCCTCATCCCAGATCGCTCTTATGGCAGGAGGCACATTTTTGGTAAGATTACCTCCCCGGAGTGGTTCCATGATGATAACGCCAAGACCCATTGTGGCTGCATATTCCAGGCCAGCGGTACCCGCCTGGTTCTTTTCGTCCAGGAAATTATACTGGATCTGGCAGAAGTCCCAGTCATAGGCATCTACGATCCGGTTGAAATCCGTTCCTGCGCCATGGAAGGAGAAACCTGCGTTCTTTATACGGCCATCAACTTTGGCGTTGTCAAGGAAATCTGCCACACCGAGTTTTTCAACTGTGTCCCACAGATCGCCGACAAGTGTATGGACCAGATAATAGTCGATGTGGTCGGTTTTGAGTTTTACAAGCTGGGCGTTCAGGTACTTGTCCATATCCTCCCTGCTCTCAATCAGCCAGGAAGGGAGTTTTGTTGCAAGTTTCACTTTATTCCGGTAACCGTCAGCAAGGGCATGCCCAACGAAGGGCTCGCTCTGTCCCATGTGATAGGGCCAGGCCGAATCAACATAATTTACTCCGTGATCAATTGCATACCGGACCTGTCTGGTGGCCCTTTCCTCATCTATCGAGCCATCCTCTTTAACGGCAAGACGCATGCATCCGAATCCAAGGATGGAAAGTTCGTCTCCGTTCCCGGGCATTTTTCTGTACAACATTTTTCAATCACACTGCATTTTGAGTATTTATGTTAATCAACGGTATTTTCCGTGTAAGTAGGATAATAACATTTACTTTTTCCACCCACGTTCGCCCAGCCACCCGGATACATCATTCTGCGCATTTTTTCACGCTGCTGCCGTGGACCGCCAGGCCATCCAGGACGGTTGACTGCGGGCACGTTTTCCAGACATCCGTGACACTCCGGCCAGGCCCACTCCCTTCGTGCGTGCAGAAAGGTGCTAATGGTCTTTCCGGAGAAATCATATTCCTCCAGGAAGGTGAATACCGGCATCGCTCCCCACCAGTTGGGGTGGCCGGGGAAGATCACATCCAGGAAGCGAACACGCACGTCTGTTCTGCAAACATTGTGACCTGTTGTATACCCGTGCAATTATTTCCAGGGCCTCATTTCGAAGGCAGAAAGTAAGGATACAATTGACCCGCCCGATCGGTTCTCTGAATTGACAACTTGACGCGTAATCTCCGTCCCCTTGTAAATAAATTATCGTTATGGCTCCGGCATCGATGCCACGTGTTGTCCAGACAAAAAACCCATTTCAAGGAAAAAATTTTCCTTTTTTATTTACGTTGCCACACCGGTATGCAATCGGAAGACCTCGCGTCGGGTTCATATCCGATGTCGTCAGAAAGGAAGATGATGCGACGATGAACCAGACTCCTGATGTCCCGGTGATTATCCTCTCAACGGCATCATCTGAAAATGCCAAGGCCATTGCAGGTGTACTTATCAGAAAAAGACTCGCTGCATGTGTGAACATGACCAGTGTTTTGTCATATTATCACTGGAACGGTGAATTTTGTGAGGATTGCGAGACCCTCATGGTGATAAAGACCATGGACTCTCAGAAGAATGGGGTGATGGACGCCATCCGGAGCCTTCATACCTACGAACTCCCTGAAATGGTTGTCATTCCTATTACAGGGGGATTTCCACCTTACCTCACCTGGTTAAAAGAGGAAATACAAAAGGACCATTCATCAGGCTGATGACCAGAACAGGCTGGATACAGGGCGATGGACAATCCTGACGTCCAGGGAACGCCATGCAGGTGGGAATCATTCAGACGCATCTTCACCAGGGTAACTCGCACTATTGAAATAGACGGAGCCCGCTACGTTAGATCAGGTAGATCGAATTGCCGGACACGAAAACAGAGCCGCGGGACGCGCTCATTCTTCTCGGGTGCCCGCAGGTGCCGATACAGACGAGTGTCGCATTGTACCTTGCCAATAAGCTCCGCAAGCAGGGAATTACTACGGTAATCACCGGTAACCGGGCGGCGAGGACAAATATTGAAGTAGCTGACCCTGACCGTCATTATATCGGTGAGGTAATCGATATCGACCGGTGCATTGCCCTGCTGGCAGAAAAAAAACGAAGTTTCCATTACTGTTTTTCGTTTATTCATAATGATGCCGGCCTGTCCTATGCTGCAACGGTGAAGGCGATCTCCCCCGCCGCCCAGGTCCTTATCATCTTTGGTGAACACTTCGAGGAAGTCGCCTCCATGGTGGAATTCAAGGCAGAAATAATCGCAGTGAATGCGGTGCATAACCCGATGCCGCTGAAGGCAAAAATTGACGAGGTATTACCATGGGTTGTCTCGAATCTATGAAACATGAGATCCTGATGAGGGACGCAAGTTTTAAGGAGTGCAGGGAATACATCCTTTCGCACTTTCCTGAACATTTCGAGGTGCTGCCCGGGTATAAGATCTTTGAAAAGCATCTCATCGGTGTCCCGCCGCTCTATATCGCCGTCGACGGGGACGATGTCATTATCCCCTATACGAAGCCCTGCTATGGGACGTTCCTGATCAGGGTACCGGACCCGGAAATGGCTTCGGAATTGCGGCGAAAGAGACCCTGACCACTTTTTTCCCTGCCTGATGCCCGGGATATGCCTGCCCGTATCTGCGGTCCCGCCCATGGTTTTGTCATACGTACGGGTACCCGGGATTCAGCGCAGATTACTATCGTACCACCCAATGACCATTAATCCGGGACCGTTCGAAGCGCGGGAACCCGGTCGCCTGTGTCCCAGGACCACGGGAACCTATAATGTCTCGGAGGGATATCCTTCGTATGCCAGGGGAGGAATGATGAACGACATATCAGTCCTGATTGGAGGAAAAGCCGGAGACGGGATCAATAGTGCAGGTCTTACCATTGCCCACCTGTTCAATCATCTCGGTTACCGGGTCTACATGTATTTTGATTATCCATCGCTCATCAAGGGGGGCCACAATTTTGCCATTGTAAGGGCATCTGAACAAAAAACCGGGGCGCATCGTGGGACTGTAGATTTTCTTCTTGCATTGAATAATGATACTATTGACTTTCATACCGGCATGGTGCGGCCGGATACCGGGATCATCTACGATTCGGGAACTGTAACAAAAGGGACCGGCACTCCAATCCCTGTACGTGAGATCCTCACCGCCGAAAACGCCCCGTTGATCATGGGAAATTCGGCGATCATCGGAGGGTTTGCCAAAACAGCCGGAATAAAATGGGACGTGATCGAGGAGGTCTTCCGGCATCACCTGCCAAAGGAGACCGGGAAGAACCTGTCAGTGGCACGATTGGCCTATGATGCAGCGCCTGTCATCCGGGTTGTCCCGGTGATCGGGTCGGGTCATCTGCCGGTCATCACCGGCAACGAAGCGATGGGCCTGGGCCTCATTCATGGCGGCATGGATGCCTACATCTCCTACCCGATGACACCGACTTCCAACCTCCTTCATTTCCTTGCAGAACAGGCATCTCACGTACCGATCACCGTGATCCACCCCGAAAATGAGATCGCGGCGATGATCATGGCACTGGGATTTGCCTATGCCGGGAAAAAAGCGGCTGTAGGAACTTCAGGCGGCGGGTTCTGCCTGATGACCGAAGGACTCTCGTTTGCAGGACAGTCTGAGATCCCGGTGGTGATCGTTGTCGGGCAGCGGACGGGACCCAGTACCGGACTTCCCACGTACACCGGCCAGTCAGATCTCAATTTTGTTCTGCATGCAGGGCAGGGGGAGTTTCCACGACTCGTGGTTGCCCCAGGGGACGCGGAGGAGTCATACGGGTGGGCTTCTCTTGCGGTCCGGCTTGCATGGAAATACCAGGTCCCTGCGATTATTCTCGGTGATAAGACATTACATGAAGGGACCTACAGTTTCGACAGAACCGAGATCGAAGGATACTATTCTGATCCAGGCATCCCGGGGGAGGAACTGGTTGCCGGCAAAAATTACGGGCGCTACAGGCTTACCGGGTCCGGCATATCCCCGATGGCCTTCCCCGGCACACCCGGTACGGTGGTCAAAGTCAGCAGTTATACCCATGACGAGACTGGCCTTTCGACCGAAGATGCAGAAATTTCGAGGGTAATGGCAGAAAAGAGGAAGAAAAAAGAAGCCCTGCTGCTGGATGAGGTCGGGCGTTACGAGGCGGTCAGGACCTACGGTGACCGCAGCAGCCCTGTGGCCCTCCTGGCATGGGGCTCCAATAAGGGGGTTGCCTGCGATGTCGCCGGTCTTCTTGGTCTTTCGGTTGTACAGCCGGTTGTCCTCTCCCCGTTCCCTCTTCACCAGGTGAAAGAGGCACTTTCCGGTGTAACGCGGCTGATATCTGTTGAAGATAACATGGAAGGACAACTGGGGTCCCTCCTTGCCAGCCACGGCATTACGGTGAATGACCAGGTGCTGAAATACGATGGAAGGCCGTTTTCGGTCGATGAACTCCGGGTAAGGGTCATGGAGGTGTTGAAATGACCGATCGTAACCTTGTTACCCCTGCAGAGAACACCTGGTGCCCGGGATGTGGCAACTTCTCCATCGAGTTTGCATTAAAGGCGGTGATCAGTGACCTCGTCCGGGGTGGCCAGTCCCTGGATGAGATCGTCCTTGTGACCGGGATTGGCTGCCATGCAAAGATGGCCGACTACCTGAACATCAACAGTTTTTATTCTCTTCATGGGCGGACAATTCCCGCTGCAACCGGGATAAAGCTCGCGAACCCTAAACTGAAAGTCATATGCTGTGCCGGTGACGGGGACTGCTATGCAGAAGGCCTTGACCACCTCATCTTTGCCGCAAAACGGAATATCGATATCAGCGTGATTATCCATAATAACCGGGTTTACGGGCTTACCACCGGTCAGTACACACCGACCTCCCCACTCGGGTTCAGGGGTCGTTCGACTCCCGGAGGGACCACCGAACTCCCGATAAACCCACTCGAACTGATGCTTGCCAGTGGTGCGACTTTTGTCGCCCGTGGCTACACAAGAAAAATGGAACAGTTACGTTCCCTCGTGATGCAGGGACTGGCGCACCGTGGTTTCTCATTTATCGATCTCCTCCAAATCTGTGCGACATACAACAATACGACGGATTATTACAATGAGCACGTCTATGACCTGGAGAACCACGATATATCCTCATTTGAAGATGCATTCACGAAGGCCCGTGAGTGGGACTATAATGCCGATGCCAGGATTGCCCTCGGACTTTTCTACCAGCATGTCATGCCCACCTACGAGGACCGGGTTTTTGCCCACCCGCCAGACAACACGGACCGACTGAAGGGAATAGAAGAGATCCTGCAGAAAAAAATGTAGCCCTGCATTTCAAAAGGGCCTCATTTTTTCCGTTGTTTCTGCCCGGTTCCTGGTGATGGCTGCTTCGTGTTTTTTTTGAAACTGTCTGCTTTGGTGTGCCCGGTACGGAGGTGATCAACTCCCCGGGGCCGGTAGTCCGGAGGAGGACGCATGACTGTTAATAGGTGCGAATGCAAGTACTACCTGGAATTTAACCGTGGATACCCGGAATGGTCGACGCTGTAACCCTTACCCCCGTTTTCGCATGGGTCATACTCCCCCTGCTGATATTTTTTGCCCGTATCTGTGACGTAACGCTCGGTACGATCCGGGTAATTTTCATTTCTAAGGGATTCAAGTACATCGCCCCCTGTATCGGGTTTTTCGAGGTGATTATCTGGCTTCTTGCGATTGGACAGGTGATGAATAATATCACGAATGTCGCGTCGTATATTGCCTATGGTGCCGGGTTTGCTACTGGTACGTTTGTTGGAATGGCAATTGAAGAAAAACTGTCCCTTGGTACCGTGATTGTCCGGGTCATCACGAACCACGAGGCGAAAGAACTGGTTGAATATTTGCGTGCCCATGATTACGGTGTGACGGCAATCGATGCGACAGGGTCTTCGGGTCCTGTCAAGGTCCTCTTCATGGTGCTTAAAAGACAGGACCTGGGCAGGGTAACCGGGATTATCCGGCAGTTCCAGCCGAATGCGTTTTATTCGATAGAAGATGTAAAATCAGCGGCAGAAGGTGTATTCCCCGAGAGGAGATCAAAATACCTGGTAAGTCACGGGGATTTGCTGAAATTTTTCAGGAAAGACAAGTGAATTGTGGAAACGGAGATGGGAACATCGATTTGATTTCGATGAACGTCAATCCTGCAGGTCTGTAACGGCCCATGACGACCTGGCTTCCTGCTGCCGGATGATCTTAAAATGAGCAGGGATCTACCCCCTATTTTCTTCAGGAGGGTTCCGGAAAGAGTGGGTAGAGCAGGTCCGGAAGGTCAAAAATCGTATTCAGTATATACTCTGCATAAACTTCCCCGCGGGTGTCTGCCAGACGGTCCCAATATCGTGCGTAAAATGTCTGCATCCCGACTTTGCGGGCAGGCGCAAGGTCGCGGTGAGGGCTGTCACCGATCATCGCTGTTACGGTACTTCCACAGCCAAGTTTACTGATGGCAAGAAGGAACGGTGCCGTATCAGGTTTTTTTCGCCCCGTCATTTCAAAGGTAACGATCTGGTCAAATGCACATGAAAGACCGACTTTCTCCAACCGGCGTTTCGCATGGTACATATCCGCATCAGTGACCAGTCCGAGGGGAATCTCCATTTCCCGGATTTCCTGGACTACCTGCGTGACCCCGGGGTATGCCGTGATATTGTTTAATTTTTCGTGCTCGTACAGAGCGCAGACCTCATTATAACGTGGTACTTCAAAAATGTCCCTGTCAAGGAGGTAATCCCTGATGTTTCTCCAGTCCTCGAATCCCCAGTCAGGCCGGAGGAAATAGGAAAAAAGGTCCTCACCGTCATCCCTTCCCAGGTACTCTGATACTGTGTCACATGCGGCAATTTTGGCACCGATCAGGTCAAACAGGGTATTATCCATGTCAAATATTACTGCCCTGACCCTATCCTTCGTCTGTTGAACTGGTGATATGTGATACGCCATCCGGATATTCGCCTAAAAGAATATCCTCTCTTTCCAATGTAAGTGATTCCATCATGAGGGCAATACCAGGGTAATAAAAAACGGGCTGCTGACAGTTCCGGCCACTCTTCTTAAAAAAATGGGACCCTTGAATGGTTATGAGAGATTTTTCATCCTGACGATCTCGACCGGAAGGCCCCATTGGGCAATGGTTATCGCATCAGGTCTTCCCTTTGCCGTGAACGAGACTACCGACCCGTCCTGTCTGAATTCCTTGTCCATGTCGAGGGGCAGATACTGCAGCACCCCGGATTTTCCACCGGTGTCGACAACAATCCCGTAGAAACCTCCTTCTGTGGTCTGATATGTTACGTTCCCGATACCATAGATGTATCCGGTATCACCGGGGATTTGGCGCATCAGAACGATCTCAACAGGGATTCCTGCCTGGACCGGGAACGTGGATTTCGGGACCGTATATCCGGAAAATGCAATCCTGTCGCCGTTTTTGAAGTGATTAACAGGGAATGGGGATGGGATGTAGACAAGCCCGTCATCACCGTTGATCTCCAAAGATACCCCGGGTATGGCAGGGATGTTCAGGACTCCGGTACCATCGATGATTGTCCGTTCCGTCATCGTCGTGTTTGTACAGCCAGGAACGATGCTGAAAATGGCAAGAATGCTAAGGAGCAGGAAAATTGGGACGGGTATCTTCATCATACCCTCGACTTTTCAATGCCCGAAAATAAGAAACTTCCTGCCAGCGATGACCGGGACGGGGGTGCAGGTTTTCCTGTACGGGTAACTATTGGTACCGCCATCGAATCCCAGGGTGTGTCCACACCTTTTATACACAGTTCTCCCAATAGGAAAACGAGGACAAAAGGGGATGATACTACGACAGGTCACCTCGGCAGGAATCGCCCACCACTCCTATTACATCGGGTCGGGCATGACTGCGGCCGTGATTGATCCACGCAGGGACTGCGAGGTGTACCTCGGGATCGCAGGGGAGCTCGGCCAGCAGATCTCTTTTATTTTTGAGACCCACCGGAACGAAGACTACGTGTCTGGCGCCCGTGAACTTGCAGAACGCACGGGGGCCCGGATTTATCATGGCCCGGTGACCGCCTTCTCCTACGGGACAAGGATAGAAGAGGGGATGAGCATCATGGCGGGCGACCTCCGCATCAGCGTGCTCGAAACCCCCGGCCATACTCCCGACAGCATATCGCTGGTGGTCAGGGATACGAAGGTATCCGGTGACCCGTACCTGGTATTTACAGGGGACTCCCTGTTCTCAGGTGATGTCGGCCGTACCGATCTCTTCGGCAGGGGGAGAGGTGAAGAAGCCGCCGGGATGCTCTACGATAGCATCTGGAACAAGATCCTGCCCCTTGGAGATGCGGTTCTGGTCTACCCTGCCCATGGAGCAGGGTCAGTCTGCGGGGCTGACATTGTTGACCACCCCGTCACAACCACCGGGTACGAGAAAAAAACCAATCCCCTTCTTCAGAAGGACCGCACGGCATTTATCGATTTTAAAACAAGGGAACACCATTACGTTCCCCCTTACTTTTCGCACATGGAAGAGGTCAACCAGGATGGACCTCGCCTGATGGGGCACCTCCCTCATCTGATCCCGTATACCGGCAGCCAGGTGAAAGAAATGGCCGGTAAGGGTGCGCAACTCCTCGATATCCGGGCTCCCGGTAGTTTCGGGTCCGGTCATATCGAAGGCAGCCTCTCTATCTGGCGTGAAGGCCTTGCGGCGTATATGGGCTGGTTCCTCGATTACCAGGAGCCAATTATCATTATTGACGAATTCAACCTTGACCTGGGACCGGTAATGCGGCAGTTTGTCCGTCTCGGGTATGATAACCTGAAGGGTTACCTCGCGGGAGGGTTCCCGGGGTGGTACAAGTCAGGTGAACGTTATCGCCTGCACCGTATATGGTCTGTGTATGACCTTCATCAGGCAATGGAGTCAGCATCAGAAGAATTTTATCTCCTTGATGTGCGCGATATCCGTAACCGTGAAAAAACCGGGCATATCCCGGGCGACCACCATATGTTTGTGGGGGAGCTTTCCGGACTGATCGATGAGGTTTCGCGGAATGAAAACATTGTGATATATTGTGATGCGGGCTACAAGGGTTGCCTTGCTGCGAGTTTTCTTTCAAAACACGGGTATCAGCGGGTAACGAACATCCTTGGCGGGATGTCGGCCTGGTCTGCGGCAGGTCTGCCCGTGGAAAAATAACTGCCGCGACCTTTTATTATCCAGATCCCTGGTTCCAGCCCGGAGTGAGGCGACACTGTTTTGCGAGATCGGCTTTCCCAGCCAGATACAGGAATGATCACCCCTGAGGAATCGGCGGTTCTTTTCCAATCATTCGGAAACGGTTACCGGAAGAGAACGGAAAGAGAGATAAAATTACAAATCTTTATCAATGCAGGCCTGATACTCTCTTAAGATCGGAATGGAGATTATAAAGATCCCACGGATGGAAAAAGCGGAATACGACAACCTGATCGAAGAGGGCTATATCTGCCGTATTGCGTTCCAGGGCGAAAAATATCCCTATATCGCCCCGTTTCTTTATGTTTTTGATGGCCAGTTCATATACTTCATCTCAACAAAATACGGGAAAAAGATCGAATACTTCAGGAAAAGCCCCTATGTCTCTGTAGAGGTGGAAAAATACACGAAAGACCTCTCCTGCTATACCTTCGTGACGCTGCAGGGTTACCTTGAAGAGGTGCATGACTCAATCGAGAAAAAACTTATCAGGCAGCGCTTTATTGAACTAATCAAGGAAAAGCACCTGTCCATGAATATCCTTGCAGCGCTTGGCCACTCCCCGCTTGACCCGCCTGAAGCGATTGCAAATGAAGAGCGGTCCCTTGTCTGGAAACTGACAGGTGTGAAAGACCTTGTGGCTCTGAAGAACCTCTGACCATTTTTTTGGGCCAAAAATTAGTCAGATGATGATTTAGTCTTTTTTAGTTCCTCCACCATCGTCTCCGGGCCAGTCACCGGGTAGGAACATTGATGGTTCTTACAGACGTACGCGGTTGCTTTTCCGTCTTTTTCTTTCATCTCTTCTGTAAAACCTGATATCCGGTCAATTTCGAATGGCCCGTCCCCTGCGGGTCGGTGGAGCAGCACTACAGATGGAAAATACCGTGAATTGATGGCGTCCTTTAAGGAATCCGTATCAGGTGCCCCGGGTCTTCCCACGATAACCACGCTGGATGATGGTCCGAGTGCAAAATCAAGTGAAGAAGGAAATGCCGTGTACCCTGCAGGTGACTGTTCCGCAAGCGGTGAGATGGTGCCTGCAAGGTCCCATGCCCGTGCGTGGTAATCCGGACTGATGGTCATCAGCCCAAGCCTCAATAAATTGTTCATCGCAACGGCATTGACCGATGGGAGTGCGCCATCATCCATGTCTTTCTGCCGGATGATGAGGTCCGTCTCATCCTCGTGGGAGTTAAAATATCCTCCGTCCCTCCTGTCAAGGAAATGGAGGGTGAAGTATGCCTCAATTGCGATCGCAGCCTCCAGGTACCCTGGCAGAAATGTTAGTTCATACAGGTCGAGAAGTCCTGCACAAAAATACGCGTAATCAGATGCTACCCCGCGTATACCTGGCTTTCCACGCCTGTAGCGGTGAAAAAGCTCCCCGGTGCCGGACCGCATGGTACCAAGGATAAAATCTGCGGCCCTGGTGGCTGCGTCGAGGTACTGGTCATCCCCGAATGCGCGGGCCGCACGGGACAGTGCCGAGATGACCAGTCCATTCCAGTCAGTGAGTACCTTGTCATCTTTTTGGGGTGGGACGCGGTTCTTCCGGACAGCGAAGAGACGTTGACGTGCATGTGAAAGCCTTGCCCGATATTCCTCTTCCGGTAGAGGGTCCATTGGTCCGGACCGTCCCGGTGCGACGGCCAGGTGCAGGATATTCTCCCCGTTTCGCTGCCCGGTCTCCTGTGAGTGGAAATTACCCCCGGGTTGTACCTGGTAGGCCCCGATAAACAGGGGGGCCTCATCCCCGAGCGCTTCCTCGATCTCACTATTTTTCCAGAGATAGAATTTTCCCTCTATTCCTTCGCTATCGGCGTCTTGTGCCGAGTAAAATCCGCCCTGGTGATCACGCATATCCCGGAGGAGGTAGGTGAGGCACTCCTCTGCCGTTGTCCGGAATGAGCCGGTCCCTGTCGCAAGATATGCGTCCGTGTAGACCATAATGAGTAATGCCTGGTCGTAGAGCATTTTCTCAAAATGTGGGACCAGCCATCCGGAATCTGTGGAATACCGGTGGAACCCGTACCCGATATGATCATAAATGCCCCCGTCTGACATTGCCATGAGGGTTTTCCTGGCCATTTCAAGTGCATTTACTTCACCCGTTCTGTTCCAGTACTGAAGAAGAAACGATATGGTGTGTGGCATCGGGAATTTCGGGGCACGAGAAAACCCCCCGCTGGCCGGATCGAACCGGCGTGCAAGTTCATGGTACGCTGCATGAAGAAGCAATTCGGTTCCCGGGTTGCCCATCATCGTTCGCTGCCCCTGGGAAAGGGTACGGGTAATTGTCTCCACAGTTTTCCTGATATCGGGACGCCGGGATTTCCAGATGGTCTCGATCCCGGGTATCAGGTCCAGAAGACCCGTTGATCCGAACCGGCTCGTCTTCGGGATATACGTTGCCGCAAAAAAGGGTTCCCGATCCGGTGTCATCAGGATGGTGAGTGGCCAGCCACCCGATCCCGTGAGTGCCTGGGCAACTGACAGGTAGAGGGCATCAATATCCGGACGCTCTTCCCGGTCCACCTTGATGCAGATAAACGCCTGGTTCAGCAGGGCTGCTACTTCATCGTCTTCAAACGATTCATGCGCCATCACGTGACACCAGTGGCAGGTCGAGTATCCGATCGAGAGGAAAACAGGCCGATCCAGTTTCCGGGCGGTCTGAAATGCCTCCTCCCCCCACGGGTACCAATCAACCGGGTTGTATGCATGCTGGAGCAGGTAGGGGCTGGTTTCCCGGATCAGGCGGTTCGGATTTCTGGATACCTCCCTCCCGGCAGGGCCCCCATTTTCACGGGGCGGCATACCCGTCCATTGGTTATATGCATATTTGTGTATTTCCCCGGTGGCGGATGGCAGGAGATGAAAAAAACAGAACCCTCAAAGGCCTGTTATGTCATGGCGCCGGACAACCGGGCTCCGGTAAAATAGAATGGAATAGGGAGGCGGGACCAGGATTTTTTCACGCCGGCCACTCCGCTCTTTAAAAAAAATTTGAAAAGCAAGACCTTACTGCATGGTTGCCCTGATGATTGTTACCGGTGTTTTTGGCCTGTCGCTGGCATCCTTGGGAACTTTCGCAATCTTATCCACTACGTCCATGCCATTGATAACCTTTCCGAATGCAGGGTGGCGTCCGTCGAGGAAGTTGTTGTCGACCAGGTTGATGAAAAACTGGCTGCCCCCTGTGTTAGGTCCCGAATTTGCCATCGAGATGGTGCCACGGTTGTTCTGGCTCGCGGGTGTAAATTCATCAGCGATTGCATAACCCGGGCCTCCGCACCCGGTCCCGGTCGGATCTCCGCCCTGGACCATAAACCCGTTGATGATCCGGTGGAAGATCACGCCGTTATAATATCCCTGGGTGACGAGTTTTTCAAAATTGCCTGCCGTGATCGGCATTTTGTTGTCGAGTTCGAGAGAGAACACTCCCATCGTCGTCTCAATTACAGCAATGCGAGGTTTTTCACCATCAGTCATGTATATCTATCGTTTCGGGACGGCTATTAACCTTCCATTCGTACGGGTTGGAATTTTCCGGATGACTGTAGAAGAATTTTCTGCGTATGGTTATACTTGAGGTCCAACCCGGTACCAATACCGCGAGATATTTCAGATCTGTTTTCCTAATGGTATACTCAATGCCACAGGAGACCGGAGCTGGGAAAGAAGGTCCCGGGAAACGCTTAACTCCCGTAATGGAGCAGTATCATGCGCTCAAGAAAGAATGCGGCGATTCGATACTCTTCTTCCAGATTGGTGATTTTTACGAGACCTTCTGGACCGATGCAGAGGTAGTCTCCCGGGAGCTTGATATCGTTCTGACTTCCCGGTCAAAAGGAGCTGACGGGGAAAAAATCCCGCTGGCCGGTGTCCCGTGCCATGCGTTCGATTCGTACACTGCACGTCTCGTCAGGAAGGGATACCGGGTGGCAGTCGTCGACCAGGTAGGTGACCCGAAAGAGTCAAAGGGGATCGTAAAACGGCAACTCACTCGTGTGATCACGCCTGGGACCGTGATTGATCCCTCGATGGTCCCCTCAACTGCGGCTGCATATCTCATGGCGGTTGCCGAAGACAGTACGGCCGGGGTCGTGTCTGCGGCGTTCCTTGATATTACCACCGGGGAGTTTTTCTACTCGGTCTGCCCGAAGGAGAACCGTTTCCAGTCGCTGGATGCGGAAATAGCGAAATATCATCCCGGTGAATGTATCGTTTCACCAGGCCTTGACCCCCAGGCAATTACCCTTCTGTCTGACCGTGCGGTCCCGGTGACACAATGGAAGCAGGAAGGGTTCGCTCTTGAAAGGGCCAAAGAAGTGTTGATGTCACATTTTCATGTGGCTTCGCTTGATGGGTTTGGCCTCCTCTCCCGGGGATCTGCCGTCCGGGCACTGGGTGGTGCGTTGTCGTATGCAAAGGAGACGCAGGGGAAAGAACTGCCACATATCACCAGTATTTCTGACCGCACCGTCACCGGGACCATGGTCCTTGACGCGGTTACGCTCCGGAACCTCGAGGTGCTCAACAATATTCGGGACGGGGGAGAGGACGGGACCTTAAAAAAGACCCTGGACCAGACAAAGACCCCCATGGGGAGCCGGCTCCTCGTCCGGTGCCTCACCAACCCGCTCATTGACCATGAAGAGATTACCGCACGCCTTGATGCGGTTGCGTATCTCGCATCTCATGCACATCTCCGTGCCGCACTTCGTGACCTGCTATCGCGGTGCAGTGATATCTCCCGTATTGCCGGGAGGATATCCTACGGGAATGCAGGTCCCCGTGACCTTTGTACCCTGTCATCGTCGCTCCGGGCAATACCGGAGATCAGGTCGCTGACCGGAGCAGGCCAGGATGACCTTCCCATGGTGATACAGAATGCCCTTTCAGCGCTGATGGACCACCATGCGACCATTGACCTCATTTCGCGTGCCATCGTGGAAGACCCGCCTGCCACGGTCAAGAATGGCATGGTGATCAGGGAAGGCTATGATGCCGAGCTCGACCTCCTGCGGGGCGTATCGGGGTCAGGAAAAGACTGGATTGTGCAACTTCAGCAGGAAGAACGGGCCACCACCGGAATTAAGTCTCTTAAAGTGGGTTATACTTCCGTATTCGGGTATTACATCGAGGTAACAAGGCCGAACCTTCACCTTGTCCCGGCATCGTACGAGAGGAAACAGACCACATCGACCGGCGAACGGTTCACCATTCCTTCCCTCCGCGAGAAGGAGGCAAGTATTGCCAATGCGGACGAACGGCTGCTTGCACGTGAAGGTGTCCTCTATACCGCACTTCTGCGGGAACTACAGGAGGTAGTGCCGGCAGTCCAGTCCTCTGCGAACGGTATCGGACACCTCGACCTTTTTTCGGCCCTCGCAGAAGCCGCCCGTAAACACCAGTATATACGACCTGCCATCGACCCCGGGAACCGCCACCTGATCCGGGAAGGGAGGCATCCGGTCGTTGAGCAACGAATGACCGGCAGTTTTGTGCCGAATGATGTGATGATTGACGGGGCCGGTGAGCAGGTGCTGATCATCACCGGGGCGAACATGGCTGGGAAATCCACTTACATGCGCTCCGTTGCCCTGATCACGATAATGGCGCAGATGGGGAGTTTTATCCCGGCGTCATATGGGGAGATCGGTGTCGTTGACAGGATTTTCACCCGGGTCGGGGCCTTTGATGACCTGGCCTCCGGCCAGTCGACGTTCATGGTGGAAATGATCGAACTCGCGAATATCTTGAACAACGTGACAAAAAAGAGCCTGGTGATCCTCGACGAGATTGGGAGGGGCACCTCCACGCTCGACGGGTTCTGTATCGCAAAGGCCGTACTGGAATTTCTCCACGGTAAGGGAAGTTCCGGACCAAGGACACTTTTTGCCACGCATTTTCACGAGATTGTCGGGATAGAATCCGATCTTCCCAGGATCAGAAATTACCACTTTGCCGTACGGGATACGGGTAAAGAAGTGGTATTCCTGAGAAAGATCATCCCTGGCGCGACCGATAAAAGTTATGGGATCCACGTGGCGCAGATCGCAGGGGTGCCGAGAAAGGTCATCGACCGTGCGAACACGATCATGAACGAAGTCGAAACCAGGGAGACGAACCCCGGAGGAAAAGTCCGGCGATATACACAGATGCTCCTCGTTGATGCACCGGTTGTCCAAAGAGACCCTGTATTGCAGGAGATAGAGAAGTTATCAGTCGATAGCATGACCCCTCTTGAAGCACTCACGTGGCTGAGTGAACTCCAGAAGCGGGTACAACAGGGGAGTCCCACGGGCCTGGACAAGTCCGGGCATGGGGAGATGATGAATACACCCGGACAGTCACCCGTTCCTATGAAGGAAGGCCACCCGGACGGGGATCTGATTGGGCAGGGGGGCAGGACCGATGGCAGAACACCCTAAAAACCGGATCCGGCTCCTTGACCAGGCCACAATCAACCAGATTGCTGCTGGTGAGGTCGTAGAGCGGCCCGCCTCGGTCGTCAAGGAGCTGGTAGAGAACTCCATCGATGCCGGTGCGACTCGGATCATTGTCCAACTGGAGTCTGGTCTGGAGGGGGTCGTTTCTGCCCGGGTCACTGATAACGGGTGCGGCATGGGGGCAGAAGATGCCATCACAGCGTTTACCCCGCATGCAACGAGTAAGATGATCAGTATCGGGGACCTGGACCGCTGCCTGACACTTGGTTTCCGGGGTGAAGCCCTGGCGAGTATTGCGGCTGTGTCCCATGTGACCCTGGTCACCATGGAACGGGACGGCGGGCAGAGCGCAACAGAAGTGGTTATCCGGGGCGGCGACCTCGAAAAGGTCACCGAGACCGGGGCTCCTGCCGGGACGAGCATCACGGTCCGTGACCTTTTTTTCAACACCCCTGCGAGAAAAAAGTTCCAGAAGTCAGTCGGTTCCGAGGTTGCGGCAATTTCAAGGACAATGGAGGCGTTTGCTATTGCGAACCCCGGGATCTCGTTTTTATTTACCAGTAACGGGAATGAACGGGTCTCGACTGACGGGAGCGGAGACCTGATGGATACGATTATCGCCATTTTCGGGAGTGGAATGGTGGATGAGCTGATCCCGGTATCCATATCGGAAGGACCTCTCAAACTGAACGGTTACCTGTCGAAGCCATCCCTTTCACGCCAGAATATCTACCAGGTCTTCGTGAGCATCAACAGCCGGCAGGTGTATGCAAGGGCCGTTGTCGATGCAGTCAGGGCAGGGTATGGCACGCTGCTCCCGGATAACCGCTATCCCGTGGCATTCCTCGATCTTGCAATCGAACCTTCGTACGTTGATGTCAATGTCCACCCTTCCAAGCGCATTGTGCATATCTCCCGCGAGCGCGATATCTGTGCGATGGTGACCGGGGCCATGTCCCGTGCATTGAAAGGGGCCGACCTTGTACCGCCGGTGCCCGTGATGTCAAAATCCCTGCGGAATACCGGTGGGGCTGGCAGTATATCACAACGATACGATCACCAGGCCCGGCCTGCACCGGGTGTCGCCGAGGCCGGCCACAGGGCCGTACTCCTGTCTGACCGGAGGTTGCGACAGTCGGAATTACCCGGCGGCCATGCAGGCAGCAGGGATGAAATCCTGAAATTGATCTATCTCGGACAATACGACGGGGCATATATCCTTGCGCAGGGACCCGCCGGGGACCTCCTGCTGATCGATCAGCATGCGGCACATGAGCGTGTACTGTACGAGCAGGTAACCGCATTCCGTGATCTGGGCCAGGGAGCCCAGGAGCTAATCGTCCCGACGATACTCACACTCTCCCCGGCGGAATCCGATATCCTGCGCGAATACCTCCCGCATCTCGTGGAGAAAGGGTTCTTACTCGAAGCGTTTGGTAGGGACTCCTACGCGGTCCGCATGGTCCCGGTCATCCTTGGAAAACCCGGTGACGGGGAGATGGTACGGGATATCATCGGGGACCTCGTCTCGCTGCCACGAAAATATGGGAAAGACTCAGGTGAACAGCTTGCGCGGACTATTGCGTGCCATGGAGCGGTAAAATCCGGGAACGTGCTGACCTCCGGCCAGTGCCAGAGACTCCTCGACCAGCTCTCCGTGACGAACGAACCCTGGACCTGCCCGCACGGGAGGCCCGTCATGATATCATTCACACATGAACGACTTGATCATCTTTTCAAGAGGACGTAAAGATTAGACCTGGACTCCTCCTGTTTCCTCCTGTCCTGGGTGCACCATTGTTGACGTGGGCAGTTGTCCCGTCTGGCCGGATCGATATTTTCAACTAATACCCTGTCATACTACTACCGCAACAAGATCAGGCACACAGAGGTATTTGAGATGAATAAAAAGAAGTATCGAGTTCCGATCCTGGTTATCCTGGTTTTTATCACCGTATATTCTGCGGGTTGCATGGGTTCTGCGATGGTGCCGCATGACCCATTCCCGGACGGGCGGCCCGGAGCCAGTGAAAAAGATCTTCCCCCGCTGTTCAACTACCAGGTGCCCGGTGGGGTGCAGGTCGATGACGGGGTGCCGGGGATTTTCCATCCCGGGGATATCCTCCAGCCACCGAAAGATTCTCCGCTGTATGATCCTGATATTGCCGTGATAGTCATCCGTGATACCGGTGACGGCAGGTACGAGGTTGGCGGGGTGGTTCATTCGGAGAACTCATGGTACCGGCTGCCGGACGTGGTCCCCGGACTGGTGGACCATGTGTATATTGAGCGGACGTTTTCGTTCCGAAGTGGGCACGAGGACTATTACAGCCTGACGGTCATCAAAAACTGGCATCCGGCTGGTAGTAGCCAGGTGTAATTCCAGGGATCCACCCCCCCCGCACAGATCTTCGGTGACACTGGAAGGGACCTGGAATCATGGTCGCGCCGGCCTGAATGAGCGGATTTGAGATGGAGCACCGATGAGGGGTACTGAAAAGCGAGAAAACCTGCCCGAAGAATGTGAACGTGTACGGTT
>Ga0114951_10002564_pt1 | contig 20401 bp, 10 predicted proteins | sample AM7aDNAmetaG_FD_88677 | JGI IMG/M metagenome (GOLD analysis project Ga0114951, IMG submission 88677) | Freshwater microbial communities from Finland to study Microbial Dark Matter (Phase II) - AM7a DNA metaG | ecosystem: Environmental > Aquatic > Freshwater > Lake | place: Finland: Lake Alinen... | reverse complement strand
CGTCCTCGTAAACGCGCACCAGCAACCAGCCGAGTTTGGACGATTCGGTGCTGATCCCCTTGAGGTCGGGATAAAAGCCGTAGGAAACCGCGAACGACGTGGACGGCGCGGTCAGCAGCAACGCCTCGCTCCATGCGTTCACGATCGGCTGGTGCGCGTGGCCCGTGAACACCGCGCGCACCTTGTATTGGCGGACCAGTTCCAACAACTGCCCGCGCACCGGCTCGTCAATGAGATGATAGTTGCCCGGGCCGGGATCGCCTTGCCGGCACCAGAACAGCGGCATGTGGAAACCCAGAACTATCTTCGATCCCTTGGCGCCTTCGAGGTCGCCGCGCAGCCGGTCCCACTGCGCGCGTTCGGCGGGCAGGCCGGTGTTGAACAACAAACAGTTCAGCAGGATCACGCGGCAGCCGGCGCGGTCCACGACGTGGTAGTCGCTCTTGAACTGCTGCCGGAAAGCATCGAGCCACTCCTGCCGGACACGGCTGATCGCGACCGCCGGCGCAGTGAGCGACGGCTTCTGGCCCACGTCGTGATTGCCTGGCACGGCGTAGATCGGCGTGCGCGACGCGGCAATCTGCTCGCGCGCCAGCTTCACCGCGGCGGACCACTGCGGGCTGGACGGGAAATGGTTGAGGACATCGCCAAGGTGGATGATGAAATCCACGCCGGCCGCCTGCACTTCGGCGAGCGTCTGCTTCGCCAGCTTGGTGTAAATATGTTCGCCCTGTCCGTCGGCGGAAACGGCGAAGTGCGTGTCGGTGACGACGGCAAACGTCGCCAGCGGCGGGCGCACAAACGCCATGTCCAGCGCGCGGCGGACGGGCGCGGCGGTTTCCGCGGCGCGGCCAACCCACGGCAGGCCGGCCAGCGACGCGGCGACAACGGAACTGCGTTGGACAAACTCACGGCGGTTGATGGAAGTGTTCATGGCGAGAATAGCGTGGACATCGTATGCGCTTACACTAGATTGCATCTCAGATTTCGCCATCCATGCCAAACAAATTCCTCAGCAACGACAACCAGCGCGGGCCGAAGGTGGAGCGGCTTTTCACGCAACTCGCGCCGCGTTATGACCTGGCGAACGATCTCCAAAGCTTCGGCCTGCACCGCCTCTGGAAACGGCGCGCCGTCCGGCTGGCGCTGCGCGGCGCGCCGGCAAATACCCGCGTGCTCGACCTCTGTTGCGGCACCGGCGATATGACGTTCGAGGCGCGGCGGCAGGGCGCGGCGCTGGCTGTCGGAGCGGACTTCGCACAAGCGATGCTGGACGTGGCACAGCAACGGCGCAATACCGCGGGCGCGGAGGCGTTCTTCGCGCGCGGCGACGCGCTGCGGCTGCCGTTTGCGGACGCCAGTTTCGACGCCGTCACCATCGGTTACGGGTTGCGGAACGTCGCCGACATCGAACAGTGCCTGCGCGAAATGCTTCGCGTGCTGCGGCCCGGCGGACGGCTGGTGATCCTCGATTTCGGCAAGCCCGCCAACCAGCTGGTGCGCGCGCTTTACGCCGGCTACCTGCGCGCGGTGCTGCCGGTCATGGGCTGGCTGTTTCACCGCGAGCCGCAGACGTATCTTTACATCATCGAATCGCTGCGAACGTTCCCGGCGCAACGCGGCATCGAGGCGATGATGCACCGCCTCGGCATGGCCAACGTGCGCGTGTTCAACCCGCTGCTGGGGACGATGGGAATCAACTATGGCGAACGAGCCTGAAACCGTAGCGCCAGCATCCTTGCCGGCGACGGCCTACGCAAACAACGCCGGCAAGGATGCCAGCGCTGCGACGGCCAAACGCTACGAGCGGATCAAGCTCTGGCTGCATCTCGGTGAACTCGCGTTCGGCGCCGCCGCGCTCGCCGTGTTCTACTGCGCGGGCGGCTCGCGCTCGCTGGCGGCGGTTGCGCGGCAGATCGGCCGCAACGAGTGGGGCACGGTCGCCGTCTATGTCGCCGCGCTGCTTGCCGGCGGCTCGCTGCTGACGCTGCCATGGAGTTACTTCGGCGGTTTCCGGCTGGAACACCGGTTCAATCTTTCCAACCAGACACTGACCGGCTGGATTTGGGACGAGATCAAGGGTTTCGCGCTCATGCTCGTCTTCACGGGCATCGTCGCCGAGGCCGTCTATGCGCTGCTGCGGGCGACGGGCGCGTGGTGGTGGGCGTGGGCGGCGGCGTTCATGACCGCATTCTCGCTGCTGCTCAGTTTCATTCTGCCGGTGGTGATCGTTCCGATTTTTTACAAACTGACGAAGCTGGAAGACGAACCGCTCGCGGCCAAACTGCGCGCGATGGCCGGGCAGGTCGGTGCGCGGGTCGTCGGTGTGTTCCGCATTGCGCTCGGTGAGAAAACCAAGAAAGCCAACGCCGCATTCGCCGGGTTCGGCCGGACGCGGCGGATTCTGCTCGGCGACACGCTGCTGGCGAATTTCACCGCGCCGGAAATCGAGGTGGTGCTGGCGCACGAGCTGGCGCATTACCACTACCACGACATCTGGAAGAACCTGGCGATGGGCTCGGCACTGACGGCCGCCGGTTTGTGGGCCAGCGACCTCTGGCTGCGGGTGGTCGCGGTCGGCGACCTCGCCAACGTCGAGCATTTGCCACTGCTGGCGCTGGGCATGATGGCGTTCTCGCTGGTCACGTCGCCGCTGACGCGCGCGTGGTCGCGCCGCGCCGAGTATTGCGCGGACTGGTTTGCGCTGGAGATGACTCGCGATGCGGCGGCGTTCGAGTCGGCCATGCGCAAGCTGGCCGGCCAGAACCTCGACGATATGGAACCGCATCCGGTGGTGGAGTTCTTGTTTCATGATCATCCGGCGTTGTCGAAGCGGATTGCAAAGGCCGGCGAATGGCTGCAAGCTGGGGGTAAATGAAGTCAGAAGTCAGAAGTCAGAAGCCAGAAAACGGAAACCGGAAGGTCAACACGCAAACGTTCGGCTTTCGTTTCTCCGTCTTTTGGCTCCTGACTGTTGTCTTTTGTCTTCTCTGTTCCGCCTTCGGTCTCGGCTGCGGGAAAACCGCCGTGACCGGCAAACCGAAATTGCCGGCGGACCTCGCGAACCGGTTCAACGCCGAGCGCGCGTGGCACGACATGGAGCGCGTCGTCGGCTTCGGCCCGCGACCGTCGGGGTCGGAGGCGTTGACGCACACCGCCGCCTACATCATGGAACAACTCCGCGCTGCGTCGCTGCAAGTGGAGGAAGAGGCTTTCACCACCAACACGCCGCGCGGACCGATCGCGTTCAAGAACATCATCGCCCGGACGCGGCCGGACTGTCCGCCGCGGTTCATTATCGCCGGCCACTACGACACGAAGTGGTTTCCGAAGATCAAATTCGTCGGCGCCAATGATGGCGGCTCCAGCACGGCGGCGTTGCTGGAGATCGCGCGTGTGCTCGCCGGCCAGCCGGTGGACGCGTGGATCGTCTGGTTCGACGGAGAGGAGGCAATCCAGGAATACAGCGAGAAGGACGGCCTCGTCGGCAGCACGCACCTGGTGCGCAGACTTTTTGCGGAGAAAAAACTCGGCCAGATTCAGGCGGTGGTGATTCTGGACATGGTCGGCGACAAGCGGTTCCAGTTGACGTTGCCGAAACCGGAAAGGTGGAGCGCACCGGTGCGGCAACAGGCGCTCATCGCCGCCGCCACACTCGGATTGCGCGACTACGCCATGCTGCTCAACTACCCGATGGTGGATGACCATTCGCCGTTCGACTGGAACCACGTGCCGGCGATTGACCTGATTGATTTCGATTACGGCAACATTCCCCACCAAAATAATTTCTGGCACACCGAACTCGACACGCTCGACAAATGCTCACCCACCAGTTTGCGCATCGCCAGCCAGATCGCGCTGGAGTTGGTGCGGCGGCTGGAATATTACAAGTGGCCGATGAAATGAACCGGCGAGGCGGTCGGAGAAATGTTGGAAAAATCGGCGGCAATGTGATAGCGGAGAAATCATGACAGCGAAATACACGAGCGACCGGAGCATGGGCGGCATATCGGCCGCAACCAAAATGATTGTGAAGGTGCGCTGGCTCAAACCTTACGAGGGCGCGCAGAACCACATTTGCATCGGCGAGGTGCTGGCGGAGACGCCGCAGTGCCTGAAGGTGCTTGGCAAGACCTACCACTTCCGCCGGCCGCAGGGCAACGTGCGCGCCGTGCAGACCTCCGCCATCAAGGTGCGCTGGATTCCATGGAACCGCATCGAGGTCGTGACGGAACTGCATCCCGACACCGACTGGCGCAACCTCCAGCTCAAGGTGGACGGCAACAACCGCGTGAGCGTGACCGGCTCGGTGGCGCACGGCGAGTTGGTGGCGGACTGACGGCGACGCGGACAACGCGGCGCGTCAAAAAAATTTGCGTCGCGTTTTGATCGGCGGCGACCCTCGTCCCTGAAACCCGCCGGGGAAAGGATCGGAAACTAGAGGGGGCTAGTTCACCAACGCCCTCAGCTCGGCTGCGGCAAACCCGTATTCCATGAATTTCTTCTTTTCGGTCGCCAGACACTTGCGGAAGCAGCCGGCGGCGGCGGTCTTGTCACCGGCAAGCAGGCGTTTCATGCCGGCGTAGTACCAGGCTTTGCATCGCTGGCCTCGCTCCTTTTCCGCGTCGGGTGACACCGCAGCGGCAAAGAAATCGGTTTCACTGACCTTGCCGAGCAAGAATCCGGCGATTTTCGATGTCCAATCCCCCGGCGCGACGTTCCCGCGTTGGTCGAGGTAGGCGGACAGCTCCTTGTCTGCCGCCACTTTGCCTTCCAACCGCGCGCGGATCAGCCAGATTTGAAGGCGGGGATAATCCTGGTCTCCGGAGTTCAGCTCGCAGCACCGCCGAAGGTCGCTCAAAGCTTCTGTCCACTTCTGTTTTTGGATTTGCGCGTAGCCGCGGTATTCGTAAGCTGGGGCGTATTTCGGCTCGAGTTCGATGACGTGGGTGTAGTCGGCGATGGCTCCGTCCAAGTCGCCTTTGTCGCCCCGGAGGATGCCGCGACCACTGTAAGGCCAGGCGTATTTCGGATCGAGTTCGATGGCGCGACTCAAGTCGGCGAGGGCGCCGTCCACGTCGCCCTTGACGCTCCGGGCTGTGCCGCGACCGTTGTAGGCAAAGGTGTATTTCGGATCGAGTTCGAGGGCGCGGGTGAAGTCGGCGATGGCGCCGTCCATGTCGCCCTTAAAGCTCCGGGCTGTGCCACGTTCGTAGTAGGCCAAGACGAATTTCGGATCGAGCTCGAGGGCGCGAGTGTGGTCCGCGATGGCGCCTTCGAAGTCGCCCTTGTCATACTTGGCGTTGCCGCGGCCGAAGCAAGCGGGGCTGCATTTTGGATCGAGCTCGAGGGCGCGATTATAGTCGGCCATCGCCCCATCTAAATCCTTGGTTCCACGTCTGGCGTCGCCGCGGTGCGTGTAAGCCGGGATGAGTTTCGGGTTGAGGATGATGGCGCGGCTGAAATCGGCGATGGCTTCGTCCAGATCGCGCTGGCGCTCCTTGAAAATGCCGCGGTGGTAATAGGCGACGAAGTAATTCGGGTTGAGTTCGACGGCGCGGTCGTAGTCGGCGAGGGCGCCGGTGTAGTCGCCCTTGTCGCGCCTGGCATTGCCACGGCCGCAGTAGGCGCTGGCGCGATTGGGATTGAGTTCGATGGCGCGGTTGAAGTCCGCGAGGGCGCCGTCGCAGTCGCCCTTGTCGCATCGGGCCTCGCCGCGGCCGCAGTAAGCGCTGACGTATCGGGGATTGATCTCGATGGCGCGCGTGTAGTCGGCGAGCGCTCCTTTGATATCGCCCAAGCTCTTCTTGGTAACGCCGCGATTGTAATAGGCGGCGTCAAATTTGGGATTGTTTTCGATGGCGCAGTTGAAGTCCGCCAAAGCCCCGTTGCAATCGCCCTTGTCGGCCTTGGCGTTGGCGCGGTTGGTGTAAGCGCCGGGGTTTTTCGGATTGAGTTCGATGGATCGGGTGTAGTCGGCGATGGCGCCATCCAAATCGCCCTTGACCTGCTTTCCCGCGCCGCGTTCAAGGTAGGCCTCGGCGTATTTCGGGTCGATCGCAATGGCGCGAGTGAAATCGGCGATCGCTCCGTCGTAGTCGCCCTTCTCGTCCCTGGCCAGGCCACGATCGTAGTAGGTGCGGGCAGCATTCGGGTCGAGCTCGATGGCCCGGCTGAAGTCGGCGATGGCCCCGTCCGGGTCTCCCTTGGATCTTTTGTCGTTGCCCCGGTTGAGGAAATCCGTCGCGCTCTTCTGGCCCAACACGACCGCCGGCAGCGCCAGGCTCAAGACCAGGACGCCCACGACACAAGCCCATCGGTGTTTTGGAAATGTCGCTGTAGACACAGCAAGAGTCTTTACGTGATTCTTCATAACCAACCTCCAGCAGCAACCGCCACCCAAACCGCCACCAATCCGAAAACTCAAACGGATGATAACGGCCGGCGTCTCTTGTTTCGATCTCTATCAACGCGTTTGCATGGATGAGCCGGAGCGGCAGGGCCTATTTCACCATCGCCCTCAGTTCGGCTGCGGCAAAGTCGTATTCCGCGAACGTTCCCTTCCCGGTCGCCAGGCATTGGCGGAAGGCATCGGCCGCGGCAGCCTTGTCGCCGGCGAGGAGGCGTTTCATGCCGGCGTAATACCAGGCTTCGCATTGCCGGCCCTGTTTCGTCTCCACATCAGATGTGTTCACGGCAGCGAAGAAATCGGCTTCGCTGATTTGACCGAGGAAAAATCCAGCGATCTTCGGCACCCACTCTCCCGACGCAACGCCTCCCTGCTTGTCGAGCCAGCCGGAGAGTTCCCGGTCCGCCGCCTCGTTGTCCCCCTGCCGCGCACGAATGAGCCAGATGCGAAGCCGCGGATAACCCTCGTCCTTCGGATTCAATTCGCAGTATCGGCGAAAGTCGGCCAGCGCGCCCATCCAGTTCCGGTTTTGTAAATGCGCGTTGCCGCGGTTCTTCCATGCGACGGCGAGCTTCGGGGCGAGTTCGACGGCGCGGCTGTAGTCGGCGATGGCCCCGTCCAGGTCGCCTTTGTTTTTCTTTTCAACACCGCGGTTGTTGTAAGCCCAAGCGAATTTCGGGTCGCATTCGATGGCGCGGTTGTAAAAGGCAATGGCTCCGTCGGCATCCCCCTTGTCGCCCTCAACGTTGCCAAGACCGAAAAAGGCGGCGGCGGATTTCGGGTCGAGTTCCAGTGCGCGGTTGTAGTCGGCAACGGCGCCGTCCCTGTCGCCCTTGCCGCGCCGGGCGTCGGCGCGGTCGGTGCAGGCCTTGACATATTTGGGATCGATCTCCAACGCGCGGGTGTAGTCGGCGATGGCCCCGTCCAAATCGCCTTGGTCGCCTTTGACATTGCCGCGGCCGTCGTGGGGAAAGGCATATTTCGGGTCGAGTTCAAGCGCGTGGTTGTAATCGGCGATGGCACCGTCCAGGTCGCCCTTGATGTGCCTGGCATTGCCACGGCCGTTGTAGGGGTAAACGTATTTTGGGCTCAGTTCGATGGCGCGGTTAAAGTCAGCGAGTGCGCCGTCGGCATCGCCCTTGTCCACCTTGGCGTTGCCGCGGCCGTTGTACGCGTAAGCGTCTTTCGGCCTGAGATTGATGCCCCGGTTGTAATCAGCGATAGCCCCATCCAAATCGCCCTTATCACGCTTCACATTACCGCGACCGTTGTAGGGATAGGCGTATTTCGAATCGAGTTCAATGGCGCGGTTGTAATCGGCGAGAGCCCCGTCCAAATCACCCTTGTCATATCTGGCATTGCCGCGATTGTTGTACGCGTAGGTGTACGCCGGGTCGAGTTCCAGCGCTCGGTTGTAGTCGGCGATGGCCTCGTCGAAATCGCCTTTGTCGCGCCTGGCGTTGCCGCGACCGTTGTAGGCCCAGGCGTATTTCGGGTCGAGTTCGATGGCGCGAGTGTAATCGGCCATGGCTCCGTTCAGATCGCCTTTGTTCTGCTTTCCAAGGCCGCGGTAGTAAAAACCCTCTGCCGTAGTCTGACCGGACACCACCGGCGGCAGTACCAGGCTCAAGGCGAGAACTCCGAGAGCAACAACAAATCGAATTTTCAATAGCCTGAACGCTCTCATGGCGAGAGTGGCCGATTTCAAAACACCTTTCATATCCAACCTTCGGTTGGCTAATACCAACAAACGGAATCCAATCCACGCCGCGTAATATCGGCTGTGGATTGGAGCCGCACTATTTCTACAGCGGCGGTCTCTGACCGCCGAAAGGCAGGGCCGGACCGCCGGGCCGGCCGAAACAACGATGCGGCGCGCCCAGCGGTCGCGCCCTACCACAATTCCGGCGGCCAGAAACCGCCGCTACAGTACAAAGGCAAACTCGAGATGGCATAACAGACCAGGTCCGGTCTAAACCGTCCGCGTCGCCCGCCGGCGGCGCAGCGCCAGCACGGTCGCCAGCCACAACACCGCGAACGCGGCGACGCCGAAGGCGGCCTCGACCGGCCAGCCGATGGCGCGGGTGTTCAGCGCGTGGAAACGGACGGTCATCGGCTTGGCGAGGTCCGTCTGCAACACCTGCGTGAAGGTATGCTTCACGCCGTGCGTCGGCAGATTCACGCGCAGCGGCAACACGCGCGCCACGGCCATCTCCTGCGCTTGCTGGAGCTTGTCGTATTGCTTCGCCGCCGCGTCGTTGTCTACCGATGACATCGGCTGCTGTTGCGCGAACGTCTGGCGACCGCCAAACGGCGCCTCGAGCTTCAGCGTCTCGCCGACGACGCCAGCCTGACTCGGCAACCCGTTGTTGAAATTGACGACATTGTTTGCCTGCGCGGTTCGCACCTTTTGCTCGATGTCTTTGAAATTCTTTGCGTTGTCGTAGAAGGCCTTTCCCTTGCCGCCGCTGGCGCGGGCGCGGTTGTAGGCGTCCACGGCCACCTTCGCATTTCCCTGGGCCAGATTGCTGCGGGCGCTGCTCAGGAACGACGACACCTCCGCCTGCTGCTCCTGCGCCTGTTCGTTTTCGGCGCGCTGGTATTCGTTGAGGCTGAACATCTGCACGAGCGGCGCGGCGACTTCCTCGTGCGTCATCGTGCCCTCAAAGCCGCTGTAGCTGTAGTCGGGCGGCAGGAAGAGCGACCACCGCGCGTTTTTCATCGGCACGTCCACCGCCGGCGACACCAGCTCGAACCGGCCGCGCGTAGCGGGAAATTTTTCCGCGCTGACATAGGTCAACTCCACCCGCACCGCCTCGTCGCCGTTGCCGGCGCGCTCCAGCGGCAACTGCACCGTGCCCTCGCGCTCGCCCTTGCCCGGCCGCACCGCCTGCCCCGCGACGAACGCCGACCAGACCCGCGCGCCCGGCGGCAGCGTCACCCGCAGGAACTGCCGGCCGTTGTTGCGCACTGACAGCCACATCAACGTCATCGTCTGTCCGTCCTCGGCCACCTCGGTGATGAGCCGCGCGTCGTCCACGAGCGCCTGGAGCACTTCGGCTTCCGCAAAACGTTTCGCCGCCAGCTTCAGTTTCCAGCCCGGCCGCAGATAGCGATACGACAGCACCGTCGCCTCCGGCGCGCGCCCCGCCCATTCCGGCAGCTCGCTTGAGTCTATGCGGAGAAGATCGCCTGTTTTCGCCGGCTCGGCTGGCGAGGTTCGATCAATAACGACCCGGTCCGGGGGACCCTCAACCCAGAATTTCAGACCGGTAATATCGGCAACATAACGAATCACGTCGCGAAGCGACACATCGTCCAAGATAAGGGTGACTGCCGGCAACTTGGCAATCTCCTGGGTTCCGAGCCCGCTGCCGAGAATGATGTTGACACCTTTGCCACCTGTCTTGGCTTTGTCTATCTCGCGACTCTTTTCGGAGAGGAATTTGATGACATCAACAAACCTGGCATCTTTGAATTCCACCTTGGGAATGATGATGGTTCGATCCAATTTATAATCAAATGCCCGTCCGCTATCATCAACCCCTACTACTTTTATCCCGCCATTTTGTTCCATCGAGTCCACCTGCAACGGCGGCCGCGCGATCACCGCCACCGCGCCGTTTTCGCGCTCGACGCCGACGGCTTCGATGCCGCCGAGTTCGAGCGCGTCCTGCCCGACCTTCCACGGCAATTCCCACGTCACGGTGAGCGTGTAGGCGCCGCGCGTCTTGTTCTGCAACTCGATGCGCCACTCGCCGTCCTTCTGGTCGCGGCGGCGGATGTCCACGCCTTGCAGTTCGACGTTCTTGAACGCCGCCGGCACGCGCACGCGCAGTTCCTTCACCGGCGCGTTCTGGATGTCGTAGCGCACCAGTGACCGGCCGGTGACGAGCGTCTCGGTCATCGTCACCCAGTTGACCACCTCGGCGCGCACCCACGGCTCGACGGCTTCGGTGGCGACGGCCAGTTTCCACGGCACGCGCGCCGATGGCTCGCTGGCGATGAACTTATAGGCCAGCGCCGCGCCGGCGGACGGATTATTGCCGGTGGTCGCGGCGGGAATCTCGGTGAGACCCTCGAGCGAATCGCATTTGAGCTGGATGCCCGGCTCCGCCGAGATGCCGATAGCGCCGGAAAGTTTCTGCGCGCCGAGCGGATGCACGCCAAGGACCTCCACGTTCTTCGGCAGTTCCTTCACCGTTTTGACCAGCGCCACGCGCAGCGAATATGCGCCAATCGTGCGCTCCTTCAGCGCCACTTCCAACGCGCGGCCCGCGCCGTCGGTGCGCTCGGTCCATTGCGAGATGTTGTCGCCGGTGACCGACTCGACTTTGAAATCCGCCGGCAACGCCAGCCGCAGCGCGAACACGCCGGCTTTCTTGATCGTGTAGTCCACCTGCGCCGTCACGCCGAGCTGTTCGGCGGTGACGCGGAACTGGTTTTGCACCGCCGCCTCGATCTGCGGCTGCACGGCCTCGAGGCGCGCCGTCAGGTCGAACTCCGGCTTCTGGAAACGATACGCGGCAATGATCGGCGGCATCGTTTCCGTCGTCAGATCCATTTTCTTCACAGCCTTGCGCAGCGTCGCAAACTCATCGTTCAGCGTCACCCGTCGCCGCTCGGCTTTCAGGAATTCCTCCGTGTCCACGCGTTGCAACTCGCCGGTCTTTTCCACGGTGACGCTCAGTTCCTCGCTGCCTGCCAGCGCAATCCAGCCGGTCTCGCGCTTCGCCTCCAGCGCGCGCGGCGTCTCGACGCGCTCGGACGCCGGCAGTTTGGTGAGGGCTTTTTCGGTGACGACCGTCAGCGGCCAGTTCGTCGAGGAAATGCCGCGCAGCAGATCGACGGTGAGGATTTGCGCGCCGCCGTCTTCCGGCTTGGGCGACGCCGCCACGTCCCAGGTGCGGATCAGGTCGCCCTCGACCTTCAGCAACCGCTGGCCGGCGGGCAGCCGCACGCGCGCCTGGCGCATTTCGCCTTGCGCGACCTGGAACGACAGCGTGGCGCGGGTGTTCAACACGCCGCCGCCGAAGCTCGCCAGCGTCGTGTTCTGGCAGAAGACCGTCGCCGCCACCTCGGCGGCGCGCTTGGTCCGCGGCGTCCACGACAGCTCGACCCGCGTGGCCGCGCCGAGCACCGCCTCGACACGCGTCTGCTGCTGCTCGACGGCGGTCTTGAACGACACCGCCGTCGGCGCCTCCACCGCCGCGTCGGTTTCGTCCAGTGTGGTGGTGAGCTTGCTCGTCAACGCGGGCGGGATGGCGAACAGCAACTGCCGGTTCGTCTCGTCACCGCCGGTCTTCACGACAAACTTCACGCGCACCGTCGCCGCGCCGCGCCTCGGCAGCCACGCGGCGAGCATCGCGCCGTCGCGCACCAGCCTTGCGTCCTTGAGGCTGGCGGAAAATTCCCGCACCGCCACGTCGTCGCCGAACAGCGCCACGCGCCGGCCGGGCTTGTCCGCCTGCACCTCGAACACTGCCTCGAACTGCGCCACCTTCTCACGCACCGCGCCGGTGTAGGCGGCGGAGGTGATCGCAACGCCGGGCGAAGGCGGAATGATGGAGGAGTGGAGGAATGGAGTAGTGGAGTGCTGGAGTGTTGGGGCAAAAAAGTGTTGAGCGCGCTGGGTCGCCTCGTCGGCGTTCGCGGCCGTCAGAAGAAATGCCAGCGCGAGCAGCGCCGTGACGGCAGGAGCGGCAGGACCGGCGCCGGACGGCGGGGTTGGCGGCGCGGGCGGCGGTGGCGTGGCTTTTGGCACACGCCGCGGCAAGAATTTTTTCGCCAGCCAGATCATCGCCATCAACACGAGCACCGGCACGACGAGAATGAGCGCGATGTGCAGGAGCCTCAACGAGATCAACGCGCTGCCGACGCTGCCAAGGCAAAGCGCGAGGCCCGCAGCGAGCAGCAAGCCGCCCGCGCGGGCCCGGCGCGTTTGCTGGCGGACAATCCACACGCCGAGCAGGAACGCGACCAGTTCCAGCGCGGCGCGAACGGCGTTGCGCACGTCGGTCTTGACCGCCCACGCCTGCGCCGTCAACGCCTCGCCGCCGATGTTGAGCACCTTGGTGAACACGAACCGCTCGCCGGTGCGGGGAATGTCCACGTGGATCGGCCGGATGCCCGCCACCGCCGGCGCGCCCGTGAGGCCCGTATCACTGGCCGCACCTGCAGCGGGAGATTCCGCGGGTGGCGGTGGCGCGGTTGCGGCCGGTGCGGCGGGCGAAGCATTAATTCCATTGTTAAAAGCAAGCCCCCCCGAGCCGTTAACAGTGAGGTTCCCGCCGTCGATTATCGTGCCACCGGTATGGATGTTGCCGTTGCGTATAAGCGGCGTTCCGCGGTTACCCCCCATCATCAGGGTGTTTCTCCCCATGTTGTACGTCGAAGCGGTCCCCCTTTCAGGCTCGGTTGACACGACACCTTGCGTCGTCATCGTGGACTGGATGTTGTCGAAAGTCGCCGCTCTTCGTTTTACAGACGACAACGCGGGCATCATCATACTGGACAGCAGCGCGATGACAAAAACGACGGCGAGCGTGGCGAGCGCGCCTTTCCAGCCGCGCCGGACGGCGGCGACGATCATCACGAACACAAGGAAGAGCACCATGCACACCGCCACCACCGCCGCACCCTCGTCGAACAATTCCTGATAGAACTTCACGAACGTGTCCCACGCGTCGTGCAGGCCGTAGGTGGTGCCGCGCGCGACGGTCATGTTGCCACCGAAGCCGGACAGCGTGTGCGTCGCCGGTACGTAGAGTTCCCATTCGGCATAGGTGGTCTGCACGTCGGTCTTCGGCGCGTCGAGTTTGAGAGAACGCGGCCACCACGATTTCAGGCCGGCGGTGTCGTCCGCCGCCGCCTTTTTCCCATCGAGGTTCTGCGCATAAACAATGTCCACCGCGAACGCCTGGTCGCGGTTGGCGCCGCGCGGCAACGGCGCCAGCAACGCGTCGCCATCGCGTTCGGCCTTCACCGGCTGGTTGGCGACGTAGCAGCTCCAGAACTCCGCGCCGTGCGGCAGCGTGAATCGCTGAAACTGCTTGTCATTGTTTTTCACCATGAACGACGCCTGCGTCAGCATCTGGCCGTTGTCGGTCAGCACCGTCGTCAACTGCGTGTGGTCGGCCACCGCGTCGAGCACGCCCAGCAACTCGTGGCGCACGACCTCGACGGACAGGTCATACGGCTCGCCAGCCGGGTAACGGTAGGCCAGCAGCACCGGCCGCGAAATGAGCGCGCGGTCGTTCTCGGCCAGTTCCGACTCGTCCACGCGGCGCAACAATCCGCTGGCGCTCTTCTCGCGCAGTTGCAGGTTCGGGGCGCTGGTGACGGCGAGCGTGCCGGTCTCGCGCTCCACGTCGAGCGCGTGGACGCCGCCGGCGGCGAGCGTGGCGCGGTGCGGATCGAACGCCTCGTCGTAGGTAATCACCAGCGTGTAGCTGCCCCACGCCTTCTCCTGCAACGCAATGGTCCAGATGTCGCCCTTGTCGTCCTTGCCCTGGTCCTTGCGGCGGATGCCGGGGCCGGTGAACTCGACGTTCTTCCAGTGCGACGGCAGGCGGAGCCGGAACTCCTGCACGCCCTGGTTGAAGATGGCGTAGCGGACCGTGGCGCTGCCGCCGACGAGGCCGTCGCCGATAGTGACGAGGTTGAAGATGTCCACGAGCAACCGCGCCGCAAGCCGCTCGACGCCGAGCGAAAGCTGCCAGTCCGGCTGGTCGGCGGTGTAGGCGAGGGCGACATCGCGGAACGCGAAACGCGAATCGCGAACCGGCAACGACGCGACGGGCACTTCGCGCAGGCCGGCGAGCTTCGCGGTCTTGAGCCGGAAACCGGGCGCGGCGGCGGCGGCGAGCTGCGCGGTCTCCTTCGTCGCGCCGGCGGCGCGCAGCGGGACGAGCGCGATTTGCTCCGGCACGGTCTTCTGCGCCAGTTCGAGTTGCACGTCGAGCGTGCGCGTGCCGAGGACGCGACCGGCGAAGTTGAGGGTGAGCTTGCCGCCCGCGGCCTTCCAGTCCTCGATGCCCTCGCCGCGCACGTCGGCGACGAGGAAGTTGCCGAGCGGCGCGAGTTCGAGCGAGTAGATGCCGGCTTTCTCGACGGTCAGCGTGATGGCGTGGGTGACGAGCAGGCGCGACTCCTCCAGCCGCGCGGTGACGTGCGCGTCGGTGGTGATCACCGGCTCGATGCGGCGCAGCTTCAACGCGAGCGTCGCGGGCCGGCCGTAGAACTGGTAGGCCGCGAGCGCGCCGCCGGGAGCGTTCACCTGCCGCAGGCCGGTGGCGGTGTCGGTTTCCACCAGCATGTCCTCCGCCGACAGCGTGAGCGACCCGGTCTCGCGCGCGACCTCCTGCGGCTGCGGCGGCGCGAGTTGCGCGGCGGCGGACGCGGCCTCGACCGGCTGCTCGCTGTAGAGCGTGAGCGTGTAGCTTTTCTCCAGCGGCTTGAGCGGCTCGACGGTGAGCAACTGGCGGTCGCCTTCGGTCTTGATCTGCCAGTCGCGGATTTGTTCGCCTTGAAGCCGCGTCAGCGCCTGCGCGGCCGGCAGCGTCACGGTGAGCTTGGGGACGTTGCCCTGAACGATCTCGTAGTTGAACCGCGTGGTGAACTTCACAACGGCGGGCGTGATGTGCGCGGCGGCGGTCGTCTCGCAGGTGACGAGCGCCTTGCGCGCGGCCTCGGCGGCCTTGCTCTGCCAGCGCAACGACACCGCACGGTCGGCGCCGAGCAGCCCGCGCACTTTCGCTGGGCCGCCTTTCGGCTGCGGCTCGGTGACGGTGCCGCAGAGCAATTGCAGTTCGATGCCGTCGCCAGCAGCCTGCGCGGCGATGGACGCGATGGCCGCAACCGGGCCGGTGAAGGAAACCTGGTTCCACGGTTCGGCGCGCGTGATCTTCGCGACAAGGTCGAGCTTGAGCTTAAACCGTCCGGCCTTGGCCGCCACGAGCCGATACTGGTTGCCCGCGCGCGCGAGGCGCAGGTCGGCGGGGAGTTTCGGCGGCAGCACGGCCACGTCGCCCTCGAACAACGTCACGCATGCCTCGCCGCGACCACTCGCCTCGGCGTCGAGTTCCACGACGAAGCGCGCCTCCTTCTCGACGAGCGTGGCGTCGTAACGAATCTCGTGCACGACCAGTTCGGCGGCGGGCGGGGGCGCTTCCTTGGCGAATGCGGCGGCGGGGAAAAATGAGGCGACAAGCAGGCAGATGATTGAGCGCATAACAGACCTCCAAGTTGTCATGCGTAGTTAGACAGATTCCGTGGGAAAACGCTCCCTAAAAATCGCGGCTGGAAGGAAACGTGGAGTCTCCGCGCCTCGGCGTTCGATTTCGCACCGTTCGCTTGCAGCCGCTGCGGTTAGCTGATAACTAACCAAACATGAACGCGCCCGCCGTCCTGCGAAATCTCATCCTCGCCGCGTCCTGTGTCGGTATCGCACTCGCCCAGACGCCGCCGCCGTCGCCGCCGGCAGTCGCGCCAGGCGGTCAACCGTCGTTTGTCAACGCCGCCGGCATCAAGATGGTGCTGATTCCCACCGGCGAGTTCGACATGGGCAGCCCGAAGAGCGAAAGCTGGCGTTACTCGGAAGAGAAGCTCCATCACGTCACGATCACCAAACCGTTCTATCTCGGCGTCACCGAAGTGACGCAGGCGCAATTCACCGCCGTCATGCACAGAAATCCGAGTTACTACAAGGGCGCGGCGCTGCCGGTGGACCATGTGACGTGGTTTGACGCGATGGAGTTTTGCAAGCGGATGAACTTCATGGATGGCCGCGCCTACCGGTTGCCGACGGAGGCCGAGTGGGAATACGCCTGCCGCGCCGGCACGGATGACAAGTTCTACAGCGGCGACAACGACGCGGACCTGATCAAGGCGGCGTGGGTCGGCGGCGTCAGCGACAGCCACACGCAGCCGGTGGCGAAGCTGATGCCAAACAAATTCGGCCTCTTCGACATGCTCGGCAACGTCTATGAATGGTGCAACGATTTCTACGACGTGAACTACTACACGAGGTCGCCAAAGAAAGATCCGCCCGGCCCGCCGAAGGGCGTTGAGCGCGTGATCCGCGGCGGCGCCTATAGCGAACCCGTCCAGAATGTCCGCTGCGCCTACCGCACCGGCAAAGACCCGATGAAGACGCAGGCGAATCTCGGCTTCCGCATCGCCTGCGACGTGCCGCCGCCGAAAACAATCGCGCCGGCTGCAACAACGCCTCCGCCTGCGAAGCAACCGTAGCCGTTGTAGCCGCCGTAGCCGCCGACGTAAGGAGGCGGGCGCGTTACCATCCACAACCCTCCGCCTCCTTACGTCGGCGGCTACGAATCGGGAGCGCGGGCTTGCTCGACTAACGGCAATCGTTGTAGGATTTCCGCCCATGAAATCGAACACCACTTCTTCAACCACCTCCCCTTCCCTTTTCACCGATGCCATGCCGCGACGCGGATTTCTCCGCACGCTCGGCGCGACCGTCGGCAGTCTGGCGTTACCGGCGATGCTCGCGCCGCAGCTTCGCGCCGCGGCCTCGCCACGGACCAAGCTCGGCGTTGCCACCAACGGTTTCAACCTCACTAACGACGAGATGGCCCAGCTCGCCGCCGACGCCAAGCTCGATTGCGTGCAGTTGTTCTTCACGCAGAAGGACTCAAACTACTGGAAATACAACCGGCCCGTGGACGTCTCGGCGGTGACGGAGGCGGAGTGCCACCGGATCGCCAAGGCCTACCGCAGCCGCGGCCTGGAAATCCAGGCGCTGGGCGTTTACGCGAACCTGATCGAGCCTGACGAAGCCGAGCGCGAGAAGAACTTCCAGTATTTCGCCGACATGATGCGCATCGCCAAGACGATGGACGTCCACATGCTGCTGACCGAATGCGGCTCGATCATCGTGCCCGGCAAGGGACGCGACCTGTCGGCCTCGCTCGACGAGAAGACCTGGCCGCGGCTGGTGGAGATCACGCGCCGGTTGATTCCGCTGGCGGAGAAACACGACGTGGTCATCGCCATCGAGTCGTATTTCCAGGACCTGCTCGGCTCGGCCACGGCGGTGCGTTATTTCATGGAGGAGATCAACCACCCGCGCATCCGTGCACTGCTCGACCCGGCGAACCTGTTGCCGCACAACACGCTGGAGGAGATGTTCAACGCGCTTGCGCCTTACATCTGCGCGATGCACGCCAAGGACCGCAAGCTGCACGTCACGCACGGCGTCGCCGCCGGCAAAGGTGATCTTGATTATCGCAAATATATCGCCTTGGCCCGCCAGCATTGCCCGCAGATACCGCTGATCCTCGAGTATGTGAACGAGAAAACGTACCAGGCCGCGCTGGAGCACGTGCGCTCGTTCATGTGAGCGATAGAACCCCGTAGCCGCCGACGTAAGGAGGCGGATTGAGCACGGCGGGCGGCTTCCGCCGACTTACGTCGGCGGCTATGAGACTAAATACTCGGCGCGCTCGCTGTCGGTTTTACTTCCCGCTTTCTTCCAGCTTCGTGCCTTCATACATCAGCCGGCGTTTCACGGAGCCGTCTTTGCCGTGGCCGATGGCGAAAGCCTGCGCGTCGCTTCGCACGCCGCCGCATGACACGACCTTGGCATCTGCATCGGTGCGAAAGGCCACAATGTCCTCAGCGCCGTCCGATGTCTTCAAGCGAACGCCCACCGCGCCATCGCCCTGAACGAGTTCCATCTTCGTCACCGGCGCGTCGCTGCCGGTGCGATGCGGCGTCAGCACCGCGAGAAACCGTCCCGTCGCGCTCGGCGCGGTTGTGGCGGCAGTCAGGTGCCACGTGTTTAGAATGTCGCCGCGCTTCACGCGCTCCGGCTCGGGTTCGTATTTGTCGGTCTGCGAAATCGCCAGGCCCGCGGGCAGCAGCAGGCGGACTTCCATTGCCGCCGGCTCATGGCGGACGGTCAAAAGCTGCTGCGACTCGTCCACGCCGATTTTTTCGTGCGCGTGCAGCAACCACTGGAACGTCGCCGGCTTCGTCGCCGCCAGGTCGTCGAAGATCACAAACACTCCCGGCCGCACGTGCACCACGTGGCGGCGGAATTGCTTCAACTTGTCGCCATACGCCGCGCCGGCCTCGCCCTCGGCGTAGTCGTAGCCTTCGCCGTGGAGGAAGGCCGTGATCGCGCCCTTGGCCGCCGGGCTGCGCTGCACCTGGCCCTCGCCGTCCACGAGGATGCTGTTCACCGCCCGCGTCGCGCGCGTCCACTGCTGGTGATGCGGCGAGCCATACCACGGATAATACCCCGTCGCGATTGCCAAGCCTCTGCCGAACGCCTCGATGACAAACGCGTTCTGGTCGGCGTGGCCGTGGCTCACGCTGCCGAACGGGCTGCTGCGCATCAGGAAACTGATGTCGCGCTCCTTGTCGCCGAGCGCCGTGTGCATCGAGACGATGCCCGCGCCGGGAAACACGTGCGCCTGCGGCAGCTCCAACGGCGAGCGCGCCTTCAGCGACGGATCGTAGGTGGCGAGACTGAGCACGTCGGTGCCCGGCTTGTAACCAGCGGCGTCGGCATACCAGCGGTAGAACGGATTCTGCAGCAGCGACGAGAACGCATACATGTCGGCCGCCTGTCCTCTCGGCGCCGCGTGCTGGTTGTCGCCGAACGGACTGTTCTCGTTATACGGCGCCACCGTGTAGAGGCCGTAGTTGGGCGTGTTGCGGAAGAACGGTTTCTGCATCAGGTCCACGCCCGTCGCCTGCCGCAGCGCCACGACGTAGTGGATCGCGAAACCCATGTAGGCGCTCCAATAACTCGGCCCTTCCTGCCAGCCGCCGTCGTCGCCGCCCCACGCCGGATAGCTGGTCATGTAGATCGTCGTCACATACTCCAGCCATTCGCGCGCTTCCGGCCACTCGTGGATGAACGACAGCGCGCATTCGCCGAGGAAGCCCGGCAGCCGGCCCGCGTGGCTGTCGTAGGGATTGCTCTCGAACGGCAGGCTGCGCAGCCGCTTCAGGAACTGCAACGCCCGCGCCTTCATGTTCGGCTCGATCTTCGCGCGCTCCTCCGGCGTGAACAGGTCGTAGGTCCAATCGTAGGCCCGCGTGCCGCGCATCATCACCCACATCGGTGGCTCGTCGTAGGCGAAAAGACTCGTCGGCCCCTCCGGGTTCCACGAGAAGAAATAGAGCAGCCGACGCTTCGCTTCGAGGCCGAGCTGCTTGTTGCCCGTCACCAGATACGCCAGCGCGCAACGCTCCATCATGTCCATCGGCGGGCGCGTCGTGTTCATGATGCGCACCGCCCACGGCCCGGCCTTCATCCGATCCTTGGGCTGGTAATCCGGCTCCGGCACCAGTTCTTCGCCGACGGCTTTCTCGCACTGCCGCACCAGATCATGCACCGCGCCTTTCAGTTCGCCCTTCGGCGCCGCGCGGATTTTCACGAGCTGCTCGCCGGTCAGGAACAACCGCGGCCGTTGCGCCGGCACGTTCTGCGCGATCTTGTCGAAGTCGGGCAGCGGAAACGGCCGCGCCTTGGCCGGCACCGCGAACAATCGCGCCCGCCCGAACACCGGCTCGCTCTTCGTCTCCACCCCATAGCGCCAGAACCACCGGCCCGGCGGCAGCGGCTCGCGCGGCACGAACACCGACATCTTCAGCCCCGCAAACGTGCGCGTGTCCTCGGCGGGAAAAAACTCCGAGTGCGACAACTGCAACGCATACGTCGCGCCGCGTCCCGCCGGCACCCAGATGAACGCCGGCGGCGTCACCTCCATGATCTGCCCGTCCGCAGGTTGATACGGCTTCTGCGTCGGCCCCGGCGGCGGATCGAGCACCGGCTTTGCGTCGGTCTTTGATTTTTCAGCAGCGCCCGCAGGAAGAGCCGACGACGTGAAGCCTAGTGTAGTGTCCCACAAATAAATGCACATACCCGCTGGCTGGTTAGCATGGCGGGATGTCACGCAAAAGTCTTCCTGTCGTTCTTTCGGAAGCGGAGATCCTCCGTTTGGAACAATGGAT
>Ga0114951_10002562_pt1 | contig 20413 bp, 12 predicted proteins | sample AM7aDNAmetaG_FD_88677 | JGI IMG/M metagenome (GOLD analysis project Ga0114951, IMG submission 88677) | Freshwater microbial communities from Finland to study Microbial Dark Matter (Phase II) - AM7a DNA metaG | ecosystem: Environmental > Aquatic > Freshwater > Lake | place: Finland: Lake Alinen... | reverse complement strand
GGCACAGGATCACGGCGTCGACCGGCCGATGGCGAGCGATCCGGTATTGCCGACGTTTCCGACGTTCAGAGTGTATGCTCCCGAGGTCCAGAAATTATGGATTGAAGCCCTGTCCCGGCCCGAAGCAGATGTGCGTTTGCTGGCGGCGCGGGCGATCGCAGCGACGGCTTCCCCGGACATGCGGGACAATGGCGAGCTGGGGACGAAGCTTCGATCGATCGTCAATAATGCGAAAGAGTCGCGAGAACTGCGGCGGCTTGCGGCACAATCGCTCGTGGCGTTTGATTCTCGCGGCGCTGAAGCGGATCTGCTGGCCGCAAACAAGTCGGGCGATGAGGAGATCATTCTGCTGACGGATCCGTGCCTGGCCGCATGGAAAAATTCAGAGGCACAGGCACTCTGGACGGCGCGGCTACAGGATAAGACGGCGCCGTCGCAGACAATTCGCTCAGCAATTCAGTCGTTGAGCCACGCGCGAACTGCGGCGGCACGTCAGCCGCTGCTGGCGATAGCGAAAGATGATTCGCGAGAGATGGGCGTGCGTCTAGCCGCGGCACAGGCCCTGGCAAAATTGGAACCGTTGAACGCGGATGAATTAGCAGCGGTGGAGAAGCTGGCGTTGATCCGCGATGGCGGCGAGCGTCTGCTGGCGGCAACGATCCTGACGGCGGGCAAGGATGCAGAGTCGCAGCGGCTGCTGATGACGCTGGCACACGACCGCGATCCGGCAATCGCGACGATTGCCGCGGTTCGTCTGTTCACGATAGCGCCAAGTGCGCTGTACCCACTGGCTGAAGAATTCCGCATCAGCAATGAAACTCCGCTGAGGAAGATTGCGATGCTGGTGTTTCAGCAACGGAAGGGCGTTGAGGATACCGCGCGGATAGCCGGAAGCCTGGGTGATCTTTCTCCATCCGTTCGTGCGGCCGCCCGCGAGGCGTTGATTGCATTGGATGCAGATGCAGCGCTTCATGCATCCGTACGAAGTGCCGCGAAAGCGGCCCTCGACGGAATCGAGTGGCGCAGCCTGGAGCAGGCGGCACTGGTGCTGGGGACGTTACGAGAGGAATCCGTGGCCGAACGTCTGTTGGAACTGGCCGTTTCAAAGCAGACCGAAGTACGCGTGGCGGCGCTGGTGGCGCTGCGACGGATCGACGATCCAAAGACGCTGCCAAGGCAACTGGTGCGGGCGCGGAAACTGGCGGCATTGCTCCAGGAAGCTTACCGATTGGGGAAAACCGCCGAGGAGTTGGCCAAATCGCGGGCCAGCGATGAAGAACTAGCGCAACTCCTGCAAACCTTCGGCCTTAAACGATATGCGGAAGCGGAGCCGTTTCTGATCTCGTGCATGGCGGCCAACTCTGATGTCGGTGAGCCGTCGCGGGCCGCAGCGGCATGGGCCTTGGGATTCCTACATGCGGGAGGACCGGACGCGGCCACCAGTACCGCGTGCCAGAACGTGGTGAAAGAACAGAACGAACGGTCTCTCGTCAGGCAGATGGCGGCGGTGACGCTGGGGCGCATGCGCGATGCAACGGCCAAGGCGCTGCTCAAGGAGCGTGCGGAAAAGGAAGCCAATGCGGTGGGAGAAGCCTGCCGCTGGGCGTACGCGGCGATGACTGGCGAGACGCTGGCGCCCAGGCCGGGCGTAGTTTCGGGCGGGGAACTCCTGCCCTTCAATCCAGTGGGTGGAACGGGAAAATAGCCGTCGGCAGGATTTGAACCTGCGACCTAGGCTTTACGAAAGCCTCGCTCTACCGCTGAGCTACGACGGCGAAGAGATCGGATAATCTACGTTGCGGGGCGGCGCGATGCAAGCTGATGGGACATGAAACGCCGCATTCGCATATTCCACGATGCCAGATCAAAAAAAAACCGCGGCATCGAGAGCTGCGGCTTGGGTGATTCGGACAAATTCGCGATTACTTCGTTACGGCGACGCGGTCTCCCTGGCTGGCGTATTCATAGAAGCTGCGGTAATTCTGCTTGAAGTAACCGGCGCCGTGGGTCTGGGCGGCGTTAAGAACGACACCAAGGAGGTTGGCGCGAACCTGGCGAAGCTGCTCGCGGACACGGGCCACGGTGCCACGGCTGACGACGCCGGCGCGAACCACGGCGACCACGCCATCGACCTTGGAAGCGAGGCTGACCGAATCGGCGACGAGGCTCAACGGAGCACCGTCGAAGATGATGAGGTCGTAGCGCGTCTTGAGTTGATTGAGCACATCACGGAAGGCCTTGCTTTCGAGCATTTCGGTAGCACCGGTCGTGGGCCGGCTGCCTGCGCCAAGAAGGTGAAGCCGCGGCAATTCGAGGCAGGGAACGATGGCGCTATCCAGTGCGGCGGGGTTAGAGAGCACATCCGAGAAGCCGGCGGCCGGAACGTTCTTGTAGAGGCCTTTGACACCGGGGCGGTAGAAGTTGGCGTCGACGAGGAGGACCCGCATATCGTTCAGGGCCATGCCGTTGGCGAGGTTGCTGGCCACGGTTGAGGCACCGCCACCCGGGGCGATGCTGGCAACCAGCAGCGTGCTCAACGGCTTTCCGTCGGATTGGGCTGCAAGTCGTCCGCGAATCTGGCGGAAGGACTCGGCGATCATAGAGGCCGGAGAACTGCGAATTGAGGTACCGATATCGCCCGTGAGCGCTGCGTCGTCCTGCTGATCGGGGACGAATCCAAGCAGTGGCAATTGCATGCTTCGCGTGATGTCGCGCGGCGTGCGGACCCGGGTGTTGGTCAGTTCCAGCACATAGCCCAGAGCAAAAGAGGCCAAAAGTCCCAGGACAAAGCCGGGCAATACGATGGAATACCAGACCGGCCAGGCGACTTCCGTGGGAGCCGCAGCTTCCCCACCGAGTCTTCGAACGCGCGAGTAGTCTGTCTGATTGGTAAGCTGTTCGCGTGTGTACTGTTCGCGGAGGTTCTTGAGAATCTCCTGCTGCGACGTGACATCGGCGACCATCTGGTTGTATTCGACCAACTGGTTGTCAAGATCGCGAACCTGACGTTCCTTGTCGTCGCGGCGCGATTGCAGGTCCTGAGTGCGGCCCAGCAGACTGTCATAAACAGACTGGGCGCTTTCCTGCATTTGAAGGCGGGCTTTAGCGCGGAGTTCCTCGCGGCGATCGTCTGTCTGCTTACCTACCGTTACAATTCGCGTATCCAACGCCAGCAAGGTCTTGCTGCCTTCGCCGAATTGAGTACGTGCCACTTCGCGATCCTGAAGGAGCGAAAGCTTTTGCTGTTCCAGACTTCGGATCTGCGGATCGTTCTCGACATACTGTTCCATTTCCGGCGACAGTTGCAGAGTACCGGCAGCCACCTGTTTCTTGATGCTTTCCAGGTGAGCAGAAGCCGCGGTCACTTCCATCTGCATGTGAATAACATCTTTGTTGAGTTCGCCCAGTGTAGTCACTTCGATGGTGTGTCTCATGGTGACTGCTGAGATATTCCGGGCCTTTCGAAAATCGGCCAGCTTGCTTTCCTTGTTTTTCACAATGTCGTCAACACTCTGCATGGCGTTGCGAAGATCCTGGAGTCGCTCGGATTCCAACTGCTTCTGATTTTTCTTGAGGACCTCGACGTAGACACCGCTAACAGCATTGACAATGTTGGCCGACTCGACGGGATCCCCGGCGGTCATCGTTATGCGAAAGACGTCGGTATTGGAGATGGGCGATATTTCCAAGTCCTTTTGCAGACTCTTCTTCGCATTGCCCGAGTGATCAGTAAGCCACTGGCTTTTCCGTCCGGAGTTCAGGTCATGATAGTCTTTTTGGAAAGCGGTGGAGACCAGAGACAGATCCAGCACCGAATCACCCTCGATCACCAGCATCTGACGGCGGATGAAACGCGTGAGTTCCTCTTGCGTCTGTTCTCGTGCTCGGTCACTTGTGGCTTCGCCAATCGGAGTCTGCTGAGGCATGACCTGAAAGTTGACCTCGGCCTTAAACTTGGGCGAATACTTGAGCAGATATTCAAAAAGGGCCGCGCCGACCACGGTACCCAGGATGGTGCCGATGATGACCAGCCAGCGGTAATGGCGGAAAACGAAGAAGATATCGGGTGCGTCCGGATTCGTGGGGCGCACGGGACTCGGGGACAGCGGTGCCTGATTCATATTCAACCTCGAACAACGTGAAGAACAAAGAGTCTAGCAGAAGTCGGTTCGGAAGCCTAACTATCCATGTATCCACATTTTCGGACGTTTCCCAGGACCTACTTCAATACAAATCATCGGGTAATCCCTATGGGGCGCCCAGATCTTTCTGGAACTGCTGCGCGGTAGCAAGAATGGGGTCTTTTTTGGCCGTAGCCAGGCGAATGCACTCTTGGACCGCTTTTCGAGCATCATCCATGTTATTTTGCTTCTTCTGAACCCTGGCGATATGCAGGTAGGTGATGGCCAGCGGATCGACCTGATTGGCCCGGTTGAGTTCCACCAGGGCTCCGTCGAGGTCGCCATTCAGGAATTTCAACCATCCATAGGTATCCAGCAAGTTGCCATTGTTGACGAAGATGACATCCACCGGTTTGGTGCGGAGGATCTTGATCGCCTGTTCCGCATAGGGCATGCCATCTTTGGGACGCTTGAGATCATCCGCCAGGAGGAACGACACGTTGTTAAGCGCTTCAAGATCCTCGGGCTCGATTTTGAGCAACTCCTGGTATTCCCCCAGTGACTTGTCGAACTCCTTGTTCTGGTAGTGAGCCAGAGCCGTAAGTCGCAGCACCAGCGACTTGATGCCGACCGCCGTCGGATCGGTCAGCAACGGTTTGAGGACATTGACGCAATCGTCATAGCGTTCAGCCGACAAGTACATCTGCCCGAGGCCGACGCTGGCGGGAACATCTTTGGGATTGGCCTTGATCCGTGCAGCCAGATGATCGATGGCGGCATTACCCGGTATCGCCTGTGCTTCGGCGTGAAGCACATTGAGGAACGGCTGGAGTTCGCGGGAATTGAGCGCCAGCGCCTGGTCGAAATCGGTCAAAGCATCGTTGATCTTGCCGATGGCCGCCAGCGCGCTGCCGCGTTTGACGTACAGATCACCGATATCGGAGCGCTTCTGGATGAGTTTCGACGCCAGGGTGACGACGTCCTCATAGTTCTTGTCATTCAGCAGTGAGCCGAGGTAAGGGCCGGCAAACTGCGGGTTGTCGCCGGTGGCGTGAAATGCATCTTCGTAGCAGCGTGCAGCTTCAGACGACTTGCCGCGAATGGTCAGCAGATTTCCCTGCATGATCCGCCAGCCGGGCTGATCCTTAAAACGCTGACGCGATTCGATCAGCAGCGCATCAAGCGTTTCGATCGGCCGCGCCGTGCGAACCTGGAACGAGAAATCATCCTGAGCATCCTTGGAAATGCGCTGGTAGATCGAGGCCAGATCGAGCAGGTAATTCGCGTATTCGATCCGGGCGCTCACCAGATCCGGCCGCAGCTTCAGCACATCCGCGTATTCATTCGACGCTTCCGCGTACTTGCGCGCCAGCCGGTAAACCCGGGCAAGCAACAAACGGCTGTTGATGGCATTGGCGTTCTGGTCGCGAACGCGGACCAGATCGCTGACCGCCTGATCCATATCGCCCTGAAGGTAGAACTGTGCAAACGCGCGGTAATGCAGGGCATCAATATTGTTCGGATTCTTCGCCAGAACACGGTTGAAGGATTCAATGGCCTCGTTGGCTTTGCGCTGTCGCAGGAGCGCAAAACCGCGAAGCACCAGGCCTTCGGGATCGTCCGGATGATCCTTGAGGATGCGCCCGAGAAGCTCTTGCGCCTGGGAATACTTCTCCTGACGAATCATCGTTTCGACAAGACGGCGAAGCACGCGAATGTCGCGCTGGGTGCCCTTCTCGCGATCATAGATTCTGGCATAGACCTCTTCGGCGTTCTTCATGTCCTCGATGTCGAAGTAAAGGTCGGCCAGACGGCGTTCCGCTTCGTCCGATCCCTCGGCTTTCTGTTCAACAGCCTGCCGATACGTGGTCACAGCCGCGGGAATGTTGTTGAGCGAACGATACATCTCACCCAGCAACATCAACGCCGTGTAACGGGTCTTCTGGTCGTGATTTGACGTGAATCCCTGCAGAATCGTCAAGGCTTCGTTGGTCTGCTGGCTCTCGCGATAGACGCGCGCCAGGTTGTCGGCCAGGTCCAGATCATCGGGCTTTTTCTCATACAGCGCTTTGAGCAAAACCGCGGCTTTCTGGTAATCCTGCTTGCGCACGTACAACAGCGCCAGACGCTTGGTGTTTTCATCGTCATCCGGGTTGCGGCGGTAGGCATTCTCACGCAGGCGAATGGCCTCCGCGGGATCGCCGATGAAATCACTGAAACTCCGGAGCGTCGGATCCTGCGGGGCAAAGACCATGGCTTGGCGCAGATAGATTGCGGCGGCTTCCAGATTGGCGCGGTCCGCCTTGCGCGCGTGAAGTGCGATGGCGCCTTTGAGCGCTGCAATATTGTCCGGCTTCTGCTCGATGGCCTTCTTGAACTCCTCCAGCGCCTCGTCCTTGCGATCCTGTTCGTAATAGGCTTGACCCAACACGGTCCGCGCCAGCGAGTAATCCGGGCGCGTCGCCACCGCCTGTTCCAGAGTTGTAACGCCCTCTTTCTTGGCCCCTTGCGCCATCTGCAGACGTCCACGGAAAAGCTTGCCATTCACGCCGTCGAGGTTCAGACGCTCAGCCTTTTCCACGTAACGCTGGGCCTGCTCCCAGAATTCGCGCTGGACCTTGGGGTCCTTGGCCTGGGTGGCCTGAGTCACGGAGAGGGCAAAGATGCGATCCACCAATTCCGGCAGGGCATTGCGACCCTTGTCCGAATCCGGATCGAGCGATTTCTCGGCCTGCAGCAACGCGTCCATCTCCTTGGCCTTGTCACCTTCGCGCTGGTAAATCTGTGCGAATGCGAGATTCCGAGTGTAAGGATCCTCGATATTCCGGATGATTTCTTCCTGAATCTTGCGGGAGTCCTCATTCGGTTGCTTGATGGCCGCCTGAAGCATCTGGAATTGCGTATTCTTGGGATCCCGCGTGAGAACCTTCTGCACGATTACTTCGGCCTGATCCTTTTTGCCGAGTTGCATGTTTGCAAGTACCGCGAGACTTGACGCCGCCATATTTTCCGGATCTTTCTCGAAAATGCGATCGGTCAGTATCCGGGCACCCTCGACGTCGCCACTGGCAAGCTTCACCCGCGCCAGTTCCAGCATGGCCGGAACCGAGTCAATCGCATTCATGATCTTGTAGTACTCGGCGGACTCACCGAGCCCGAGAAAGGCCTCGGCCTTGGTGCGCAGCGCCGTGGTGTTGCCTGGATCATCCCGGAGCACAGCATTCGCCAGTTCCAATGCTTTGGCGAATTGAGCCACCTGATTGAGCACATAGGCTTTGTGCAGCACCGCCGGGGTGTAGCCCGGGATTTTCGCCATCACCTGATCGAGATATTCCAGGGCGTTGCCCCATTCCTTCTGTTCCTCATAGGCCTGGGCAAGCTTGAGCTTGGTAAACAACCAGTACCGATTGGGCTCCTGGGCGCCGAGCGTCTCATTGGCTCTCCGCAAGAGCGCCATCGCCTGGGGAATGTTTTTCCGGAGCAACTGCATGCGGCCGTCAAGCAAATCCAGCAGGGGATGCGCGGGCCGGCTGCTGCGAAAACGTTCAATAAAGCTGGAGCCCTCGGTCAGGTCCGCCTTGCCGTCAGCGGAGCTTACCGCACTGATCTCCGCAAGGTCCATGTACAGCCAACTGATGAAGAACAGCGATTCAATCTCGCGTTCCTGGCCATGCAGTGCGGCCGCCCCGATGTCCGTATTCTCATGATTAACGATGGTCTTGAAGGCATTGATCGCTTCGGCTTGATGCCCGGTCGCCTGGTAGAACCGGGCGAGTTGCTCGAAGCCGTTCATGTCGTTGGGAACAGCACTTACGTAATCCTGCAGGATTTTTTCCTGGGCGTCCGACCGATTAAGATTGGCGAAAAGGCGGACGATTTCCCGATCCGTCGGATGGGCTTTATAAGCTGTTTCCAATACTGACCGCGCATCGTCAATCTGTTTGTTTTCCAGCAGCAATCGCCCTAGCGCCAGCGACACCTGCGGGTCGCCATGGTTCTTCACCAGGTACTCGCGGCCCGCGTCCACGGCCTGCTGCTGCAAATCCTTGGATTCTTTCTCCTGGCCGGCTGTCGCGAGAGTGGCAGCCTGCATCGCCCGCAGTTTCATCTTGGCGACTACGGCCTGAGCCAGATTCGAATCCAGAGAGAGCGCCTTGGTGACGTCCGCTTCGATAGGCCCATACTGGGGGTCAGTATTGTTTTCCGTACCAATGGCAATCCGCAGGAGTTCCAGTGACGCTGCGGCGCGATAGGTATGAGCCTGGGCATTGTTCGGCGCCATCTCAATAAGTTTGGCAGCGCGATCGCGCACCTGATTCCAGTATTGCGCGGCGAACTTGGGCGGGTTCGCCAGAGCGATCTGGTAGTCCTCTTCCATGAGACGAAGTTGAGCCTCCAAGTTACGCGGGTTTTCCGTCAGGGCCAGTTTCCACGCGTTCAGCGCCACCCCGTAGAACTTGGAATTCTTGGCCGAGCCCTGCATGCACATATCCGCAAGCTTCATGTACAGCTTGTCTGTATTCGGACGATGCAGGTTTGAGGCGCGTTGCGCAGCGGAGCTGGTAAAACGAATGGCGCTGTTGAGATCCCCTGCATCCTTGGCCTTCTCGGCCTCGCGCAGCCAGTAATCAGGATTACTCTCACGCCACATCTTCATGCCTACCGCACCAATAACCGCCACTGCGACCAGCAACAGTACAGCACCGAGGCCGAAGACAAATTTCGTGTTGACTCTCTTGCTCGCCATAACTTTCCTCAATTCAGATTCTCATCCTCGACCGAACTCACCGCACAATCAAGGCGCGGCAGGCAGGGTCGTGGGATTACCGGATGATTCCTCATTCAGTCGCCGGGCATCCGGCAGACATTGCTCAATTTCCGGAATTGCCTCACGAATAAAATCGCTTACTATCTGCTCCGCATCCGCCGGATCGCAGTACGCGTCCTTGATCGTTACCTCGATTTTCGTGTGGTATGCATATTTATTTTCCGCCTTCCAGAACGTACTAATGACTTCCTTGGGCGTGGCCACATACTGACCATTCACTTCAAATGTGTAGGCAACATTGAGCAGTTTGTTGTCAGCGGCCTTGTCTGGCAGAAGGTCCGGCATGTCGCCCTGATGTTTCGGGTAGAACGAAACCATGCGCATGGGAATGTCCACCACGGTCCCGTCCTTCCGGCGTACATTCCTGACCGTGAACCGACGCCGTGCTTCGGTCTTTTCCACCAGCCCCGAGCCCGCCCAGCAAACTTCGGGGACGTGAGGCGTCGCACTGCCCATGGAATAATAGTTGAGATTGAGCGCGAGCTTGTTCCCAAGCTCCGACGGCTTCTTCTGCAGATCGCGATAATTTCGCAGCAGATAATCCTTCGTACCCAGCACTTCCACCACTTCCGGATCCATGTTTTCGTCCGGGCCTGCCGCCCTATACCGCACCGGATTACCCAATTCGTCCTTGAGCATAGGCAGCGGCTTAGTGAGTGGTGCGGGGGGCTTATCGAACGTGAGTCTGAGTGAAACCTCCAGCAGGTCCACCACGACTAGACTCACCGCGATCACAGCCGCCACCAGGACGGCGCGAATCACCGCCCGCTTGGTCATACTGGCATACGGACTGGAGAGGGGTGAAACCTGTGTGGTCACTCGCCGCCTCCCGGCGCAAGCGCGCTACCGGGTGGCGTTCCATGAAATTCGTCCGCCGGTTGCTCGACAAAAATGCGATCCAACACCCATCCGACCGCCATCTGCAGAATCAGGGCCGGAATCAACATCAGAAGACCCACATATTCATGCGTCTTGCCATGCGCCCACTCGGGGCCACCCCAGACCACCAGAGCCGCGGTAAACGTGACCCGCAGCGAATTGCAAAGTATCGCAATCGGCAGGGCACAGGCCGCCAGAAAAACTTTCTCCCAGACCGGACGATTGGTCGAATACGCCAATGCTACCGCCAGGGCGAAGAACGCGACCAGCATCCGCATGCCCGAACAGGCCTCGGCGACCTGGAGTTCTTCCCACCGTCCGGCCGCAAGAACGCGGATTATCGTTCCATCGCGCATCGCGGTAATGCCAAAAAGCGGGCAGAATCGCACGCCCAGTTCCGCAGCAATGAACTGCATGGGTGTGGTCGCGGCCACGTAAAGCGCGTTCGGCGGCGGCAACATGAAAACCAGAAAACTGATCGGCAACCACAATATTCTCAGATGATTCCATCCGAACACGAAGAGCACCAACCCATAAAGCGTGACGACGATGCTCAAGTTGGACATATGCAAAGTGCCGGTCGCGCGAAACAATACCTGTCCGAATACGCCGGCCATGAGGATGATCATGCCCATCCCCGCCCCCTTGAGCGGCAACTGCTTGAGCAATTCCCATTTGTTGTAAACGAAGAATAACGCAATGAGCGGCACTACGAATCCGTGGCTCCAGCTTGCGTCGGCTGCCCAGCGGCCAGCCAATCCTTCAAAGGTCGTGAAAAACAGTGCCGCGAAGAAGATGCCGGCAATACCGACCGCCACCCAGATTTTTGTCCAGTCCAGAGGAATCGCCGGAATCTCCAGATTTGCGATTCCCGCTGTCGCAACCACGACTGCCGCGCCTGGTGCAGGGGCATCGTCATAACGGAACCGCGGCGATCGATCCCGTGCCGCGCCTCCGGACGCCGGCGAGCCCGCCGCGACCGAAGGCGATTGAGATGGAGGCATGTTTGAATCTTGGGTCATCGGCTTCCGGTCAGATCCCTATACGGACTGAACTCACTTGTCGACCATCACTTATTGGTAACGCCATTAAGGCCCCCGGTACGATTTTCGATCCGCAGTGCGAATCGTGATTTCGTTAACGGGATTCCACAGCAGCAGATACCGGACGGCGAACAAAGCGACGCGCCTCGACCAGGGAAAACCGCAAGCCGATGTCGTCACTGAACATAACTACGTATGAAGCGGTCCAACGGATGCCTTATGCAAGCGCCAGAAGCGATAAAAATGATCGGATGATCAGCCGCCACTGCTGGTGGATTGCGCCGGCGCGAAATTACGATCAAAAACAAAGCCCCAGCCATAACTTGCGCGATACGCATTGCGCGTTACTGCCAGGAACGGGGCCACCATGTCGGTGCCGACGTTCAAGACATCATTCGGCTTCAGGAAAATGTCCGGCTGGTCGCCATCGAAAATCTTCTGGAGATTCACCTGTACGGTGGCTTCCTGATTGGGACCCACGCGCCGGATCAACTCGCAACGACGCGGAATCGCCAGTGCTCCGAGATTTCCCGCCGCGGCAACCGCCATTTTCAAGGTGATCTTCCGGCCGGTCAGGCTATAAACACCGGGGCGGCCGATGTTGCCCATCATGTAAAATTCACCGGGTTCCACGCTGGGAACGTTAATAATGTCGCCGGGGCGCACAATGATGTTGTACTTGGTAACGCCTTCACGCAGGGCATTAATCGGAATCCGGATGACGCGCTGCTGGCTGATTTTTTCCTCACTGGCGCTGGCAATAGCAGCAGGCGCTGACGAAGTCGCCGGGGGAATCGCCACGGCCGGCGTGCCCGCAGCGGTCGTGCCGGTTGACGTTGTACCGGTGGCTGGTGTGCCCTCGGCCGCGGTCGCCGGCGCGGTGGTCGCAGGCACCAGAACCCACTTGCCATCGATGTAGACGTAATTGCCTGTCTTCTGGGTCGTCGAGCTTCCCATGGCATTGTTGAGCAGGTCATCTGCCGGCGCGGTGGTTGCGACCGGTGCGGCGGTCGAGGGGGCGGTCGTGGCAACGGCCTGGGCCGGCGCTGTGGTCGTGGCCGGGGCTGACGTGGTACCGTCATTCAAGGCGGCATCAAGATCGTTTCCGGCCGCCACCTCAATACCCGTACTCGCGTTTCCACTGACCACCATGGCTGCGGGTAGCGGACGCACCAGCGTCGGCGCCATGCTTCCAGGTCCGGTCGAAGGCGCGGTCGACGGCGCCTTGCGCTCAATCGATTCAATGTCTTCCAGCGGATTCGAGCCGGTCCTGGCCGGCTTGGTGACGCTGTTGTCGCCAGGAGTCGTTCCGGTGGTGGAGGTGGTCGTCACATCACCGGCGCGATAATTCGACTGCCGAATCACATAGATGTAGTCCATGCCCGGCTGGACCGGAATATCGCCGGCGAGCGCCAACGCATCCAGCATGCGGAATTCGTTCCCCAAGACGTTATACGTGCCCGGATGTCCAACTGCGCCCAGGATAGAGAAAACTCGCGCGTGGCTTTGTAGCAGAGTAACGCTTACCTGCGGCCCCTGGTTGCCGTTACCCTTGGGAAGCAACAGGTTCTTCTCCACCGCGACCTGGCCGATCTTCTCTTCGAGTTGCGATGAGGTGAGGCCGGCAGCCTTGATCGCGCCCAGGTTCTGCAGCGTCAAACTACCCAGTTCGTTAATCTGAACCTCTTTCTGGTATTCCGTGCCCGGCACCACCAATTCGAAAACTGAAATCCGAACCGTATCGCCGTCAGACAAAATATATTCTTTCTGATCCGGAATGATGTCCGCCGGAGTGGGATCCGATGCGTTCGTCCAACGATCCGATGGTTCGTCGATCACATCGAGCTGCTCGAGGATCGGCCACTTCACGGGACGCACGTCACTCCACGGCCGTTCCTTGTCGAACCGGCCGACTTCCGACGGATTCATCAGGCTGTTACGCAGATTCAAATAGTCGAAGACATTCTTGACCGTGTTCCCCGGCTGTTCCGCTGTGCAGCCCCCCAGACCCGCGGCCAGGCACGCCAACGTCAACAATGATGCCCAAGTCCGACGGCCAGTTCGCAAGACGGTATGTGCTTCGTTCTTACCAAGTCCTATGCTCTGCATCTGGATACCCGTGCGTGTGTTCCGCGTCATGAAAGTCCTTTCCCAACTGCATGAAGCCAGTAGCCCTGAAAAATCCGTCCGCCAAGTGACTGTCACCGAAGGGCGAGGACGATTATCCCACCAATGAGGGAATCTCCCCTAGAACGTCGGATGTTGTCGGACGATTCTTTACATAATCTGGTATGCCGCCGCGCGCGTCAAGCCGCAATTCGCGTCCCTAATGCGGGTTACACCTTCAATCGACCGATCATCTATCGATTCTACGTTCTCCGGAACATTGGAGTTTTTGCCCTTGGCAAGTGTGCGACTTTTCAATCCGAATTGGAGCAGATCCATTTTTTTTGAAAAACCGCAACTCTGCGCTGGACCTGGAGCCCCGTCTGGACCGATAATGCATTCTATCCTCAGTTCCCCGATTGCGGAGTTACCGGCCGCAAGCTGGCATGTCTAGTATCTGGGGTCAAGAGCCGAGCCTATGTTGTCGATGATGCCGTTACTGTGGCATCACCCCCGGATGGCCGGCACGGCCGAGAATCAGGTGGCTTATGGCAGTTGTAATCTACGGTGCAGGCGGTCAGGCTCGCGTCCTTCTGGAGCTGATGGATCGTGCGGGCATCTGTCCGATCGCCGGCCTCGTGGATGATGACCCGACACTGGAAGGCACCAAAATCGAAGGCGTACCTGTTCTGGGCTCCATCGATCGCCTCGGCAGCCTCGTGCGCGTGCACCGCATCCACCGGGCCGTCATCGCCATCGGAAACAACGCCCTTCGCAAAAGATTCGCCGAACACGCAAAATCCATCGGATTGCGGCTTCCCGTGCTCATCCATCCTCATGCCTATGTCTCCCCTACCGCCCACCTCGGTGATGGCACCGTCGTCTTCGCAGGAGCCATCGTCGGCGCACACGTGCAAATCGGAGAGGGCTCCATCATCAACACCCGCGCCGCGATCGATCACGACTCGATGCTCGGCGATTTTGTCCATGTCGCGCCTGGGGCCACCCTCTGCGGCAGCATCACCGTCGGTAACGGTACACTCATCGGCGCCGGCGTCACGATCATCCCCGATATCATCATCGGCAATGAAGCCATCATCGGCGCAGGCGCTACGGTCATCCGCGATGTCGGCTCCCATACCACGGTCGTCGGCTGTCCCGCACACGAAATCCCTCATCACGGCGTTCGCGCAGCCGCACTCGAAGCGCGGGTCTGACGCCGGTTCGCTTCCTCCAGCAAAAACAAGAAGAGCCCCGCGATCGCTCGCGGGGCTCTGGATTTTCCAGTGTCTGACTTCTGATTCTCAGAAATCTCAGGCCTTGCCGTCTTTCTTGGCCATGAACTTCACGAGGTCAACGACCCGGTTCGAGTAACCCCATTCGTTGTCGTACCAGCTCACGAGCTTGAAGAACCGCTTCTCGCCCTTGAGGTTGTTCTGCAACGTGGCGAGGCTGTCGTAAATCGACGAGCGGGGATCGTGGATGAAATCGGTCGAAACCAACTCCTCTTCGGTGACGCCCAGGATGTCCTTCAAATAGGTCTGCGAGGCCTTCTTCAGCAAGGCATCGATCTCTTCGATCGACGTATCCTTGACCGAGCGGAAGGTCAAATCGACGACCGACACGTCCGGCGTCGCAACGCGGAACGACATGCCGGTGAGCTTGCCCTTCGTGGCCGGGAGCACTTCGCCGACGGCCTTGGCGGCGCCGGTCGAAGACGGAATCGTGTTGATGGCCGCCGCGCGGCCGCCGCGCCAATCCTTCTTGGACGGGCCGTCAACGGTCTTCTGCGTCGCAGTGTAAGCGTGAATCGTGGTCATCAGGCCGGTCTCGATGCCGACGCCTTCCTTCAGCAGCACATGCACCAGCGGCGCCAGGCAGTTGGTCGTGCAGGAGGCGTTCGACACAATGTTGTGCTTGGCCGAATCATATTCCTGCTCGTTGACGCCGATAACGAGCGTCTTCACTTCGCCCTTGCCCGGTGCGGAAATGATCACCTTCTTGGCGCCCGCGGCCAGGTGGCCCTTGGCCTTTTCCGAATCGGTGAACAGACCGGTCGATTCGATCACGTAATCGACGCCCATGTCCTTCCACGGCAACGTGGCCAGATCCTTCACCGCCATCACGCACTTGGTCTTGTGACCATCCACGACAAGCACATCAGCCTCTTCCTTCGAGGGATCCGACTTGGCGGTGCCCACTTCGTGCTTGAAGCGGCCATGGACCGAATCATATTTGAGCTGATATGCGAAATATTCCGCATCGGTCGAGATATCGACGACGGCCACGACATCAATCGCCTTGCCCAGCAAGCCCTGATCGGTCAATGCCTGGAACACGAGGCGGCCAATGCGGCCGAAACCATTGATTGCAACCTTGATGGCCATTTGAGGATACTCCTATCCAGAAACAAAGCGTGATAGACAAGGAATCATCCAGCCGACCGGAGATTCCCGCCCGGAATTAACGGACTAAATAGTACTGTTTTTCACAAGGTCTGGCAAGAAATCGGAAAAGTATTTCGAACTCTTGGCCTGAAATCCCTCACTTCCCTTTCTGAAACCGCTTGGGAATGCGGATGGCCCGTGAGCCTTTCGTGCCGTAACGCTGCTCGATCAGCTCGCGCAGAATGGACGATTTCGATACCCGCCGCTTCTTGGCTTCCGCCACCAGCTTGGCGTGCACATCGTTGAGAATCCGAAACGCGATAAGGGTAGTGTCTCGCATGGGAAATAGGGTACCTCGAAATCCGGGGAAAGCAATCAGAATGTTGCCGCAACCCTCAAAGGCCCTCGACATCCTTCAGCAAACCGTCCAGCAACGGCCTCGCGTATGTTCATCGTCGCGCGCACCTGAAGCCAAATTCCATTGACATTCTAATAGTATTTCTATGAGTATAGCGGCCGACAAAGAGGAATCACCATGAACGCCGAATGGGCAAACGACAACAAGATGCGGCTCGAACGAATACTTCTGCAAAATATTCGGCACCAGTCCCCGCAGCTTCAAGCACTTCTGGAGCGGGTAAATTGCCACTGGGCATACGAGGATGGCCTCTATCGATTCTATTACCAATCGTTCAAAGTCTACGGCCTACAGCAGTACACGCTTGAAATTATCACCGCATTGACCGCAATCGCACCGGAAGGAAAGCCTTTTACCGAATTCTTTCAGCAGGTCACTGCATCGGGAACAGGGCGTAAATTTGCTTACGAAGTTAATGACCGCTGGATCGAGGAAACGGCTCCCATTGTCCAAGCGTTCCTTCACGCCCGCTATTTTCTGGAGATGGCAGTCAAGTATGCGACGCTCGATGAGCCGCCCCAGCCAATGCCTTCCGGCTGGGCAGGAATGCTTTGCCTATTTGATATACGGTGATGCTACGCGATGGCCTTGATTTTGGGGCGGAAGGATTCGAGTTTGTGCATGGCTTCGCGACCGTAAAGCTTTTCGCCGCAATTTGGGCATTCGTGGAATTCAACAGCAGGAACAACGTATTTTTCCCCCCGTACCGTGCGCGTCACGCCGCGGCGTACACGCCGAATGCGTTTGCTTCCACAGGTGGGGCATGTGCGAATATCGAGCATTGTCGTTACTCCGCGCGTTTGGCGCTGACTAGAAAATAATATACCTCGATGCCCGCTTGGGAAACAAGTTTTCCTTTGGTGTAAATGGGAAGACCATCCAAGTTGAGGCTCTTGATGATGTGGAGATACTCGAGATGCTGGCCACGCCTAAGGCTGGTCGAGCGAATAGTCTTGTAAATGGCGACGGCATCGAGAATGGATTCAAGGGCATCTGACTCGACCAAGCCGTCCGCTTCCATTTCGATACGAGCCTTTTCACTGAATTCGTAATTGCCCGCCAATACCGCACGTTTAATTCTGATGAGGATGTCATTCATACGTGACCGTTATGTAATCTCATGTCTTTGAAGTCATGCCCAACACGTCACTTGCTCGTCGAATATGGGTAATCGAAGATATTGATTCACGTCAGTCCCACAAAGAAGTCATTCCCCTTGTCATCAACGATGATGAACGCCGGAAAATCCACCACTTCAATCTTCCGAATGGCTTCCATTCCCAAATCTTCAAAGTCGACCAGATCGACCTTCTTGATGTTGCTCTGCGCCAGGATCGCCGCCGGCCCGCCGATACTCCCCAGATAGAAACCGCCGTGTTTCTTGCACGCCTCGGTGACCGCCTTGCTGCGGTTGCCTTTGGCCAGCATCACCAGCGAACCGCCCTGCGATTGAAAGAGCTCCACAAACGAATCCATGCGGCCGGCCGTGGTCGGCCCAAACGAACCCGTCGGCATGCCGGGAGGCGTCTTGGCCGGGCCGGCATAATAGACGGGATGATCCTTGAAATACTGCGGCATCGGTTTACCGGCATCCAGCATCTGCTTGATGCGCGCGTGCGCCGCATCACGCGCCACGATCAGCGTACCCGTCAGTTCCAGCCGCGTCTTGACCGGAAACCGCGTCAAGATCGCCCGCACCTTCTCCATCCCCGCGTTGAGATCCACCTTCACCGGCGGCGCCAGCTCCGGGGCCTTTGCGGGAAGATACTTTTCCGGATGAAATTCGAGCTGTTCGAGGAAGATGCCGTCGCTGGTGATCTTGCCCTTAATATTGCGATCAGCTGAGCAGGAAACGCCCAAACCGATGGGACAGCTCGCAGCATGGCGCGAGAGACGAATGACACGCACATCGTGCGCAAAATATTTCCCGCCAAACTGGGCGCCAATTCCGGTCTCCTGCGCGATCTTGAGCACGCGCTTCTCCCACGCAAGGTCGCGAAACGCCCGCCCGCCCGCGCTGCCCGTGGTAGGCAGGTGATCTAGATATCCGCAGCTCGCCAGTTTGACGGTCTTCAGACACGTCTCAACGCTCGTTCCCCCGATGACCAGCGCCAGATGGTACGGCGGACATGCCGAAGTACCGATATCCTTCAGCTTGCTGCGAATGAACGCGTCGAGATCCTTTTCGTTGAGCACCGCTGGAGTTTGCTGATACAGATAGCTCTTGTTCGCGCTCCCGCCCCCCTTGGCAACAAAGAGAAATTTGTACTCGTCGCCGGTCTCCGCAAGAATGTCGATCTGGGCCGGAAGATTATTCGCGGTGTTTTTTTCCTTAAACATTTCAAGCGGCGCGATCTGCGAGTAACGCAGGTTTTTCTGCTGATACGTTTCGAAAATGCCCTCGGAAAGCGCCGCCGCATCATCGCCATCGGTCAATACATACTGACCCTTCTTGCCCAGAACGATGGCCGTCCCCGTGTCCTGACAGCTCGGAAGCTGGCCCGCAGCCGCCACGATGGCATTCTGCAGATGCGTATAGATGACGAACCGATCATTGTCCGACGCCTCCGGATCATGAACCTCCTCCGCCAACTGCTTGAGGTGCGCCGGACGCAGAAAAAACGAAACATCCTCAAACGCCTGTCTGGCGAGAAGCTTCAGACCTTCAGGAGCAACCCGCAGCATCTTCCGCCCCTCTACTTCAACGGCGGAAACAAATTCTTTGGTGAGAAGTCGATAGGCAGTCGAATCATCGCCGTATTGAAAAGTAGGTTCGTAAGAAAAAGCGGCCATGCGGTTCCCTTCGTGAGTTCTTGCCGTTGGAATCTGGTCACGAGTGTAGATGGACGCCGTCCGGCGCTCAACAAGTTCAAGATTCCCCGACCATCAACACTCACCGGTGCCGTCAGAATCGGAATTCTGGCTCTTTATCGGTGGTTTTTCCCCGTGATTCATAAACATCGCCGATTCGGCAACATCCCTCACCGGCCGCCAGAACAAACCACCCACAAAAGCCGCCAGACATACCCCTAGCGGCACCACGCACATCCAATGAAACCCCGCGCCCCATGACCACCACAACAATACCCCACAAATCCAGATCGTACCGGACCACCCAATCCCCCATACCGCAATGCGTTGCCCACCACTCAACGGCCGCGGAAGCCCCGGGCGGCGAATTCCCACCGTCGTCAACTCTGCCCCGCATTCCGGACAAACATCCGTAGGCAAACCATAAATGGAATAACCGCAATTCCCGCAACCCGCCTCCGGGCGAATCTGCCCCGCCAACAACCACTCCCGCAAAATCAACGCCGCCACCAGCGTCCCCAGCGGCAGAATGCAAGGCGATGTAATCACATAGAGGATCGTCGCATACATGACAACAAGGTACCGCGACCGCCCCCAAATTGCATCTGCCCGTCAGTAGTGGCATCCCCACTCCGCAGGTGCCAATTCCCTCGCTTATTAGTGGGTCATAGTGCGGGTGATGTTGTAGCAGACGCCTCGGATCGAGACACGGGATAGATAAGCGTGTCACATTCCAGGCGCGACGGCACCGGTGTATCAAGGCGCGATCGCCCCCAGGGGAAACAGAAAAATCAGAGATTGCCTATGTGAAGAATCCGCGGCGGTATCGAGCCGGGCCACGCAATTCGATACGGCATGCCCGGCCAGACGTCAAAAAAGTTGTCGGCAGGATTGGCAGCGTCGGAGCCGTCGAGGTCCAGGCAAACACCCCAGGCAAATGCCGACGATTCGAACACGGCATACCCCTGCTCCAATCGAACCGTCACCGCCGCACGCGGCCACTTCACCTCCTTGAACAACGGCAAAATGAGCCGGTTTCGCGTAATCAGCGCCGTCCCTTGGGATAGCGATGCAAAAGCAATTTCACGCGCCGCATCACCCCACTTGGCACGCGAAAACGAAGCGATCTTGACGCTGCGATTCGCCGGCAGCTCGACGTCCGCCTCCTGCTTAAACGGATATCCCCCCGCCAGCGCCATGACGCCATAAACCAGCCGTCCCCGCACCGGCGATGCCGTGTCGTTAATGCCGTAAACATCGACGGCATCTTCTTCCTCCGCGAGGACGACATGTACCGGCTCAAACCCGCGGCGAACCGGATGAAAGCTCGGCGTGCGACGCAGGTAGTAATCCACCGTCGTCCAACTGCGCGTCGCCGGCCAGCAGTCGTTATACATCCAGAAGATCGCGGCCGCGGAATCGAACATCCGCCTGCGGAAATTGTCCGCATACTCGCGCAGCCCTTCGCCCTGGATGAGCCCACCCCAATACGCGTACTCCTCTAAACTCATCTTGCGGCAATCCAAGCCCAGGTGGAATTCGGTCATGCGATCGACCGGGCTCGGCTCCTCCCAACTGTCGACGGTATTGTCATGGACTTGCCAGGCAAAACTCTGAATGTATTTCTGCCCTTCGGGCAGGCACGCATGCATCGTCGGAAGACTGGTCGGCCCGAGCAGGCCGCCTTCGTTCGGAAACCGGCAGACCATCTTCCGGTATTTGCGGAAGTTCGTGTCCGCAAACCCGACGGCCCACGGATGCTGATCACCGGCATCATCATCGTTCGGATTCTTGTTGTTCGGGCTCAGCGGCGAACTCGG
>Ga0114951_10002561_pt1 | contig 20415 bp, 19 predicted proteins | sample AM7aDNAmetaG_FD_88677 | JGI IMG/M metagenome (GOLD analysis project Ga0114951, IMG submission 88677) | Freshwater microbial communities from Finland to study Microbial Dark Matter (Phase II) - AM7a DNA metaG | ecosystem: Environmental > Aquatic > Freshwater > Lake | place: Finland: Lake Alinen... | reverse complement strand
GAGGCGATAAAAAAACCGATCGTCCCCAAGAGCACGTAAAGCCCCTGACGGACAAGGAAAAAAAGTTCATTCCCGTGCCGGTCAAATGCCAAAACACCGCTCGCACTGTAGATCATAACGATCCCAATGCCGACCAGAAGATAAGTCACTACAAATAATAAACGCGCTTCTTTGGACATAGCTACTTCCCCAAGACCATGGACTGCAGCCTTTTTTGGATCATCTCTTTAAATAACCTTCCCCGCTCCTGATAATTCTTGAACATGTCGAAACTTGCGCAGGCCGGCGACAACAGGACCGTATCACCCTTTTGAGCTTTCTCAAGACTCAAACGGCACGCCTCATCGAGGCTCTCCGCTTCCACCATGAGAGCCGTTCCCTGCCACGCGTCTTTCATGATCGGCCGTGCAGCTCCAATCAAGATGGCACACCGGACTTTCCGAGTAATCATCTCTCTCAGGGTCCTAAAATCTTTAACGTCGGTCTTGTACTTGCCACCGCAAACAAGCACCACCGTCCCGTCTCCGAATTTCTCAAGAGCCCAGGCGAGTGACGCGGTCGTGGTCGCTTTAGAATCATTCACGAAGGTAACACTATCCCGCTCGGCGAATTTTTCGAGCCGGTGTTCGATCCCACAGAAATTCCGGATCGCTTTTTCGACAAGTTCATCCGGGCATCCCAACGCTTCCGCGGCGCAAAGAAGCGCAGCCTCGTTCGGGTTGGAGGCCGGACGCTCGTCGAAATAAACGCGCCGCGCCATCGTCCGAAAATCCGGGAAAAAATCGGATTCATCCTTTCTTCGGCAGATCATCACACCCATATCTTTCATCGCTCTAAAAAGATTCAGTTTGGCCTCGGCATATTCTTTCATGTCGGCATGCCAATCCATGTGGTTCGGGAAGATATTGAGAAGCAATCCGACCGAAGGGGCAAAGCTCGCGCAATGCATCAATTGAAAAGAGCTGACCTCGAGCACAACCACTGTCTCAGGAGTGATCTTGGGGATTTCCCCGATCCAAGGATTTCCGATATTGCCACAAAGAATGGCTGGGCGGCCACTGGCCTCGACGATCTGAGCGATCAAAGTCGCGGTCGTCGTTTTCCCGCAAGAGCCCGTGACTGCCACCACAGTTTTGGCTGGCGAAAACCAGCTAGCGACTTCGATCTCGCTATAGATTGGTTTTTTCGCGGCGACGATTGCTTGGTAGATCTTGGATCCAGGCGGGATCCCGGGTGAGATCAGAATCCAATCGGTGGCAAGAATGACGTCGAACGAATGCTTCCCGCATTCCGCGCGGATCCCCCGTTTCGTGAGCTTCGAAACATTCTCGCGTACATCTTCAGTATCCGCGAGATCGGAAGCGAAAACCTGATAACCTTTTCCATGAAGACAAAGAGCACTCAAAAAACCGGTGTCCCGTAATCCCAGCACCGTTACCTTCGTTCCGGGCGCCATCATCCTATCACCGGACCTTCAGCGTGCTAAGACCCACAATGGCGAGAATGAAAGCGATGATCCAAAGCCGGATGGTAATCTTGGACTCCGGCCAGCCTTTGCGTTGCAAATGATGATGGAAGGGCGACATCAAAAAGATCCTTTTTTTTCGGAGTTTAAAACTTGCGACCTGCAGGATCACGGAAAGCGCCTCCCACACGAAGATCCCGCCGACGATCATGAGCACGAGTTCTTTTTTTGTGAGCACCGCAATCGCGCCAAGCGCTCCCCCCAAGGAAAGCGATCCGGTATCTCCCATAAAAACCTCCGCCGGATAGGAATTAAACCAAAGGAACCCCGCGCTTGCGCCGGCCAGCGCCGCGCAAAAAACTGTCACTTCCCCGGCTTCGGGGACATACGGGATGGCGAGATACCTAGCGAAGTCATAGTGACCCGTAACATAGATGATCAGAGCAAACGCGGTCGTCGTGAACATCGTGCAACCGATCGCAAGCCCGTCGAGCCCATCCGTCAGATTCAGGGCATTTGAGGTCCCGGTCAGCACCAGGATCACAAAAGGGATAAAAAGGATACCAAGATAAAAAACCCCTTTTTTCAAGAGCGGCACATAAAGCCATTTGTCAAAAGTCGGATCACAGTAAAGATAAATGCCGATCGCCAGGCCCATCAGCACCTGACCGAGAAGCTTCGTGGCTGAACTCAGGCCCTCCGAGCTTTTGGAGCGCATCTTGAGCCAATCATCCAGAAAGCCCACGAACCCGAACCACAACATGACAATGATCATCATCCACACAAAGCGATTCGTGAGATTTCCCCAAAGAAAGGTCGAAACGACCACGCTCGCAACAACCAAAATTCCACCCATCATGGGCACATCTTTCTTGTGCTTGAAATGTTCGTGGATGGTCTCGGCGTAGGCGCGTTCCTGGTTGGTCACCGCACGGAGTTTCTTGAGCCAGGCGATACACCGCGGGCCTAGCCATAAAGACAGAAAGAATGCGGTTACACTCGCCCCAGCAGAACGGAACGTAATGTAGCGGAAAATATTGAAGATTATCGAATGATCTGCAAAATGATGTAAAAAATAAAACATGATCGGGTTTGCGACTCGAAAATTATGTTAGTGATGAAAAAGAAATATTGCGAATACCATCCAAAACTTTTTCTACGTGCATGCTGCGGGACCCTTTGAATAACACCAGATCGCCGGAGCGCAAGATCTCTTTAAGCATAGCAAGTGTTTCCAGGCTATCTTTAAAATGCTTCGCCACACAGCGCGTTTTCGAACGCTCCAGGGCTTGGATACTTGCTTGGGTCCTCTTCCCGTACGCCAGGGCCACATCCACACCGGAACTCGCGATCTTTTCGCCGAGCTCCGCGTGGAATCGTTCTTCTTCGACTCCCAGCTCAAGCATATCCGCAAACACCACAATCTTTTTCCCGGAGCCGGAAAGCAACTGGAACGCGTCCAAGGCGTTCCCGAAGGAAACGGGGTTCGCGTTGTAGCTATCGTCGATCACGCGAACGCCATTTTGCAGTATTGTCTCACGAAATCTCCCTGATGCAAAGCCCACATCCTCCCATTTGAGCGGGATCTCTTCCCACGCCAGCCCAAGACTTCTTGCCATCGCGATCGCGAGCCCCGCATTCAGCGCCAGAAAAATCGCTTGGGCCGAAAACGAGAACCGCCCCTTGCCATTCAATAAAAAAGAGACTTTCCCGCCCTCCGCGGTCATGTCCGTGATCCGGTATTCTGAGCGCTCGGAATGCCCAACCGTGATGGCTTTGCGACCTTTTTGGCTAATCTTTTCGAGAAGCCGGGCATCGCTTTCCAGCACCACCAGCGGATCCTCTTTCCTTAGAGAATCCGCGAGCTCGAGCTTGGTATTGTAAACATTTTCAAGGGAGCCAAAGCCTTCCAGATGAGCCGGCCCGATGGGCGTAAGGATCCCGCCTGAGGGCGTGGCGATCTCTGCAAGCGCACGGATCTCGCCTGGATGACTTGCGCCCATTTCCATCACGCAATACTGATGAGAAGGCTCGAGTCTTGAGAGCATGATGGGAACACCCAAATGATTATTCAGATTTCCGGCCGTCGCCAGCACAGAATATTTTTGGCGCAACAGATAGAACAGGAATTCCTTGGTCGTGGTCTTTCCCACGCTTCCCGTCACCCCAACCACTTTAACCGGAAGAGTCTTGCGATATCCGGCTGCAAGCGTGGTCATCGCAGCCTGAGGATCCGGAACCGGGATCAGATTGTGGATGGGGACCTTGGCCGCACGGAGACTCGCGAAGGCGGCTTCCTTTTGGTGAAGATCGATCAGGGCTCCCGAAGCACCTTTTTCGAAAGCCGTAGCAAGAAAGTCATGACCGTCGCACTGTTCTCCCTTGAACGCGACAAACAGATCGCCGGGGTTGAGCGTACGAGTATCGATCGAAAGACTGCGGACCGTCAGGGACAGGTCTTGAAATTCAGGAGGAACGCGAAGCAGCCGGCTCGCTTCAAGATAAGAAAACACGGCTTCGTCTTTTTAACACGGATTCAACAACCTCGCGATCGCTAAAAGGGATCTTTCCATCCCCGAGGATCTGATAATCTTCATGACCTTTTCCAAGAACAAAGATGACATCGCCCGTTTTCGCGAGGGAAATCGCTTTTTCAATGGCCTCTTGCCGGTCCTGGATCTCATAAATACTGCCTAGCCCCGGGACAGGATGAGGAAGCCCGGTCCGCATCTCGCGAAAGATATCTTCGGGATCTTCAGAGCGCGGGTTATCCGAGGTCATGATAACAACGTCCGAATAACGGCATGCCGCAGCGGTCATCAGAGGACGTTTTCCTCGATCACGATCACCGCCGCAACCAAACACCGTAATGATCCGCTTCGGGTCCATTTGCTTGGCGTCATGAAGCACTTGCTCAAAAGCGTCCGGCGTGTGGGCATAATCCACGAACACCGTGTAGTCCATCCCCGTCCCGATCCGTTCCATGCGCCCGGGGATCGCGGGGATCTCTTCCAACGCACCTCGGAAATCATTGAGATCAAGCCCGAGTAGGTCGATCGAGCTTAAAACAGCCAGAGCATTGGAGATGTTGTAACGCATGGGCAAACGGATCTGGAACGGTAATTCCAGGCCTCGATAGCACATAACAAAATGGCTCCCCTGAAAGCTCATCTGAAGGTCCTTGACGTAATAATCCGCCTCGCCCAGTACGCTGAACGTCTTCGCCTGCGGCAGCTCTTCGATCAGTCTTCGTCCATAGGGACAATCTTTATTAAAAAGCATTTTGCGAGGCGACGGAAAGCTTGTGAAAAAATCTCGCTTGGTCTCGAAATATTCTTCCATGCTATGGTGAAAATCCAAATGATCCTGGGTCAATTGAGTAAAGACTCCGAGCTCGAATTCCAGCCCATGAATACGCTTTTGCTTGATCGCGTGCGAGGAAACTTCCATCACACAAGATTGAACTCCTTCTTGCTGCATCTGATGGAGCATCGGGATGAGGACTTCGGAACCTGGCGTCGTGTTGATGGAGGTCGCCTTGCCGGACGGAAGCTCATACCAAAGCGTTCCGAGCGAAGCCGTCGGGAATTTCTCACGAAGAAGCCGATGCAAAAGATAAGTGGTGGTAGTCTTCCCATTCGTACCGGTCACGCCGATCAGCTTGACCTTTTGGTCGGGGCAATCATAAAACCGGTTGAGAATGACGGCAAGCGCGGCCTTGGCATCACGAACACGAACGCCGGTCACATGCGGCGGGATCGTGACCTCGGGTTCCTTTTCGAACACCACGACCGAAGCCTTGGCGTAAATGGCCTGGTTCAGAAAATCATGACCATCCATCCGGGTTCCGGGGCACGCGACAAAAATATCTCCGGATTCGATGGCTCGGGAATCAGAGGTGACTTTGTTGAAGATGCGTTTCGGGTCCCAGTGATACTTCTCGAGGATCAGAACTCCTTTAAACAGATCATCAAGACGTTTACGCATAGATTCTCAGAAGACCTCAGGTTTTTGAGCTTACTCTTTTATCGGCGTTCTTTAAAGAAAATTGAAAACTTTGCGACTTAACTTCCACTTCATTAATGCCGGCAAGACCCCGCCGTCCCAAGATGATATCCGCGATCATGGAGTCGACCGTCGCGTTCTCAATCCCCTCCTGGAGGGCCCAACTTCCCAGGAACCTGATCTTGCTTGTCTTGCTCGTTAGGATGATCCGAATCCCACGCTGGGACACCAAGGTCAGGGGATCGAACGTTACCTTGAAATTCCCGTCCACCAATTGGACCCTGTCTTCCCAAGTAAAAGTCCCCCGCTTCACTTCAAACGAGGGGATAAAAATAGCAGGAACATAAGTCCCGCCCATCCGGATCTTGAGCCGCGACTGGAGCTCATGATAGACCCAAAAATTCAGACCGAGCGACAGAGCGCTCAACCCTAAAAAAAACGCCAACACCAGAGCGATCCGCTTGAGAATCTTTTTGAATGACCCTTTAGGACCGGTCCGACGCATGAGAGCCCTTTCCCGGCGCGATCACGATCTCGACACGGCGATTTCGGTCACGCCCTTCTTCGGTCGCATTGGAATCCACGGGCCGATATTCCGCGTAGCCAGCCACCCCGAACCTCTCGGGCGATAGCTCTTTAACATCGATAAGAAAGTGAAGGACCGCGGTCGCACGACCGATCGAATATTCCCAATTGGTGACCCCGCCCGCGTCTTCAATCGCCTGATTGTCCGTATGCCCCTCCAGAGTCACCCTGTTTTTTGAAAGATCCGTAGAAAGAACTGAAGCGATCTTCCCAAGCGTTTCTTCGCCGGATGAAGTGAATTGCGTCTCGTCAGGATCATAAAGCGCATGGTTCAAAATCGTCACCACGAGTCCTCTCGGATCCAGAACGACCCGGACGTCCCCACGAGCGATCTGATCGGCCAGCATCTTTTCAAGCTTGGGCTTCACCGCCTGCAAGTCCTCCCGCAAACTAACGGTACCATCCAATTCCTGATTGAGGCGGAGGATCTCGTTATTAAGACTTTCAATCGTTGCGCTTTGTTGGCGGCTCAAGGCGCGCTCCCCTGAGGCGTCGGCACTCGTACACCCGACCATGGCGAACAGGGTCAAACTTAAAAAACAAAACCATTTTTTTCTATCCATCCCAAAAGCCCCTTTTCTGCCAAAAAAAATTTCAGGAATGCGCGCTGTATTTCTGGTAAGCATACCAGATCGCTAGCCCCGAAAGCATGAAAGAAGCGACCAGCAACAACCGGAAAAAAAACGGCGTCTGCTCTTTTCCTTTCTCTTTCTTTGCTACTTTTTTGACTTCGGCGACGGGTTCCTTGGTGGCAAGGTACTGCGGCTTTCGGATCTCAATCTTCATTTTTGACACGTTCATCCCTCCTGCGATGTCTTCTCAGTGTTCATATCGTTTTTAACACAGATTTCTACTTTTTCTAAAATAGCCTTGTCCTTCATGACCTTCAAGAACGCATCCACCACCCCCGGGTCAAATTGCGTCCCCTTGTTTTTGAGGATTTCCTCTAGAGAGCCCTTGATCGTCAACTGCTCCCTATAATGTCGCTTAGAAACCATGGCCATAAAAGAATCAGCCACCGCGACGATGCGCGCCCCCAATGGAATCTCCTCACCCTTCAGCCCCTGAGGATAGCCCTTCCCATCATAGCGTTCATGGCGGTGCATGACGATCGGAAGCACGGGTTTGAGCGAACTGATCGATCGGAGCAAATTCGCCCCGCGGATCGGAATGCTGCGGATCTCTTCCAACTCTTTCTGAGTGAGCTTCGATTTTTTTTGCCAGGCTTTCTCCGGAAACGCCAACTGGCCCGTATCCAAAAGCAGGATCGCCCTTTCAAGATGCACAAGCTCGGAGCCCGGCAATTCCATTTGTTTCCCGACTGCGAGCACCATCTCACCGATAATATCAATATCTCCCTGCCTGTCCCCGAAGTGACGTTTCATAAGCTCATTAATGGCCTTGATACTGCCGAGCGTCAGTTCTTCTGTACGCTCAAAAAGCTGGGCATTTTTGATCGCCACGACCGCCTGCTCGGAAAGGGACTTTAGGATCTCCAGGTCTGTTCGCGTAAACGATTGCCGGTCTGCTTTCCCCCAAAGCGTCATCACCCCCACCACATCGTCTTCGATGAACGGAACGGCAATGTAGCGGTTCTGCAAACAGAATTCGCCGGTATCCGCGATATGCCCTTCGAGACCGCGTCCGAACCGCACGCGTTGTTTGTGAACAAACTTGGGGTGCGAACCGAAAGAAAAAAATGGATTAAGGTACTGCCTCTCAGGATCCGTCAGCATGATCGAACATCCCGAGGCCTTCAAGATCTGCGCGCTCAATCGGCCGATACGCGGAAGCAGCTCCTTAAGACGCAAGGAAGAATTGATGACCCGATGAACCGAATGCATGGTCGAAAGTGCCAGCGCCCGCGGATGGACCGTCTCGTAGAAATTATTGAGTTCGAAATTCTTAAAAGCCAACTCGACCTGACTTGCGAGAAAATAGCCGAAGGGAGCGATGAGCGGACGGATCTCCCGCTCTGCACGTTTCACGCAATCGAGGACGAGGAAACCCTTCAGAGCGCCAAGATAACGAAGCGGAAACACAAGACAACTTTTCCCAAACGCGCACCGATAAAAAAGCGGGAGTTTTTCAGACGTCACCGCGTTATGGGATAACTGGTCCGCAAATTTTGCGACAAAAGCTTCGCATTCCCGTTGGTGTTCGGCCGACTTGGCAAAAAAGGGACAATTCTGTTTACGATCCAGGCGTATTAAGCGCTGCTTCCCATATTCCTCACAGAGAACGAACCATCCGACAGGCTTACCAAAGATCTCCGAAAAGGATTCGTATCCCTCCTGCCACTGAGGATTCGGCAGGAGAAAGCGCTCCAGCGGCGTCAAGATACGCTTCGGCGCCTTCGCTATTTTTTTTCCTGTTGTATTTTGCGCGGATGTCATTTTGTCCCCTGGCTCACACGCCGCTTGCTTCGGGTCTTGGGAGTCAGCGCCTGCATCAACACCTCATACGCCGACTCCAATGACTCGGAAATTACTTTGGTCCCTGCCACAACCGGCATAAAATTCACATCGCCTTTCCATCGTGGCACAATGTGCCAATGCATATGGTTGGGAACCCCCGCCCCCGCCACATCCGAGATGTTCATGCCAAGATTGAACCCTTGAGGCTTCATCGCCTTAGTAAGCGCGCCCATCACCTTCTCCAAAACATCAAAAAATTCCTCTTTTTCCCGAACGTTCAGCAGGGAAAGACAAGCGATGTGACGATGCGGAACGATCATCAGGTGGCCATTATTGTAAGGATAGCGGTTGAGGATCACCGCATGATGAGCCGTCCGAAAAAGGACAAGATTACGCTTGTCTTTTTTGTCCCGAAGAAGCGAACAAAAAAGACAGCTGGAACGTTTAGCGGAGCTCGAGCGCAGGTAGGTCTTGCGCCATGGAGCCCACATGAGGCTCTTGGATCTCTTGAGGTTCATGGATTCCTTGGTCTGATGGCAAAATGATCTTGGGAAGATCGTAGAGGTCCAGTAATCCGTTCAAAATCCGAAGGTCCCAGAGCTGCATTTTTGCTTCCTGGGCGATCAATTTCGCATTCTGGTCAATCCCTCCGAGCACGATCAAAACCTTGCGCTGGATCTTGAGGAGACGCTTGGCGTCGGCCACCACTTTTTCCATCTCAGACTCCCCGATCCATTCTGAACTCAAATAAAAAAGCCAGCGCCCTCTTGGCCCTCGACCGAGAAGCGAAAAAACCGAGTGGGGCAAATGTCTGAGGAGTACTACCTCCGAAAATTGAGGGCATACCATTTTCTTCTGGTCGATCTCCACCCCGTCATTACGGAATTCCTTGAGGAGCGCCTCCACGCGTAATCCCAAGTCCTCTTCGGTCATCCTCGCACAAAGATCCAGAACTCGGTTCAGCTCATCGAACAAATGCTTGCGGAGAATACGTTCTTCGGGCAAGAACAGTGCATGCCGCTTCTGGAACACTTCTCGCAGCCAGAACCGAAAAAGAAAATCCGGGATATGATAAAGAGATCCGTTCTTAACGGCCAAACCATCTTCCACCAACCGCTTCAGAACTTTCTGGGTCTCGGCCACGGTCTCTTCGATGAAGGCCGCGATCGGAATCAGTTTATGACGCCCATGGCTAAGCGCCAGCACGGCCCGAATGTAAGGACCGCGATACTTCGTCAAATGCGCACACTGTTCCAGCCGGTTCTCGCAGAGTAACGCGATGCGACCCCGTCTGTCAAAAAGCTCCTGACAGAAAGCATCCAAAAGAACTGAAGGGCTTATGTCCTGAGGAAATTCTCGGATCTCGACTTGCTCGAGTCTCTGGAGAAGAAGATCCAGATAAATGGGTTCTCCATCGGTCATATGGAAAAGGAATCTCTTCAATTCCGAAGACCAGCGATGCGCCGGCATCCGCGTTGCAAGATATTGCTCCATCTCCATATATCCAAAAGGCGCGAGCTCGAGGACCTCAAAATTTCCGAAAAGAAGCGAGAGCTTTTCGCGAAAGATCTCACGCGCACGATCGACCGCGGAACTTGTCACCACATAAAGAACATCCTTGTCGATCATCATCTGTTTTCCAAGCAAAAGAAACGGATCAGAGGTCGGAAGCCTCTCGAGCGCCTGGAATTCATCGATCATGAGAACGACTTTCTTCCCGGTTTCGCGAGCCAGTGTTCCGCTCAACATCAAGAGCTCTTTGATCGCGAGGGAGTTCTTGTCCTGACGAAGCAACCTCTGCAGGTGCTTCACAGCGATAACAGTTTTCGGAATGACCGATTCGGCCTCACGCAAAAGGCCCGTCAAGGTCTTGGGGATATTCAAAGTTCGGTCAAGCATCACGGCGCTCAGTACAGCACCCATCCATTGCTGCATAAGCTGATGCCCGTCGATGGTCTCAGCCTTCACATACACTGGGAGAAGCTTGCAACTACGCGAGATGGACTGGAAGAATTCACAGAGCAGCTGGGTCTTGCCAACACCCGAGGATCCGATAATTCCTACATTTTGGCGATAGCCATTTTCAATATCATCGACGCGCTTTTGCAAACGCATCTGAATGGCTTCTCGCATCAGAAAAGGCATGTTTAAAATTCCCGTCACTGAGGAGACCGGGTCTCAAACGGAAGGTAACGATGAATGTTCAGGAGTACTATAAATATAGAATTAAAACGAATCACGCCGCCCCTGAAGATCGTTTAGCAACCAATGAGTCCCGATGATTTCTTTGCATTAAATGCGTACGAAACGGAACTAACGTTATCTTACGATTTTCAACTGAGAAAGCAAGGGGGAAAATCTTTTTTTCAGCACATCAGGAAGAAGTTTTTTCCAGAAAAGCTCGCTCAAGAAACACCCTTTCCCATTCACGAAGAAATAGCCGGCAGGAACATCTCCGGAGGAACACTTTTGAGAGAAAAATGCGTCAGCTCGGGCCTGCGGAGGCCTTATAAAACAAACGCCCTGGCTAGCCCAGTTGTTAGACCCCCCCGCCTTTCAACCGTTTTTTACCAGGGCGATTTGCTTATCCGAAAATCAACGCGAAAACTGTCAAACTTCAAAAGCCGGAACAGGCTGAGTCTCCGGGACGATCAATTGATGGATCTCAGAAGCGGTATGAGCAGCCTTGAGACGTTCCTGCATAGAGCGATCGCATAGAGACCACTTGATATTCTGAAGGATTTGCCGTTTTTGGCGTTCTGCCGCCTCATTCTGGGGCAGGATCAAGACGAAAATAAAATGGACCAGCCGTCCGTCCAGGGATGGGAAAGGAACGCCAGCGGGGCTGACCCCAAAAGCCACGATAGGTTCATGAACCGCAGGAGAAAAACAATGTGGAAGAGCAATGCCGTGGCCAATCGCGGTGGTGCCAATCTGCTCGCGAAGGATGAGGAGTTCCAGGATCTGTTGTTTTTCGATCCCTTGAAACTTCCAAGCGGGGAGCGCGTCGACGATCTTCTTCAGCGCGTCTTCACGGTTCCGCGCTTCAAGCCCCGCAACAATATTTTCTTCATGCAGCAAGAGATGCCCCATGATTCGCCCGCTCCTGTCTTTTCTGAGTTCGAACTTTCGAGACCAAATGGCGACGCCACTTACGGCGCGTGGTTCTCAGATCAAGCTTCAGAAATCGAAGTGCTTCCCTCAAATTCGGGAACTCCTTTAAAGTGGATTCATCCTGTTCAGAATAAAGCGCCGAAACGCGGAATTTCTCAAGCTGCCGCATCCGCTGCTCGATGGAAGGTCTCAAGGCGCTCGCTTCATCGCTTGGATGGTTGGAAATCTCGCGGTAGAAATCCTGCCACTCTGTTTCTATCTTATCAATAAATGGTCTCATCAACTGGCTGCTGATTTCCATTTTTAAATCCTTTTCAAAATGACTGATTTGATAACTGATAGAATTTATTTTGTTTTTTATTTCATTATTGATTACATGCTAGCAGGAGCAACATTAAAGATGCATTAAAGATAGATTAAATCATTTTAAGGCTTTAGAGGGTTATAGGACTTTCTGGCAGCTTTTCTAGAGAGAAAAAACTCAGATCTTTAGGAGGGGCAACTCAACGAAAACTCGAGTCCCTTGACCCGGAAGGCTTTCAAATCGTAGAGCCCCCTGATGAGCATCGCAGATGGCTTTTACAATGCTAAGGCCAAGGCCAGCCCCCTCCTTGGAGCGAGCTTGATCCGCTCTGTAAAATCGCGTTCCGAGATTCCCAAGCGTTTCGGGGTCGATCCCGACCCCTGTATCTTCAACCTGGACTGTCATTCTGCCAAGTCCGGAGATCCCGATACGGACGGTCACCTTGCCGCTCGGCTCCGTGAACTTGATGGCATTGTCCAGAAGATTGGCAAAGAGACGCTTCAAGTAGACCTCATCGCCAAACACACTCACATCCGGTGACGCCTCCAAAACCAATCCAATCCCCGCTTGGCTCGCGCGTTCATGATAAAGCTTAAGAACCTGTTCTAGGACCGGCACCAATTCAAGATTCTTTTTCTGAAGGCTCAGCTGCTTCGCATCGTTACGAACAAGGAACATCAGGTCATCCACCAAACGAATGAGCCCATTCACCTCTTCACTGATCACCCCGATCGTCCGCTGAAGATCCTCCTGGGAGCGGGCCCGTCGGAGGGCAAGATCGATCTCCCCACGAATGATCGCAAGCGGCGTTTTGAATTCATGGGAAACATTCGAGCTGAACTCCTGCACCGCACGTGTGGAAGCTTCAAGCCGGTCGATCATCTCGTTCAAGGTTTCAGCTAAACGATCCAATTCGTCCTGCGTAAAAGTTCGCGGAAGCCGGCCCTTCAAATAAGCAGCAGTGATCTTCCGAGCCTGTTGGATCATGCGGTCCACCGGGCTTAAGAAACGCTTGGCAAGGATCCATCCCGCAAAACAGGCTAGCGCCACGCCCAGCGGAATAATGACCGCGATGATAAGCCCCAAGCGAGTCAGTGTTTTCTCGATCTCGTAAAGCGGCTTCGCAATCTGGATAATAAAGAACGGTCTGCCCTGGAACCGCACCAAGTGGTAGTAAAGCCGTATCGGATATTTCTCGAAATGGATCGTCTGGTAGGAATCCCCTTTTTCCATCAGGATCGAATCGCGCTCATAGTCCGGAAAAAGGATATCCCGCTCCCACCCCCCAAGATTGGACCCGATCAAGGACCGATCCAGACCGATAATGCGCACCAGAAAAAGACTGCGTGTGACCCTGCGTTGTTTTTTTTCCCATTCGCGGATCGCTTTAGTCACTTCGGCCTGGAACTCCACAGGAAAAGCGAGGGTCCCTTTTTCGATCTTTGGAAATGAAGAAAATTCGAAACCTTTCCGCTCCTGAAAAGAGTTCGCGATCCCCCCCTCGATGCTTTGAGCTTCCCCGAACATGCTTCGCTCGACATCCCGGTAAAGAGCTCTTGAAAGTTCGGTGTACATCAAAAAAGAAAATCCCGCGAGAAATACGGTCATCATGAACGCGTATCCGAACGTCAGGCGGGACTTAAAGGAACGGAATGGGGTCATGGACAAGCGAGACGATAGCCGGTCCCGCGGATGGTCTCGATCTTGCTTTTGGAGGGCGTCTCACCGATCTTCTTACGGAGAAAATTGATATAGACATCGATCGTATTGCTCATAGGGTCAAAATGGAGGTCCCAAACATGTTCCGCGATCGCGGTCCGTGAGACGACCTCGCCTGCGTGGCGCATCAAAAACTCGAGCAGAGCGAATTCCTTTTGCGATAAAGAGATCTCCTGCTCTCCGGCCCAGGCCTGACGCTTGATGAGATCCAACTTCAAATTTGCGCACTGAAGTACGGTCTTGTCCGTGATGTGCGGCGGGCGGCGAAGAAGCGCCCGGATGCGCGCTAGCAATTCCTCAAAACTGAATGGCTTGGTCAAATAATCATCCGCGCCCTGGTCGAGCCCCTTAATCTTGTCCTCGACCGAATCCTTCGCCGTCAGGATAAGTACCGGCGTGATCTTTCCCTCTGACCGGAACTTATGACAAAGTTCTATCCCGCTCATCTTGGGAAGCATCCAGTCCAGGATCAAAAGATCGTACTCATTGGTCATGGCGTATTCCCAGCCTTTTTCCCCATCGTAGGCAATATCCACGGTATAGTGCTCCTCTTTCAGACCGCGCTCCAGAAAGCTCGCCATTTTTTTCTCGTCTTCAACGATCAGGATTCTCATAACGTTCTCCTATTCTCCTTCCGGATCAAAATGGACCGTCACATCCGCGTTAGGATGGTGAGCTTTAATCTTATCGATCAGAGATTCGGTCATTTCATGTGCCTTTTTAAAATCATCCTCGCCCCGGATTTCGATATGAAAATCCAGGAACAGAAGATTGCCAACCACCCGGCTGCGGAGATTGTGCACCCCCACGATCGACGGATGATGGCGAAGGATAAGCATCTTCACGGTCTTAAGTTCGGTATTCGAAAGCCCCCGGTCCAAGAGCTCCGAAACGGATCTCACCAAAACATGGATCGCTTCTTTGAAAATATAAGCTGCCACCAAGATCGACACGATCAGATCCCACGTGGCACTCCCCGTCCATCCGACGAGTACCAGAGCCGCGATCACTCCGATGTAAGAAACAAAATCCATGGAATAGTGTGCCTTTTCCGTCCGGAGGATAAGCGACTGATTCCTCTTGGAAAGCACATTGAGACGCCACGAGAGCAGGAGCGTCACGATCCCGGAAAAAACGATCACCCCGATCCCTAGCCCGATATCTGAAACATAACTGCCTTGGACTAGTCGCTTTACTGCCTCGATGATCACAAAAGAACCGCTGGCCCCGATAAAAAGGCTTTGAAAAAGCGACGCCAAGCTTTCAACCTTCCCATGTCCGTAGGCATGCTCCTCGTCGGGAGGTTTCGAGGCAACTCGAAACGCGAAAAAATTCAGAGCCGACATCATCATGTCTAGCGTGGAATCTAAAGCGGACGCCATGATCGCCATCGAATGCGTCATAAGGCCGGTCGAGAACTTCACCACGGTTAAAAGCAAAGCCACCCCCACAGAGAGAATGATCGCCTGCCGGGCCTGCTTCAGATACTGCTCCATGCCTTCCTTGGTCATAAGAACCTCATCTTCGCCGTTGAGATACTACGCATTCCCCTTAAGAAGCCGGTCGACAGTCGCTAGGAGTTGCCCTGTCTCAAAAGGTTTCGCCAAGAATGCGTCGGCCTTGCTTTGACGCCATGCCACCTGCTCCTCCGGAAAAGCGCTGATCAAAAGCACGGGAGTTTTTTTGTTCTTCTCGGAACTTTTAGAATATTCACAAACCTCATAACCCGTATGCCCGGGCATACGGATATCCAGAACCAAAAGGCCATAAGCCGTCTGCTCGGTTTTTTGCATCGCTTGAGTTCCGTCGGGGGCATATTCCACATCGTGACCGTTTCGACGCAAGCGCTCCGAGACGATCAGCAGAACATCCGGCTCATCATCCGCAATAAGTATTTTAGCCATAACCTCAAGGTTTCCTTTTAAACTGCTTTTCAAGATCTAACAAAGAATACTTCATAATACTGGGCCGCCCATGCGGACAATTGAACGGATTCTTGCAACGCGCCAACTGTTCCAAAAGACCTTGCATGGCCGGAAGCGTCAGCGGATCCGCAGCCTTCACGGACTTGCGTTTGCAAGCGATCATAGCCGCAGAGTCTTCCTGCGCGCCCTTTAGCCCGGTCTGGGTCCTGCCCGCCTCTTCCTCATCGACAAATTGTTTGATAATCGTTACTGGATTTTCATCTTTTAAAATGGCCGGGAGAGAGCGCACCACAAAGGCCCTCTCACCAAACGGTTCTATCTCAAAGCCAAGCTTGGTAAGAAACGGTAGCTTCTTCTTCAGGATCTCCACTTGCCGCGGATGCAATTCTATCACTTCCTCCATCAAAAGCCCCTGGCTTGCGGGACGTTCCGACTCAAAATTCTTCATGAGCACTTCGAACATCACCCGTTCATGCGCCGCGTGCTGGTCCACGACCACATACCCTTCTTCTGTTTCGGCCAAAATATAAGTGCGATGAACCTGTCCAAGCACACGTGTGATCCTGAGCCCTTTGCCGATCTCAAGCGGTCCAAACGCATCCACATTTTGCGTCACCACATCCGCCACCACAGCCTCCGCGACCTTGAGCGGCTGATTGTGGGCGGCCATACGTTCTTCGAACCCAAAACTCGGCTCCTGGAATCTCGCCCCATGAAAACTAACGGAGGATTTTTCGTCCTTTTCACGGAAGGATGGCACAAGATCGCCACTTTCCTTGAGAGCCTCCCCCACGGTTTTTTCGATCAGGGTCTTGATCACCGCCTCATGCGAAAGCCGGACCTGTTGCTTCGTCGGATGAACGTTCACATCGACGTAGCGCGGGTTCAATTCGAGAAAAAGAATTGCTGCCGGAAATTGATGCTGCATCAAAAGCCCGTGATACCCCGCCTGAAGCCCGTAACTCAGACCATAAGCCTTGACCCACCGATGGTTGATGAAGAGAAATTGCCGGGCCCGGTTGCCCGAAGCCAAAGAAGGTTTCCCGATCAACCCTGAAAGCTTCGCGTGTGGGATCTCACTTTGGAGTGGTAAAGTCTGATGGGCCCAATCTTCCCCAAGAACAGCGGCTGCCCGGACTGAAAGCTCCTGCGTTGGCACAAGATCCAGGACGGCTTTACCGCCGGAACTTAAAACGAACCGAACATGCAGATTCGCCAAGGCCAGACAGGTCACCATATCCAAAATATGCCCGAATTCGGTCGTATCTTGCTTCAGAAATTTTCGGCGGGCGGGCGTGTTAAAAAAAAGGTCTCGAACTTCGATCACAGTCCCCACGGCCGTTGGACATTCCTTCGCCTTCACAAGGCTTCCGCCTTCCACCACTAGCTCGGTGCCGGTTGCGCCATCCACCGTCCGCGTCTGAAGCGTAAAACGCGACACCGCAGCAATACTCGGAAGGGCTTCACCCCGGAATCCGAAGCTTGCGATATGGTCCAGATCTTCAGCCTTTTCGATTTTGCTCGTCGCGTGCCGCTGAAGCGCGAGCTGCGCATCTTCCGCCGTCATCCCGAAACCGTTATCAGCCACACGGATCAGGCTTTTGCCGCCGTGCTTGATCTCGATCTCGATCTGATCTGCGCCGGCATCCAAGGAATTCTCGACAAGCTCCTTCACGATCGAGGCTGGCCGCTCGACTACTTCCCCCGCCGCGATCTTATTGGCCACAAGCTCTGACAGTACGTGTATTTTACCCATTTGTTTTGCCGTTCCCCGGAAGTTTCTTTTTCCACTCCGAGATCTTCTGCAACGCCTCCATCGGCGTCAATCGGTTTGCGTCCAGATTCTTTATCTCTTCTTCGATTTCGCTCGGCTTATTCACCGCCACGTCAAAAAGTGTAGGGCCGGTTTCTGCGATCTTTTTCGAGGTCCTCGTCTTCTTGGCTTCGATGATCTGCGTAGCTTCTGTGTTTTCACTTTCAAGAATCGCCAGGATCTCCTTCGCGCGCTGAGTCACTTCCCCAGGAATTCCGGCCAGCTCCGCCACATGAATCCCGTAACTCCGTTCCGACGCACCTCGCGCGACCTTCCGCAAGAAGACAATCCCATCCTTTGTTTCTTTCACCGTCATTTTGTAATTCTTAATGCCTTGGAAATGCTCTTCCAATTGCGTCAGTTCATGATAATGCGTCGCGAAAAGCGTCCGCGGCTTAGTTTTTCCTTGCGCCAAGAATTCGCAAACCGCCCAGGCGATGCTCACCCCGTCAAAAGTCGAAGTCCCGCGTCCAACTTCATCCAGGATCAAAAGACTGCGGCTCGTGGCCTCCTGAAGAATGTGTGCTGTCTCAAGCATCTCCACCATGAACGTACTTTCCCCTCGCGAGAGATCATCGGAGGCACCAATGCGCGTGAAGATCCGATCGACCAGTCCGATATGCGCGGCTTTGGCAGGCACGAACGAACCCATTTGCGCTAAAAGAACGATGTGTGCCATCTGACGAATATAAGTCGACTTCCCGGCCATATTCGGCCCGGTCAATACGACCAGCTGATTTTTGTCGCTATCGAGGAGTCCATCGTTCTCAACAAATTTTCCAGCCGGCAGCATGCTCTCCACCACCGGATGCCGACCTCCGTGAATGGAAAGCGTCTTGTCGTCACTTACTTCAGGCCTCACCCATTTCTTCTCAAGCGCGATCCTCGAAAGCGACATCAGCGCATCCAATGTCCCGATGGCTTTTGCCATAACCTGAAGCACCGCGAGATCTTCCAGCACCTTCGCGCGGATCTCAAGAAAGACCTGATATTCCAGCATCTTGATCTTATCCTGCGCGCCAGAGATCTTCTCGTCCCATTCCTTGAGCTCCGGCACAATGAACCGTTCGGCGTTGGCGAGCGTCTGACGGCGAATGTAATTTTCAGGCACCTGGGCAAGGTACGTACGGCTCACCTCCAGCGTATAACCGAACACTCCCGAATACTTCACCTTGAGCGATTTGATCCCGGTGCGCTCGATCTCGCGCTGTTGAAATTCCAGGATCCATTGCTTTCCTTTTTGGGAGATAGTGCGAAGATCATCCAATTCCTCGGAATACCTGTCACGGATTAGACCGCCATCCTTGACACCCAAGGGCGGTTCTTCCACGATCGACCGAGCGATCAGCTCACTAAGTTTCGGAAATGGTTGAACCTGCTTCTGGAAATCGCGAATCAGATCTGCGTCGAAGGCTCCCAGGATGTTACGGATCTCCGGCACACGATCCAGGAATGCCTTCAGGTTCACCAGATCCCGCGCATTCGCCACGCCGTAATTGAGACGGCTCAAAGTCCGTTCCATGTCCTTCACGCCCCTCAAAAGCCGGCCCAGGTTCTCCGTATGATGAAGTTCTTTGATAAGCTCGGCGACCGATTCCTGGCGTTTATGGATTTCGTTAATATCCAGAAGCGGATGCGTCAGCCAATGATAAAGATGCCGCGCGCCCATGGCTGTGAGTGTCCGGTCCACAACGGACAGGAGCGTACCGCAATCCTTACGACCGCTCTGAGAAGCCACCAGTTCCAAGCTGCGTTGGGCCTGGCGATCGAGCACCATGAATTGAGCCGCATTAAAGAGCCGTGGCTTTTGGACATGTTCCAGAGCGCTGTGAAAATGATCCTTAAGATAATACAAAATGGCGCCGCAAGCCCCGACCGCGAGCGGATGGTCATGAAAAGGAATGCCCTGCGCCGAACCCAGCTTGAAGATCTCAAGGAGAAGCCGCATGGAATCCTCGGCCTCGAAGATCCAATCTTCATAGATTGTGAGGGTGGCTTTGAGATTCTCTTTTATAAAATTCGTGAGGTCTTCCCGAGCTCCCAGTGTCTTTGGCATCACGACTTCGCGCGGCCAAAGAAGCGTCAATTCATCGAGCAAACGATCCTGCGTGATCTCTCGGACATAGAATTCACCGGTACTCAGCTCTAAATAAGCCAGAACCGCGGAGTCTTTTCCCTCGAGGATGGCCGCCATATATTGCAGATTCTTCTCAGGAGTTTCATCGTCCAGGTAGGTGGCCGGCGTGATGATGCGCGTTACCTTGCGTTCGACGAGTCCTTTCGCTTGGGAGGGATCGCCCATCTGTTCACAGATCGCGACTTTGAGATTGCTGTCAAGCAGCGTCCGGACATAGCCCTGAAACGCATGGTAAGGAAAACCACACATCGGTACCCGGCCTGCCTCTCCGCCTTCGCGGCCGGTCAGTGTGATATTCAGAATATCGGAAGACCGAATGGCATCCTCAAAGAACATCTCATAGAAATCCCCCAGACGAAAGAACAGGATGGTGTCCGTTGGGAGGGTCTTTTTGATAGAGCGGTACTGCTCCATCATGGGCGTAAGTTTCACTTGAGCGTCAAGGCTTGGCGGATCGGTCTGGGTCAAGGGCTGCTCCTAGGTAAATTTGAGGTTTTAGTATACCCAATTCTCCCCTATACCCAAAGGGGTTTTAGCCGAGGACAAAGCCCCCTGTTCTTGGAAATAGCAGGGTAGGCTGGTGGGAACATCAATCCATCAACTGGCCATTGATCTTGATACGCATGCGGCGTATGCCCCAATGAACGGCAGCCTCATGACCACCCCGCGACTGAGGGAAAAAGATATCGATATGCCGTCCATGGATCTTGCCACCCCGATCTTCGACTGTAAAATCCCGCCGGCTACCCAAATAATTCCGCACCGCAAACCAATCCCGTACTGTGAACGGAACCAATTCCACACTTGCTCCGAACGGAATCGATTTGTCCGCAGCCACGCCTCCCCAATAAACTGGGCGCTGGCTCGCAAACTTCCCGTCGCGGAACTCCGGCACATTGATACAAATCGGACAATCGCAGTAAGCGGTAAT
>Ga0114951_10002560_pt1 | contig 20426 bp, 7 predicted proteins | sample AM7aDNAmetaG_FD_88677 | JGI IMG/M metagenome (GOLD analysis project Ga0114951, IMG submission 88677) | Freshwater microbial communities from Finland to study Microbial Dark Matter (Phase II) - AM7a DNA metaG | ecosystem: Environmental > Aquatic > Freshwater > Lake | place: Finland: Lake Alinen... | reverse complement strand
TAAAAGACTATTACACCCAGGAAGACCTTTGCATAGCAGCCGCCCGGGCGCTCTCCACCAATACCGTCACCAGTGTTTTAACAGATCTGGGATTTGTCATATTCTTCCTCATTCAAGGTTTCTCTCCTGCCGAGGCAGAACTAGCCATGGCTTTGCACCGAACCTGTTCAGCAGCCATACTCTTTGGAATAACCGGCGAAGCGGAGATTGATCAACCACTTGAACCTGTAATTAGAAAATTCGAGGCTGGCTTTCAAAAGCAGACATCCTCTGTTCTATCGGACCATAATATAGAACACATTCTCATCGCCCACAATTACCAGGAAGAGGTCAAGTGGATAGTCCGACAGGCAATCTCTCAAGCCGAGAAAAGAAATGTCCCATTCCACAGGATGGCTGTTTTGTACCATAATCCATTTCCTTATGCAGAATTCATCCAACAGCAGTTTCTCAACGCTGGAGCACCTGTTGCTGGTCCTTCAAAAACGTTGATTAAAAATACGCCTCCGGGGAAACTGGTGATCCACTTTTTAGAGGTAATTCAAAGCGACTTGTCCAGGGATGCCCTGATGCAATGGATAGCGGAGTCCCCGGTAAGAAACGCCGTCAGCGGCAAACCCGCACGGGAGGAATTAACCAGGTGGGAGATTATTTCCCAAAACGCCGGAATTGTGAAAGGAAAAGACCAGTGGCGCTGGCGTCTGAAAGCTTACCGCGACAGTATCAGCAGTAAGATAACAGTTGAAGATAATTCAGAGGAAGCGACTGCCCCCGAAATCAAGGGCTTCCAACAAGAGCTGGCTTCTTTGGATAGTTTAGCGAACTTAATAAACCGATTAACAAAAGTCGTGGTCCCGCCTGATGGAAGCCCCTATTCATCCTTCGCAGCCTGGATTAAAAACAGCTTGCAGGAATTCGCTTATGACCCCGCCGGTTGGCCGGAGGAAGGTCAAAAAGCCTACGAGAAAATAAAAGAAATCCTGGGAGAAATCAGCAGTCTGGATAAAATATTTCTGAAAGGGACAACTTTTAAAGGCTTTACAGACCTTTTGGGAGTTGCGCTGGAAACCTCTATGGGACGGATAGGTCCGACCGGAAAGGGCGTTTTTATCGCGCCTATCAGCGCCGCAGAGGGGATGAATTTTGAAATAGTCTATATCACAGGGATGTCAGAGGGATCTTTTCCACCGCGGCCACCCATTGATGCACTACTTCCAGACGCAGTCCGTACGTCAATAATAGAAAATGACAAACTACCACTTTCCTCAGAAAGAAAAATAGAAGAAAAAAGACGATATCTGGCTGCTATTTCAGCTGGCCATAATTGCTTTTTATCATTTTGTCGGACAGACGCCAATGCTGAGCGAGGTCAATATCCTTCACCCTGGTTATTGGATGAGATCTCAAAGTTGAACAGCAAGTCCATTGGTTCGGCGGAAATTGAAAATCTGGGTAATAAGCCCTGGCTTTCGATCATATATTCAACGGAACATGCCCTGGGAGTTGAAGGATTTTATCCAGCCGACATACATGATTATGATATGGCCAGCCTCTCGCATTGGAAGGCCAATCATCGTGCGATCCAGAATCACTTTCTGCTTGCCAAAAAAACCCCAGTGAGTCAGGCTTTGAACATGGAAAAGGCTCACCAGAGTTCAGAATTTTCAGCCTGGGACGGAAATTTGACGGGCATTGCAAAAAAGAGTCTCAGCTTGAAACTACCGGGGAACGATCATTTCTCGCCCACCAGGCTGGAAAGATGGGCGGGTTGCCCTTTGAGCTATTTCTTTGGTTATGTGCTTGAAATCCCGGTCTATGAAAAACCAGAGGAAATAATAACCATCAGCGCCATGGACCGGGGATCACTTGTCCACCGTATCCTGGAACGGTTTATCTCAACTCTAATTGAGAAGAAAGAACTCCCTGATTACGGAAAAGCATGGATTGACGGTAACGAACAACTGTTGATTGAAATCGCACGGGATGAATTCGCCAAAACTGAAAAGAAGGGCATTACCGGGCATCCTTTGATGTGGCAGATGGTACGCGAAGAAATAGAAACAGACCTGGTAGCCTTTTTAGATGCAGACAATACCTTGCGGGGTATTATTGGGCTTAAAACTATTCATGTTGAAAGGGGCTTCGGTTTTGGCAAAGAAGGGAACCTGCCTGCTGTAGTAGTAAAGGCTGGCAGCAAGGAAATAAGCCTGCACGGCTTAATTGACAGGGTGGATTCCAACCGTAGCGGAGATCAGATATACATTATTGATTATAAAACTGGCGGCGCAAGCGCATACTCGGGTATGAAAAAAGACCCTCTGGAGTGTGGTAAACGTCTGCAGTTACCCGTATATAGTCTGGCTGTCCGCAATATTTTGAAGAATCCAATCAACATCAAGGCCTGTTACTGGTTCATCTCCAGTAAGGGCAACTTCGAACGGCGGGAGGTTGAGCTTTCTGCTATAGAGACAAAATTCATTGAGGACCTGGAAATTATAGTTACCGGGATTGAAGAAGGCCTCTATCCTGCTAATCCCGGCAAGGATGAAAAAGAAAATTGCCGCTTTTGCGATTACGAACGGATTTGCTCTACTGATCGGGACTTGATGTGGAAAAGAAAGGATTCTGCTCCAGAACTGCGTTCATACCTAAAGTTGATAAATAATCAGCCGGATAAAGAGGAAACAGAATGACGAGTAATTTTATTCCGGCTGACCAACTGGCCCGCGAACGCATTGCCAACCGTATCGACGAAACCCTTTTCGTTGAAGCAGGAGCTGGGACAGGCAAAACTACAGCTATGGTCAGACGCATAGTCTCCCTGGTAAAAGCCGGCCATGACATAAGCAAAATTGCCGCCATTACCTTTAATGAAGCTGCCGCTTCTGAACTGAGGGACAAAGTGAGGAGTGAGCTAGAAAAAGAGGCTGCTGGGACCGGGAATCCGCTCTTTATGGCAGCAGTTCGAAGTATAGACAGCGCTTCGATCCAAACTCTACACAGCTTTGCAGGTTCTTTGCTGCGAGAAAAACCCCTTGAAGCGGGTTTGCCGCCGGGATTTGAAGTGGTGGTAGAAATTGAATCAGAAATCAATTTCGAAGAAAGATGGGAAAAATGGCTGGATGATGCTATGAATTCTAGTCTGGTCTCACCCTCGTTGATTAAATCTGTGAGGCTGGGCCTAAGTCTGGACAAACTGAAAAACGTGGCCAGGGATTTCCACGGTAACTATGATCTGTTGCCAGTTGAATTTTCTAATGCAGAAGAGAATTCTTTAGATTACCTGGAGCGCTTCGTCGAAGAAGTGTCGGAACTTGAGTCGCTTCTTTCCTGCTCTCATAATGGGGAAACAGATCCTCTTTTCAAGCACTGCCAACGACTTAAGGAAGCCGCCCGGAGGATGCGACTAGCTGGAATCAGGAATGAGGCAGCCCTGGTCACTCTATCCAGGATCGGGAAGATCTCCTTTACCGGAGGAAAGCAAAGCGATTGGGATGTGATCAAGGGTACAAACACCAATGCTTGCAAGGATATTAAGGATACTCTTAAAAATCTGGCAGAGGTTGTTTCCATGGGATTTGAACTAACCAGGAGGGCAGCCATGATGCCCCTTCTGGAAAGCCTTCGTCTGTTCGTAAATAATTATGTTGCAGAGCGCAAACGCGATGGGAAAGCTGAATTTCAAGACTTGCTGGTCTGGGCCAGGGATCTATTAAAAACCAATTGCACTATCCGCCGTTATTTCCAGCAAAAATTCAGCCATATCTTGATTGACGAGTTTCAGGACACAGATCCTATTCAGGCAGAAATTGCTTTCTACCTGGCCGAAGATTACACGCAAAAGGTTTGTGAGCCGAATTGGAGAAAGGTTCATCTGGTACCGGGTAAACTCTTCGTGGTAGGAGACCCCAAACAATCTATTTACAGATTTCGCCGTGCAGATATCACTACAGTAGAAGATGTGAAGGCGCTTATTATAGGCAAGGATGAGAATAACCAGGTAGTGCCGTTAACTCAGAACTTCCGGTCCCAGAAGACGATCATTAACTGGGTTAACGAGATATTTATGAATTGTATGAAAGTGAACGAAGATGGAACCCAGGCCTGCTACCTTCCGCTGGATGCTCGCTGGGAACCACCCCAAGTCATTCCACCGCTGGGGGTACACCACCTGGGAGGTGCAATTGAAGGCGGCAGAATGGCCCAAATTCGACAGTTAGAGTCCGAAGATATAGCCTGGACCATTAGATGCATGAGAGAACATCCGTGGCAGGTCAGGGATGGGGACTCGGGAAACCTGCGCCCAGTTAAGTACCAGGATATTTGTATTTTGATGCCGACCCGCACAGGGCTGTCAACTTTGGAACGGGCCTTGGACGCTGCACAGGTTCCTTATAGAATTGAAAGCCAATCCATGATTTTGGGGACACAGGACGTAAAGGAATTAATCTCTTGCCTTAGAGCGATTGATGCACCTGCTGACCAGATCGCGCTTGTCGCGGCTCTACGCTCTTCGGCCTTTGGCGTAAGTGATGTCGATTTGCTGGAATTCATTGAGGATGGAGGAAAGCTAGACTATACTGATCCGGGCTCTGCCAAGGGACCAGTCAGGGCTGCTCTGGATGTGCTGGCCAAGTACCATGAAAATAATATATGGCTTTCACCCGCGCAAATCGTAGAAAAACTGGTGAGCGAGCGAAACATGGAAGAGGTCTGCTTTGGACGAGCCAGACCTCGAGAACGATTGCACAGGCTGCAATTTGTGTTGGAAAAAGCACGCTCTTTCTCTGAGGTAAAGGAAAGCTCTCTGCGGGGGTTCCTGGATTGGATCGAACGTTTAGCGTCTGAAAACGCTCGTATGGTAGAGGTTCCTGTCCCGGAAAGCGATGAGGATGCCGTGCGAATTATGACTATCCATGCCGCCAAGGGACGTGAGTTCCCTGTGACGATATTGATGGGGCTGGGATCCAGACCAGCCAGTCAAAGCGAGCCTGTCATTTTTGACCTCAAGAACAAAGGTCTGGAAGTATGTATCGGAAGCTCAACTAGCCAAAGGTTTATCACTGATGGATATGATGCAGCTTGCGAATGTGAAAAAACAGCTGATAAAGCTGAAAGTATCCGTTTGATGTATGTTGCGGCTACAAGGGCTAAAGACCACCTTATCGTCAGTCTCTATCGCCCCAAAAACGAAACTGATAATACTTTTGCAAACAAAATAGAGGGAATTTGTTCTGGAATAAGTGGAATCTGGAGTCCAATCGAGCCTGCCAATTTGAAAGCTGAGCTGCATTCAATGGAGCTAACCTGCCCTGAAAACCTGGACAGTGATACTGAATTAGATCGAAGCCAGTGGATTGAGAATAGACAACGTGTGTTAGAAGCCGCTGCCAGGCCAGCATCCTTAGCGGTGACCACTATCACGCGGGTCAATAAAGAGGAGTCCGCTGAGGAATATCCACACAGGTTGGGGCGTGGAGGTACTAATCTCGGTCGGGCTGTGCACAGTGTCCTTCAAACTATTGACCTAGCCACTGGAAAGGGAGTAATTGAAACTGCCAAAGCCCAGGCTGAAAATGAAGGCATCCCTGCACAGGGTGGCGATGTGGTTAGATTAGTCGGAAATGGCTTGGACTCATCAGTGATCAAGAGAGCAGTGGCGTCTAATCATTATTATCGTGAAGTATTTGTAAGCTTCCCCTATAACGGAACTTCGATAGACGGATTTGTAGACCTGCTATTCGAGGAAGATGGCGGGCTGGTGATAGCAGATTATAAGACCGATGCCATCGACGAAGATCCTTCTGACAGTAAGCGTGAACAATATTCGCTTCAGGCGGGAATTTACGCGCTGGCAGTGAGCAGGATTACCGGTAAGACAGTTAAAGAGGTGATTTTACTTTTCTTAAGCAAGCCCTTAGAGCTTAGCTTCAAAGATATCTCCTCTCTAATGGTAAAAGCTGAAGTTACCGCTAAGAAGGCCTTATATGAGCAATAGATTTGTCCAAATTAGGACTGATTTGGACAAGTATTGCGGATTGGATACCGAGGGTATGATCTGGATAGTGGATAAGCTGAAGGCCCTATGTTAAATATGTTGACTAATCGTTGGGAAATAGTAAAAAGGAATGGTTATGGCAAAATCAAAAACATTTGCGGCAGCCACAATTAATAGTAATTTGTCTCAAAGAATATATTCCGACGAATCTCAGTCCAATGATCCTCGTTCACCGTTTCAGCATGATAAGGACCGGATACTCCACTCGACGGCTTTCCGGCGCTTGCAGTATAAGACCCAGGTGTATGTAATTCATGAGGGAGATCTCTACCGGACCCGGATGACTCATTCTTTAGAAGTGGCTCAGATTGCCCGCGGATTAGCTCAGGAATTGGGAGCGGATAACGATCTGGCGGAAGCCATCGCTTTGGCCCATGATGTCGGGCATACTCCTTTCGGCCATGCGGGCGAGTCCAAATTACGCGAACTACTAAAACCATTTGGTCTGCCGTTCGAACACAACGTCCAGTCCTACCGGGTTGTGACCCGCTTGGAGGAACGATATGCCTCACATCCCGGCTTGAATCTCACCCGGGCCACGCTGGAGGGCATCATTCGGCATCAATCTTATTTTGATAATCAGGAAGATACCCGAGATAGCATTCCGGAAAGTATTCGGGAAGAAGTGGCGGAATATTTACCCCCTGTATTGAAGCAACCGGGTTTAGAAGCACAAATTGTGAATATTGCGGATGTTATTGCTTATGCTACCCATGATATTGAAGATGCTCTGACAGTGGGTTTGATCGGTTGGGAAAGCTTCAAGACACAGGTAGAAGAGTTAAAAATCGAATTTCTGCAACAGATTGTCCATGGTAATCTGGCTACCGAGTTAAACAAATTTAAACGGCGAATATCTGATTCCAACCTTGAGATACAAGCCAAAATGAAAGTTCGCATCCTGAGTCGGCTTATCATCAATCATCTGATAATTCAAACCACGCAACAAACTCAAATCAATCTCAATTCGATGGGACATAAGAAGTGTGATTCAAGGCATACCATACAGGAGCAGGAACAATATGTGGTGGCTTTCCCACCTGCCTTGGAAGAACAGGTCAGGAGTCTCGTCAACGACCTACTATATAAGCAAGTCTATAGCGAGCCGCGAGTAAAAATGATGACCGTCAAAGCAGAACGAATCCTGGATACGTTATTCGAGAATTTCATGAAACATCCCAGTATCCTGCCACGGACCACCCAATTCCGACTGAAGCCATATTATTTATTAGCTTCCGCTCAACAAGAGAGCAACGATGGGCAAACCATGTTAGCTGAGGTGGTAGGCGACTATATCTCTGGTATGACTGATAAATATGCCATGGACACTTACCAGTTGCTGACCCAAGCCTATGAGAAGGTGTTGTAGAATGGGGTATTATTTATACGTTGCCAGGGGCTATTTGGGCGATTTAGCCTCTAGTTACGGGCTGACGCTGATCAGTATAAAGACGCATCATGAAAAGAGATCTGGAATCCTTGCAGATTTAGTGCGATTGGAATGTTAAATATCGACAATCACTATTGCTAATCGTCTAAGCATGATGTTAAAATCAAACATTAATATGACTTGGTCAAAACCGGTATCTGAATTTGGAGGGGGAAAATGGGTTTCCAACTAATCAATTTGAGGATAAACAGGGTAATTACCCACCAGATTTTTAAACGCGGGCAGGATAGGGAGCCGATACCTCCCAAGTATAGCAATGATTACACTGAATTGGATCAGGAGGGACTCAATGTATTACAAGAACGTACTACTGAAGCTCTTGGCAGTGATTCTCATTGCATAGATATGCTAGTTAAGCAGGAGAATCCTGAAAGCACTTTTAATAAATGTTGCCGAATTATCACAGCTGATAAACCCTCTTTTATTCAACTTACGGATGCACTGGCCCTTAAGTTAACAGAATCTCAGAATACCAGGAATATTCCCGGCGGTGTTTTGATCATTTTTGATGGGTTGGTTGGTAATGAGAATAATAGGTATGTGGGAATAATAAAAGCGGAAATCCATGCAGGATTTAATCTTCAGGATCTTCATGGCAAACTACTGCTAAAGTTTCTTTCGAATTTAGCGCTCACTCCTGACCAGAAACTCTTTAAAATAGCCATGTTTATCGAAATAGCTAGATCTGACAAACCTGAATTAAGAACCCCAAACGACTTTAAAATTCTCGTTTATGATCATCTGATGACCAAAGCAGAAACAAGGCAAGCTGCCCAATATTTTTATGAGGCCTTTCTTGGTTGCTGCTTTCCGCAATCGGATAAGAAATTAACCGGAGATTTTTACCATGGCACTAAAGAATATATTCAAAGTTTAAATATAGCTGATGATAAAAAAGTGGACTTAAATACTTCTCTTTATACGTACCTAAAAGTCTCACAAAGTCCGATTGTTAAAATTGCCGATTTTGCTACACAATACCTAGACCAGCAGTATAGAGATGGGTATCAAAATTTCATGGATAATAAAGGATTACCTGCCAACGCTTTTAATAAGGATATTACCAACATTGAAAGTTACCTCAAGCGAAGGAATATTAAGTTTAGTTCTAATGTTCGAATTAGTGCCCCATCCGACCGGTTCAAGGAATTGGTTAATATCATTAGCCAAGAAGCAGGTAAAACTATCGTATCGATCGAAGGCCATATCGAAAAGGATGATTAACTAATGGACGAGATCGGGTTCAGAGAAAGATATCTAACGGAAATCCCAATATTTAAGGCTTGGGGAGATTTTGTTGATGAAAGTTTAATCCAGGCTTTAACGCAAACTTTGGGTGATATCAACAAGGTCAATCAATTTTTAAAAATTCGTTTTAGTCCCCGAGTCAAAGATATCGACTCCATGATTTCTAAAGCTTTTTATAGAGGTAAAAATTATTCCAATCCATATGAAGATATAACTGATAAAGTAGGTGTCAGATACGTTGTCCTTATGCGCAAAGAAATTTTGAATATATGCAAGATTGTGGAGCATAATAATGACTGGGAAGCTCGAAAAGACAGGGATTTTGAAGAGGAAAAGAACAAGGAACCATACGTTTTCGGCTACCAATCTGATCATTACATAATTAAAAATAAAAAACCTTTAAGCTTTCACGGGGTTACAATACCTCTCGACACTCCTTGCGAGATACAGATAAGAACATTGTTGCAACATGCTTATAGTGAATTGACTCATGACAGATTATATAAACATCAAGGCCGAATCCCTCCTTTCATAGCTCGCTCGGTTGCTAAAAGTATGGCGCTTATAGAAGCAACGGATGACATTTTTGAGGGGGTTGACATGACACTAGAAGAACAGAATAAAAAAGTTAATTCTTTTCTTAGATCCTTAACAGAAATATACCAGTGTTATGAGAAACCAGATTACGAGGAAAGAGCCAATAGATTTATTCTGGAAGCTTTTCATGAGCAATTGGAGAACACTAATATCTCAGATATAGATCAATATGTCAGGGAAAATATTTCAATCAAAGATATAATCAAGCGGAAATACTCGACCTTTTTCTTATATAGACAACCGGTAATATTGTTTTTATATTTCTTGATTACCAGAGAACGGAATAATGTTAAGCGACTTTGGCCGCTTACAGAATCAGAAATCCGGCCATTATTCTCTGATCTAGGGATATCGTTTAACGCATCAATTTGATTAGTCCATCGGCGAATATTTTTATGACTTTCGACAGCATCACAGATAAGTAACAACATACTATATTGTTGGGTCACGTTAGCTTGAATAGTTATCCCGTATCATATCTTGGCTTGTTATTTCCAAATCATATATAAGAACATCTTAAATCTATTTTAGCTGTTGAATTCACCTTACGGTTAGAAGTTAAACATTCTGGGCTGTAGGACTTCCTTCTGCTGTTTTGCCTGATCTTTACTCTCCCTGCGTTCCGCGCGATCCCTTTCCAGCCTGGCGCGGACCCGGGTTTCATTCCTCTTTCGTTAACTGTCAGGGCTCTTGGGTGGCGGCCTGCGGAGTCTCACCTCCTATCCCCGCGTCATGAGCACTGCGACCTTCCGTTTGTCTTGCCCGCGCTCCTCTGATTAAATTGGATAGGGTCATAACTTTAGATGCCTTCGCCGGTGACTGCCATAATTGGTTTCGACTATGCCGCCGCCTAAATCTTTGATTCTAGGTTTATTTTTTTATCTGTTGTTTGGGTTGTTTAGAATTAGCTTTTTCTCGCATACCGAGTTCCTTAACATTAAGATTACGAGTCGTGATTCCTTTCTTTGAGGGAACACTGGCAGCTTCTCGAATAGTAGCGTGAGCTGGTTTACTTTTGGGTTCAGTCTTCTCTTCTTTAGCTTCCCTATCCTTTTCAGGATGTTCATGGTACCATTCGTGTATAGCTGCGTTTTCCGGAACCAAAGTGGGACAGAGTTACTTATTAAACTAACTAGCTATCCTATGTTTCGTTTACAAGCCTACCTCTCTTCAAGCTACGAGTTAAGCCAGACCCTTTAATTTTGTAGATTTTTCCCTCCTTGGTCGCATTTAAGGGAGGCAGCTGCTTTCCATTGCCTGTTATTCCACCGGAAGGAGGCTGAGGTAGCTTACTGGCCGTCGGTGCCATGCCAGTGGCCTGTCTGCCCCTAATCCGTGAGTCTGACGGTTCGTAGTCGGTAGTGGATAATTCACTCGTTGGCACTACTGCTAAGGCAGTTGTTGTAGTATTCGGTTTATCAGCGGCCACCGCGCTTTGCATTTCCTGGTTGCTTATTGTTGCGGATGCTAAAGGGGCTGGCTCCGAGTTAGCTTTTTCTGCATTCCAATCGAAAGCCAGTTGACCTTGTGCCGGCGATACTTTGTGATGATGATGTTCCGGCATCATGGATGGTTGGACGACCTGAACTTTGGCAGTTTCTTCCGGTTTCTCCTTCTCAGTGACGGTCTCAATGCTAGCCTTTTCCGGCATCAGGCTGGCCTTGCGGTAAGGTTCGGTCCATTCTTCACCAGATAAGTCGGTAGAATTAAATAGCGACTTGTCGCCGGGATGAGATGGTTCGGGAAACACATTCCCATTGTAGGCGATATATCCGATTACCTTGCCATTTTCATCATTGACTATCGGGTGGGAAAATTCTACCGGAACGTCACTTGCTCCAATAGTTGCCGCCTTGATAACTGTCCGATATTTGTCTGATGCGTCTCGGAGGGAGTCAACTTCATACGTCTTATCCCTGGCTACAACGGTTAAGCGTTTGGCTTTTGGTGCCGCTGCCATTGTTTCTGTCGTCGCGGCCGGCAATTCCGGAGTCTTTAACTCTTCCAGAGGCGTCCATCCTGGCGGCGGTCCGTTTCTATTATCCACGATCATACGAGCGTTAGTGTTTTGACGAGTCAAGATTTGCGGCCATTCCGATTTTTCCCACTCTCCACAATTCTTGCAGACGTTCTGGAATGCCGGTGACCATCTTCCCGGATAAACGGAGTAACAATATTGGATAAGTTGTCTATGGTCGCACATTCCGGGAAGAGCCTTTGGCTCAAATGGCTCGTATGCCTTACTTACTTTGTCAATGATTTCATTAGACTGGACAGATGACAAAAGCCTCTCGTGTCTTGGCATTTCGTCGATTCTACCATCTTTAATCCACTTCGCGTACTCTTCCGCGTACGCCTTCTCATTAGCGTCGGTGAAACTATTAATGACATTATCTACCGGCTCAGGGAATACCACTGTCGGTTTTACCTTGCCCTCGAACTGAAGACTTACTCCATGTAAAGTGCCTATATCGGCTGCCAGCTTCCGAGCAATCTCTAGGGCGGAGTCCATATCCTTTGCAACGATTTTTTGATAGACCGTTTCCGGTTCGCCACTTTCGCTGGAAGTATAACTGGCCCGGTACTCATTAAACTGTTCCGGCTCCGCGGGTTGGGAAGTGAGAGCGAGTTTTTCCACCATCGCTACTGGCGGTCCGGAGTATGGGGCACCTTCCGGTTCTTTGAGCTTATTGCCAAAGGTATCAACATCTTTCGGTTGAGGATGTAGTTCAGCTTCCAGTGTCTTTTCTTCGGCCTCAAGTGCTCGTAAGGATTCGCCCTTATCGTAAATTGCGGAGTGGTAGGCCGATTCTTTGCCTTGTTGGATCTCCTTCAGTCTCTTCTCGATGTACTTGCGGCGTCCTGCCGCAATCGCCTCAGGATTCTTCGATTCTTCCTCGGCTTCGAGTGCCCGCTGATGCCCCTCAGCCAAAATATGCTGGCCGCTGGCATTGGCTTCAATATTATGCTGCAAGTCCTCCAGGTCTGGATATTCTGCCAAGACTTCCGGCTTTACCGTCCGGTCTTCCTTCAATGCCCTTTCAACCTCATTCTTATGAATGTTCTGGGTTTCGAATACTCCCGCGAACATCGGTTTGCCCTCTCGATATTTCACATAATCGGCCTGCGTCATTTCCTCTGGATGCTCAGTTCCCGCTTCAGCGGTTGGGGTAGGTGCCGGCATCTGCACAAAGAATGGTCTCCCACGCTGAATAACAGTGCCGCCAACTTTATCAGCGGCCTTCTCTGCCTGGGTGCGGTTGGCATAGGTAATTGCACTAGGCTGCCCTTCATAGAGTTTAGCCAACACTATGTCACCACTCTTGAGTTTAGCGGTAAGAGGGGTTTTCTCGGGTTTGTTGGTAGCCTTGGGAGTCCGTTGCTTCCGACGCTTTTCCGAAGATACATCTTTCTTAGCCTGTAGCTCTGCTAACTTTTCCTTATACTCGGTCCTGACCTCGTCCGGTATGTCATAATGGTTGTTAAAGGCTTCAATAACAAAGTCCTCATGTTCCGGTTGCCTGGTGATTTCGCCGGTTGCGGGGTCGAAGCGCATATCGTGAAAGTCGGTGATAAATTGCTCAAAGGAAAGCGGCTCTGCACCTTCAACTTCACTACTAGCGGCATTCATCTTATCCAGAACCTCATGTTGCTTGTCAGCCGGCATATCCCGGAGTTTGGGATAATGGGCTTCAAAGGCTGCCCTGGTCATTTCCCACGGCTGCTTTTCAACCGTTTCAAGAGTAGGCTCGTTGGCAGCTACTTTAAAGGGCATTTCTTTGGCATCATCGAAAGTGGCCACGGTTGTTGGCTTGATTTCCAGATTTCCGACGGTCTTGCCAACTGCCTGGAATAGAGCCCTGTCTCCGTTGTCTTCAAGTAGAACGTGAGGAGTTCCATCAACGAGATATAATTTCCCTTCCCGGCCTTCGCTGAAAGAACTCTTGCCTTGGTTCTTGATATATTCATCTACAGCAGTTTTTGCCTCTGCTGAAAGTGTGGCTTCAGTATCAGGTTCTGGCTCTTTTGTAACAGTCTCGGCAGGCTTACTACCAATTTCAGCCGGTTTTGTATCACTAACCGGCGTTTCAGTAAAAGGTTTTTCAGCCGGCACCATGATGTGCTCAGCAACAAGATCCGGATCCGGCGTTGGAGGTTCTACCCTCTCGGGTCCGAAGCGGTCTTTCAGGTCGGATACTTCGCTAATCTTCTTTGGAGTAAAGTACAAATCTCGTTCGAAGTGTAAACCGCCTTTTGCAGTATCCTGCATTTCGTCCAGACTGAAATATCCCCATTCGCTATCCTGATCGCCTGTATCAACGTAGCCGAAGAATTCACGGTCCTGGGGATTATACTCAACGGCATACCATGTTTGGTGGCTAAGGGGATGGAAGAACTTGGCGATTACAACCTTATCCGCCTCCGGCACTTTCTCAGTGGAGTAGGTTTTCGGGAATTGTGCCGCTAAATCTTTCGGGAAGAGGACCATTTTGCCGGTCCCACCTTTGGCGCTTAGACGCTCTTGCTCCTTCATGTTGACAGATCTAACGGTGTCAATGAGATCTGCTTTTTTCTCTGGCTCTGGCTTTTCTTTAGCCTCCACATTGGTTTTCTTCGGCTCTGTCAGCAATTCACGACCTGGTTGCATATATTTTTCAGCCTCTTCTTTAGTGGGCTGAGCAGCACGTAGAATATCTCCTTCATAGATATAGTATTTGTTTGGTTTATATTCCTGCTTTTCGGACTCGTTGGCGTAGCGTGTCTGGAGCTCATCCAGGGCCTCTCCTTTCTTCTCAATGGTGCTGGCCGCGACAGCCTGAATTGCATCCGCGTGAGAAAGGTATTTGGTAACCTCATCAACCAGGGCTTTAGGCTCTTCTGGCGGCGTCTTAAAGAATTCCGGTATGTTCGATAGCTTAATCTCACGCTGGGAGCCGTCACTGACTTTCCGTAGATGATAAATCCAGTCAGCTCCATATCCGCGGGTTGTGTCGATGCTCTCGACTATGAATTTCTCTCCGGCAGTATCTGTCAGCGGCAGTTTGTATGTGACCTTTTTACGCATGGCTTCTATTTCCGGTGCCATGGGCGGAGGAAGTTTGACCTCTCTATCTACCATTATCCTGGTTTGGTCCAGCTTGGCAAGTATTTGTTTTTCCTCTTCTTCCAGCTTCTGTAGTGCCGCTCCATGGTCTTTGATCGTCATGTCGTAAGCCATATCCTTAGCTTGCTTGATTTCTTTCAGTCTCTTCAAATCAGCTTTCAGGCTCGGTTGGTGTACTATCGAGCTTTCTTCTAATTCCTTAACTTGGGGATATACCGGCTCCTCCTCTTTTTTGGCAAGGCTTTCTTTCAAGCCAGGGTAATCCGCCAGGACTTCGGCAGGTACCGGTTTATTTTGCAAGAGAGCTTCTGCAATCTGAGTCTTGTGATTGTGTTTTTCATAATACTCATCAGCTATGGCCTGGGCCGCATTTACCAGTTCCTGACCTTTCACCTTGTTCTCTTTGCTCGTACCATTGGTCAACGGTTCGGATTCCTGAAGGAGCTTATCAGCCTGAATCTTTTCAGGAGAATCATCCCATCCTATGACGTTTTCGCCGTCATAGTTGGCCTGCTCGAATTCCTCTTTGGTCATCTGCCATGGGACTTTTTCAGTTTCTTTAGCAGGTTCGGCCATTTTATTGGCTAAGGTAGTTGTTTTGCTAAAGGAATTAAAGGCTTCCTCCTGATCAGGATACCGTTTCATCGATAAGACTTCGCCACTGTCCATGTCGACAACTCTTATGGCAGCTTTGGTATCACTGGTAAATAGGTCAAAACGCACGTTATCAGTGGTCTTTGAATCGGTTAGCTTGCTATCGACGCCCATGATGTTGATTTTATCGCCTATCTTTCCAAGGTCCGGTTTAGGAGGCTCTTTTACCGGCTCCGCCATTTTCTCGACAACATTCTCGATATTAGCCGGTGGCGCTTTAACCTCAAGTTCTTTTTCTACCGGCGCAACCTCAGCTTTCACGGCAGCAATTTCAGCGGCCGGATTGACTTGCTGCAGGACTTCATCCTTTTTACCAGTCCAGTGATAGGCAGGCTCGGTATCCTCCGGTATATCAGCTGTGTAAAGTTCACTAGACGCTTCGGGCTCTGTTACCTCCTGTCCCTGGAGTTTCTTTTCCAGCCGGTCCAATTCTTTCTGCATTTGGTCTAGCCGATCCTGATACTCGAAAGTTTTATCCGCCTGGACTTCATAACTCTTCAAGCTTTTTTGCAGACCTTCAAGGTTATCGGTTGTCTTCTTCAGATCATCCTTGATTCCGTCAATTCTATGGTCAATACGGCTCATTACGCCGGCGGGGTTTAGATCTCCATAGGGGAAGATGTTCTTATTACCATATTCGTTACCGGTTTCAGGATTGCGCACAATCAGGGCATAGCCCAGGGATGGCCCATTGTCGATTACTTTTACCTTGAATCCCCGGTAGTCGGAAATCTCCTGTCCGAATGTCTGGCCTTTCTTTACGAGGTCCACGATCGCATTGCCGGCGTCGGCTCTTTCTTTCATTTCGACACCATTAACTTTGATCGTGAATTTATCCCCCAGGTCCTGAATTTGTCTGGAGTCCTTTTCAAGTTTGGCCTTATCCTCAGTAGTAACAGCAATCTCTAGAGGTAAGGCTTTGACCTTTGTCCTGGCACGTACTTGCTGATCTACAAATGAAGAGCGCAACATCTGAAAGCGGGTAATGTTATTCTTCAGCGTGACTTCTTTGAGTACATCCGGATTGCCGCTGGCCAAAGCCTTGGCTTCGCTGGCAGACATGGTAAAGCTGTCCACATCCTCAACTGATCTTGGGGGTGCGGATCGCCTCATAATAGCTTTGATGGCTTTGCTCTTGGCTTCAATCGCTTGCCACATATAGGCGTCAAAGCTGCGCTCGGTAACGTAAGTATAGATACGAACACCCTTCCCAGGGTCTATAACGTTTCCTTCTGCGTCAATCTTTGGCCCATATACCACGTTGCCTTGGCGAACTATGCGGCCTTCCCTTTGCTCAATATCTCGGGGTCGCCATGGAGCGTCCAGATGATGCAAGGCAGCTGCCCGTTGCTGAATGTTGGTGCCAGTGCCTAACTTGGCGGTAGACCCGATAATCACACGGATGTCCCCACTATTGATTCTGGCTTGCATGGTTCTTTTTTTCTGGTCGGTATTGGCATCATGAACAAAAGCAATTTGTTCAGCTGGTACTCCACCGGCGACAAGTTGCTTTTTAATTTTGCTATAAACGTCTGTAAGAAGTTGGGCTTCTTCCTTAGTGTCCTCTTCAATATCCTCCGCAGGTTGGTCGCCTTCGTCGATCTTATCCTTGGCTTTGGGTGTTCCCATGTCCAGGAAGATCATTTGAGTACCTTTGTCGGGCGTCGTTTCTTTGTAGATCTGGATAACTTTGTCGACACAGGCACCTACCTTGCTATTAGGATTCTCAGGAGCCTCCGCATTCACAAGGTGCATGTCCAAGGACGCCTTTCGAGCATCGCTGGATATTCTCAACATGTTGTCCTCTTCCGGCGTCACGTTTTTAAGATTATCGGCACGTTCGGCCAGAAGTTTCATATAGTCCACCAGTGCCTGATCGGGCTCGACTGAAATCACCATTCGCTTGGACTTTCCGTTTTCGTCAACGATACGCGGTCTTACTCTGGTCATTTCCAGTACTTCATCGGCCACTCTAATGTCAGCTACACCTTGCCACATATTCGATAGCTCAGGAGCATTGTTGAATCTGGCAAAACGCTGAGTCATGCGATACAATCCGGTGGGAGTTTGCTCGATACTTTCAGTAGACTGGCCGAAGGTCTTGGCCCAGGCGTCAAAGTGTTGCATTCCTTTTTCTTCAAGCATCGGCTCCTGGAGATAGCGCATCATGGTGTACATCTCAGCGATCGTATTGGCGATCGGGGTACCGGTGGCGAACACTATGCCGGCCTTCTTATCTCTATCCTGGAGGCAGCGGATTTTCTCGTACATATCCCAGGCGCGGTCGGACTCGCTATTAGGCAGTCCCTTGATACGGCCCATCTTGGTAGCGAAGTGAAGATTTTTGAAGTTATCAGCCTCGTCCACATATATCTGGTCGATGCCCATATCTTCAAAGTAAACTGTCTGGTCGGCTACCTCGGCGGCCCTGGCACTCAGATTCTGTAATTTTACCGTCATACGCTTGATTTGAGCTTCAATCTCTTTTTGAGTGCGCTTGTCGTCGGTATCGTGCAAGGCTTCCATCATGGCGTCAATTTCGTCCTGAACAAACTTGGCCTCGGTTTCAGGGCGTACCGGTATCCGGCGGAATTGGCTATCAGAAAGGATAATAGCGTCCCAATCGCCAGTAATAGCGCGGGAGATAAATTCCGGTCGCTTTTGCTCAGAGAAATCATCCTCAGATGGATAAAGGATTTTAGAATAGGGGTATATATCCTCAAACTGCTGTTTGAATTGTGCGTGGGTAGCTTTAGGAACTACATAGACTATTTTACTGGCAAGTCCAAGGCGCTTTAACTCCATGCCGGAACCAACCATAACAGCGGTCTTACCAAATCCGACTTCATGGGCTAATAGAGCGGTCCTATCCTGGATTACGCGCCAGATAGCGTCACGCTGGTGAGTATGCATGAGCTTAGACCATTTTTCGGCAATTCCCGGCATTAGCAGATGGGCGCCATCGTAAACTCTGGGATGATAGTTATTGAAAGTCTCGTTATATACTTTGGCCAGTCTCTGAGCGCGATCGGGGTCACTCCAAATCCACTCTTCCCATTTCCTCTGGATAACATTGGCCTTTTCCTGGGCGGCAATGGTTTCGGTTTGGTTTCGAACTGTATGTTCTTTCCCATCGTCGCCGGTCACTTTATCATTGACTTCGACAAGCTGGCCGTTCAGAATACGCTCGACAATATGGGTGGCGTCAATTCTGGCTGTGCCATATTCAGATTTGAGCATGGCTTCGTCTGCATTCGGCTTATGATTTATTACCCAGGTGCCGGTGAGAGGACGGTAGAAAAAATACTGGTCTTTATCGCTCAACTCCTCCTCTTCAACTTGCCGCCACGAATATCTATCATTGCTTCCGGCATTCAGCATTTGCTTGACGAAATGGTTAATATCGTCTGCCGGTATCCATGTAGCACCCATTCTGGCGGAGATCTGCCCAGGGGGAATGTCGGCTGGCTGGACGGTCTTGAGTGCCTCGACATTGCGCTTGTATTCGTTGGGTCTGGCACTAGCAGCATCTATAGCTTGCCGCAGTTTCAGTCTCACATCACCGCTGAGATATTCGTCCTCGGGCTCCCAATCGCCTACAGGATTTTTATAAATAAGATTACGCTCCCGTAAATTGCGGATAACCTCATCACGGCTTTTCCCCATCTTGTCAGATATAAAGTCGAAGTCTAACCGGCCAGCGACGTTACGTGACATTGAGATAGCGTCTGAATAATCCGTAACCGGATGATCTTCCATACCATGAATGACACGCTTCTTGAAGATCGGCATTTCCAGTTTGTCGATGTCGCTTTCCTGGACCTTATCCTTGCCTTTTAATACTTTGACCATTCTTTGATCATCAGCAGTAAGGTCTTTTTTATCCTTATCCAGCACGTTATGATTTTCCAGAGCTTGCAGGAAAGGCTCATCCGGGTCCTTATCCAGCAGGTCGGCGTTACTCGGTGCGCTAAAAGGCCCATTCTCTAATACATATTCTTTATAGAGACTGCGTAATCGTTCCTGGAAGGGAATCAGTTCAGAGTCTGGCCGATCACGAACCTGCATATCTACAAGGTTCTTGGCCAGATCACGGATCTCCAACATTTTCTTGACTCTGGTCTCTTCAGAGTCGGTCAAGTTGGCAGGCTCTAATGCTCCATTTCGTTTAACGTAGATATGGCCATCCTCACGAACGATATGTGAACCTTCTCTGGTCGAAAGAGGGGTGGAGGCAGAGTCTCCATAGACCGTTTGTAATACGGCATGGCGAGGTGCCTCGATGACCACATTCTCCGGCAGTTTCTTCATGGCGTCATTCAGGCGCTCTTCGAGATTAAGACCTGGGATTGGTTCAACGGTATATTCACCCTCACTAAGATTGTGTGGATTCATGGAGCCGGTGGCTGCTGGAGTACCCATGACCATTTCCGGATGCTCTATAAAATACTTGTTGACTGATAAATCGCTTTCGAGTTGGTCGTCATATTTATCCGTCCATTTGAAATGCTGGTCCTGGGTATCTACCCATGATTTATCACCGGGGCCCTCATTAGGCATCCTTTTCCGCATGAAGATAATATCAGTACAGACATCTGTATCCGGGAAAGCATTTTTAGGTAGACGAATCGCACCCAGCAGATCCGCTTGGCTGGCCAGGTATTCTCTCACTGGCCTGGTCGTCTTGGCGTCCAGAGTCTGATGTGTAGTTATGAAAGCCAGTACGCCTCCAGGTCGTAGTTCTTCCAGAGTTTTGGCAAAGAAATAGTTATGGATAGAGCGAGTCAGTTTTTTACGGTCCTTTTTGAAAGTAGGATCGAAGATAGGATAACTGCCGAAGGGAACATTAGAGATAGCAACATCTATGGTTTCCTTTCCGATAGGTGCTCTCTCAAATCCCATGACAAAGGTAGCGGCTTCGGGGTAAAGCTGTTTCAAAATACGACCAGTGAGAGAATCCAATTCAACGGCAGTGCGTTCTGATTTGGCTTTAAGTTCGGCGGGCTCATATCCCAGGAAGCGTCCGGACCCCGCTGAGGGTTCGAGCACACGGATATTGGGAAGTTTGCCCACACCTAAACGGTCAAGCCCATTCCACATGGCCTTGATTACTTGAGGAGTGGTATAGAAGGCGTTCAAACGTGAGCCTTCTATGGCCTTGAACTCTTCGTCGGTGGTGAGTGCCTTGAGTTCCTTGCGGCGTCTCAGCCAGGGAGTCAAGTGGGAATATCGGTCATTCGGCTCATAGCCTGGGAAAGCCTCACCAAATGCGGAATCACCAAAGCCGGAATATTTTGCTAAAGTTAACTGTTCTT
>Ga0114951_10002559_pt1 | contig 20429 bp, 22 predicted proteins | sample AM7aDNAmetaG_FD_88677 | JGI IMG/M metagenome (GOLD analysis project Ga0114951, IMG submission 88677) | Freshwater microbial communities from Finland to study Microbial Dark Matter (Phase II) - AM7a DNA metaG | ecosystem: Environmental > Aquatic > Freshwater > Lake | place: Finland: Lake Alinen... | reverse complement strand
TAAAAAAATCTTTGAAAATGGAACTATCTTAACTCCAATGGAAGGTCCGAAAATTCCATCGCAGGGTGATGGAATTGATAATTTTTGGTGACTGGATTAAGGATATTTCAATCGTACAGAAAGTGGTAATCGTCATTCTCTGGTTGGAGACCCTTTTTAAGGGAAACCGATGTAAAAGGAAGAAAATTTATACTTTGAAAAAAAAGTAGACTTTGTGTCGAACGGTGGGTCGCTAATCAATATAGCCCATATCTGGGTCGGATTTTCCAATAACAAAAAGGGGCAACATTAAGGTGACACTAATTTTTATTATCGAAGATAATGAAAACATTGCTGATAGCCTGGCCTACTTCATCAGGTACCTTGCCCGCTATGATACGCTTATTGCCAACTCGGCAGAACTGGCATTAGATACCCTGATGAAGGTATCAACCCCTGACCTGATCCTCCTTGATATCAAGCTTCCCGGTATGGATGGGATTGATTTCCTCTCAAAGATTCACCGTGATTCGAAGTTAAAAAATGTAAAAGTCATCATCTATTCTGGCCTGCCAGAGAACAAGGTCCGTGAAGAACTGGAAGGGAGAAATATTTTCATCCATCATATTATACAAAAACCAACGAGCCCATCAGCCCTTATTTCGATGATTGATGAGGAACTGAGAGGAAGTTAATTTTATTCGACTATTTCATCGGTACAGAACGGTACGGCGTAACACCCACGGATGCCCTGGTCTGTAAAATCCCTGAAGTGATTTTTTTACGGAAAATTCTCAACTGAGTCTTTCTGGTTTACCCATTTCCATCACTGCTATCTGTTGATCATAACCTTCTGATCGAATGGTGGCCCACCTTTGAAAATTTGAGCGTAACTGCTCCGGACCATTTTTTTTATTTCCCCGGGGACATCAGGTAGGCTCCTGCCCCCAGTATCCATAGTATCAGCGGGTATGCAATCATCCGTTCCATGCCTCCAATTCCAAGACCCAGGTAGTTGCCCGATGCAAAAAGGACAATAGCAATGAGTGTGATGCCCCCTAATACAGGGGAGATAATTGAAAATGGTCCTCTGAATACCTGGTATCCGATCAGGGCACTCATCCCGCCACATAAAAATATCATGGCCGCGGCTATGACATGGGGGACACCCTGTGTTTCCGGGATGAGCCCGATTAAGGATGCACTGATCCCCGCGAGACCAATAAGTATGGAAAAATGTTTCTGAATCCCGATATTCAGGAGCAGGTATGCACTGATCAAAACAGCGATACCAAAAATAAAAACAGATGTATTGAACAGCCATGCGGTGGGACCCACACCAAGATCGCTGATGACCTGTGTTTCATGGTACCCCGCATACAATGAACCGGATAGGACAAATCCAAAAATAAATATCGCAGTCCCTGTAAACATCAGCATTCCTGCAACGATTTTATTAGTATATTTCATGTATGTGGCTGACCCCGGTGAATCAAGGTCCTGTCATGTATTAAGGGTTACGAAATCGGGAAAAAGAATTTTTTGTTATTCAAAGAAGAAGTTTCCCGGATTGTGTGTCCGGATCAGTTGGAGCAAGGGCAGTATCATTCCTTTTTTTGATTAACCGTAAGGGCCTGTTGTCCCTGATATCGTCGGTATCCACATTGCCATATGGTAATTGGAGATCATAATCTGATAAATCTTCCAATATTTAAACAGACAATGTCCGGCATCCAACACACTCGTTAAGGTCCTACCGGGAATTTTTTTGGGAAAAATATGAACTTCCGATGCACCTGTTGGACGGAATATACATCCTGATTTAATCCCGGGAAGAGTCAATTCTACAGGTGTTTTTTTGGTAAACCCGGTTATGCTAAAAAAAGAGTCCGGATTGTCGAAGAGCGCAAAAAACACGGCTGCTACCATCGAGGTAAAATGACCCGTCGGTTGTGTGAATTTTACCAGGATACTCGTCACGGGGGAATCGACATATCTTCACGTGCAGGCAACACACCAGGTGATTCATCGCACATCATCGGTACATTTTATTAGATCCTGCATACCACTAGGAACTACCTATGATCACGCGTATGAATTATTGCCTGACACATGGGGGTGCATTACTACGTATTCGTCTGATACTACCAAGTACCTTATTCACATCCACCTCACTGCAGAGGGGGTGGTCGAGAAACCTGATGTAGTCGGCGCCATTTTTGGCCAGACTGAAGGTTTGCTCGGCGAAGACCTCGACCTCAGGGACTTACAGCGCACCGGGCGTGTAGGAAGAATAGACGTCCAGGTGACCAGCAGGAAAGGAGAGACAAAGGGAGAACTCCTGATCTCGTCATCTCTTGACCGTGCGGAAACAGCGATACTTGCGGCTTCAATTGAGACAATTGATCGTATCGGACCCTGTGCCGCTCATGTAGAAGTAGAAAGCATTGAGGATATAAGGGTCGTAAAACGCAGGATTATTGTTGAAAGGGCGAAGGACCTGCTCACGGGTTACTTCAACGATGCTTCAATTGACAGTTACGAATTGCTGGATGATGTCCGGGAGAGCATACGTATTGAAAAAATCTGTGTGATTGGTGATGACAAAGTTCCTGCTGGTCCCAACGTGCTTGATTCCGATGCGATTATTGTCGTAGAAGGACGCGCTGATGTGATCAACCTCTTAAAATTCGGTATTAAAAATGCAGTCGCTGTCGAAGGGACTAAAGTTTCCGGGACAATTATCGAGTTAACCGGGACAAAAACCGCAACTGCTTTCCTTGATGGGGACCGCGGTGGAGAACTGATCCTTCGCGAACTTTTACAGGTGGCAGAGCTGGATTATATCGCCCACTCACCACATGGTAAAAGTGTGGAAGACCTCACACGTAAAGAGGTGATCAAAGCTCTCCGGAACAAGGTCCCCGTAGAATATGTTCGTGACCAGTTCTTTACTGACGAGGAGGAAGGACCCCCTGTGGTAGAGATCCCAGCCCGACCTGACGCACAAACTGCCAAAAAATCCCCCGGGAGGCAAGTCTCAGCCGCTGCAGAGGGTTCCGATCGGAAGGAAAAATCGCGGCCCCCTGAAAAAACCACGACGTCCACGTTGCTTCATGATCATCTGCAGGCCGTGCGGGGCCACCATACTGCCCGGTTTCTGTCCGATGACTATCGTCTCCTTTCGGAGATGCAGTCTGTGGAAGTTGAAACGGCACTCGATGAATCAAATGGTGACATAAAAGGCGTAATCCTCGACGGTGATGTTAGCCAGAGGATCCTTGACCTCCTTGTCGAGAAGGGCGTGGAGTATATTGCAGCACGCGAATTCAAGGGGATTATCAAGCGCCCGATGTCAATCAGGCTACTAAAAATCGCCTGAATTTTTTCTTCCCCATACTTATATAAGATAAAATTTACTATTTGATCTTGGGGATGATAAGATGCATAAAGAAGAATTAATAACACTTCACCAGATGCTCTCCAATATCAAGGACTATTTTGAGAGCGTTAATCCCGATCTTAAGTTTACTCAATATTATTCCCTTAAAATAATACCCAGCCAGATCCATAAAAGTAAAATGGAGCATAAACACGCAATTTTTGTCCTCGGTAACGAGATTGCCGATGCCATGAAAGACGTGGAGTTCTCCGCCTCCGGCAGGATATCAGCCCGAATGAAGGAACTGGCAGAAAAAACATTAAAGGAAATGGAATATTACCAGTAACTCATGGTCTTGAGGTCCCCGTGGTTTTTATTACAACAGTCCGGGTGTTACGTTTATATTTGAACCGTAATCGCCCGGATCAGCACCGGGAATGATGTTCCTTCTTGACCAGGTACTCTGCAAGAAGTCCTGGTATCGGTGCACTCATGCAGTGCCAGTTTGGAGTGCCATTTACCTCAAGCGTGGTGTATCCTTCTTTATCTTTGAGAAGGTCAACGCCTCCATAGTCGACACCGACTGCCAGTGCCGCTTCTCCCGCTATCTGGTCCATGTCAGGATCAATATCGCACGGGAGACCCGAGCCACCCTGGTGAATATTATGAGCCAGGGAGTCTGACCGACGAACAATTGCCCCGACAGACTTACCGTCGATGACAAATACCCTATAGTCCTGCTCATTCGGGACATATTCCTGGAGATAAAAGGGGCCATTGCCAAGTTCGTGGATAGCAGTGATAAGTCGGATGCCGTTTCCATCAAACCCATATACCGGCTTATATACCACCCGGCCATGTTTTTTTATGAATCGGCCTGCAGTTTCAGGTGAGGCGGTGAAAAGCGTTTCCGGCGTCCTTATACCTTTTTTGCGCAGGAGTGCTGATGTTTTGACTTTACTTGCGCAGGTGAAAATCGAATCCGGTGAATTGATGACGAGATTATCCACCGAAAGTGCATTGATGACCTCGAACTGGTGGTCATCCTGGCGGATCCCGCATACCCAGATCAACTCTCCGGAAATAGCACCGGAAAGTGGATCGATAAAATCGGGATCAATGAACCTGAAGGTCACACCGGCCCGGGTGAGCTCTTTTGTGACCATTAAGGTTGAATTATCACCAACAGAATCGGTTGGTTTCTGGACGATGCTGATCATGTGCCAATCCTCAGTATAGTTTCTATCGTAATAGTTTGATAACGGCATCTATGAATCGCGGTACGATACGGATCCGGTTAAGCAGTGAAATACATTGCAGACGAATTACCCGTAAGGAATGACAGATGCAGTGTTACGGTGGAAACCATTTCATGTCGGGGTGTTCACCGCCCATACGGACCCAGCACCAATTTTTTTGAATGCTCCAGATGACGATTATTTGTATTTCCTTATCGAATTCATGGATTGATCAATCAGGTAAGCAGATAACGTATTAGAGTACCAACCCCCATCCTTCTGGCAGGAATTCCCTGGGACCAGGGGTAGGAGAGAAAAGCGTTACCATGAAATATTATCCGAGGCCTGAATTGAAACTTGATATCCACGAAGTAAATCTTGCCGTTGAAGCTGCATTCAGGGAACATGGGTCAGGAAACGTTCAGATGCCGCCAAAAGTCTATATTACTCTTCCAGACGGTGACTTCAGGACGATGCCGGCCTATATGCCAGCCGAACAGCTTGCCGGGATAAAATGTGTGAATGTCCATCCGGAAAACCCTGGAAAGGGACTGCCTACGGTGATGGCACTGACCACTATCCTTGATCCCGGGACCGGGCTACCTCTTGCGATCCTGAATTCTACAGGTTTAACCGATCTAAGGACCGGTGCTGCCGGTGCAATTGCAACAAAGTACCTGGCCGGGAAAAAAACAGTGATAGTCGGCCTTGTCGGTACCGGTCGCCAGGCAGCAGCGCAGCTCGGGGCGATTTCACGGGAAATTGATGTGGCCGGAGTACGGATCTGGAGCCGGAAGGAAGCGTCTGCAGGAAAATTTGCAGAAAAATTTTCCCAATTTGATTGCAGGACCGGGACACTTCCCTTTGTATGCGACAGCGATGTAATCGTGACAACCACCCCTTCACGAAGCCCCGTGGTACAAGGCGAATGGGTCCACGAGGGGACTCACATCAATGCGATCGGGGCGGACGCGCCTGGAAAAGAAGAACTTGAGCCTGAACTTCTCAAACGCGCGATGGTCATTGTCGATGACCCGACCCAGGCCATCCATTCCGGAGAGATCAACGTCCCGATACGCAATGGACTGTTCTCCCCAGCAGAGATCGCCGGGACGCTTGGAGAAGTGGTGCTTGGTCTGAAGAAAAGGACTAACAGCAACCAGATTACAATTTTTGACTCTACGGGTCTTGCTATCCAGGACCTGGCCATTGCCTCCCTCGCGATGAAAACTGGTGAGTTCCAGGAGCTGGAATTCCCTTAAAATGAAAAATGAACCGCAGAACAAACCCGGGCATTGATCGTTGCCTGACTGGGTACCATAAAAAAAACTTTCTCTTCAAATAAGCCATGTCAACAATCAGATCATATTGCGGTCAGGCGCGGGATAACGCCACAGTCATCTTTTTTTTTCTACCGGTTTTATGTTTGTTCTGTCCAATACGCTGCACATCCAGTTCTGTTCCCTGATAGGGCTGCATCAGGATTGTTACCAAAAACCAGACCCTCCCGTACCTCATTACAGGGAGTGACGGGTGGGATGTCGGCATGAAACAAACATTTCCTGATCAAACAGGACTGATGTCTGGTTGATCAACACTTCAAGCCTGCGTGCAAAGGGACACTGCCAGTCGTACTTGTATCAAAAAAGTTGACCCTGAATTACCGGATCATGCAAATTAACTCATTTGAGGTCCTGGGAGCTGGTATTAGCTGGAAAAAATTATTCAATGGGTTGTTTCCATTTCTGCCAGATCTGTTCCCTGTATACTGGTCCTGAATTGTAGGTGCAGAATGGGACCAGTGTCCCGTCAGGAGTAGAATAATGGATACAGCACCTCTGGACACGACAAAGGTCGTAATTATAACGGTCCATGAAATGCATCGTGCCGATGAAGAGTGCATTCCAGTGGAATTCTCTTAATGCATCGAAATTCTGTAGCAGCAGAGCTTTTCCGATAAGTTTCCAGAAATCTATTGCACTCCCCTGCTCACCTTTCTTTACCGATTCATGGAGGTCCTTGATCCCTTCCAGAAGGGTCTTATATTTATTCAGTGATCCACCTCTCCTCAATTTTTCGGCCATTTTTTCTACGGAATCAAAGAATTTATCCACATCAATCATCCGGTTAATGGGGACAAGGCCATCTTTTGTGACAAATACATAGGTAGCGGCACCGCAATGCTGGTGAGCAGTAAACCGTATCTGAGGTTTTCCCCCGTATGCTTCAGCAAGTTCCGATATGGGTAATACACAGGGAATCGGGTAAAAATCAGACTTCCTGATGACACCGTCAGTCTGTTTCTCCACCGCTTCGGATATATCAGGTACTGTCACCCGTTCCCGCTTGATATCGTCCTCGCTGGCAGCCCCGGTGAATGCAATGGGCTGGAAATTGACACCTCGTATAACCGAAATGTGTTCAGCTGCATAACGGATGATGTCCCCTATCTGGTGGTCATTACGTCCCTTGATGATTGTCGGGACCAGTACAACGCCAAGGCCGACTTTTATACAGTTCGCAACAACTTTTTCATCGATGGCAAGGTTCGGGTTCGTATCTTTCGTAACCCCATCAAAATGAAGGTACAGTGTTGAAAGTCCCGCATCTTTCAGTTCCTGGACATAGTTGTGATCTTTTGACAGTTTTATACCATTCGAGGCCAGCTGCACCTGGGGAAAGCCCAGTTCTTTTGCCTTCCGGATAATTTCAGGCAGGTCTTCACGCATCGTGGGCTCGCCGCCTGAGAACTGGACTGCAGGAGCCGGGACTGGTTTTTCATCCCGCAGCAGTTTAAGCATCTTTACCACCTGGTCAAACGATGGCTCATAAATATATCCACATGCGCGTGCGTTGGCGAAACAGAAGTCACAGTTCAGGTTACACCGGTTTGTGAGGTCGATATTCGCAAGGAGTGTGCCAGACTTGTGGTTGCTGCAAAGTCCGCACTGGGCAGGACAGGTCTCCTGCGAACCTTCCCGTTGAGGGTTTTCGACTCCGGACCCGATATTTTCGTACTTATCGAACCTGCGGTACATTTCTGCGTCAGACCAGTAAAGGTCATGGAATGACCCATGCTCCGGACATGAACGCCGTATCCATACCCCGCCATCTTCCTCAACAATATCCGCTCCAATGACGGTATTGCAGACAGGGCACAGGCTCTTCGTCTTTTTGATCAGCATAATACTCCAACCGATGCATCTTTTTGAGAAATTTCTCCCTTAGATACCTTAATGTTTATATCTGCACTTTATTTTAGGTATTGGGGTGTTCCAACTATTAGTATCGAAACAATAATAATAGCATTGGTATCTGCCCTTTGGATAATGCTGCCGGCGTATATCCCGAACTCCTCTGCCGCTGCATTGGGAGGAGGCGCACCCATCGATGGCGGGAAAAACTTTTCCGACGGAAGGAGGCTTTTTGGTAGCGGAAAAACCTGGAGAGGGCTTACCCTTGGGATTGCATGCGGGGTCATTACCGGGGCTGTACAGATGATGCTTGCCTCATACTTTATGTGGGATTTTTTTCCTGTCTTAACGATGTGGGCCGTGTTTCTCCTTGCCACCGGAGCGCTGCTCGGAGACCTGGCAAAGAGCTTTTTTAAACGGCGTCTCGGGAAAAAGTCCGGAGACCCCTGGCTGGTCGCCGACCAGTATGATCTCGTGGCCGGGGCGTTCCTGTTGACTGCCGTGTTCGACCCGCAATGGTTTTTTTCTGTGATGACAATACCAATTGTGATCATTATTCTCATTGTTACCCCGGTACTTCACCGGGTGACGAATATTATCGGATACTTCGCAGGTGTAAAAGAGGTGCCATGGTGACCGCGATGTGGGATGTTAGCGCCCTCCGGAGGAGAACTGCATGGTAAACAAGGTTGCTGATGCACTCATCAGCCATGGTGCCGTTGAATATGGACATTTCATTCTCGCATCAGGTGCGACCAGTTCGTATTACCTCGATATTAAGACTGCAATGACGGACCCGGCCCTGCTTGGACTCGTGTGCAGGGAAATTGTGGACCGGTACCCTTCAGATATCGTTGCCGGTGTCGCTGTTGGCGGGGTCCCGCTCGCCGTTGGCGTCTCCCTCGCAGGGAAACGCCCATATGCAATTATCAGGAGTGCACAAAAAGATCATGGGAAAAGCGGGAGGTTAATCGGGAACGTGAAGGGGCGCGATGTTCTTCTGGTGGAAGATGTGACCACATCCGGCGGATCGGCGTTATACGGGGTTGACGCCCTCAGGGATGCAGGTGCCCGTGTCAGCGTGGTCGTCACCGTAGTCGACCGGGAGCAGGGCGCCGCGGCAGCACTTGCCAGGGAGAATGTCACACTCCACGCACTTGTAAAAGCAAGCGAGATAATCCGGGAGTAACCAGTACTACATAGGCGGTTGATCTGATACATGACGATGAAGATCCTGGTTGTAGGCGGTGGGGGGAGGGAGCACGCGATCGCAAGTGTCCTTTCCCGTAACAGTGATGTTGAACTGTATTCCGTAATGTCCAAGAAAAACCCCGGCATCTGGTCTGTTTCAAAACGGGTCCTTGTTGAGAATGAAACGAATGTCAAACGTATTGCAGATTTTGCAACAAGTGTCGGGGTCCAGTGTGCGATTATCGGGCCTGAAGCACCCCTGCAGGCTGGAATTGCAGATGAACTCGAAGCCCGGCAGATCGCCTGCGTAGGTCCCACACGTGCCGCAGCCCGTCTCGAAACTGACAAGGGGTTCTGCAGGGACATGATGGACCGTCATGGCGTGGCCGGATGCCCGAAGTTCCGTGTTTTTGAAGATCAGAACGATGCCGTTTCTTTTATTTCAGACTATGACGGCGACCTGGCCATCAAGCCTGTTGGTCTCACCGGAGGAAAAGGTGTACGCATCATGGGGGAGCATGTGGACCGGAACGGTGCGATCGAGTACGCAAAACAACTTGAGGGCAGGGTCGTTGTCGAGGAGCGTCTCGTTGGTGAGGAATTTACTCTTCAGGCATTTGTCGACGGTGCACACCTGATACCCATGCCCCTTGTCCAGGACCATAAACGGGCATTCGAAGGAGACCAGGGCCCGAATACCGGGGGTATGGGCTCATACAGTATGCCAGACCATTCATTGCCATTCGTTACGAGGGGTGACCGTGAAAAAGCCCTTCGTATCATGAAGGACGTGGTCGCGGTCATGGCAAAAACCGGCCAGCCATATCGGGGAATACTGTACGGCCAGTTTATGAATACCAAAAATGGCCCGATGGTGATTGAATTCAATGCGAGATTTGGTGACCCTGAGGCGATGAACGTGCTTTCCCTTCTCGAATCTGATATGGCTGAAATTATGATCAGGATTACCGAGGGGTCACTTTCATCGGGGTCCGTGAAATTTTCCCGTGAGGCAACCGTCTGTAAGTACCTGGTTCCGGAAGGATACCCGGATACCCCGCGTCCCGGGAGACCCTTAACATTCGGGGATTATGGCAATGCCCTCCTTTTTTATGGGAATGTTGAACTAAATAACAGTGTACTCTTAACCATGTCTTCCCGGACCCTTGCATTTGTGGGACGGGCTGAAACGCTGTCGGAGGCTGAATCGATTGCAGAATCTGCGGCATCATCGGTCGGCGGGGACGTCAGTCACCGTCGTGACATTGGTACGGAAGAGTTGCTCCGGAAGAGAATTGAACATATGAAGGAGATACGATGAAAAAAGACCTTCTTTCGCTTCTTGATATTTCAGAAGAGGAACTGCAGAAACTCCTTGCTGAAGCGAAACACCTCAAAAAAATGAAAAAAGCCGGGATACCCCACGAACTGCTGAAGAAAAAGGCACTTGCCATGATTTTTGAGAAGCCTTCTACGAGGACGAGGTTATCCTTTGAAGTCGGTATGCATGACCTGGGTGGGCATGCGCTTTACCTGAATTCTGAAGATCTTCAGCTGGGTCGCGGGGAAGAGATCAGGGATACAGCGAGGGTTTCATCACGGTACGTCTCCGGTCTGATGATCCGGGCATACAAACACCAGACGATTGTCGATTTTGCAAAATATTCCACGGTCCCGGTGATCAACGGATTGTCAGACCGGGAGCATCCATGCCAGTTGCTGGCTGACATTCTCACGATCTGGGAACATTTTGGATCGACAACCGACATCAAGGTTGCCTGGGTCGGTGACGGGAATAATGTCTGTAATTCGCTGGTGTTATCATCGGCGATTACCGGTATGATTGTGAATATTGCAAGTCCCGCAGGTTTCCAGCCAAAAACTGAAGTATTAGAGAGAGCTATCGGACTCGGTGGCCGGGTAAAAGTAATGAATGACCCCGTGGAGGCTGTCAGGGACGCAGATGTGGTGGTCACGGACACGTGGGTTTCGATGGGTGAAGAGGCACGATATGATGTGCGCATCAAGGCATTCCAGGGTTATACGGTTGATGATTCCCTGTTAAAACGTGCATCACCCGATGCAATTGTTATGCATTGCCTCCCCGCGCACAGAGGTCATGAGATCACCGACGAAGTAATCGAGGGACCGCAGAGCGTTGTCTGGGATGAAGCAGAAAACCGCCTGCATGCCCAGAAAGCATTGTTAGTAAAAATGCTGGGTGATACAGGGGTGTAACCGGACACCCGCTGTTTTTTTCCGATTATTTATATTTCTTACATTTATCGTTTAGGAATCATTCTTTTTTCTACCAGGACCGCAAAACCGAATGGATTGATGGATTCCTATCGCAAAACAGCGATAAAAGACCCGTTTCACCCCGATCCTGGTCATTCCAGGTGATCTTGTTTGTAAAGTCGGTAAATCCGTGGCAAAGAATCTTTATTCATCTGGCTGTTTTATGATTTCCAGTTCAGATGTTTGATTCTTTGCATCCGTAATGCGAAGTTCGCGCCTGAATATATTGAGACTTGCGACCAGGCCTACGACGATATTGAAATAGAAGAGCAGCACCCTCCAAAGGAGGACAAAGAGCCCGAGAACCGACGCAGGGACAATCAGTGCATAGAGGGATGTAGCTGAAAGTTCTGCTATCCCTGATGAACCGGGTGTCAGGGGGACCATCATCACAATCGCGATGATTAACTGGAAAAGGTAGGACTCGGCAACAAATGGAGGCTGCCCAAGTGACAGCAGCAGAAGAGAAGCAACAAAAAATTCTGACGCCCAGAATAACGTGGTAAATATTGTACCATATATGAGTCCTTTGCGGCCACTCGTGGTAAATCGGTGCAGGCTGACAAAGAAATTATCCATTTCTGCATCTGCATACCGCGTTACCTTCTGCATGGTCTTTCCTTTCCATCGGTTACCTGCCCACCTGATAAGCCGGCTTAACAATACTTTGGCACGGTCGGGCCGTCTTGCCGAATAAAAAAGAAGGAGAATCAGGCTGATCATCAGGATAAGACCAAGGAACATCCCGATGATCAGGGCAATGTTTAATCCTCTCCATACACTTTCAAGGAGGATCATCGCAAGGACTCCCATGATCACCAGGACGATGCCATCAAGCACCCGTTCCATGAGCACGACCGCGGTTGCATCACCGATTTTAACATCTGCCCTGTATAATTCATGGATCCTGACGGGCTCACCACCTGCCTGTCCCGGGGTGATTGCCCCTGCAAGGAGATTTGCCACAACGAGATTGAAGCAGTGTGAAAACTTCACTGTATAACCGAGGGACCCGGCCATCGTCCTGATACGGAACGCCCAGAATATCAACGAAGCGACCCTTAAGAGAGTTGCGAGTAAAAGGAACCAGAGATTGAGTTTGAGAATTGTCAGAAGAGTATTTTTATCAAAGGTCGTTGCGAGGACGATCAGCAGGACTACGGTAGAAAATGCGACTGATATCCAGATCCATCTTGCCTGAGATTTATCCATCCGAAATTCGTCCTCTAAAAGGTTAAGTATTTTCTTACATCTCGATACGGGTGACCACACCGTGGATCTTATGCGACGGCAGTTTGTAGAACTGCACAAATGAAGGGGAAAGGCGTTTTATCGCCGAAAATATTTTCCATACGAGGTTGTCGGTCACGATCTCCTCAAGCCCGTAAAAAATTGTTTTCTCCCTGATGTCGGCATCACGGAGTATCTTCGTCATGTTGATGATCTCCATATATCCATAGTCAATATGAAATACCCGCAGACCGCATTCAAGGTCTTCATCGAACTTCCAGTCTACTCCGAACGGGTTATCCATCTGGTGAAGGCTGATGATAATATTGTCTTCGTATAGGATGTTATTGTTGAAGATGGTATGGGAGATGTAACTGGGGATTTTCTGGATATCCCGTGCAAAAAAAATCGCTGTCCCCTTAATCTTTTTCACATGGGTATAGACCTGGATATAACGTTCCCTGAATTCCGGGAGATCCATCGGGTTCATTGCCGAGAAAAGACGTTTCTGGCCATGGATGTAGATCATGATCAGAATGAACGGGATCGCTGCGATGATCAACGACCAGTAGCCACCGTTCGGTATCTTGAATGTTGTTGAAAATAAGTACACTATGTCGACCATGAGGACCGAGAATGCGATTGCCGTCCTGATATACTGCTTTTTCAATAGGAAAATTGCGGTGATCATCACACCAGTCACCGTCATGGTACCCATCACCGCCAGCCCATATGCAGCAGCGAGGCGCTCGGAATATTCAAACTGGAATAATATGTAAAGCACTGCAAGAAGCAGGAACCAGTTGACTGAATCAATATAGATCTGGGAGCGCATTTCGGCTGAAGTGTAATCGATCTTGAGCAGGGGGATGACGCGGGTGGTAATACCCTGGTATACGATAGAGAATATTCCGGAAATAATGGACTGTGAGGCAATAACGGTGGCGGTGATTGCAAGGATCAGGAACGGGATATAGAGGATTGGGGCGACATTATATGCCATTTCAAACAGGATATTTTTAGATTCCGGATGTTGCAGGAGGAATGCCCCCTGCCCAAGATAGTTGAGAACAAGGGCACAAAAGACCAGTCCCCAGGCCTTCAGGATGGGGTCTCTTCCCAATTGCCCCATGTCTGCGAACAAGGCTTCTCCACCAGTGGCACAGAGAATTACCTGAGATAAGATGAAAAATGCGGTGATGCCGTTCGATGTGATGAAATTGAGGGCATAATACGGATTCAACGCGTTGAGAATGACCGGTACCTGGGCGATATAGAATATGCCAAGGACGGCAAGAATGGTGAACCAGACGAGCATCACGGGTCCGAATGCCCATGCTACTTTCTCCGTACCTTTCTTCTGGAAGGAGAAGAGCACAATTGCAATGATTGCGGCAATAATAACCAGCACGGTCTGGCTGATACCTCCGATCCCGGGGATCAGCCGGAGGCCCTCCACTGCGGAGAGAATACTGATCGCCGGGGTGATAACACCGTCTCCAATCAGCAGGGAGACACCGATAATCGCAAGAAGTGAAAAGAATGTAACGGCCCTGCCGGACTTGAGCAACGGGAGGAGGATCTCTTTTAACACAATCGTTCCCCCCTCACCTTTCTTACCGAGTTGCATCGCAAGCCAGGCGTATTGAATCGTGACTAAAATAATTAAAGTCCAGACGATCAGGGAGATGATTCCGGTAAGGTTCTGCAGGGATGGCTGGACCAGCAGAAAAATGACTGTCAGCGTATAGATAGGACTGGTCCCGACATCCCCGAAGACAACACCCATCGACTTGATGACACCTTTAAAATAATTCGGGGAATGTAGATCGGACATCTTCCTTAAAACATCTCAATCTGAGTATATTATAGGTTTGTAGATGACCCCTGACCGGGCATATAGCCCTGCCTCCTCCAGCCGGGCGCCAGATAGTTGGCGGCGAATTCCCGGACCCGGCAGAGGTATGTTACGAGACTATGATGCAAGTACCTTTGCCGTTCTGCCGGTTCCTCACCAATTCAGGCGTCACCTTCACAGGGGATACATTCAACTGATCAGGAGCAAATCTTTCACCAGGGAGTTCTCATATGCGTGAACAGGCGCCATTCTTTACACGGTCACCTCCTGAAGACCCGGGGCCGTTTTATGAAAAAATAGATCGGGCGGTCCACGGCCTGCGGGAGTTCTCGCTGATTTATGCAGCAGTTGAACTTGGAATATTTGACCATTGTATCATCCCTATGACGGTTGAGGACCTTAGTTCCAGTAGTTGTTCTGATCTGTCAATGTGCCGTCTGCTCTGCGAGGCGCTCGTGGCTGAAGGCCTGTTGGCCAGGAAAAACAACCAGTTCATCAACACCCCGATGTCATCCACCTACCTGGCCGGCGATTCTCCCTATTCCCAGGTCCATTATATCGGGCAACTCGCACGGATGGGGCAGGACATGTGGATATCCCTGGCGCAGATTATGCGTAATGGACCTGTGCAGTATAACAGGGATGATTTTTTTCGCGAGTTCTCACTTCCTGCGATGGCGGAAAATGCATTATCCGGACGGCTGCAGGCAGTGGTGCAGGCCATTATCCACCTTCCGGGCTTTTCCAGGATGCGGCGGGTGCTTGACCTTGGAGGAGGGCATGGTCTTTATGCGATTGCCATTGCGATGCAGCAATCGGATATCGAAGCATGGGTATTCGATTTACCCCATGTCATCCCCCTCGCAGGCAGGTATGTGGAACACTACCGTTGCCAGAACGTCCACCTGGTACCGGGAGATTTTTTTTGCAGCCCGATTGGGGGCGGATATGACCTGATCATTTCATCTTCAAATCCCAGTGGTAAATCCATCAAGATGTTGCCAAAAATCAGTGATGCCCTGAATGAAGGCGGCTATTTTGTCAATGTCCAGTCTCCGGGAGGTCTACCACTGGATCCGCTCCAGTCCCTTGAATGGAACCTCTGGACGTTTTCCGGAGTGAACAAACTGCAGGAAGGGTGCACAAAGGAGCAGGTATTTATGACTCCTGCCTACCGGAAAGCATTATCTGAAAACGGCCTTTTCATCATTGATGAGCAGGACATCCGGGACGATTATCGTTACGATACCTGGGTTACGATGGTGATCGCCCAAAAAAGGACCGGTAAAACCCTATAGAACAAAAAAGCTGTCAACGTGGGTCAATTCGAAATTCCCCCTAATCCGGACGAAAAAGGTTTCTACACCCGCGGTGTGGCAAGGGGAACTTTACGCAATTTTACCTGCACAGTCACCGCTCGTCCCGGGCGTTTACTTTCGCTTATATCTGCTGCACCATGCAACCCGATGTATCCACTTAACCAGGAGTGGTGTATGCGAATCAGGATAATCACTACTCATGTTTTATCAGCCGGTCAGGACGGTGTAACTTCGTCCCGCAAAACGGGCAAAAATTTGCTCCGGCAGGTGCTCTTTTTCCACAATGGTGGCAGAATGCAATCTCAGTCCCTTCCAGGATCTGTTCATTATCCTGCCCTGGTCCTGGTTTCTGTTCACCCATGATGACGGGCCTTGTCACCGGTTGATTGCCCTGTTGACGGGGCAGGACTTTTTCCGGTTCATCGCGGTGCGTTTCATCAGGAATAGCTGTCCCAGGAGATGAATACGGCGGCGGTGATATCCTCTCATGTGGTCTTCCCCGGTGCAGGTCATCCCTCTGGACGGTCACCGGAAACTCCCGGTGGCGGGTTGCGGATTTTATCGGTCTGACGGTCCTCCCGTGGAGCAGGCTGATCCATTCCTCGATCTCTGCAGTCCGGTCATTTCCTTCCTGGATAAATGAGATTTTCAATGTTCTGGTCTCATCTTCTGCAGTCCGGATCGTGAGGACGAGGAATGGATCAGAGGTCCCTGAAGCCTCGAGGTGACTCCCCATCACAACTTCACGCGGGATATCTTTCGATATTATCCCTGCTTTTTTCTCGTTTTTATCAATTAAAAAAATACGCTTGTCTGTGATATAGGCATGAAAACCAAATTTTTTGATACCCACTGAACTGGAATACCGAAGTAATTTCTCGCCCGGAACCAGGTACTGTCCCGGCTCGTTATCCCGTTCGTATTCATCTGCCTGAACCATTGTCTCCCCTTTGTTATCTTTCCGGACTTTTCAAATCAACTGCTTCACTCCGGGACCGGACCGGGTACTGAATGATACGTGTACTTATCACTTTATTTTTAATTTTCCTTCTTGCCCTGATTCAACGACGATCTCTGCACCGGCAATCCGTACGTCAATCGTTTCGGACCTCCGTAACAATCAGATCAGGTGGTGGATCAGGCGGGGCACTTCTGACGGCCGTGATGCGACCTGGACTCCCATCGCCTTTAACCGTTCTATCTTTGACCGTGCATCACCTTCACCACCTTCGATGATCGCACCCGCATGTCCCATCCGTTTTTCCGGTGGTGCAGATATTCCTGCAATATAGGCAACAATCGGTATATCCGTGGCCTTTGCACCTTCCTCTTCGAGGGCACCGCCTACTTCGCCAATGATCACAACTGCCTTTGTCTTCTGGTCGTCAGAAAACTTTGCGAGAACATCGGTAAATGTCTGGCCGATAACCGGGTCTCCTCCAATGCCCACGACGGTACTCTGGCCCAGTCCTGCACGGGTCAGTTCATCCACAATTTCGTAGGTGAGTGTACCACTCCTTGAGATCACACCGATATGACCCCGGCTGAACAATTGTGCGGGCATAATACCCAGTTTGATCTCTCCTGGTGAGAGTAATCCCGGGCAGTTCGGACCGATAACATTACAATCGTTCATTTTTGCATAGGATATGGCCCTCATCGTATCATGCACCGGTATATGCTCGGTGATGGCGACGACGAGCGAAAGACCTGCACCTGCACATTCCATGATCGAGTCACCGGCGGCGAACCCTGGAACAAACAGGACTCCTGCGCTGGCATCGTGTTCATTCAGTGCGTCCCTGACGCTGTTGTAGACCGGGACTCCATGTACTTCCTGGCCGGCCTTTCCCGGAGTAACACCGGCAACGACCCCGGTACCGCCCACATTCTTTGCGTACTCGTTCATCAGGGCGATGTGGAATGCCCCCTGGTGACCAGTCGCCCCGGTAACAATTACGCCGGTTTTTTTGTCTCCGAAGATCATCGTGTCATCTCCACGGCCACTTTCACGACCTGTTCCATGGTGTCCGGCATCTGGTACCCCTTATCCGAAAGGAGTTTGCGCCCTTCCTCTTCGTTTGTCCCGGCGAGACGGACGATGACCGGCTGGGAGATCCCTGCACTGATAATCCCTTTGGCAACCTCATCACACCGGGTAATTCCCCCAAGCAGGTTGACTACAATTGCCTTGACAGACGGGACACTTGAGACCAGCCGGACTGCATTCATTACCCGTTCCTGTTCGGCCCCACCGCCGACATCCAGGAAGTTTGCGGCACGGCCACCATAATACTCGATTAGGTCGAGTGTGGACATCGTCAGACCGGCCCCATTCCCGATGACGCCGATGGTACCTTCGAGTTCAACATAAGAAAACCCGAACCGTTCTGCTTCCCGCTCCCGGTCAGAAAGGTCACGGTTCACCGTGATACCCTGTCTTTTTAAGGAATTATCATCGATGATCAGCTTTGCATCAGCAGCGATCACCCCGCGCGGGGTTGTAACGAGGGGGTTGATCTCGGCGAGTAATGCGTCTTTTTTTACGAATACGTGGTACAGACGGTTGATCACCGGGCCCAGTTCCTTCGGGGCGTTCCCAAGAAGGTCCCGTACCATGAACGCGGGGACATCGTGCATAATCAGGGGAAGAGATGCTCTCCTGATGGCCGCAGGGTCCTCTTTTGCGACTTTCTCGATCTCCACACCGCCGGCGTCGGCAAAAAGGATGAGTACCTGCCTGGTTGACCTGTCGATGGCAATCGAGAGGTAGTATTCATGTATGATATCCAGCCGTTCCTCGACCAGCACCTCTTTCACCGGGGTATTCTTGATCATGCGGGAAAATAGATCCTTCGCCGTCTCCACCGCGTTGGTTTTATCCGCCATCAGGACTCCGCCTGCCTTCCCCCTGCCTCCGACATCAACCTGCGCCTTCAGGACAACATTATCCGGTAGTGAGGGGAGGTGTGCGGTAAGTTCATCCGGCGTCCTGATCAGTACGCCTTCAGGAATAGTGATGCCCGATTCTCCGAGCACCTTCTTTGCTTCATACTCGAGTATCTTCATGAGGATGTTCCTCTCTCTTTAATCAGTTCAAATCCACGGGACATTGCGCTCAGGTTCAGTTTTTCAGTCCCTTTTGGTACGCTGTCAAGAATTGCCTTCTCAATCGCTGTTTCAGATACCACATGTGTTGCGGCAACAAGAGCCCCGAGCATGACGATATTCGCAACGATATCCCGCCCGAGTTTTTCCCGTGCCTCTTTCGTCGCTGGTACCTCGATGAAGGTACAAGCCGGTCTTGAATGGACTAGTGTTGAATCGAGGATCATGACCGCCCCTTCCGGGGCCGAGGCACCATATTTTTCGAACCCTTCCTGGGACATGATCACGTAAATGTCAGGCACGGTGACTTTTGGAAAGAGTATCGGCTCATCATCGATAATGACGGCACTCATGGATGCCCCGCCCCGGGCTTCGGGACCATACACCTGGGTCTGGACGGCATACTTTGAATCATACATCACCGCAGCCCGACCGATAATAACCGCTGACAGGATGATGCCCTGGCCACCAAATCCTGAGAACCTTATTTCGTGTCTCATCGTGGTACCCCCATCGCCGGGCGGGCCCGGTTGATGAATTCACCGACGACGATCGTATTATCGGGCACTGCTCCACCTTGTTCCATCAGTTGGAGATATTTCTGCCTCATCATGGAGTGAGACCTGATATACTCCACCTGGTCGAGTACCTGTTTGAACTTATTTCTCCTGCCGTAATTTGTCGGGCATTGGACCATTGCCTCGATAAATGAGAGCCCAGGCGTTTCCATTCCCTTCTTTACTGCTTTTGTCAGTTCCTTCACATGGTAGGAGGTCCACCGGGAGACATAATTTGCTCCGGCGGCAATGGCCAGTTCGCAGAGGTCGAATGCAGGTTCTGCGGAGCCGAATGGGGTGGTGGTTGAGAGAGCCCCTAACGGGGTAGTCGGGCTCCCCTGCCCACCGGTCATACCGTAAATCTGGTTATTCATGCAGACAACCGTCAGGTCGATGTTTCTCCGGCATGCATGGATAAAATGGTTGCCACCGATTGCCGCAAGGTCCCCATCGCCTGTAAATACTACTACGTGAAATTCAGGCCTGGACATTTTCACCCCGGTCGCGAACGGAAGAGCACGGCCATGAGTTGTGTGCAGTGAATCGGTGACAATGTACCCGGGAGCCCGTGATGAACAGCCGATGCCCGATACAAAGACCGTTTCTTCCTTTTTCCACCCCATTTCATCAATGGCTTCGAGTGTACAGTTGATGATCGTCCCGTTCCCGCAGCCGGCGCAATAGATGTGGGGCAGGCGATCCTGCCGGTACCAGTCCTCGTAACTCATTCGTTCACCCCAATTAATTTTTTCAGTTCAGAAGGAAGGTGAAGTTCTCCACCTAATTTCGGAACGCTGACCACGGGAACGCTGGTATGCCGGTCAAATTCCCGTGCAATCTGGCCGAGGTTGAGTTCAGGGATAATGAAACGTGCCGCATCATGAAACTCGCGAATGGCGTGCTCAGGAAATGGCCAGACCATTTTCAAACGGAGATGCCCAATCTTTTTCCCTGGTGTATCATGAAGGACCTGCTCCACGGAACGTGCCGGAGAGCCATAGGTGACAAAAACCAATTCAGCGTCCGGATTTGTGACCTCATAGTCAGCAATCTCCTTCCTCGCCTGTTCTACCTT
>Ga0114951_10002556_pt1 | contig 20441 bp, 14 predicted proteins | sample AM7aDNAmetaG_FD_88677 | JGI IMG/M metagenome (GOLD analysis project Ga0114951, IMG submission 88677) | Freshwater microbial communities from Finland to study Microbial Dark Matter (Phase II) - AM7a DNA metaG | ecosystem: Environmental > Aquatic > Freshwater > Lake | place: Finland: Lake Alinen... | reverse complement strand
TCGGAGTTTACTATTCCATAAACGCTTTTCCGGCGAAGTACGCATTAAGGTTTATAACGTTATTAACGTTCTTAACGTTTGTAACGTAATGCGCATAAAGGGAAAAAGGTTTACTTTATTAACGTTCGTAACGTTTACAACGAAAAGAATGGAATAATGATTTGTACTTTGTCTTACGTTATGAACGTTAAGAACCTTGCAAACGTTACAAACGACCGTATTGGTCTTGGAGATTAGATGTCTTCTGAAATAAATCTTACCCCCATGATGAAACAGTACCGCGAGATCAAGGCGAAATATCCTGACGCGATACTCTTCTTTAGGCTCGGGGATTTTTACGAGATGTTTTTTGAGGACGCGAAACTCGCGTCCTCCATCCTCTCCATAGTCCTCACAAAAAGAGGCTCCAAAGGCCCTTCCGGAGCCGGGACGGAAGTCCCGATGTGCGGTATACCCTTCCATTCGGCTCTCAACTATATAACACGGCTTATTAAAAGAGGGCACAAGGTGGCAATCTGCGAGCAGGTTGAAGATCCGAAACTCGCGAAGGGCTTAGTCAGAAGGGAAGTCGTAAAGCTTATCACGCCCGGAACCGTCATAGAGGATGCCCTGCTGAACGGTAAGGCAAATAATTATCTTGCCGGACTTTTTGTGTCCGGCGGAAAGGCAGGGCTGGCGTTTGCGGACATTTCCACGGGCGAGTTCTATGTGACGGAACTTGACTGGACAGAGCCGCCTGAGGCGGCGCTGGAAGAGATTTCGAGGTTTCTGCCGTCCGAAGCGCTGCTTCCCTTATCGCTTGAAAAAACCTCCCCGGGATTCGTCCTTGCGCTTAAGGCGAGGGGCATGCTCCTAAATTTTACGGAGGATTATAACTTTGACCCGGAGCAGGCGGAGAGCCGCCTGAAGAAACATTTCAAGTGCGCTTCCCTGGAAGGCTACGGTATAAACCCGGAAAGTCCCGCGCTTCCTGCCGCCGGCGCGGTCCTTGAATACCTTCTCGAGAGCCAGAAGAACTCAATTTCGCACATAAACCGGCTCATACCTTACAGCGCGACAGGCCATATGGTAATTGATGATGCCACCAGAAGAAATCTGGAACTAACGGAAAAGATGACTGACGGCAGCAGTGAAGGAACGCTTTGCGGCGTTTTGGACAGGACCGTGACGGCAATGGGCGGCAGGCTGATGCGCAGGTGGATAATGGAACCGCTTCTTCTGGTTGACCCCATAAATGAAAGGCTTGACGCTGTCTCAAAACTCAGAGAAGACGGGATATTCCGGGGAGAGTTGAGAAAACTGCTGGCCGGTATAATAGACCTTGAACGCGCGGCGGGAAAGATAGGCTGCAGGTCAGTTAATCCGAAGGAACTTATAGCACTGAAGAATTCCCTGCGTAAACTCCCTGAACTTAAAGCAATGTTAAAGGACTCCGGCCCTGTATTGCTGGCGAAAACCGCTATGCATATTGACCCTCTTGAGGCTGTGTCCTCAGAGATAGCAAATAGCATAAACGACGAGCCTCCCGTTTCCGTCAAGGAGGGAGGCATCTTCAAGGACGGGGTTAATCCGGAACTTGACAAACTCCGTTTTGCGAGCCGCGGAGGAAAGGAATGGATACTAGCTTTTCAGGAAAAGGAGCGCAAGCGCACAGGCATCTCCACTCTCAAGGTCGGTTTTAACTCGGTATTCGGCTACTATATAGAGGTCAGCAAGGCCAATATTTCTCCCGTTCCGGCGGACTATGCCAGGAAGCAGACCCTCGCAAATGCCGAAAGGTATATTACTCCGGAATTGAAAGAATACGAGACTCTGGTGCTTTCCAGCGAAGAAAAGATAGGCGGGCTTGAGCTTGGCCTCTACAATGAGTTAAGGGAAAGAATTGCCGCTTTTATACCATCGCTCCAGAAGAACGCCGGAGCCGCGGCCGCGGCAGATACCCTGGCTGCGCTTGCAGAGGCAGCAGCGGCAAATAATTACAACCGCCCGGCAGTCGGCGAGTCGGGAAGTCTCTCGATAAAAGGCGGAAGACACCCTGTTGTTGAGCTGCTGGTCAAGGGTGATTTTATACCGAACGACACGGAACTTGATACGGAGACCCGCCAGTTGATAATCCTTACCGGTCCGAATATGGCCGGCAAGTCCACCTATCTCAGGCAGACCGCGCTAATCACCCTTATGGCTCAGATAGGCTCATTCGTACCCGCGGAGACGGCCGCCATTGGCATCGTCGACAGGATCTTTACGAGAGTCGGAGCTTCCGACAATATAGCGCTGGGCCATTCTACCTTCATGGTTGAGATGATTGAGACAGCGAACATCCTTAATAATGCCACGGCCAAGAGCCTGATTATTTTGGATGAGATAGGCAGGGGAACAGCAACCTTTGACGGCATAAGCATTGCCTGGGCAGTCGCTGAATATATCGCCACGGCAGGCAAGCTTGGGGCCAAAACCCTTTTTGCCACCCACTTTTACGAGCTAACTGAAATGGCATTGACAAGCCCGAGGGTTAAAAACTATAATATACTGGTTAAGGAAAAGAACGATGAAATAATATTCCTGAGAAAGATAGTTGAAGGGGCGGCAGACAGGAGTTACGGCATACAGGTGGCAAGGCTGGCGGGGCTTCCGGGTGAAGTCCTGGAACGCGCGAAAGAGATACTCTTAAACCTAGAAAAAGCCAATTACGACGAAGAAGGGCGATCAAGGATAGGCGCCACCGGAATTATCTCTGCCCAACTTTCCATGTTCACGGAAAGCCCCTCCGAGAAAAAACCGCAGAAGCCAGCAGAAACGCCGCAGGTGGTAAAGGATCTAAGAGCCCTTGATTTAGAAGGGATTACACCCATTCAAGCGTTAAACAAGCTTGATGAGCTGAAAAAGAAAGCTGACGAAAAGTAAGGGAACAAAAAGCCTGAAAACAGTGTCCATACAATGCGTTTTGAAAAAAATGTTTCAATTGAACAGGAGGAACCTTGATCAAAGTATCCAGGCTGACTAAGTATTACGGCCCGACCAGGGCGGTAGAGGATGTTACCTTTGAGGCGGAGAAAGGCGAGATCGTCGGCCTGCTCGGCCCAAACGGCGCGGGAAAAACCACGATTATGAGGATGCTGACCGGATATTTTGCGCCTACTTCCGGCACCGCAAAGATCGCAGGTTTTGATATTATTGAAGAACCCATGGAAGTAAAGAAAAGGCTCGGTTACCTTCCGGAAGTGCTGCCTCTCTATTACGAGATGGTAGTTTCAGATTACCTCGAATTCGTCTCTCAAATTAAGGGGATTACCTTCAAAGAAAGACGCGCGAAGGTCGCGAAAGCGCTGGGACTTGCCAGGATTGAAGATGTCAAGCACAGGATTATCGGCAGGCTTTCCCGCGGTTATAAGCAGAGAGTCGGAATCGCGCAGGCTTTGCTCAATGACCCGGAAGTTCTCATCCTTGACGAGCCTACCATCGGCTTGGACCCGAAACAGATTATTGAAATCAGAGAACTCATAAAGAGCCTCGGCGGTTCACGGACCGTGCTTTTAAGCAGCCACATACTGCCCGAGGTCAGCATGACTTGCGAGAAGATAATAATCATCAATAAAGGCAGGGTAGCCGCGGTGACGGATAAAGCGGCCATTGAAGGGAAGGACAGGATAATTGTCAAACTATTAGGCGAGCCGGCGAAAGCTGCCGCCGCGCTTTCCAAGGTGAAGTCGGTTGCGAATATAGAACAGTCGCTTGAGGGGCCTTTTACGGTTCTGACACTTGAAAGTTCCGGCAAAGAGGATATAAGGCAGGATGTCTTTAAGGCGGTTGTTGAATCCGGTCTGATACTTGTTGAAATGAGACAGGCCTCGCATACCCTGGAAGAGGTTTTCCTTAAATACACCGCTAAAGAGGAGGACGCCCGCTGATGAACGCCATCTGGTCTATCTCAAAAAGAGAACTCAGGAATTACTTCGTTTCCCCGATAGCCTACATAATACTGGCCGTCTTCTTCATAATCTGCGGCCTGTTCGGCTACATAGTATATGTGGCTAAGGCTCCGTATGCTCAGCTGGTTTATATAATGAGCCTGATGACAAGTATCTTCATGTTCTTAAGTCCGATGCTCACTATGCGCCTGCTTTCGGAAGAGAAAAAACAGGGTACGATGGAGATGCTTTACACCTCTCCAATAACAGTCGCTGAGATAGTGCTCGGAAAGTATCTCGGCGCGTTGCTCTTTTTTGGCGTTCTTTTCTTTATCTCTCTGGAGTTTCCGGTCTTTCTTATGATCTACGGCAAACCGGATTTGCCCGCGATGCTGGCTTCTATGCTCGGATTCCTCCTGGTGGGCGGTACGTTGATAGCGATGGGGCTTTTTGCTTCTTCCCTCGCGGAAAGCCAGATAGTCTCAGCGATAATTGGTTTCGCTCTTGTGATAGTCTTCTGGATCATGGAATTCTTTTCCAGCGCCGTCTCGGGGAGCGTGGGCAACTGGCTCGCGACCTTGTCTTTAAGCAAGCACCTGGAATCTTTCAATAAAGGGGTCCTTGACGGGGGGGATATATTCTTCTTCCTGGCAATGAGCTTTATGTTCGTCTTTCTTACAATCAGACGCCTAGACTGGAAACGCTGGTAGAAGGGGGCATACAAAAAGTGAAAAAAATAATGGACGCTTTAAAGAATATTATGCAAAACAGGAATGTCAGGTTCGGGGCTTCGGCGGTCTTGATGACGCTGGCCACTCTTTGTATCATCTGGTTTGCGCAAAAGATACTCAGCGACAGGCCTTTGCGCGTCGACCTGACCGAGAATAAAGTCTACAGCCTTTCGGACCAGACAAAGAAGGTTATAAAGGAACTCAAAACTGAGGTGAAAGCTACGGCGTTCGTCAGGAAACTTGGATCGGAAGCAAAATACATCGAGTATATGCTTACCGAGCTGGGGCGCTATTCCCCAAAGTTTAAATTCGAGATCATAGACATTGATGTCGACCAGGTTAAATGGCAGAAATATATGATTGGAGAGGCCAACACTGTTGTCTTTGAAACAGGTGAAAACCCTGCGGGCGCTTCAGCCGAACCGCAAAAAGAAAAGAAAGCGGCTGCCGCGAAAAGCTTGCCGTATAAGCGGAAAGATGTCAAGCAGCAGGATATCTTCCAGTCAGATCCTTATAATCCGCAAAAGATTGAACCAAAAGGCGAGCAGGCGTTTATAAATGCCGTTTACTCGTTGACCGAGGACAAGCAGCGGATAGTCTATTTTACGGAAGGGCACAGGGAGTTGAGCATTGGACAGGGAGACCGGAACGGACTGACCGAGCTTGCTAACTACCTGAAGACAGAGAACTACTACATTAAAACGGTTAAGATTTCCACAGAAGGCATGGTGCCGGAAGACTGCGACTTGCTGGTTGTTGCCGGGCCGTTAAATCCTTTCTTTGACAAGGAAGCTGAAGCCGTAAAAAATTATCTGAAGAACGGCGGCAAAGCTTTTTTCATGCTGAATCCCGATCTGCCCTGCGGGCTGGAAAAGACGCTGGAATACTGGAACATTAAACTCGAGAAGGGCGTTGTCCTGGATAAAAGATCATTCTTCCAGCCGATCCTGCCGATACCGTCCTACAAGATTCATCCTATTACAAGCCCTCTGGACAAAGATCAGGTGCCTTTGATACTCCCTTACTCCAGGGGTATATCTGACTTGAAAGCCAAGCTTGACCCGAGGGTTGTTTCCAGAGATGACCTGCTGATGACCTCGGAATCCGGCTGGGCTGCCGCCGAAATCAAAAACGGCGAGAAGCCGGTATTTAAAGAGGGCAGGGATGTGAAAGGCCCGCTTGCGCTCGCAGTCGCGGTTTCTGAATTCGTGAAAGCGGATCCCAAGAAAACCCCGGCTTCCGCGGAGTCCAAAGAAACGCAGTTTGTCCTTGTAGGTTCAAGCTTTTTCATTTCCAACCAGTGGTTAACCCAGTCAAGGGGAAACCTGGATTTCTTCATTAACTCGGTTAACTGGATGCTGAAGCAGGAGAATAAAATATCTATCAGACCCGCTTCCGACGATCTGAAACGTCTTGAAATAACGCCCCTGAGAGCCAATATCATGTTCCTTGTGTTGGTTGTGCTTGTCCCGCTGGCGGTTATAGGGTCAGGCATATTTGTATGGCTCAAGAGAAGGGCAAAGTAGGAACGCAACGGAGGAAAAGATGAGGCGCAAGAAGAAGAACAAGTTTCTCGGAACATATATAGTTGTCGGGGTAGCGGTGCTTCTCGGAATCTATGTTTACCAGTCGGAAAAAGGCGGCCACGTTGACAGCTCCGCCGTGCGAATTTTTGAAACGAACAAAGACGATATTTCAGCTATAGAGCTGACTGATAACGGGACCGGCAAAGTGATTGCCTTGCAGAAGAAGGGCAAAGACTGGAAAATGGTCAAACCCGGCGATTATGAACTCGACAAGGGTGAAGTTGAAGGCCTGGTGAACAATCTGGCAGACCTTCGCATTGAAAGGAAAGTCAGGGAGAACATTTCCGACCTTGCGCCCTACGGGCTTGACAAGCCGGCCTATAAAGCGGCTTTTACCGAGAAAGGAAAACAAAAAGCGTATATGATCGGCAAAAAGAATCCGACTCAGGTTTCATATTACGTCATGGATGAGTCAGGCAAAGACCTTTACACCGCTTTCAATTACAGCGTGGACAATCTCAAGAAGGACCTGAAAAGCCTCAGAAAAAAATACCTGGCGGATATTGATCCGGAGAAATTGACAGGCGTTACCATAAAACTGGATGCCCGAGAGATTTGCCTCGCGAAATCGGAGGACAAGTGGTCAATCAGCCCGTATAACTTTGAATGCGATAAAAACGCGGTGAGCGATCTTTTAGAGCGGGTTAAAAACCTAAAAGCCGTTGATTTTATTGATGACGAGCCGAAATCGCTGATCAAATACGGCTTGGAGTCGCCGCGGGTGATTATCAGCGCGGATTCCGGAAACTCCAGGGTTTCGATTCTTGTAGGCAAGAAGGTCACCGACAAGGAAGAGGACTACGTGAAAGTTGAAGGACGCGCTACTGTTTACTCGGTTGACAGGTATTTTACGAAGAGTTTTGACAAAAACTACAATGATTTCAGGAGCAAAAACATATTCTCGTTCAAGCCTGCCGATATATCCGCAGTTGATCTGGATAAGGGCGGGAAGAAGATTCCGGTTTTAAGGGATAAGTCCGGCAAGTTCAAACTAGACAAACCCTTCAATAAACCGGCCGACCTTCAGGTCATGGATCTTGTGAGCTTTCTTGGAACTTTGCAGGCGCAGAGATTTGTAGATGATTCCGGAAAGAGATTTGAAAAATACGGATTTAAAACCCCCGCTGCAGCCGTTGCTCTTTTCACGCAGTCCGGAAACGAAAAAAAGCTGAAAGCCAGGCTGCTGATAGGTTCAGCCGAAAAGGCAGAAGTGTTTGTCAGGGTGGAAGGACAGGACCCGGTTTTTGCCGTCCAGAAGGCGTTGCTTGATAAGCTCACAGCCCTGGAAAGTTTCGCGGTAGCCAAGTAAAAGCATAAATAAAAAACTTACCTGCCAACACGCCGGGTTTTCGCGGTATTTACGGCGCGAAATATATGCCCTTTATTTAGAAGGGAGGAGAACAAATGGCCAGATATTTCACTCTTTTTCTTTGTTTTGCGGTGCTTTTTGGATGCGCCGCGCAAAAGGCAATAGTAAAAGATGACAAAGCGGCTGCTGAAGCCTCTGCCGCAATTGGCCTGGCAAAACAGGACATCGCTGCTGCCAGGGAAGCGGGAGCTGCCGGTTTTGCCGCCGAACTTCTTTCCTCCGCGGAAGCAAAACTTGCCGTTGCAGAAGACGCGGTTGTGAAAGAGGACTACCAGATTGCCGTTTCATTCGCAAATAAGGCCGATGCTGATGCGGTAAAGGCCAGAGAAATGGCGCTTGCCGCGAAAGCGATAGACGCCGCCTCAGGCGCTGTGCAAGCCGCAAAAGAAGCAGGTGCGGGGAAATCCTCCCCCGAGCTTTTGAAGGCCGCTGAAGATTTACTCTCGAACGCGAAAACGAGTTTTTCAGCCGGAGAATTCAAGAAAGCGGCTGATTTCGCCTCAAGGGCTTTTGATAAAGCGGGAGAGGCAATGAGGCTTCTCGAGTTAAGAAATAAAGCTGCGGCTCTTCTGAAGGAAGCCGAAACCGCAATAGCCGAGGCAAAGAAAGCCGGCGCGGAGAAAAAGGCGGCGGAACTTCTGGGGGCGGCTTCTGAAAAATACAACGGCGCGTCGAAAGCTTTTACGGAAAGCAATTATATGGACACTATCACTCTTGCTTCAAAGGCGATTGACGACGCCAAAGCCGCTATTGCGGCCTGCGCGGCGGTTAAAACGCCTGAATACGTTGTCAGAAAAGGCGACTGTCTCTGGCGGATTTCCGCGAAGAAAGAGGTCTACAACGACCCTTTTCTATGGCCTATGATATTCAAAGCAAACTCGGACAAGATTTCCAATCCCGATCTGATTTACCCCGAGCAGGATTTTGTTCTTCCTGCGCCGTCGGGACAAGAAGACAAAAATTCCGCCAAAAAGGACGCGCTGAAGCATATTAGCGAAAAAAAGAAAAGTAATTAGCCGGGCGGCTGCCGGGCAAGGAAGAAAAATGGATAAAGGGTCTTTGTTGCTCAAGAATTGCAGGGTTTTCAACCCGCAGGAAGTTAAAGGGCGAAGCGATATTCTGATGGTAGACGGAAAGATAAGGCAGATAGGCCGCCGCATCAGGGCCAGGGCAGGAATTCCCGTGCTTGACTGTAAGGGGAGAATAGCCGCGCCGGGTTTTATTGACCTGCATATTCACGGAGCCGGCGGGGCAGACGACCTGGTTGACACGACCGCGGCTCTGCAGACCATGTCGTTGACCATTGCCAGAACAGGCGTGACTTCGTTCCTTGCGACGGCTATAGCGGCCCCCATAAAGGAGAATAAATATTTAAGGGAGATAGCCGAAGCGGTAAAGACAGGTCTTCCCGGCGCCCAGGTGCTGGGGACGCATATCGAGGGGCCTTTCATAAATGTGACTAAGAGAGGCATGATCAGAGCGGACACAATTCAACGCGCGTCAAAACGACTGCTCAAACAACTCATCGAGGAAGCTGGAGGCACGATCAGGATGCTGACAGTAGCGCCTGAGATTCCTGGAAACATAGAACTTATAAGATACATGAAGAAGCATAAAATAGTGGCCTCTCTGGGGCACACAATTGCTTCCTATGACCAGGCTATGCTGGGAATCAAGGCCGGAATAACCCAGGCAACGCATATTTTCAATGCCATGACCAGCCTAAACCACAGAGAACCCGGCGCTCCCGGCGCAATATTCGACAGCGAAACTGTCTCCGCGCAGCTTATCTGCGACGGGAAGCATATAAGCCCGACTGTAATACGCATGATCTATAAGATCCTTCCTCCGGAGCGCATCTGCATAATAACCGACAGCATGCCTGATCAGGGGCTAAAAGACGGCCATTACAAATTCTACGGAACCGAGTATGACAGCGTGGACGGCACCTGTTACTACAAGGACGGGACGCTTGTCGGAACAGCGGTTCCCTTGAATGAGATGGGGAGAAGATTTATGAAGTTTACCGGAGCGCCGCTCTCTGAAGTGTTTACGACGCTCTCTTATTCGTCTGCAAAATCGCTGGGCCTAAAGAAAGGCAGGATCGTTGCGGGCTACGACGCGGATATCGTTATAACGGATGAAAAATTGAAAATCTTTGGCACGGTAGTTAAGGGGCGGCTGGTGGTCTGAGTGCCGCCGTCAATCAGGATTCTAAAATATCCATTCAGGACGGTTGACGGCAAAGATCCCGTTATTCCGCTGCTTGCAGGCCTGCTTTCCGGAAAGATCAATGTATGTTACTTAGCGCCTTCCGAAAGACGGGCTGATTTTATTAAGTCTCTTTTCCCCGGAGAGAAACTATTTACCCGGAGCCCGGACTCTCTCTCCGCCGAGCTTCTGGGAACGTCCGGCCTTAAGCTTTTCACCGAAGAACACCGCACTCTCTTTCTGGTAAATCTGCTCAATTCAGACACGGTCCTCTCCGGCCTGTTCGGTAATACTCCGGGAACTCTTTCCATATTGCTTGATTTGATTAATGATCTTAAACTCGGGCTGCATCACAGGGATATAGAACGATTGAGAGGAATTATCAGCAGGAGTATTTCAGGTTCTGACCGGGTAAGGGAGAGATCTCTTGCCGCGGCGGATATACTGAATGCCTACTGCAGAGAACTTGCCGCCGCCGGGGCCGCCGACAAAGCGGATCTGCCGCTTCTCGCGGCCGCAAGAATTAACCTGAAGGGATTCCCTTATCCCGGGGTCGTTATTGACGGGTTCTACGATCTTCCCGCCGCGCAGAAGGAACTTTTCGCGGGCATAGTAAATCACGCTGAAAGCGCGTATGCGGTTATAAGGGAAAACGACGGAATTCAAGGGTTGTCGGGCGAAGAAAATGAGTTTTACAGCTTCATTAAAACTTTTCAGGCAGCGGCCGAGGAAAAGCCGGAATCAGGGGCGGCTCAAAGATTCCCATCAGGTATTATTGTCGCGAAGGCGCTGTCGCGGGAAGACGAAGTAAGGTGGCAGGGAGAGGAGATTCTCCGGCTTACAGCCGAAGGCGTGGAACCAGAGAAGATAATAGTTACCTACCCATCCATGTACGGATATTATCCTTATGTAAAAAGAATATTCGGAAGGCTCGGTATAGAGTTCAATACTTCCTACGAGCAGGATCTTTCCGCCGTTTCCAGGGTGATTGGGCCTGTAAACCTGTTGCAATGCGTTTTAGAAAACTATCCCAGGCGCAGGCTTGTTGAAACATTTACTTCACCGCTTTTCACGGCTTTTTCTCCGCAGGCCGGGGCCCTGCTTCCTTCTGCCTCGAGGGACGCGGGAATAATAGCGGGGGAAGATGAATGGAAGGGACTTGCAGAGCGGCTTTCAGGTGAAACCCGCAGAGATGGTTTCTATTTCGGGAAAAAAGAGGAGCTGGAAGCGGTCTGCCGTGAAGTTTCTCTTTTCATCAGCCGTTCGAAACCGGCAGAATTGATGAACTTTGAGGAGTTTGCCGTTTTTGTGAGCGGTCTTCTCGTTCTTGCCGGCTATAAACCTGATTCTGGCGGGGTTTCTAACGCGTTTGATGGTCTTCTCTCGGCTATAAAATCCTATCGCGGTTCCGGGTCAGGAATGAAACACAGGTTCAAAGACCTCTGCAAGATGTTTCTTGATATGCTCGCAAAATCCAAGTACGGGGAGAGGGGGCTTACCGGCGGAGTAAAAGTCCTGGGGATACTTGAGACCAGGGGGGTTGAGGCCAGGCACATTTTCTTTGGAGGTTTAAACGACGGGGAATTTCCTCTCAGGCCGAAGCAGGAGATGGTGCTACCAGACAGGCTGAGGAAAGAACTTGGGCTTACTTCTTTTGACAGGAGGATCGCGCTGCAACGGTTCCATTTCCACAGGCTGCTTGAAACGCCGCTTGACGGTATACATCTGTCTTATCCCGCGCAGGACAGCGACAGGCTTCTTTTCCAGAGCAATTTTCTGCCGGCTGATCTGCAAAGTTTCAATACGGCAAAGAACGGCGGTTTGACGGCAAGCCCGGCAGCCGCTGTCCCAAAAGGCGCGGTTAAGAATCTATTGAATAACCGGATAACGCTTTCTGAAACGGCTTTGAAGGTTTTCGGGCCTGACATGTTCATAAACATAACTGCTTTTGACGCATATATTAAATGTCCCTATTCTTTTTACCTGGAGCGGATATTAAAGCTTAGACCTTTTGAAGAGCCGGATTATGAAGTGGACGGCGCTTCCTACGGCACCATAATGCATGCGGCCATGCAGGCAGCTGTAAAACCGGGCGTAAAGCCCCGCGGAGTGGAAAGGGAACGTCTGGAAACAGCATTAAATGAAAGCCTGAAAAAAGAAAGGCTTGTCAGGTTTTGGAAAGATTTTGTCAGAAAGAGGGCTATGTCTGCGGCCGCCGCAATTGAGAAGGTCGAACTCAAACTTGCCGCGGAGTATCCGGAAGTGTTTTCGGTTGAGAAAAAACTCTCAGGGGAGCTCGTGCCGGGATTGCTTAAAGTAAAAGGCCGGGTGGACCGCATTGATATTGACGGCAGAGACTTTCTTGTAATAGATTACAAAACCGGAAAAAGTGCCGGAAGCGTCGCAGGGCTCACGGCGCGGCTGGAAAGCCTGCAGCTGCCTCTCTATGCGGCGCTGCTGGAAAAAGAGTTCCCGGCATTCAAGACGCGTGAGCTGGCGGTTTTTGACCTTACGGAAGGCAGGCTTGTCAGGGTAAAGACCGAAGACTCTGGACGGCTAATGGAAGCTGCAGTGTTAAAGGCGCAGGAGATTATCAAGGCAGTCAGGAGCGGAGATTTCCCGAGGCTAAAAAGCGCGAAATGCCGGTTCTGCGGGTACGCCGGTTCCTGCAGAGGAACAGATTCTTATTGAAGAGTAAAATAGCCTGATGTATAATTTAAAATGATTTGTTTCTAAAAGGAGGAAATAATGAAAAAGTTCTGTTTTTCTGCAATAGCAGGTATTTTGATGTTCCTTGCGGCAGGCGCCGCGGCGAAAAGCACCATGATTCTTAACGTAAATAAGGGCGAACTTCCTGATGATTCCAACGAGTGTAATGTTTCTCTGACCGAAGAGAATGTCGCGAAAGAAGGCGAGTTCAGTATGAAAGTCGAATTCAACAAGATTGGCTGGGTCGGAATGTTTAAGCCTAAAAAAGGCTCTTGGTCAGGATTCAAGAAGCTAAAATTCATAATAGTAAATCCCTCTGAAGCCGTCATCAAGGATGTTGGTTTTTGCGTTAAAGGCGCCAAGATGACCAACACTCCGGAAAACAGGAAGGATTTCAAATTTGAAATACCGGCCGGGAAGAAGGAATTCACCATTAATCTGGTGGGAGAGGTTTGTAACGACGGCAAGAGCCAGCTTGATATCAGCCAGGTGTATATCTGGAATTTCGTCAATTTTACCGACCAAAAGGTTTCCTTCTATGTCCAGAAGGTGTGGCTGGAAGATTAATCAACATCCAGAGAGAATAACGCGAAGAAAAAAAGAAGGTCTCGGAAGAGGCCTTCTTTTTTAAAGTTTATAAGGTTTATAAAGTTTGTAAGGTCATAAGGTGTTATTAATAACAAGAGCCTCCCTGTTCTGGAGGCTCTTGTTTTGGTTTTTGCTTTCGGTTTTACCTTACAAACCTTATAACTTTACAAACTTTATAAACTTTATTTATCCAACACATACTTCTTTAACTTTTCAAACTTATCGAATGGTTTCTTGTCGGTTGAAACCCGTCCAAAGTTCCTGTAAATAAGGTCTTCTTCCGGAGTAGGCTCAAGAAGGTAACTCGTCGGCGTAAACTGTTCGAAAACATGCCCTTTCTTTCTCATTGCCTTCAGGCTTTTCAGTATCCTCTCATATGAAATCGGCGTGTTTGACGCCATCCGGTAGGTCCAGCCCATCGCGAAGCAGGGCATATCAACTCTGGCCGTGAAAATGTTGCGGAATACCGATTTAACGGTCTTGAATATAGTGGCAAAGGATTCCGGGAAGAGGACAAAATTATCCGTGTGGATGGAAAGAATTCCCCCCTTATTCATCCTTTTTTCGCAGATTTTATAGAATTCATTAGTGTAAAGCATTTTTGAAGGTCCGTGCGGTTCGGTTAGGTCTATGACCATCACATCGAACTTTTCTGCGGTGTTCTCAAGGTAAGCGCGGGCATCCTGATAAATTATCTCTATTCTCTTGTCCTTAACGACCTTTTGTATCTCGGGGTAGTATTTAATACAAAAATCCACAACTCCCTTGTCTATTTCCACCATCAGTATTCTTTTAAGCGAGCCCCACTTTACGGCTTCTTCAAGCGCGTAGCAGTCACCGCCGCCGACTATACAGATACTTTCGGGTTTTTTATGTGCCAGCAGAGGCGCGTCAACCAGGTACTGGTGGTATTTGTTTTCGTCGCGCTCTGAAATCTGTATCTTCCCGTCAAGGAAAAGCAGTGTTCCGAAAGTTTCATTCTTGAAAAGTTCCATGGTCTGGAATTTAGTCTTGCCGTGATAGAGTCTTTTCCCGCCGTAGATATGCCCGAACTGGTCCGTTGTCCATTCAGTTTTTCTCTGCATTTGTCCCTCCCTTTTGGAAATGTATTCTATACGGAAACCGGACAAACTTCAATATTTTTTCAGGGAAAATGACGCAAATAAGTGCTATCATTAAATACCTTAAGGAAATATCCCCGGGGGGAAGCATGTTTATTATGCCGCTGCAGGCAGTTACGGCTGCCATTATATTCCTCTATATAGGGATATCTTATTATGCCAATTATCCCCGCACCGGCAGAGGGTCCTCTTTCCTGATGATTTCTATCTGCCTTGCCTGGTGGGCTTTCTGTGTTTCCTATAGATACACCGCCCCGGACCTGCAAACGGCTGATTTCTGGTTCCTTTTGGGGGGCGTCGGTTTTATATTCTTCCCGGCTTTCGGATTCAGGCATTTTTCCTGCCGTTCGAAGCAAAGCAGTTTCCTTACCGGCCCCGCAGGTTATCTGTTCTTTTTGCCTCCGGTGCTGCTGTATGCCTGGCTGCTCCGCATTGTCCCTGGACAAATAACATTTGTGCTGACCCCTCTCGGCTGGAAGAAGGTCATTGAGGGCTGGAACCCGTTCATTGTTGTTTATACCGCTTATTATGCGATCTATTTAGGCGCGGGTTTGATCGTTTACATGAACGGTGATACCATGGGCGACAGGCTTTATGGTTCAAGTTGGAAGCTGAAACTTATTCTTTTCGGGTTTTGCGCCGTTATCGGGGCGACTTTTGTTCTTAACAATTTTCCTTTGAGGGCGTTTAACAATTTACCGAACATATTGCCTGTCGTTTCCGCGGTTTGCGCTCTGCTTATCTGGACAATTTCACTAAGCAGGAATATCCCCGTGCTTTCGTCCCCTGAGGTTGCGGCTGAAATTCTTGAAAATATGAATGACGCCCTGCTCGCGGTTAGAGAAGATGGCTGCATCATATACTCCAATGAAAAAGCGCGCGGGCTTACGGGTTTTGACCGGGACTCGCTGACTGCCATGAAACTTTCAGACCTTTTCGCGGCACCCAAACCGGATCTTGCCCTTAACGGAAAGGCCGCGGGCTCGCTGAATGAGGCAAGCTACAGGCTAACCTTGCTGGATAAACATGCGAAAAGAATACCGGTGACACTCTCAATGAGTATTCTTGGCGGATTTTGGGGCGGCATAAGAGGGGCGATAGGTATCATCAGAGATATAAGGGCCGAGCTTGAGTACAAAACAAAACAGGATCAACAGCACTGGAAACTTGCGGCTGCCCTTTCTGATATTACTGCGAAGAGAGACCTTCTGGCTGCGGTAAACGAGGAAGTTGTTGAGCGTGAATTGAGAATGATAGAAATAAAAAAAGAAATTAACGAAATGCTCCAGGCTGCCGGAGAAAAACCAAAGTATAAAGTGAGGGACAGGCTGACATGAACATCCTTTCACTCGTTTCATACGTGTTTTGCGCTGGGTCATTGCTGCTGGGAGCAAGAATACTCATATTAGACCGCAGGAACCGCATAAATATCGCTTTGTTCCATATGGGAGTGGCTTCCGGTTTTTCGACTTTCTGCATGACATTGTTCTATTCGGCTGCCTTTACACGCCAGGCCTACATCTGGCACAGATTAGCGCTGATCGGTCTTATGTTTTTTCCGGTAATTCTTCTGCGGCTTCTAATACTTCTGGCGCCATTCAATTTACTAAAAATAACGCGTTTTGCCGCGTTAATGTACCTTACTGCCTTATTCTTCGGATGCGCCCTGCTAATCTTCGTACCGTCAACAAGCGTTTATGTGCGGCAAGGCTTCTGGCAGGTGCAGGTGGGTGACAGGGCGCTAAGTTATTGCTATATGATTTACTATGCAATGTATATGGCTGCGGGGATTCTGCTGTGTATCTCCTGGCGCAAACGGGCAGGATCAAGCGAAGGGAAAAAAAGGGCAGAAGGTTTCCTGTTCCTGCTGCTATTTTTCATGCTGCTGTTAGCGGCAACATCTTCCCTGCTCTTCATTACAGGGCTTGGGAATATGGCGCATATTATATTCCTTGTGCAGGCCGTATGGTTTTTCAGCCTTTTGTTCATCGTTTCCAGGAACCGCGTAGTTAGTGTCTTCCGCGTCATCGATGCCGGTTCAATAGTGAATTCCATGGGAGATTTTATCCTAGCTGTCAACTTGTCCGGAAAGATAGTTGAAGCTAACGAGTCTGCCAGGCGGCTGCTTGGGCTGCAAGAACCTGTACAGTTCGGAATTACTATAGCCGAAGTGTTCTGCCCGAAGGACGGCAGAGCTGTCGAGAAAATTCTGGAAAACAGGGAATCCTTTACGTATAATTGTGAATACAGAAGTGCCTCCGGATTGGTTGTGCCTGCTTCCGGGATTGTAATACCCGTGCGGGACAAGCGCGGTTCTATCGTCGGGAAGATAATCATCGGCAGGGATGACAGCCGGGCGGCCGAGATTCACCGCACTGAAAGCATTGAAACAGAGAGGATAGAAAAGAGTTTAACGGAAATAACGGCGCAAAACGAGCGCCTTGAGAGGTTTATGAAGATGACAGAGGGAAGGGACATCGAGTATAACCGGCTTAAAACGGAAGCAAATAAGCTGTTTGAGAGATTCAACAAGACAAAAAGATACACGGCGGGTTGATGAGGTTTCTATCAATAATAGCCCTGCTTTCGTGCTCCATGGCGATGTACATGGGCTTTTATGTCTTTTTGCAGGACAGGAAATCCAGGGCAAATGTCCTGTTTCTCATGCTTTGCGCGTCAATAGCGTTCTGGAATTTTTGCTATAGTTTCGTGTATTCGGCGTCCGGGCCGGCTGAAGCTGTATTCTGGGTCAGGCTCTCGTCGATAGGCTGGATTCCGTTCCCGCTCATTTTGTTCTATTTTTTCCTCGCGCTCACCGCGAATTATCAGGCTTTTAAGAATATTCTCTTACTGCTCCTGCTTGTTGTGCCGCTCACCATATTCTCCTATGAATATTTCGACAGTTATCCCAAGACTTCGTCCTTTGTGCTGACCCGTTTCGGCTACGCCGAGCTTATTTCCTATTCCGATTGGTGGAGAGTCGGGTTTTATTCGTACGCTTTCATGGTAGGCGCCAGTTGCGTTATTATGGGCTATTCCCGGGCGCTAATGATACGCGACCGGCTGCAAAAAAGACAGCTCCTGATAATCTCTTCGGGATCGCTTCTTTCTCTGCTGCTGTTTGTGACGGTTGTTGTCGGCCTGCCGCATTTCGGCGTAGCCGTTTTCCCGGACGTTATACCGTTATGTCTTATCTTCGCGCTGCTCGCGTTATGGTATGTGGTAATCAGGTACAAGTTTATTGTTTTGACTCCCGAGTCTATTGCCAATGAGATACTCGGTGTTATGAGCGACGCTCTCCTGTTTGTGAACACAAACTGGACTATTTCCATTGCGAACAAAGCCGCTGAAAAATTGCTCAGGTATTCAGTCCAGGAGCTTACGGGGAAGGATTTTAACTCGCTCTGTTCCGGGAAAGGCATATTCAACAAAGCCTTTATAGAATCGCTATTAAGCAGGAAACAGGACATAAAGGATGAGCGGGCCGTCCTGCGCGATAAAACAGGCTTGAACATACACGTGGAGTTTTCTCTGTCTGTGTTGAGCGACAGCAGAGGAAACGCGATAGGTATTGTGGTTTTGCTCAAGGATATCAGGCAGAGATTGGAGCTGGAAAGCAAAGAAGAAAAAAAGTCCGGGGAACTTGAGAAAGCCTATAACGAGCTTGAAAAAACCCAGCTGGCGTCGCTTAACGTAACGGACGACCTCGAGAGAAAGAGCGCGGAACTCACGGAGGCTCTTGAGGAGTTGAGGAGCGCCCAGGCCCAGCTGCTCCAGACCGAGAAGATGGCGGCGGTCGGCAAACTCGCCGGAGGGATTGCTCACGAGATAAACAACCCTATGACCGTAATTCTTGGTTATTCTCAAAGCCTAGCGGGTAAAATAAAGCCGGGCGAAGAATTTTACGCTCCGGTCAAAGCGATAGAAACAGAAGCTCTTAGGTGCAAGAGACTGGTCAATGACCTCCTCACTTTTTCCAGATCCGGAACCACCAGGTTAGAGGCAGTGGATTTCAGGAAGATGCTGGAAAGCGCGATGTCTCTGGTTTCTGTCCGGGCAAAGGTAAGGGATATAAAGATAAAGACAGAAATCGCGGCCGGCGTCGGGAGCCTTGAGGCAAACTTAAATCAGATAGAGCAGGTTGTTATAAATCTCTGCAATAACGGGATAGATGCCATGCTGCCCGGTGGGACGCTTTCCGTTTCGGCCAAAAATAAAGAGGGACTGTTAATTCTGGAGGTCGCGGACAACGGAAGCGGAATAAACAAATCCGAGCTTGGCAGGATCTTTGAACCGTTCTTTACCACAAAAGACGCCGGCAAGGGAACCGGCCTTGGACTTTCTATTTGCTACGAGATAGTAAAGAAACATCACGGCAGGATTTATGTGGAAAGCGAAGTGGGGAAAGGGACTGTCTTCACGGTAAACCTTCCGCTCAAACAGTCCGCAAGCATGGAAGCGCAGGTCTAAATCTCAAAAGATTTAAATAACCTTTGAAAGGAAGCAGTGGAAATGCTACATTTAATCATATTTTAACTCTTGGAGGAAAAATGCCTGTAGAAATTAAAGTTGTAAAAAGCGAGCAGGAGCTGAATGAATTCGTTAATCTTGCCTGGCAGATCTACAAGGGCAACAAGTACTGGATTCCAAATCTAAAGGCAGAGTACCGGAAGATGCTTACGCCCGGCAAGTATCCGTTCTGGGATCACGCGGAGCGGGAACTCTATATTGCCTATAAGGACGGTAAACCAGCCGGGCGGGTTGCTGCCATCCGGGACGATAATCACGACAAAGAACATAATGAAAAGGCCGGTTTTTTTGGCTTTTATGAATGCATTGACGATGTAGAGGTTTCAAAGAAACTTCTGGAAACCGCAGCGCGCTGGCTTAAAGCCAAGAACTGCGTCTATATGCGCGGGCCGGCTTCACCCAGCGTTAACGACGAATACGGCTGGTTGCTGGAAGGTTTTGACATGGAACCTGCGGTTATGATGCCCTACAATCCCAGGTATTATCTGAAACAGGCGGAAGCGTTCGGGATGAAGAAAGTTAAGGATCTTTACGCTTTCCACAAATGCTCTCTGACCGGCATCCCGGAGAGAATTGAAAGAATGATGAAGAGGATAAAGAGGTCGTCGCTGTTCAACATCAGGACGCTTGATATGAAAAATCTTGACAGGGATGTCGCTATAATTAAAGATGTTTACAATAAAGCCTGGGAGAATAACTGGGGCGCGGTAGCGATGACCAAGAAAGAGATGGATCTTGCCGCCGAAGGCATGCAGCAGTTTTTCGATCCAAAACTTATTGTAATCGCTGAGACTAAAGACGGCAACAAACCGGCAGGCATTGCTATTACACTCCCCAACCTCAACGAAGTCCTTAAACATGTGAGCGGCTGCGACGGGGTTATGGGGCTGGGAATCCTCGGCCTGCTGAAGTTTATGTGGTACAAACCGAAAATAAAAGGCTGCAGGGCTCTTATCGGCGGGTGCTTGAAAGAATACAGGCAGACCGGGCTAATTGCCGAAATATTTTATGAGAGCGCGAAGAACGGCATTGAAAGGTATGACTGGTGTGAACTCTCCTGGAATCTTGAGGATAACAGGATGGTAAATGATTTCGACGCGGAACTCGGTTCGGTGCTTTATAAAAAATACAGACTGTATCAGTTGCCTCTTTAGAAACTGTTTGAAGAAAAAATCTATTCAGGGCGCCATGGGGCGCCCTTTTTTTCTGCAGGCTTTGCGCCGCATGTTTTTAAAATTATGAGTGTTGTCATTGAACAAGAAATAATTAAAAAATTCAAATTAACACTTGTCAGTTGAGCAAATTTGTTCTATTATGTATGTGTGAGAACAAATCTTAGCCTATCCAGGTTTCACCCGCGGACTCAAACTACGCTTTGTTACCGGAATTATATCTAGATTGATTTGAGGCCGAAAGGCTGAAGTTAGAGGTTAGTTGCCGGTTTATGCGGGAATATTCTTCTCCGCTGTTGTGACCGGCAGAGGAGGTACTTGTGGCTAAGAAAATTGCAAAGAAGGCGAAGAAAACAGCAAAAAAGAAAAAGAAATAGGATATGTCTGCTTAAAGCAGGTTACGTGAAAGGAAAAGGGGTTGCGGCTTGTCCGGAACCCCGTTTTCTTATCTTTTAAAAGTTTATAAAGTTTGTAAAGTTAATAAGGTTTATAAGGTAAGGGCAGGAACAAAGTCCT
>Ga0114951_10002555_pt1 | contig 20447 bp, 29 predicted proteins | sample AM7aDNAmetaG_FD_88677 | JGI IMG/M metagenome (GOLD analysis project Ga0114951, IMG submission 88677) | Freshwater microbial communities from Finland to study Microbial Dark Matter (Phase II) - AM7a DNA metaG | ecosystem: Environmental > Aquatic > Freshwater > Lake | place: Finland: Lake Alinen... | reverse complement strand
TGTCTTTTCACTCGTAAACTTAACTTCGCCTGTCAAACGATTTTTTACTTCAATACAAACAGTTTTTGTTTCTTTCGCACTATCTGCTTCAGCAACGTATTTGCGGACTTCTTCAAGATTTTCAAGCACTTGGTCTTTGGTTATTTTCATATTTAATTAGTTAAGTTCTTTCTTGTAATAGTCTCATACTGGCTGTGTGGGGGAGGATTAGAAAATAATGTTGAGATGACCATTTAGTCCAATGCTTATAATCTGGTTGATGATTTACATAATAAATACCATACCATTTCCCTATTTCAATCCCCCTCGGCATATCGGTTGTGGTGCTCATACAATTTCAGTTAGTTCTTTCTTGTAATTGGCGATGATGTCGGAGAGGGCGGAGTTGTATCCACTAACACATTGACCCAAACATCCATCTTTCTCCATTCCACAAATACAACAGCATTCTTTTATCATCCCCTTCAACTCCACAATCTTCTTCTCAATGTATTCTCGGTGCTTTTGGTGGATGAAGTTTTTTACATTGTGTGGACTCGGTATTCCCATTTCACTACTCCAATCATCTTTACTAATGGAGTATTTCTCATCAAACATCTCCATCTCGGTCTTTTGTGTCATAGGTTATTTGTTAGTTCAGGATAATACTCAATTTGGACAACATATTTTCCATTCCATTCTTTATCGCCTTGTGCATACCAATTTACAAGAGCCATTTCACCATTTTTCTCAACAAGTGTGATTGGATTTCTCTCAATTCGGTATGTTCCCATCGGCTGTATTTTTAATGGGTCATTGTGAGGCTCAATCTGTTTTTCAGCATAAATATATCCTAACCCCTCTACCATTATTGATTTTATTTCTCTTGTCATGTTATATTTAAATATTATTAATGAGCACAAGACTGGGGACAGTATCCCCAGATTTCTACTCACTATTTAGTTTTTACTTTAGGAAGAGAACTTCCTACTGGACGAGCTTCTGGTGTGGCCTCTTCTTCTGCTTGTTTAGCAAATTCATCGAGACTAAGACCCTCAGTTCCTTCACCTGTCTCATCAATGAGTGCCAAAGGATCACCAATCTTTAGTCCATTTTCCTCAAGCCAGTCAGCTTGAGTTTCATCAAGAATCTCAGGACTTGTGGTCACTGTGTAGATCTTGATTGGGTTAAGAGCATGCGGCTTCGTACTAGTGAAGGCAATCTTTGCTGCCTGACCGACGAGAGCACCTGCGAAGCTTTTATGAATTGGGTATGTAGCGTTAAAGGCCACATTCCAGAGTCCTTCATCATTCTTAATGACGTAGACAATCTGCTTCTGCATTCCCGGGCTTACCGAGAGCTTCCTCGTAAGAAGAATCCCTTGGATAAAGTCTCCAATACTAGGAAACTTCTTCCAGGTTGCTCCGTTTATAATTGCATTCTTCTTTTCAAGAAGAGCTAGCTGTTCGTTTATATCCATATACGTTGCGTTAGTTACTTAGTTAATACGTTATTAATACCCACTTAAGGGTACTTATCTATCCTACTCCCGCGCAGTATGTTCGTCAATACTAGACAAGAGGACGTATTGTGTCAGGATTATCCAAGAAATGTCTTGTAGTGTTAGCTAAAGATTTAGGTGTACCGCAATCACTCCAGAAAATATCATTCAATCTAAAAACTCTTACATTATTTTGTTCCAAGAAATGATTGTTAACATCCGTAATTTCTAACTCACCACGAAGAGAAGGTTTAAGGGTTCTAATAAATTTAAAAACAGACGGTGGGTATACGTATAAACCAACAACCACTTCTCCTTCATTTACTCCCTTGGGTTTTTCTATAATCTTTCCATCCATAAAAACACCGAACCGGTGGGCGTCATTCACGGCTTTTACGAATATACTAGGACAAAGAATTTCATCTGCCCTACTTCTTAAGTCACCGAAAATATTGTCCCCCAAAATAACCATAACATTATCTATCCCTACAAAATCTTCTGCTAATCCCAGGGCTTCGGCAATACCTCCAGCTTTAGTCTGAACCTTATATGTAAAATTACATCCGTATTGAGAACCATCACCTAAAAATTCTGCAAAATCTCCTATATTCTCTCCTCCTGTAATGATTAGAATATTATTCACACCTAGGGATTTAATGGTGTTTAATGGAAATAAAACCATAGGATAATTCCCTATTGGCACCAGGTGTTTATTGACTACATAAGTAGCTGGACGGAGTCTTGTTCCAGCGCCTCCACAAAGTATTACTCCTTTCATATTTTTAAAGTTACCATATTTCTCATAATCACATAACTTTTCCAGAACATATCCAGTAATTCTTGTGTTGCAAAGGCGGGTAAATCTTTTTCATCTGGTTTGCTTTCCCAAGAATCACCGTCACTCGTTGTAATCCTTTCAAAGGTAAGTTTTCCATCTTTATCCTCTATGTTAAACACTAGAGTTTTGCCGAGATTATTATGTGTCTTTATCCCACTCATTATCACATTTAATTCTTCAAATTTATTATTGGAAGTGTGAGCCAATCCTTGTCCTCTTATTGTAAGGAACAAGGCAATAAGTTCCGATCCTTTATGATCATTAACATACTGTGCTGCTGGTGTCATCATTTCCTCAGTAATAGTATGAACAATCCGTGCGTCCATATCAGGGATATCTTCTCCTAGGGGTAGAAGATCATAATTGTTCCCATTCTGCACAAGACCAGTAAGAGCGACAGGAATTTTTCCTATCTCGGCATAACTTTCTAGTGCTGCTTTACACGAAGATTGGAAGAAGATTTCCATCTTTGCCATTTCTTCTACTTTATCTAAAACAGGAACGATAACTTCTTTTTTCTTTTTCTTCATGAGATTTATTTTAATAGCCCTCTTCTAAGTGTTGGGAGATAATACGAGCAGCAATAGCTGCGCGCTTTCTCCAATCTGTCTCAAGTGAAAGTTGTGTCTTGAGATCTTCTACGGGAGCGCGAAGTTCCCCTTCTGGTATTTCACGCTCTTCTAATAAAGGTTCGAGTTCGTTTATCTGTTCTTGGTCTAATCCAAGTTCTTCAAGACGTCCTCTGATTTCGTTTTCCATACTGGGTATTTTGTAGAAAGTTTAAGTGTGGAGTAACAGGACCACTGATGGCCCTCTCCAGCACTAATCATACGCCTTGCTATAAATATTTGCAAGTATGGATCTTTTACTGCTGCTAGAATTTGCTTGTCTGTCGCCCCAGGTAGGGCGTTATAACGCTTGACATTATCTAGAAATGTTTTCGGCTGGAATTGTAGGATACCATATGACGGATAACCCGTTATTTTTGCATCTTCATAATTTGTAGCCTCAGGATCTAGTCCAACATCTTCGCATTTTGACGCTAGTTCATATAGCTCTTTGTCACGACTTAGTAGAGTCTTCCATGGGATCAGGACGCCTTTTGCGTCCGTCGGGTATACCGGATTGGAAGTTACCACGACCTCTTGATTAGTCGGCTGCCCCTGTTGGGTTAAAACTGGGGTGCCACTTACTAAGAGAAGTGCCGGGATGGCCAATCTGACCACCACTTGTGAAAGTAACATTATGTAAGAAGTTTTGCTCTCCTCAAACTCATGGGGGTAAGACAAATCCGGGTATCAATTAAGTACCCGGGTTGTCAACACCCATTCTATCATACAAAAACAAAAATGGATAGTCTTGACAAATTAGACAATTTTATTACCCTTTTTAAGGTTATCTATAGCCCACAAAGGCTGAAGATTAGTATAATGACACGCCTTAAGAAACTGCTCTCTATCTTCTAAATCAAAAGAAGAAAGTGGAATTATATGATCTATATGCCAATTAGAACGATTATTCCAAGTCATTCCATCCAAAAAAAGTGACTCTAAATATACTTTAAAATCGTCGACTGGACACCCTAAATCACAAACTGCAGAACCTATTTTTGACCCATTTCTTACTGCCCTATTAATCCGCCGTCGAAGACTTTCTGCTAAATGAACCTGGATTAAACTCTTTCTTCTTTCTCTTTGGTATTCTGCCCATTCTTTTTTGTGGTTTTGGTACCATTCTTTATGTTTCCTAGATGAATATCCCTCATGCTCTTTTCTCCAGTTTTTCATGAATAAAGACTGTTCTTCTTGATGTTTTATATACCAATTGTGTTTAGCAACTTGTTTTTTGTTCTTATTATCTTTAGTCATATAAGTCACGTAAGTATTTTCCTAAAAGCTCAGTTCCTTCCTTAATGGTCTTCTCTTCCTCCTCGGTCCACTCTTTAGGTTTTGAGAGTAATTTGAGGGCCTCACGCATCTTTTTGAGGGCATTTAGCCAGGCTGCTGGATCCATGTCGTCTGCTGGATAGTGCATACCATGTTCACACTGCCAGGTCACAAAGAAGTCTAGACGAGGGTAGATAAAGCGAATTATTGCCTTATCAAGATTCCAGATATCTCGATCATCATACCCACGAAATAGACGTTGCCACCACCACTTTATGAGATGGGGTAAGTCCCTTGTACGGTTTGCGCCACATTCAAACTTTTCCCAATATCTCTGCATTCCCATTTTTTAAAACGTTATGTTTAATAGATTAATCTTAAACTACTGGAGCTGGACTGTCAACTACCTCGCAGACATTACCTGCACAGGCAAACGTCTTAGCTCCCTCTGTATTGTCTTCCTGTTCGTACTTCCCTAGAAGGCTAAAGTCAATCTTAGGCATTGTTTCTAGTAGTCCCTCATATTCCTTCTTGGTAATAGCTTGGAACGGTGGCTTCTCATAAACGGCGTCTGAGAATGGAAGGAAAGATAGTCCTCCAATCTTGTCCCAATGTTTCCACACCCAATCTCTAACCTCGTCCCATTCACCGTTTTTGATAAAGATGGTACACGAAGGGTTGTGCTCAGTGAAGTTTTCCTTTAATACAAGCCAGTGTTCCAGTTGCTGTATAGCACTTTGACTTTCATTGGTCTTGACCCCGTCAGGGGATTTAATAGGAAATTCTAGGACGTATGTTGTGGCTGTTTCCATGTCTTGTCCAACCTCAGCACAATAGGGAACTCCCTGATCGCGTAGCATCTTAAACAACGGGTCGGTTGCGGTAATGCGGACGCGACGTACATAGTAGTTAGAAAAACGGGTGTGTAGTCCTGAAGAAGAATTGACAAGTTGAGATACTGTGCCACTAGGCTTACAACACGTTGTGGCAGTAGGAGCAGTTATGTCAAATCTAATGGCATACTGTTCAGTTGTCTTAATTACAATGTCTTTTAGTTTTCTTAAAACCGAAGGCTCACGAGCGGCTTCGCAATCCCACTGTCCAGTGATAGAGACTCCAACCAAGTGCTCAGCTTCGCAATTACGGCGCCAAGAATCATTTAGATACTTGAAATCTGTGAGAGTAGATTGGTATGTTCCAATAATCGCAGCTATACGGACTTTTCTTTCCAAATCAGAAGCAGTATCACCTTCACGCGCCACAACTTCTGTGAGGTTACAAAACTGGTGAGATAGTAGAATTATTTCTCCACATGGATTTACTCCTACTGGTGACTGAACTTTATTTAAGTTAGGACTAGGACGTCCTATTGATACAGGAAGAGTTATCCCAAGACCAACCCATGCTTTCCATCGACGTTCAGGAACTTGTTTCTTAAGGGATCCTCTATTGAAGATTCCACGCTCTCCACTCTTTGACGCTTTCAGTGCTGCCCATTCTTCTGCGAAACGTTCTTCAGTTGGCTTCTCAGTATATACAGTTGAGTTATTAGCTAACGCAAGATGTGGTGCTTCCTCCCAAAACTTTCCATCTTTACAATGACGAATATCATCATCTTCAAGGTCTGATAATGATATCATCGCTGAACGACGCACGCCACCAGAAACCACACAGTCCCCTATCTTAGTCATTATATGATGAACATCAATAGGACGAAGATCCTGTCCTTCGCGAGCAAAGATAATATCACGAGTTAGATCGAGCAACTCGATAAGAGGTTGTGGGCCACTTGCACGACCACCCATAGTTTTCAGGCGCGCACCCTGAGGACGAATCTGAGAGTAATCAAAAATAACATCTTCTCCAGAAGACCATGTATTTAATCCGAAAAGTAATGCATCCGCCCACCCTTCTTTATTATCATCAACAATAAAATATTTAGCTGGCACAGCTTTTTTTTGAGGCCATATTTTAGGCAGTCTGTCAATAGACCTTTTCTCTACTGAAAAACCTACTCCGCATCCTGAACATAGGAGATATAGGGCTTCTGCCATATCCCGAAAGGATTCCACTGCTAGGTATGCACAATTGTAGCAACAAGCATTACACCGCTCTGCAGGGCCCCCAGCGCTCCATAATAGCCTCATAGAGGGCATTACTTCCTGTTTTAGTATGGATGTACGGATCTCCTCAAATTCAGCGTCTGTGAGGTCATATAGAGCCTTCAAAGAGGGAACCACGTATTGTCTAGACAAATTCTCACGCATGAATTTCATATATCTATCTACAGTCTCAGGCCATGTCTCTCTACGGCCTAAATCCTGGTTATAACGGCTATATGTACGGTAGTAGATAAACTGTCTATAAAGGTCTTCTATCATTGGATTTGTTTCTGGATTATTCATGGTTTCAGCGTTAGGGTTATCTACCAATCTTGGCAGAGTTTAAAAAATTTGCATATTGTGGTCAACTTATTTTTGGTTTACTAACCATTTCCTTTCCGCAGTGTTTACATTTTTTCTTTGACATATTCAGCTCCTTGAATATTAAAGAAAACTGCAGCGGCATGATCCTCATCGTCTTGGTTTGTAAACCATTGCATAAAGTGTCTAATAGCACTTTCTTTGAATCTATCTAATTCCTCTTGAGTAGAGGCTTTTTCCCAGTTTCGTGCTGTATATTTTTCTGCCCCGCGCGACATTAATTCTGCCCAACGCTTAAGCATATTTTCTTTCATTTCTAGTGGTATAACCAAATCATATCGAGTTTTACCAATGGTAATATCACGTTGCATGCCTGTTTCAAACTTAACTCGCTTACCAGAATCTTTTGTTGTAAATTTTTTCATATGGTTGATTTAATTTTTAAAAGTAATACCCTTAGCATAGCGCTAAGGGTATCCTCTGTCAAACTTGACTAAACACGAATCGGTGCTACGACAGTCTTCTCGCCGCCCTGGTAATTTGAAATAAGGAAGAAACCTTGTCTCGGTTTTTCGTAATCAGCTTTGATACTGAGTGCGAAGTTGTTATAACCGATTAAACTACCATTTACGAGGAAGTCATTGCCGTCGAACATTTGATGAAAATGTCCGAAAACCGTTAAGTCAGCTTTTCGTATCTTGTTCCACTGTGAGATTGCTTTACGAACCGGAACCGTGATTCCACCTATACCGCCATTAAACTTAATGCTATGTCCATGAAGGAAGCGGATAGTGTAATCGTAGACTTTGACATACGACATCAACCCTTCGGCAACCAAGAATTTTACTCGCGGTTGCTTACTAAAGTATTCAGCCATATTCTTATACATGTAAATTTCCAGACTGTTTCCAGCCTCAGTAGATACATGCATTTTTTGCGTCATACGCCCATGATTACCGGAATGACAAACCAGGAGAATATCCAGGTCCGAGTTTTTAAGAATAAACTCAATTCCAGAAACAAGATACTGCTGCGCAAGCCACGCTGCCTCGCCAGGGAGTAGAAGATTTGATTCCGCCAGATCCTCGTGGATACTGTTGGTAATGAAATCGCCCAGTAAAGGCATTACAAGCTGTTTTATTTTCGTGTCTTTTTGAAAGATCTGTATGAGCCTGAGCCCATTTTGAAAGAACTTCTCTGACCTTGCTTTGGAAATAGCGAGATTGTATTCATTCATGTCGTTGACCTGTGCCGGAACAACGGGTTCCTCCACGTGCCAATCACTTGCTACCATGAATGCGACTGCTTCGCTTTTCCCTTCACCAACCTTTTTTGTTTGGATCTCGAATGTTTGGATTGTTTTCTTTACTAAAAATAAATCTTCTTTTTCCTTCTCCAACTCTTCGATATAGGCTATTGCCTCTTTAAGTTGTTTTTCTTTCGTGCTGCTGGCCACTTTGGTGGCGAGCTTTGCACGCCTTTCCTTCAGAGTTTCCTCTACCTTGGGTTTCAAGGGTTTTTCTGCACGTTTTAATTTCATTGCTCTCCTCCTATGGTCGACAGCGTTTACGGAAATACCACAAGCTTCAGCTAAAACCTCATCGCTTAGCTCCTGGTGACCCTTGATGTAAGCGTTTATCTCATTCTTAAAGACAAAAGCCCCATCAGCTTTCATTGTAGATGGGTTCTTATTACTGCCTTGACTTTCATTTTTTTTCTTAGGTTTGTTAATTTTCATTTGATTAAAGTTATGGGTTATTAATCCATAATACGGCGGCGAACAATTTATGTCAATACCCTAGCGGCGGTGTTTACTTCGATAAATAATCAATAGTTTTTTGAAGTAATTTTTTATCATCCATAAAAAATCCAATTCCTTTATTACAATTATTACATAAAAACCCTCTTATTTTTTGTGTTTTATGGTCGTGATCTAAGGACAGTTTTGCAGATTTTCCACAGATTTCACATCTCCCGTGGGCTCTGGTAATTAAGTCAATCACCTCTTTCTCTTCTACGCCATATCTGCCTGCCAATACTTTGTTAGGATTATTTTTTCTATACCTTCGATTTGCTTCAATTTGTTTTTGTCTATTTTTAGGATACCATACTTCTCTATTATATTTATTACAACAATCCTTACACTGAAGTGAGTAACGAAGTGGAGAAATTGTTTTTCGTCCAAATCTTTTCTTTGGTAAAAATCTTTTACAACGATTACATTGTTGGCTCATAACCCCATAATGTCATAGTTTGGGTTATGAGTCAATAGTATTAATAATTTTAGCAGCTTTCTTTTGTTTAATTCTCAAGACTAACCGTACTGAGGTACGGTTGTCAACCCCCATCTTACGAAGGTTGTTTCTTATCTTTTCTCTTTTTTCTGCTTTAGTGGGCATTAACCCATTCTATCACTTGTGGAAACTTTTGACAATCTCTTGTAGTTTCTTTTTGTGACCAGTTTCATCACTTGACAATTTACGAAGAGTAGCGCCATGTTTAGGATCTTTTATAGCCTCTTTCTTGTATTTGATAGAGTCATGCTTCTCGTCAGCAATGTCATGTGGGTAGTCGTTTGGTAGTTTTTCCATGGTGTTATATTAACTTAGTACTAACTCTCCTTAGCTGGAATTTCGTGCGAAGTGAATGTCCCTGGTTTGATACCTTTTATCATAAATGGTTCAGCACTTAACTCCTTAGGATCTTCGGGCTTGCCCGCCTTGATCCACGACTCAATAAGTCGCTCTCCACGATGGTGTGTAACGATACAAATCTTATCTTTGGGATACTTTTTCTGAATCCTGAGAACATCTTCAATCATTCTTTTCTTGAAAGAATCGAAGCTTTCACCTTCAGGAACTTTTTGAGAAGGATTATTTATATAAGCCTTTAGTACATCTAGATTAGGTTTAACTGGCTTTCCTGTTAACTCACCTAGATGCCAAGGGCGCAAGCCCTTACTTTCCTCAAGAATGGGAGCTCCAATTTCTTTAGAGAGGATCTTTGCAGTCTCAACGCATCGCCCTAAATCTGATGTGATTATTCCATCAATCCCCGATCCTTTTAGTTTCTTAGCTGATGAGAGAACCTCCTTCTTACCTTGTTCAGAAAGAGGCACTTCTGCCCACGCTCGGAAGCGCTCGTCCGACTCCCCGTTTAGTGCTGTTGACCCATGACGAAAAACCACGAGGGTGTTTTCGGCCGGAGCACCCTTTCCCTTCTCGGGAATCGTGTCATGTACCATGTTTTTAAGTGTGTTTAGCTTGCCGTTAATAGCCATTCCCTAATAATACTAGGGTTATTCGTCGTGCCAGTGGTCTGCGTGTTCTCGTTTTATTCGTAGGACAATAGGGGCTAAATCTACGTCTTGATCATCTATGCAGATATCGATATTCTGACCTTTTTCTTTAGGAATTACTTCTACTCCTAAAGTCCACCAAGCAGGGGCAAAACGATCAATCCAACTTTGGGCATACTTTACTCCACCAGCAGACCATAAAAATACTTCATGGTCAAGAATAAGAGTGCTAACCAAGTCAACCATGACCTGATCGACCTCTTGTTTTACTGGAATACCGCACGCACACATAGCCCCCAAATCGCCAGGACGGCGGTCTTTATCCTCTACTAGTTTCCAGAGACAGTCATCAATATCACATGCTATTTCGTGCCATACTAAATTTTGTTATACATAATAATCTTCTCTTCCATACTCTCTAGTTCACCCACTCGCCTAGCGTACCACGAACCGCCGTCCACAGCAATGGATTTACACTTACAATAACGAAAGTTATGACGGTTCTTAGAGCGGATAGTTTGTTTACACTTCTTGCACTTACACGCGTTGGACCAGATGTTGCCCACGTCTAACTTGCGACGTTCTTCAACGGGCATATCTATTGTTGTGAATTTTTGGTAGTCAGTTGTTTTCATAGTTTTATATTACTTAGTAATGCGGGTCCTGAATGAGTCGAACACTCGTTAACCGGTTTGGAGGCGGTTGTCTTACCACTAGACGAAGGGCCCAGTACATCTAATAAATTGTATTCTTTTACTATTTTTATCCTCCCTGGAGGAATTCTTACAATCCCTACTGAGGCAGGAATACCATTTTATATTACTCGGACGAGCAACAAAAGTCAATAGCCACCGCCTCCTGGGGTAGCTATTGTGTTTAAAGAACTAATCAGTGTGGGCAAGATGTCCACAAATGGGACAAGTTGCAATGTGTCCATTCCCGTAAGGGATAAGAATCACATATACGTTTTTTCCGCACGAAATGCATATTACTTGCATTTTAATACCTCCCTGAACCACCATTTTTTGAGAATCTCACAACACTCTTCATAACTTTCAGCATTTCCGAAGACGAAATGATAACCGTCGTGAACATGTTGAGGAACTGTCATAATGAACTGTGTCGGTTTATGACTACTCGTAGGCGGAACGTGATGTTCACTCGGATTTTTGTTGTACTTACGCCTACATTTCTTCTTTTTCTTGTAGTGCCTCACGCTGCCTCCTTTCCCGAGCTTTTTCTAAAAGCCATTCCGTAAAGCAACTAAGGCAACAAAACCACTTACGCCCACAAGTTGTCCACGGTTTGATTATCCAGCCCGCACACCAGGAACATTGTTTCATGGGTCACCTCCCAGCCCAAAAAGTAGATTGTCCCCAGATAGATAAAGTTTATTTTCTTTGCCCTTGAGAAGCTTTAAACTGTATGTCTTTAAACAAATACATTTGAATTCAAACACATAGTCTATTGCTGACCCTTGGACACAGAACTTAACATTATGAACTGGTATTCGGGCTTGGCAGTGCGGACATATAATCCTCATCGAACGATATTCCTGTGCCATAACTCACCCCCTGTTAACAAAGATACCTTTTTTACGGAGACAAAGCTCGCGGCATCTTGGGCATTTCACCCGGTTAAGATTTTTTCGGTCCTTATTAGGGTCGAATCTTTTGTGCTTATTGCACCTGCCTTGTACCAACAACATAATACACCTCCTATAAGACGATTTTGTTGTCTGAACTGTGATGATCTCCAATACCGAATACACGGTACTGCTGCGGAACTTCGGCGAAATCTGTAAAGCCAACTAGAAAGACTTCTGTTCCCCAATCCTTGAACCGGGTAGTTAAAGTACCTTCCAACGACTTCTCGAGACTCTTTAAATCTCCCATGAGTTCGTCTAAAGTCCTTTCTCTCACGCGTTGAGCCAAATGAATCATTGCCAACCCGAGTGTTGCTGTTCTGAAATCAGTTACCCCGCACCAGTGCTTTACAGCATTGTTGATACGGTATCCGATATTCACAGAGAAACAAACAAGTTTTTTGTCTTTTGTAATCACCGATTGGGTGGGGAGTTGAAGTACATCATCTATAACGATGACGATTTCAACCCTATGGATAAACCATATTTTCCAGTGAAAGCCTGGTTGTAATTCTTTTGGATTACACCCAATAAACCACCGCACACCTCTCTCGTATGAATATACAATGACAAATGGCAACAGAGTCATGAGGTTCTGAAATACCATTTCAAGAAATGTACTGGTCATCTTTCACCTCCTCAGTGTTTTACACTAGTTTCTTTTTCTCTCGCATCGCAGAAATCATCTATTGCGTCCCACGACACGGCAAAAAGATATTCATCACAACAAGTTACGCGGAAAATGAGACCTTCTTCTTTATCAACTTCGACAGAAAGTATCATTGCCACACCACCGCACACTGGGCAAATCATGTCTAATGGCCAGAACATAGTCTCACCTCCTTCAAAGAACTTCTGATCCGAACTCATTATACACCAGGTGCATCGTGAGTGGATCGCACACCCTCCGTCCGAAGACATCACGTTTACAGCGTGACCCTATCCTATTCTGGCAACGATGCATATCACTCGATCGAGAATCTCGGTCCTTATTTATTATCGGCTATGCCGAAGTGATACTTATTTGTTCTTTCCTATGAATCGGGCTCTATATCAGCCCGATAAGACATTCGATAAATTAAGAGAACCTTTGACTCCAGAAAGTTATGTTGTGCCTCAACATTGATTTTCGTTTGTCTGGGTTATCTATGGTTTATCGAACATCCAACGGACCCAGAAATAACACTGTAAAGTGTCTGGCAGCGATTACGCCAGTTACTAAACCGTCAAGTAGTGACTCGGTAATCAATGGAAATAAACTTCAGGACCATTACTTCTCTTTATTCTTTTTATACATTGGTTGTGTTTCAAAGTTACCCGAGAAAGATCCTTACGACGTGTTGGATAAGTATAAATACATACCCCCGCGTGTTTAATTTTACCCAGACTAAGCCGAAGCTTGCTTGATGCATTTCACTTCACAAAGGTTGCCATTACAACCGCAAATGTGATTTCTGTCTCCTCCAGGATGTCAACAACACCCCGAGGCTTTACTTATCTTATACCCGCAGCCAATCTTTGTCAAGCTATTGACTTTTCTCTGGAATATCGCACACTACAGCTTCTGTTGTGAGTAGAATCCCTGCTGCACTTACCGCATTTTCTAGGGCTAGTCTTACCACTTTGACAGGATCAATAATTCCTGCTGCAATCATATCTTCAACAATCTCGTCAATAGACGCATCGTATCCAAGATTTTTGTCATTATCAGCAACAACAGCACTAATCAATGAGCCGTCTTTGTTACCAGCATTTATTATAATCTGCTTCAATGGAGAACTAAGAGCCTCAACTACCAATTGGAATCCAACCGCCTCTTCAGAACTTTCTGATGTAGCATCCTCAAGTTTTTGAGCAATCTTTACAAGGGCAGATCCTCCACCTGCGACAACGCCTTCTTCAATAGAGGCTTTGACTGCCTTCACCGCATCCTCAATCTTATCTTTGAGATACTTCATCTCAGTTTCTGTGGCTGCGCCAACCTTAATCACAGCTACTCCACCCGTAAGCTTCGCAATACGCTGCTCTAGACCCTCTTTGTCGAACTTAGAATCAGAACGTGAAAGCTCTGCATTAAGTTGTTTAATACGAGCGGTGATGTTTTTTTTCTCACCTTTTCCACCAGCGATAATAGTAGAGTCTTTACCGCAGATTACTTTGTTCGCACGCCCGAAGTCTTCAAGAGTCATAGTCTTAAAGTCCTTCGCTGTGTCTGAAGTAATAACAGTACCACCCGTTAGAATTGCGATATCTTCTAGAATTTCTTTCTTGTTATTACCGAAGCCTGGAGCACGTGTGGCTACGATGTTGAAGTTACCACGTACCTTATTAAGTACGAAGGTACTAAGACAATCACCATCAACATCTTCTGCAATAACTACAAACTCTTTCTTCCCTGTCTTAGCGACATGCTCAATAGCAGGCATCACCTCATCTGTGCTAGAAAGTTTCTTATCGGTGATAAGAATATAAGCATCATCCATGACCGCTTCCATTGTCTCAGGATTAGATATCATGTAGTTAGAAACATATCCCTTATCAGTTTTCAACCCTTCTACAATCTCATAGGAGATTTCCATACCCTGACTTTCCTCGACAGTTACCACTCCTGTACGCCCTACTTTCTCAACAACCTCAGTGATTGTTTCACCGATGGCTTCATTTTCTACGGAGACCGAAGCGATCTTTTTTATGTCTGGGCGTCCTACAATAGGCTTTGACATTTTCTTAAGTTCAGCAACTGCAAGAGTGCAGGCTTTATCCATTCCTTTACGAATGGCCATAGAGTTGGTGCCTTTCATAATATAAGGCAGGCCACTCTCTAGAAGGGCCTCTAGAAGCACTACACTGGTCGTGGTGCCGTCTCCAGCCCCCATATTGGTCTTCTCTGCCACTTCCTTCACAATAGCTGCGCCTTGTTCCTCAAAAGGATCCGGTAGGTTTATTTCCTTTGCTATTGACACACCATCATTAGTGATGCGTGGACCACCATAAGGTTTTGCCAATACAACGTTACGCCCCCGAGGGCCGAGGGTTGATTTAACAGCTGCTGCTACCTGACGAACACCTGATGCAAGTTTATTACGAGCATCTTCACCGTGCAATATAGACTTGGACATTTTATTATTTTAATTAATTATTGCTAAAATTGTTTCTCGTGAAACAATGTAAAACTCTTGACCGTCTACTGAAATAAGGTCATTACCATACTTCCCCAACATAACGTGGTCGCCGTAGGTAAGCTCAATAGGAGCATAATCTCCATTGTCAAGAAGTTTGCCTGGACCTATTCCAATAACAGTTCCTGTAATTTGTTCTTGTGCACCGGGGATAATAATTCCCGATACCATTTTTTCCTCTACCTTATCTGGAAGGATTAATACCCTATCGCCTAGCGGTAGAATACTAGGTGGGTTCTCTTCTATATTGTTTTTATTCTTTGCCATACCCTAAGTGTAGACGATAGCAAAAATCTTGTCAAGACTTCAAATCCCCAAACCACCCATAAGGGTCATATAAACCTCCCTCTCTTTCATAGCCCCATTAATAGCACGGTGTATTTCTGATTCAGGTTCAATCTGAAGAGCCCCACAGATTTCTTTAAGACTCCAGCGAGACATTTTTTCATGTGGAATTTTAGTCCAAGCTACACCAAAGAGATCAAGTTTATGACGATGGAATTTTACATACTTCTGTATAAACCCATAATCAAAACACACGTTGTGGGCCATGAACATACAGTCCTTGGTTTTGGTGCGGTAAAGAGCCATAGCCTCCTCGATAGAGACAGCTTCGCGCCAGTCTTCTTTGTTGTAACCATTGATAGCGAGGGCCTCTTTCTCTGCCGACGATATATGCTCTGGCTTTACTTTTATATCTAGTGTGTCATAAATAGTAAAGGGCGCTTCGCTATCGAAGACGACAAGTCCAATCTCGATGATTTCATGTTCATCGGGATTTAGGCCTGTGGTTTCAACATCTGTAAGAGCGAGTTTAATCATGTTCGTGGTTAGTACACTGAACTCCATTATCCCCATATCCCATACAACCTCTTAGTACCCTTTTGCATCCTGGGTAAGTACAGATAGGATGTTCCCAGATGTCTATGTCTAATTCCTTACAGACTTTTTTTAATCCTTCTGGATCACCATCAAAGTTTATTATTGCCCCACCCTCCTGTTGATCACCTTTATATCCCAGATCTATTAACTGTGAAATAGAACACTCATTACCAGCAATAACTCCAATAAGATTTGCGGTATCAAAACTATAGTCACCACAAGCGTCATAACTTTTTTGTGAGAGAGGAATTCTCAAAACAAGATCGTCGCCTTCTTTAGTTATTTTCATATATACATCCATTCTTCCAATAGCTCTTGGGATCATGTATTGGAATACTGTTAGCGTAAAACTTGTTTGTAATATTCAATGGCATCCCAAGCTGCTGTGAAACTTGCAAACTCGTATAGCCCATGGATTTTAGTTCATGGACCTTTTCAAATACTGGTATTTTTACGGCCCTTCTCCTCGCTAATTGTTTGGCCATAAGTTCTTCGTGATGAGAATCTCTATATTTTTTCTGCGCAGCACAATGTTTCGCTCGTTTTGTTTCGTCCATATATTATTATTACATTTTTTAATCAGACTCATTGTTCGCACGCTCTGTTCAGCTGGCGAGACTACTATTTACTCGCAAGTAAGGACGCTAATGAGCTTTTATTTTTGCAAGTCCCGAGAGCCTACTCTCGATCCAAGGAGCTTTCCGTAGCATTACGGATCTTTGCTCAAAATGTCATCAGCTTTTCCGACGTACTAGTTACCGTACTCGGCTGTATCTAGACACTGGCTCGGTCTCTTTCATTGGAGCCACTTTGACTGGTGTAAGTCATGTTGTAATTTGCCTTACGGCCGCTTCCTTACTCCTATGTAAGGCTTTGCGCGCCATTCCCCCACCAGAGGGATTTTCTGCCACAGCTGAAAAGAACATACGAACACTTTGAGAAGTTCTGTGTACGGGAGCCGTCAGCTTTTTGAGGATGAACTCTGTCTATCCGCAATCGAGTTCGTGAGTTTTTACACTCCTGTGCATTTAAGGATAGATTCCTCGCCATGGTCGGCCGATACCGGGTTCTGCTACGCTACCCGTCACTCCGTCGAGCCTCGGACGTATACCTTCGAGAGGTCGAACCGCTCCCGAACACAAAACTCCTCCCAACTCTAAGTCTATTCCTTTGACTTCTTTTTGTCAAGTAGTTTCTTCTTGACATCTCTCTCATGCTTTTTATCCATTGCCTTACCCTTCGCTGTCTCTTTATTTCCCTTCATCGCTCCTAGATTATTGAGCGTCCCATATACTGCCCCCGGATTGTTGGGGTACTCTTTCTTAAGCTTCGCGATTAAGAAATTCGGCATAATATGGCCTATTTCTTGATCTTTAGCTTGATCTTCTTTTCGACGTCGTCCGCAGGAGAAGGCATTGGGATCTTCATCTTTACCTTCACTTTGACAACCATCTTCTTAAGTTTGTCCTTCTTCTCGTCTTTAAGTTTTTCCATATGTCCACTATACCAGGGTTGGTTCGCCCGCCAGGGTTTCCTCCTTCTTTCTAGATTTGATCACTATCACCCCGCAAGGTTTACCGCAATTTAAGCAAAAAGGCTTCTGCTCATGGTTTATTTCTAGATATACGATCGTGTATTTACAACAAGATGATTTTTCCATAGAGGTATTATATCATGTTGTTTTATAAACAAATGACGTACCACATTTTTTGCACTTAGTAGGCTCCTCTATAACAGAGGTTCCGACCATCCCCGAAGGATATTCTACCTCTGTGCCACAATTAGCACATTTGAATTTTTTTATTTCGTAAGACATAATTAATTATTAACTTTATAATAGAGTGGTGAATTACCGACAACTTTTCCCGTAAGAACACCACCTAGTTTTTTCACTGTTGAAACGAAAACTTTATCATGCGAATGCTTATATGCATCCATCCCTAGCCAAGCATGGGCGAGTTCATGAATTATAACCTCCCTTATTCCCCGCACACTTAGATATTGCATTTCTCTACGATTTAGATATATTGTTTTACTTTCTATATGACATGAACCAACCCATACTGTATAGCGCGGCATAGTCACAAAAATCAGTTTATAGTTTGTCCCGATTCTTTCTTGGATACTATTGAAAAGTATCCTCATTTCTTTATATAACATATCTAGTCTATTAATTTCATAATTGTTTCGAATGCCTCGACGTTTCCCATTGCATCATTCACTGGATTGTGATCGTGTTTTGTAACTCTGTACTTCTTCCATTTAGATGCTGCTCTAAAGTTTTTTACAACACCAGCATAGAAGTCACCAATACGTCTTGCAGAATGTCCAAAAGGATTATCGTGTAAGAACTTATGGAAGTAATAATTTATGAACTGCCAATCGTAAGCAGGGTTGTCCGAGATAAAGATTGGACGCCCTTCGCAGTGGGATAGAAATTCGTCAAAGGCCTCAAAGGTTTTCTTAGTACCTCCTTTCCCATGAAATGTTTCTCGGGTGGTGAAGTTAACCGCCCCAAACTCAAACATTTCATCGTTATTTAATCCTGGTGCAGGACCCTTACCTTCGCAGTCTACGAAGATAAGTGTTCCACTCATTGATATTTTATCATTCATAAATTTTTAATTATCTATTTGATTTATAATTTCGTCTAACACCATCTGAACACCGCTTTGATCATCACCCGGCCCCACAAGACTCTCTACAATGCCACGCTTTTTGTTTAGCATTTTCAGCATGATGTCATCCATGGTTCCACGAGAGTGGAGTGTGTAGATGGTAATACTGTCGTGGGTGGAACCTATGCGGTGAGCACGGTCCTCTGCCTGTTTATGGTCTGCTGGGGTCCAGCTGTAATCTAAGAATATTACATTGCTAGCTGCTGTCAAGGTAATACCCACACCAGCACTCTTGATACCTCCAAGGAAGATTTTAATATTTGGATCTTCCTGGAACTTTTTTACTATCTCGAAGCGCTCCTCATTCTCTGTACTACCAGTAAGAATAACTGCTTTGTCGCTATAGTGATCAAAGAGTTGTCGAAGAGGTTCTATAAATGAAGAGAACACGATTACTTTCTCTCCACCCTCAATAATATTATTGATCAATTCTATAGCAGAATCTTTTTTACCAGCAGCTCCTAGTTCGCGTAGGGCATTAAGTTTGACAAGTTTCTCGGCCTGCAAGGATCGAGCAATTTCTGGTTCGCTCTTTCCTTTGTGTTGGCGTAAGAAGTTTGCAAAGTCGTGATAGGCTTTGTAGTAAATCTTAGCGCCAGCACCAGACATTTCTACCGGAACGGTCACTCGAACTTTCTCTGGTAGGTCCTTAAGAACATCTTCCTTTCTACGACGTAATATGTATTTGTCAAGTTTAGTCTTCAACTCTTCAACATTGGATGCTCCACTTACGTCGCGCCCAAAGCGGGTATATTTGGCCCCGCAGTATCTGTCTGTAAAGTTGTAGTAGTTATTCCACACTTTGTGGTCCAGCATATTAAGGGGGTTGAAAATCTCTACGGGGCGATTAAGCACCGGTGTACCGCTCAACATTATTATACGGGGAATATTGCGAGACAGAATGCGAACTGCCCGGGAGCGGATGGTTTGGGGTGTCTTGCAGTTTGACACTAAGACATTATTTGCAAAATAATTATGATTTCCCTCTACTTCGAAGTTATAAACGTAATTATTTTTTGAACTACTTCTTCTGGGTTCTGATCCACCTCTTTGTTCCAAAATCTCAACACTGACCACCCTAGATAATTTAATACTTCTGTTTTGCGATGATCCAGGAATCTCCATTTCTTTGTTAAGTGAGAGTTTCCATCTATTTCTATCGCAATCTTTTTTATTGGATTTGCTAAATCCACCTTGTAGTGATTCGGAAGGCTTGGGAAAATCCCTTTTGCCGGAGCTGTTTTTATTATAAACTCCATAGGAAGTCCTGTTAGTTCCGATATTTTCTTCTGTTGCTTTGTTAACTGACCGTTTCCTCCCCGATGTAAAAATGTCGGATTCGCCTTGCTCCATTTGTAAAATCCTTTCCATTTCTTTTTGTTGAATTCCGGGTCTTGATTCATTCTCTTCATCCTCTTCATTGCGTCTGGCCTTTTTCTTCCAATATTTGATAATCCAGCTATTTTTGCAGATTTCCGAGAATTTTCTTTTGCCCACACCTGTGTATTTCTCCAATGTGCTGAGCAACTCTTGCTGCAAAATCTTGCGCGAGGTGCACAAAAAATCTTCTGACACCAGGAGCAGAGTGTCTTCGTTAGTAATTTTTTGGGCCTCTTTATAACCCTTTTCTGTCCAAATTTTGTGATTTGGTGTGCAAGTAATATTTCCTTTTTCATGTTTAATTATGATAAGTCCAATGTCATTTTTACTAATAAAATGATTTACTATAGATTTATATTCCATAATACCAGATGTCTCATTATATGACAAAACCTTTGTAAAAGATATTTTGTTTTCCACAATATCTCCAATTTTAACTGGACCAAACTCTGTTTCAATCATTGTTTCATAAGGAAAACAGTAATGACTTTCGTCTAGTACGAGCATATCAAATGATAGGGAGTGCAGGGGAGTTATGAACCTCTTAAGTAGATCGTAGTTGACTATCCACACTTTGGTGGTCAGATCTATCTCGGATAGGGTGGTGTCGCTATTAATGACAATAGAAGTGAGATCACTCCATTTGGCCACCTCGCTCTCCCACACATATTTCATGGTGGCAGGACAGATGATAAGGCTACGCCCCGCACGGCTGTGTAGGATGGCCCCTATGGCCTGTACGGTCTTACCTAGACCTG
>Ga0114951_10002554_pt1 | contig 20447 bp, 17 predicted proteins | sample AM7aDNAmetaG_FD_88677 | JGI IMG/M metagenome (GOLD analysis project Ga0114951, IMG submission 88677) | Freshwater microbial communities from Finland to study Microbial Dark Matter (Phase II) - AM7a DNA metaG | ecosystem: Environmental > Aquatic > Freshwater > Lake | place: Finland: Lake Alinen... | reverse complement strand
TTATTTTGCGGTATAATTAAGGGCTAATTTTGGAGGGCGGCATAATGAAAAAATATGAAATTAACGGGGAAGAACGGTCAAAAGATTTCATAATAAAAGCCGGCGGCGAACCGGTCCCGGTATATAAAGCAAGGGTTTCTGCGGTTCCATTCAATCAGGTTTGGCCCGGTTACCAGAGGCCTCTGGACCAGACTGAGCTTGCGTCTTTTGCTTATTTTGATATTAAGCGGCCGGAGAATATAGAAGTTGAATCAGCCTTTCCGGTAGAAACCTGTAGTGTCAAACCTTCTTCTCTTAAGATACTCCCGGAAATAAGGAAAGATAAGATTTGTTTTAAGGTAAAAAAGCCGGGGCATTTCGTGGTAGAAGTGAACGGGAGCCACAGTCCGCTGCATGTTTTTGTAAATCCGGAAAAAGTTCAAAATGTGAACAGAAAAGATAAAAATGTGCTATATTTCGGGCCGGGTGTACACAGACCGGGAAAAATAGTTCTTAAAGACGGCCAGACCGTTTATATCGCAGGCGACGCAATCGTGCATGCGTCAATTTCTGCCGAAAATGTATCAAATATAAGTATAATTGGAAGGGGCATCCTCGACTCAAGCAGCTTTGCCCGGGAGGATCTGCCGCCCACCGTTTATACACCCGGGTCTATTTACTTCTACAACTGCCGTAACATCAAAATAGAAGGCGTAGTGATCAGGGATCCTCATATGTGGACCGTTACCATAGACCGCTGCAAAAATGTCAAAATAGATAATATAAAACTTATAGGTTTATGGCGTTACAATAGCGACGGCATTGATATTTGCAACAGCCAAAAAATAAGAATAAGTAATTGCTTTATCAGGTCCTTTGACGACAGTATTGTTTTTAAGGGCTTGAAGAGCAGGAAACAAGATCACAAAGACCAGCGCCCGGTAAGTGATGTTGTGGTCAATAATTGCGTTATCTGGAATGACTGGGGAAGAGCCCTGGAGTTTGGCGCCGAAACCTGCGCGGTTGAAATAAAGAATATTGTTATCAAGAACTGCGATATCATCAGGACTGATTATATAGCGATGGATATACAACACGGGGATTGCGCGAAAATTTCAAACATAAGGTTTGAGAATATCAGGTTTGAAATGGATGAGAGGAGTCCCCACCCGATGCTTCAGAAGGGTAAAAAAAGCAGGTACAAACCGGGAAAAGGGAAATATAATCCGCGCTTAATTGTGCTGGAGATAAAGAAGAATATGTGGAAGCAATGTGACGGGTTGGGAGGCATGAAGAATATTTATTTTAAGAATATTGATGTAAAAGGGCCATGCGTTCCGGAATCGGTAATTTACGGTCACGGCCGGGGCAGTGCGGTTGAAAATGTTAAGATAGAAAATCTTGTAATCAACGGAATAAAAATGACAGCACCGGAAAAAGCCGGATTTAAGATTGGTAGTTTTGCTAAGAATATCAGATTAACTTAGTTTGTTATGACTAAAAGGAGAAAGTAAATGTCAGAGAAGAAGGTTGGTTTGCAATTGTTTTCGTTGAGACAGTTCCTGAGGACCGAACCCGAGATGGTGGATACTTTGAAAAAAGTAAAAGCTATGGGCTATGATAATGTCCAGGTCTCAGGGTTTGGAAAGATAGAACCGAAAAGACTTAAAGAACTTCTGGAAGAAACAAAACTTCTTCCCTGCTCCTACCATGATATGTTCCATTCCATAACAGAGAAAACAGAGGAACTGGTAAAACTTTGCAAGATAATGGGATATACGAGTGTGGCCTGTGCGGTTCCGCCCGATGATATGATGAGTGAAAAAGGTTACACGAATATAGGAAAGAGACTGAGCAAGGCAGGAGAAGTGCTGCTAAAAAACGGAATCACCCTGTGCTATCACAATCATGCATTTGAAATGATGAGATATGGCGGCAAAACAGGCCTGGAAATAATTTATGACGAGAGTGATCCCAGATATCTACAGACCGAACTGGATACCTACTGGCTGGCTTTTGGCGGAGGCGATCCTGCCGACTGGATAAATAAATATAAGGACAGATGCCCGATTATCCATCTCAAAGATATGTCGGTTCATTGGAATCAAGTAAGAATGTCAGAAGTTGGAAACGGCAATTTAAACTGGAATGGCATTTTTAAGGCTTTAAAAGGAACAAATTGCAGGTGGTATTTCGTGGAACAGGATCATTGCGGAGGCAATCCTTTTGATAGCGTAAAGATGAGTTTTGATAATTTAAAGAAGATGGGTATAAACTAAAATATTAAGGTTCGTATTTAACATAAACCTTTTTGCTGTATTATTCGTCTAAGTAATTATTGTTATTAAATGAAAAGGAGGTTTTTGCGGGTTCTAAAGGGTAATAGTCATAGGAACAATTTATAATAGGAGAAGAAATAATGAAAAAGATAATAGGAACGGGATTGTTCGTGTGTATGCTCGTGTCAGTCTCCTTCGGGGCGAAGATAACCGAAGGCTTTGAAAGCAAAGAGATACTTAAGAAGATGGAGATAGAAGGGGATGTGGTAATTTCCGGGGATCAGTTTCATGGCGGGAAAACAGCCCTTTATGTTCCGGAAAACTCCCAGGCTATTTTCACTATAGGGACCGAAAATAAATTCGGAACGGCAAGCTTCTGGGTTTATGATTCCTGTAATTGCAAGACGGAAGCTACTGCACCGCTTGGTTGGGGCGGGCCTTTTTTTGGCCTGGTAAATGCCGACGGGGACAAGGTGGTTCTTTGGGCCCAATCTTCAAAAGGTGTAAAGTTTGGGACAGGCTATGCCGTGACTTTTACCGCCGAGAACCAGTGGTTCACTAAATGGTGGTCCAAAATTACCAGAGGTAAAGCCGGCTGGAACAAATATACTTTTACCTGTACGGATGAGAAAACTTTAAGCGTGACGCAGAATGATGAAAAAGAAGTAAGCTCGATATCCGAAAAAGTTGAGTTTTTTAATAAGGGTTTCACCGGTATAATCATGGCCGGAGGAAAATCTCCTGCGGATATGGGGAAGAAGAAAGCAGCGCCGGTGAAGAAAGCGAAGAAGGGCGCTGAAAAAGCCGAAGCTCCGGTTGCCGAGGAGACAAAAGTTGCTCCTACCGGAGAAAAGTTTTACCTGGATGACATTGAAGTAGAAACCAAAGACGCGACACCCGCACCCGCAAAATAGCCGGTACTTAAGTATATTTCAAAGGCTTTCTTCCTTGTTAAGAGGAAGAAAGCCTTTTTTTTGCGCCAATACAAATGATTATATAATGCTTTAAAAATACTTGACAGGAACAGGAGTAGAGATATATTATATTCATATAAGAAACAGTAGTTGCATATATGAAACAATACGGAGGAAGCATTATGAAGGATTCCATTTTTACGCCGGATTTTCTGAGTAATTCAGAGAAGAGACCGAATATTTTGCTGATTATGACTGATCAGCAGCGCTTCGACAGTATCGGCGCGGTCTGCAATAACTTCAACGCAAAAACTCCGAATATGGATAAATTGGTAAAAAGAGGCGTGACTTTTGAGAATGCTTTTTGTACCGCGCCGGTTTGCTGTCCTTCGCGCGCCACCTTGATGACCGGGCTTCATCCAACCCGCGCCGGCGTTCCCGGCAATGCGAATTCGCCACTGAACGAAGGTATAGGGACCATCGGGGACCGGATGCAGGCCCACGGCTATGAGACTGTCTATCACGGGAAATCGCATCTAAAAGGAAACCTTGTTAATTATGGCTTTGAAGTGGCTTATGAGAATAGCTACGATGAAAGCACCCGCCTGGAAGCGAGCCGGTACTGGCGAAATAGAGATTGGATAACTTCAAAGCGGCCTTTCTTTCATGTAGTCTCTTTTATGGATCCTCACGACATTTATTTTCTTGATGGTGCGGAAACGGTGCCGGAGGTTCTTCCTCCCTGGAAAAACAGTTCTGATACTCTAAAAGGAAAACCAAAGATACAGAAGACCCGGCAGGTGGCCTGGAGCGAGGAGAGGTGGCAATACTACCGTAAGTTTTATGCCGAAAGGCTGGAACGCGTAGACCTGGAGATTGGCAAACTTATCGCTGAGTTGTATTGTTCCGGTTATGGCTGTAACACCTGGGTGATATTTACGGCCGACCACGGGGATATGGGCGGCGAACACGGGATACCTTTTAAAGGGCCGTTCATGTATGAGGGTGTAATGCATGTGCCTTTGATTATTGCGCCGCCGGATAACACAATCGGCGGAAAATGGAAAACGGTAGCAAATGGCGGGGCTTTTACTCCTAAAAGAAGCGGCGGAATGGTCAGCCATATTGATATTGTTCCGACCATAATGGACCTGGCCGGACTGCCCGCTGATCCAAACCTTCCCGGCCAAAGTGTTCTTCCTGCTCTCAAAGGAAAACCGTTTGCCGGACATGAGGCGGTCTTTTCTGAGTGGACCGATAATGTGGAGATACGGTGCATCAGGACAAGAAATTATAAGTATTCAATATATGAAACCGGTGAAGAGGAACTTTATGACCTTAAGAAGGACCCGTTTGAAATGAAAAATATTGCTTCAGAAAAGTTTTCTAAGAAAATTCGCGAGGAATTGAAAAAGAAACTTAAAGCACATCTGGAAGAAGAAAAAGACACTTTTGTTTCTAATTTGTAATTTTCGTTTATATCAATGGAATCTGAAAGTTTTGTAATCAGCGGAACCACTTCTAGGAGCATAATGAGAGCAAAAAGTCCGGTACCTGCGCTCGAAAGAAGTATGGATATTCTTGAATTATTAGACAACAATCCTAAGGGTCTTTCTTTTACAGAAGTACATTCAAAACTCCAACTTCCTAAACCGTCGGTTCTTAGAATACTTAATATTTTAAAGCAAAGAAAATATATCAGGCAAGAAAATAAAATCTATAAGTTAGGCTTAAAACTCCTGACTTTCGGAATGCATGTTCAGGACTCTCTGGATTTGCGCGAAACATCCAGACCTTTTATGGAAGAGCTGTTAAAATCTACCGGGGAGACCGTAGAGCTTATGATCTATGATGAAGACAGCCTCATAGTCATAGAAAAACTGGAAAGTTTTAATTCCATACGAATCTTTGCGAAAATCGGTGTTAGATTTATGTCTCAATATTTAGATGTTCCGGGTAAGGTGGCTCTGGCTTTTCTTCCGGAAGAAAACAGGGAAAAATGGTTTAAGAATTTTAAGCTCAAAAACCCCGGGCCCCGTGCAGCGGTAGCCATTACAAAATTTAAAGAGGAGCTTTCGAAGATAAAAAAGGAGGGAGTCTATCTGGATATCGGTGAAATGCGGCCGGAGATTTTCAGAATGGCCTCGCCCATCTTTGACCATGAGGGCAGGCTCCTTGGAATTGTGGGGATTGCGGGACCGTCTTTCCGCCTCAAGGAAAAAAATAATTTTAAAGCCGGAGTTATTAAATGCGCTTTGGAAATTTCAAGCAAATTGGGCTTTACGGAGTGAAACTCCACGCCCTTACGGACGTGGCGTCTTTTTAACTTTGTCTATCGACCAAGCCAAAGGAGTATCCTCCTTTGGAATCCTCTTATGAGAAGAGGCAATATTAATCGCGGTTTTTTCATCTATGGGCTAAACGCCCATAGTTTTCAAAAACCGCCCGCATAATAAAAGGAGACGAGGATATGAAAAAGTTATTTACCATAACTGTATTTTTGGCCGTAACCGCTGTTTTACCGGCTTATGATATAAATTTTGAAGGCACCTATGAAAATCCTAATAAAAATGACAGGCCTAATATATTAAGCGGCGGGGTGGATAAAAAAGATGGGAATGAATGGGAAGGCGTTTTTAAAACAGATTGGAAAGGGAAATTTCAGATATTTAGCGGAACTATGACCGGGGATCTTAAAAACGGACCTGTTAAGGGCGACTTTTACTTAATGCAGGGCACAAAGAAGACCCGGCATTTTGTTTATACGGCAACAGCCTCAAATTATAATATCAGCGGCCCGATTCTTGAGCTAAAGGATACGAAAGAAGTTAAAAGCGGCAAGTTTGAAATGAAAAAAACAGATAAAGCGGTTTCCTCCCCGTCAGACACCAAACCGGCGCAGGACCTTCCGTCAGAAAAAGCAGGCGCAAAGACCGCGGTTGTGGAAAAAGATAAAAATACCCTGCCTATAGAAGACTGGCGGCAGCTGGTTAAGGAAAAAAAGGTAGTACAGCCAAAGAGTGACACGGGCGCCTGGAAGTTTACACCCCAGACCTTCCCACCCATAGAAAGTATCGCAGCGCAAAAGTCTGACGATATTCCTCTATATGGTTGTTTTTCCTGGGGGGAGCAATACACGCAGTTCAGAAAGGAAATTAAAGAAGTCGGCTGGACAGTCTACCGGTTCAGCGGACCCCCGAATGAGGAAGCACTTGTAAACGCAATCGAGGACGGTATGCCCCTCCTGGTGACTTTACAGATAGGTAATACGAAGCAGGAATTCAGAAAGGAGCGCATCAGGGATTTTTATAAAAGCGATGAGGAGTTCATTCAGGCCTACCTGGCGGTGCTGGATGAATTCTGCGGAAAATACGGTCCCGGCGGGAGTCTCTTTAAAAAGCGCCCGGAGCTGGCCAAGAATCCGGTTAAGTATATAGAAGTCTGGAGTGAACCCAACGACCACCGTTTGATAGCCAACGGACCGGATAAGAAAGGGATAGACGCCCACCGGCAGAGTTTGTATGCTCAACTTCTAAAAGAATCTTATGCTTTTATTAAAAAGAAATATCCTGCGATAACGGTTGTAGGTTTTTCCGCCAGCGGGCGCGATGACCAGCGGTTTATTGAAAAAGTCCATGCGGCGGATCCGGCTGTTGCAAATTCCTATGACATTGTTTCGACGCATCCCTATTCCGACGCACCGCCGATGGCCGAGAGGATACAGGGCTTTTATTCAGTGACCAAAGCCTGGACCGGAATACAAAAAATTCTGGCAAAAAACGGCTCTGCCGGGAAACCTATCTGGTATTCCGAGGTTGGATGGCCGGTTCTCCAAAGTGAAGGGGGAAAATTCCCGGAACAGAAGTATCATCCTTCCATCCCTGTTTGGCTGGCGGCGGCAAATGTAATAAAAATGTATACCCTTTCTGCCCGTCTTGGGGTGCAAAAGGTCTTTATAATCTCGGTAACCGATGCGCCGACAGATGACGACCAATATAATTATGGATTTTTTGACAGTGCGACAAGAGAGTGGCGGCCCTCAGCCTATGCAGCGCAGCAGATGATAAGGTTATTGCCGAAGCCCCGTATCCAGTCGGCAATTTCAGAAGAAACCGGTGGGTTCTATGCGTATCAGTTTAAGTGCGATTGGACCAAAAAGGATTCTAAAGAAGTAATAATTGCCTGGCAGGAACAGAAAAAGGGTGAACTCAGTGTTGCTATTCCCGCAGGCAAGAAGGTCTCTAAGGTTCTTAATCTGATCGGCGGGGAGGAGAAGTTTTCAGTAAAAGACGGCAAGGCCCAATTTTCGGGCGGCCCTTTGCCCTCCTATCTGGTGCTGGAATAAGGCGGAAAGAATATGTCTCTTCTTTCCCGGGCAGACCTCAGGGGGCGGTTGTTTTCAGTCTCCTGGTGGGACTGTGATTCTGGATATCTTTTAAAAAACAGAAAAAAGCTCTTGGTGTTATCTGCGAAAATTATGATAAAATGCATAAGCTTTCCGGCCGTAAATGCCCGGAGATATTATTTTCAAATAGACCGAGGAGGAACGGATGAAAAAGTTGAGTGTATTTCTGGCAGTATTGCTTTCTTGTGTTTTGACTGGTTTCGCCGCAGAGGAAAAAAAGGATGTGCCTAAGACGGAAAAAGTTACGGAGGCAAAAGAGGTAAAAGGGATTAAAGTGTCGGCTAGTTCCTTTGAACAAAAAGCGCATGGCGGTTGGGGAGATATGCCTCCGGAGCGATCACTTGACGGAGATCTGAAAACCGCTTGGATGGCCGAAGGGGACGGGGAATGGATTCAGTATGATTTCGGAAAAAATAAAACATTTAAAGCGGTTAAACTTGCGTTTGCCAGAGGGAATGAAAGAGTTTATACTTTTGATATCCTCGCAAGCGAGACCGGAGAAGATAAATCCTGGACTACTGTTCTTAAGACAGGAAAAAATACCGGTAAAAGCGCGAATCTGGAAACTTTTGAATTTAAAAAAATTAGCGCGCGTTTTATCCGCGTAGTCGGGCATGGTAATACCTCTGAAAAATTCGCAAAATGGTGTAACATTTCGGAAGCTGATTTCATCATAGAGTAGTAAGCATATATAGAAGTTAGACAAAAGTTTTATTCTTCTAAGGAGACCGTTGCCGGAGTCTGAAAGCAGGGCTTACTACAATAATCAGGTTTTTGCTGTCGGCGAAAAAGGATACAGTTAAGAAGAAAATTAATATTTAGCACGGCGTAATTATGTAGCAGCGGCAAACAGTAAATGAAAAAAATGTAAATAAGAAAGCTTGAGCGGAGTAGCGAAATCCGCCAACGCTTTGATGTGGAAGTGGAATCGCCATTCTACCCGGAGGAAATTATGAAAATACCGCCTTTTCTCTTTTTTGTCTCTTGTTTTTTTGTATTGCAGGCTCTTCCTGCTTTTGCTGAGACCGGTAAAGTGGACCGCCAGGCTTTTAAAGACCTGAAGATATCTTCTGAAATATTAAATATGGTCCAGATTCAGAAAATCCCCTTTAGAGGGGAAAACAAACTTCAAAACGGGCCGCAGAAAGAATGTTATAGTGTTTATCTTAACGCGTTGCTGGCCGCTATAAATCCGGAGATGAAAACTGCTGATGGCCACCTTGTTGCGGATCAGCTTTTAATTCAGATCAGGAATACTATAAAAGGCGGGAGTGAACCCAATGCCGGCTGTGGTCTAAACGGCTGGACGCATACCGCGGTAGCCCAGGCTTTCGTTCTGGTGAAAAAAACTCCTGAAGTCTGGAACCGGCTCTCCGCTGAAGAAAAAGACCGCATGGATTGGATAATGAAGGCCCTGGCGGTGGCTGGACACTGGGGTTATGACGACGCCAATGATTATAAAACTTCCCTGCATTGCGATGATAACTCCTATAAGAAATGGAACCCAAATCACCGTTTGTATATATTCGTGGTGCTTTCCGCCGCGGCCTATTTCGGGCCGGAAGAACTTAATACTATATATACCTCATTTAATTTTGAAGAATATATGAAGAAGTTCAACGAGTACGGCTTTACCAATATTAAAGCCGTCTGGACCTGCTATGACTGGAAGACAATCTTTGAAAAAGGCGGCGCCTATATTTCTCCGAAAAAAAATAAGGAGATGGGGACCGGCACCGGGGTAAGGCATCCTTTCACTTACGGTAATATTCCGCTAAGTAAAATTGCCGATATTTACAGCTTGGCTGCTGAATACAATTACAGCGAAAAGGTAATTAACGGCATCGAAGGGAAATCCTGGATACTTAATAACGGAAAATCGCCGTTTTTGGGCCAGGACGGAATGATGAAAGAATTTAACAGCGGTGACGCTTCCGGAAAGAGAAGTTCTTTAAGTTATTGCGAGGAGAACTTTTGTTCCTATACAGTTATGCTTTTGACTCTTAAAGTGCTTGGTCTATGGAATGATTCGGCGCCGTGCCGGAAGATGGAAAAACTTATGTATGTGGGGAACGAGGATTTTCTCTATAAGAATTCCATGGGTTTTCATTCCTATGCAAACGGAAAGGGGCATGATACCCCGAAGTTCGAGACTGAGAAATGGCTTGCTTTCCCTATTATTTTGGAACTCTGGAATAGTTACCTGAAACTAAATATCAAGGCGAAATTATAAGACGGGAAGGTAAGTATGGAAAGTTGGCGGACTCCGGGGCAGGTTGTAATACTTATAGCTCTTTTTGCATTGATGGGTACGGGATCGTTCGCGAGTGAGGAAAAAACCGGAGAATTTAAGCTTCTCAGGGATGAGAATACAGAGACGGTTGAAGGCTGTACAATTGAAAAATTCCGGATTTTGTCCCCTGCCATGAACAGGGAGATAAAGGCTCTGGTCGTACTTCCGCCGGAATACAAGAATAATCCCGGGAAAAAATATCCTATTCTTTATACGCTTCATGGCGCAAAATCCCCCATCGACAGATATATTACAATGACCCCTGTATTGCTCCGGGCGCTCAAAGACAAACCTATGATAGTTACCTGTATGGATGTGGACGGCCTCTCGTGGTATCTGGATTCACCCTATCTCCAGGATATTGCGAGGGGAAAAGACAGTACCAAAGTAAAATCTCTTTTTACCACCTTCTTCTTTGAGGAATTTATTCCGTGCCTCGACCAAAATTACAGGATAAATTCAAAGCAACGGATGCTTACCGGCAATTCGATGGGCGGCTTCGGCGCTTTTCATTATATGCTGACTAAACCGGAACTATTTGTTTCCGTGAGCAGTCTCAGCGGCCTTTTTGAAAAAACTGATGCCGATAAAAAATGGGAACCGCTGCTTGGTTCCATCAGGGAATTTCCGGAACGGCACCGGAGCGCGGATATTTTTGAACATCTTAAAAGTGTTGTTCAGAAGGGTTTGAAATTGCCAAAAATCTATATGATCTGCGGGACCGAAGATCCGCTGCTACCGCATAACCGGGCGATGCAGAGCCTTCTTAAAGAAAAAGGGATTGCTTTCGAGTATCAGGAATCCCCGGGGAAGCATGGCTGGGCTTTCTGGTCGGATAAACTGCCAGGAGTGATAGATTTTCACTGGCGTTCTTTGTCGCAATAAGGATAAAAAAGTTAACGGTTTAGTGAAATTGAACGCAAAGTTAGGAGGTATTTTATGTCTTTGAAACCGCTCGCAGCAGGCAGTATTTTGGTATTAGCCTTATTTTCTATGGTGCATGGTGCAGAAAAGAAAAATAAAACGGCAGAAGCTCCGGCCGGCGCATCCCTGCAAAAGGATATTGAATATGTGTCCGGGGGCGGGAAGTCCCAATCTCTGGATCTTTATCTGCCGGAACCCGCAGGTAAGGCAGTGCCGCTTTTGGTATTTATTCACGGCGGCGGGTGGCGCGGCGGCAGTAAGGACGGCTGTCCGGCGAAGTTTCTGGCGCAGCACGGCTACGCCGTTGCCAGTATTAACTACCGCTTAAGTAAAGAAGCAGTATTTCCGGCGCAGATAGAGGATTGCCGTGCGGCGATCAGATTCTTACGGAGTCAGGCGGTGAAATATAATATTCAGCCTGACCGGGTCGGGATCTGGGGTGGTTCGGCCGGCGCACACCTGGCTGCGCTTATTGGCACTTCTGATAATGTGGATTTCAGCGCGGGACCAACGGCACCTTTGAAAAAAATTGATGAGTCCGTTCGTGTGCAATGCGTGATAGATATGTACGGGCCGACGGACCTTTCGCAGGTCGTAGGCCGGAACCCCGAAAGAAACGATGTTTGGAAAGCTGCGGCCTCATTGCTCGGGACTGCTGCCGATGATAAGGAACTTATGCAAAAGGCGAAGTGGGCCAGCCCGATAACCTATGTGCGCCGCGAAAATCCTCCGTTTTTGATACAGCACGGCGACGCAGATGTAATAGTACCGATAGAGCAGGCCAGAATATTGCTCTCCGCTCTGCAAAAGGCAGGAGTGGAAGCAACTCTTACGGTTATGCCCGGGACCGGTCATGCCGGCGCGGCATTATTTACGGAGGAGAACCACAAGACACTTGTCGAATTTTTGGACCGCCACCTTAAAACCGGAAAGTAAAGTAAGGAAAGACTGAAAACCTTATCCTTGGGATATGTTATTATCATTTATGTAGTTAAAGCAGGAGATGAAAATGCGAAAGACAATTTTGGCTACGATTTTTTTAATTGCATTTGGCTGGCTGGGTGGATTGCAGGGCCAGGAAAACGCAGACAAATCAACTTCCGGAAGCAGCAGTTTTGATATTAAAACTGCAAAGAAGATTGAGGTTGTGGATGTTAAGGCGCGACTTGACCTGGACTCATATGGCGGCTCAAAGACCCTCAAAGGCAAAGCGACCGGTTGGTTTTCCGCGCAAAAAATAAATGGCCGCTGGTGGCTGGTTTCACCGGACGGTAACGGAATGATCTCTCTGGGAGTTGTTCACATTGGGCAAGCCCTGTTGCAGCCTCTTTTCGCGGCTTCATATAATAGTGATCCGGCAGCATTTTATAAAGATGCAACAGATAACATGCGCCACTGGGGTTTTAATTCTTCGGGTTACGGGACGGGCTGGAAGGAAAAGGCACTGGTTATGATGAAGGAAATGCCGATGATGATTTCCCTGGAAGACCTGCTTGGTATCTCAAGGTTTTCAAAAGCTCCCGAACGGCTCGATTTGTTTGACGAAGCCACGCGCGCCATTCTGGCAAAACGCATTGCGGGGCATGTCGAACCCGTAAAAAATTCCAAAAATCTTATAGGGTATTTTTATGTGGATTTACCGCTCTGGTGGAACCCCGCAGCACGCAAGAAAGGCAATGATTGGGCTACAGCCTACCGTAAACTGGCCGCCGGGGCGCCCGGCAAAGTGCAGTATGTGGATTTTTTACTGAAACGATACAATACGGTGGAAGCGGTCAACAAAGCCTATGGGTCGGGAGCGGCGGAGCGCGCCGGTCTTCTGGCTGAAAAAAATTGGTCCAATTTGAGGCCGGATGATTCTACCGTACTTTCGGATGACAAAGCTTTTGCGGCGGTTGTTGCCCGGCAATATTACAAAATTTGCCGTGAAGAGATACGAAAACTAGATCCCAATCACTTGCTATTTGGAGACAGATATGCGGGGACGGATCTCCCGGGACTGGAAGAAGTTTTAAAAGAAGCCGCTCCGTATATAGATGTTGTAGCGCTTCAACCCTTCGATAAAGAGCGGTTCAACACGGAACTGTATGATAAGGTGGCAGAAAGTACCGGTAAACCGGTATTGTTCTGTGATTTTGCGGTTAATTTTGCCACGGAGCAGTACCCGCAGGGTATGTGGGGCTCCTGGCCTACAGAAGACAAAGCCGCCGATGTTTATGCTGAGTACTTAAGCGCTGCATTTGCGCGGCCGTATATGATAGGTATTCACCGCTGTACATACATTGATTTACCCCGTGATAAGATATTGAAACAAGGTTTGATTCAGCAGGACGGCCGGCCGTACTCGCGTACGGTACAGCGTTACGCCGAGATTCACAAAAAACTTTACGAAAATTTGTACGGTGTGGAGAGAGGCGCAGAAAAATAAGCAGTGAAATTTTCAATAAAATTGAAAAACCTTAAATATAAAATAGCAAAGAGGCAGAGGAGCAGGAGAATGAAAAATAATTCCGGAAATTTCCGGTTGCGGCTCCCGGTCCTGGGGTGTTTGCTTTTTATTTTTTCCGGGATTGCCTGTGCAGAAACCAGCGTTGTATTAACGGAAAATCATGAACCTAAATGCGTGATCGTTTTGTCGGGCAAGGAGAGTATCAGCGAGAAATGGGCGGCCGAAGAACTGAAAACCCATCTAAAACTTATAAGCGGGGCGGATATTAAGATAGTTAAAGAGCCCGAGAAAAACCTGCTTTCTGTATATGTGGGCGCTGCGGGTTGGCGGGAGTTTGATGAAGAGGGCTTCAAGGATTTTTCGCCGGATGAGTATTTAATAAAAGTAAAGAAGGATTTTATTCTGATAGCCGGGGGTAAAGATAGAGGCACTTTGTACGGTGTTTATACCCTTTTGGAAAGACTCGGATGCAGGTGGTGGACTCCCACGGAAAGCAGTATTCCTGAGGAAAAAACCATAACCCTCTCTGAGTTTGAACTACAGGAAAAGCCGAAGTTAGAACTCAGGGACCTGGCCTATAATGATATTTACAACGAAAAAGGTAAACTCTGGGCGGCAAGGAATAAGCTAAACGGCTGGAAACAGATTCCTGAACAGTACGGCGGCGCCTATAAATACGGCGGCGGGGGACTGGCTCACACCTATTTTAATCTGCTTAAAAACAATAAAGATATAAAACCGGAAATGCTCGCTTTTGTAAACGGCAGGCGGGAAGAAAAACTTAAGAGAAATGTCCAATTATGCCTTACAAATCCTGATGTAGTTTTAGCGATGGCGGAGGCGGTAAAAAAAGAGTGGAGAAAAACCCCCGGCCTGAAATTTATCACCGTCAGCCAGGAAGACGGCTACGATTACTGCCGCTGTGAGAATTGTGCGAAACTGGCAAAAGAAGAAGGCTCGGAGTCCGCGCCTGTAATTTATTTTGTAAACAAAGTAGCCGACGCCGTAAAAAAAGATATCCCGAAGGCCTTTATTGCCACAACCGCCTACGCCTGGTCCCAGACGCCGCCAAAGACACTGCGGCCGGCCTCTAATGTTTATATCATCCTCTGCTCTTATGAATGTGATTTTGGGCACCCGATAGGAACTTCGAAAAATGAGGCTAATGTAATTTTCAGAAAAGATCTGGAAGCCTGGTCAAAAATATCCTCAAAAATAATCATCTGGGATTATTCGACGAATTTCCTTCATTATCTAATGCCCTATCCAAACCTGGATTCCCCGGCCGAAAATATCAGTTATTATATCGATAATAAAGTCACGGGGGTTATGGAACTCGGCCCTTGGGACGGCACCGGTACCGAATTCGCCCAGCTAAGGCTCTGGGTCCTGGCAAAAATATTATGGCAGCCGGCAAGCGACAGTAGGGCGCTAATAAAAGAATTTGTGGAAGGTTATTACGGTCCGGCGGCCCCGGCGATACTTAAATATATTGAAACAATTCACAGGTATATCCGGGAGCATAAGGATTTTGTCTTAAATATTTACCGGCATACCAATGTGCCGTTTATAGCTCCGGGGATTATAGCCGAAGCGGAAGTTTATTTAAGAGAGGCTGAAAAAGCGGTAGAAAATAACGAAGTCTATATGAAAAGAGTTGCCCATGCGCATATGCCTGTCTGGTATGTTTTATTAAAAATGGGTGTATTTTCACCTATGTGGAAAGAGGTAGAAGCAAAAGCGGGAAAAACGGAGATAAAAGAGGTTGCGCGCAAATTTAATGGGGTAGTTAAGGATTTTAACATACAAAAATCCGCCGAAGGGCAGTCCCTGAATAAACTTATCAAGTGCATAGAGGATTACGGCAGTATTTCAGAAAAGAAGGTGACTGAAGTCCTTAAAATAAATACGAAGGATACCGGTAATCTCCGGCTAATCCATTCCTGGCAGCTGGATAGGGGCGAGGCTTCCTGCGAGCGGGCCGGTGATGCATCGGCGGGCTGGGCCTTGAAAACGCAAAAAAGCAAAGAGAGGCAGGTGCAGCATTATTTCAGCGATACCAACGATTTTAAGGAAGGTGTGAACTATTCAATATTTGTAAGGTGTAAAGTAAAAGGTATAAGCAAAGAGTTATCCGGTGAGGTTATTGAGTTTGGAGTAAATGACCTGGTAATAAAAAAAATCAAAGCCGATGAAATTAACGATGAAAACTGGCATATTTTTGAATTGGGTAAAACGAAGTTAAAGGGGATTGGCTGCGGCTTCTGGAGTAAGCTTAACTTACCTGACCGGCTGGAAGCTCTCTATATAGATTGTATCTGGCTGGTTGAGACCGGAAAGTAAATTTTAAGGATAGAAATGCTTTGGTTTGTTTGCTATTATATATTAGAATTATTGATAGCTCTGAATTCAGGATAAACCAAAGGACTCTAAAAGATGGGTAATTTGCCGTGAACTCAAAACTCGAGGGACTTAAAGATTTTATTGATAATTTAAGTATTATAGACACCCATGAGCATTTCAGGTACAAGGGTGGAACTGCGGGTTTTGAAAAGGGCCTTGAGCTTTTTTCCTTCCTTGCCTCGTCTTATGCGGGCGCGGATTTTAACCGGGCCGGCTTAAAAGCATTCTCTCCCTCTGCCTCTTCCGCCGAAAAATGGAAAGAAATTGAAAAAGTCCTCCCTTATGTCAGGTCCACGACCTATTTTCGCTCTCTCTTTGACGGCTTAAAGGAGCTCTACGGTATTAAGGCTTCGCTTGAAAGGTCCAACTGGCTGGAATATGATAAAGTAATAAGAGAACGCTCCTGCGACCGCGACTGGTTCCATACGGTCTTAAAGAAAACCCGTATTGAGAAATATTTAGAAGACGAATACTGGACGCTTGAAATACCAAAGAGGGGCGAAAAAGATATTCCTGTTTTAAGAATAAATACTTTCGTGATGTCTGCTCTCGGAGAAAAAGACCATAATGGACATAACTCCCGTGAATTTGCGGGAAAACAGGGCATTAAAATAAAAAACCTGGACGATTATGTCAACTGGACAGACAGGCGTATAGGTGAATTCAAAAAAGCCGGAGCAGTGGCCTTAAAGAACGCTCTGGCCTACGACAGAAGCCTTTATTTTGCGGAAACAACCGAAAAAGACGCGAAGCGGATATTTGTTAAAGGAGAAACAAAGGCCTCCCCGCAGGAAAAAACCGCGCTCCAGGATTTTATGATGCACCGGATAATGGAACTCTCCATTAAGCATTCTCTTCCTGTCCAGGTTCACACAGGCATACAGCACGGCGGAGGAAGGCCTCTGGAATGGACCCGGCCTCTTAACCTGAACAACTTGTTCATCAAATATGAAAAAGCGCGCTTTGATATTTTTCATGCGGGATATCCTTTTACCGAAAGTCTGATAGTCCTGGCAAAGAGCCAGACCAATGTGTATTTTAATCTCTGCTGGATGCCTATCATATCAGATACCAAAACCGAAGTACTGCTTAATGAGCTCCTTGACTGTGTTCCTTCAAATAAAATATTCTGGGGCGGAGACTGCTCCAGGGCGGAACAGGCCTACGGCGCGGCAAAGTATGCCAGACAGAGCCTCTTTCGCGCGCTTTCAAAAAGGATAGAAAAAAACTCTGCCACGGTTGAAGAAGCGAAGTTTATTGCAAAGAACATACTCTATTCTAATGCGAAAAACTTTTACCGGATCTAATTAACAGCCGGGACAATGAAAGTAAAGGAAAAATGGGATGTGTAGGCTGACGGATTTTAGGGAACACAAAAACGGACGGGGTATAATCTGCCTGATGCTGTTGCTCATAATTTCAGGGGAGGGTTTAATGGCCGAAGCGTTGTCTTTCCCTGCGTTTGCCTGGAGTCGGTCCCTGCCGGTCGAATGGATGTCTCCCGAAACCAGGACTCTCGGAGGTACGGAGACTAGGTCTCTAGTCCCTTTTAAAGGCAAACTCTATGCAGCCATAGGCTACTGGTCTGATTCACAGTTAAAGAATCCGGAGTTACCGGGAGCTCAGGTACTGGTCCTGGATTCGGCAAATTCCGAATGGAAAGTAGACCTGGAACTCCCGGAACGTGTCAAATGGAATCCTTTAAATATAAGAATAGTTAAAAATTGGGCAATGCGGTTTCATTTTGCAGGGTGTAGAAAGTATTTGGCAGTGAGCATGCTTTCAACTGTTAAATTTATCAGAGACCTGGAAGGCAATTCTATTCCTCCTGTTTCTATTCTTATAGCCGGCGTATGGCTGAATGGCGATGGAGCAACCGAGGTTTTCTACAAAACAGACAAATCAGAAAAATGGATAAACGCAGTCCTTGATGACGGAACACAGTATCACCCGGTACGCAGCTTTGTTCTCTATGAAGATAAAATTACGCATACACAGCGGATCCTGGCAGGCTTTGGCTGGAAAGAGCATCCCGGTATTTATCCGGGTAAATATGATTCACGGAAGGACCGTATAGTCTGGGATGAAAAGCCGGAGCTGCTGGAAAGCAAAGCCTATGTCAAACAGCCGAAAGATGACCTTCGGGTTACCAGTTTTGTAGAATGCAACGGCAAACTTTACGCTTCGGTCTATGACCGGCTTTATGAGCGACAGGACGGATTAAAGCCCAACTGGAAAATAGTTTTCGAACATCATTTGAATTCTGATTCGGGACGGGGAACAGGATTTAGAGGGCTTACGGCTATACCCTGCCCCGGCGGTAAAGGCGAGCAGATACTCTTTACGATAGAAGATGATCCGCTGGTAATACTTAGCGTCAATCCCCTGGCAAACTTTGAATGGAGGGAAGACTTGAATGTCTCCAAATATCTTGCCGGGATTTGGAAAACCACCGTTAAATACGGAGTAGCGGCATATAACAATATGCTTGTCTACCCATATCCGTCAAAAGGACCGCCATCATTGCTTATCGGATTTGAAATTGCAACACCGGAACTGGCGCCGGCACACCGTTTTAAATACTGGAATGCCGATGCCCATTTTCTGGTGCGCCATGCGGATGGCAGTTATGAACTTAAAGAAATCAGCGACCCGGTTCTGGCGGTTAAACCTAAACTGGTTTCCACAAGAACTCTGGTACTGTCGCCTTTTCAAGATGACCCGCCGGGGACTCTGTATGCCGGGGGTACGGACAGCAATTATTTCCCCGTGCACAACACGGCGTGGATCTATAAAGGCGTGCCGCGCTGAAAAAATTAAATGCTGCGAAAGTTAGGTTTGAGGTCCAACAACATTCTTTACTCGAATGCTAAAAAATTATACAATTTGTAAACAGGCGGGTCAAAAATGGGGAGACTTATGATGGAAGAGATGCGGAGGAAGGACAGAGAAATTACTGACCGAAAGGTTATTGACGGGATAATTGCTAAAGCGGATGTCCTGCATCTGGCGATGGCTTATAAGAATGTGCCTTATGTGGTCCCGATTTCTTTCGGATATGACGGTAAGTCGATATATTTTCACTCAGCCGGAAAAGGGCTTAAACTTGATTTCATCAAAAAAAATCCAAATGTTTGCTTTGAATTTGTCGGCTATGTTAAATACAAGAAAGCCATGACCTCCTGTGACGCCGGGACCAAATTTTTGAGCGTGATAGGCCGGGGCAGGTGCCGTATTCTTGCAAACGCTGCGGAAAAAAAGAAAGGGCTGGATATACTTCTACGGCAGTATACAAAAAGCAAGGTGAAATACTCTGCCGCATCCCTGCTTGCGACAACGATTGTAAAGATAAGCATCACCGGTTTAAAAGGAAAAAAAAGATGGTAAGACTATTTAAAAATGCAGCAACTGGGGGAACTTATGTATAAGAGAATAATGGTTTTTGGAGCGCATCCGGATGACGAGATAGTTATGGCTTGTGCAATAGCGAAAATGGCGGCAGAAGGTGTTGAAGTTACTGTGGTCACTATGACAGACGGTTCTGAAGGCTACCCTGATCCCAAACTGAAAAATAAAATTGTGGCCCTGAGAAAAAGAGAAGCAAAAGCCTGCGATAGAGCGCTGGGTATTAAAAACAGGGAATTCCTTGATGCGCCCGATATGGCGCTTTCCAACAGTAAGGAAAATCTTAAAAAATGTATAAAGTTAATAAGAAAGTACCGGCCGGAGGCGCTCTTTACTCACGGCCCCGAAGATGTGCACCGGGACCACCGGAACGCCCATGCTCTGACCAGAGACGCGTATTTTCACGCCTCTGAACCTGTTGCCGTCGAACTCGGCGCCCCGTGTAAAAAACCCTGGCTCTACTATTATAAGTCCGCCTCCTATGATTTTAAGGAAGTTAATTACCGCCTGCCCTATGTTTCTTTTGAAGTGACAGGTTACGCAGAAAAAGAACTTGAAGCCTGGAAAACTCAAAGGTCTCAATACTCTGTCTTTAGAAAAACAGAGGAAGATTTTAACCGGGAGATAGAAGATATAAAGAAAAACAGAAAAAAGGTCTTTATCTCTTTCTGTATTGCCGAGACAAACACCGTCAATCAGTTCCTTGAAAACAAGGAAAAATAATAAGTTTTAGATCCGGGAGGATCTGATGAGTAAATATTATTGCGCATTATTTTTAGGAATGGTTTTTGCCGTAAATATAACTGCAGCGGAAAAGCCGCAGCCGGTAACACCGGAAATGTCGGCGGAAATAGTAAAAAACGCGCCTGCTCTGCCGGCGGAACTGGAGCACGGGTTAAAACTTAAACTTATAGATTTTATAGACTGTGCGAACCAGAAAGACCCGCACGGCTTTATGGATCAGGGCACCTCGAAGATAACAACCGGCGCGGCCGGTAACTATAGAGTCACAGCCGCGCACAGGCACGCCTTCTTTTCTTATATGCATAAGACTGCGGGAAAAGACAACCCCATTTTTATTGTTATAGAATACCCCGATGATGCCGTCCGGCTTATGAGTTTTATGACTCATGATTCGAACAGGTCCGGCGCACCTCATCTGTCTTTCAGTCAGGAAGGCGGGGTTTATACCGGAGAGCCGCTTCCGCTTTCAAATAAAATGCAGTACTTTACCTATATTTAGTGGCCGCAGGATAATTGGACGCCTCTTTTAATTGAGAATATGATGCAAAACGGCTCTTCAGGCGCGGCTGCAAGAATCTGGGTCTATGAGATTTCCGGGGGTCTGCCGGAATTAAAGATTGAGGCTCCGGAAGAAAACCGGCAGAGAGTTATG